>Ga0187851_10004307_pt1 | contig 11669 bp, 12 predicted proteins | sample June2016WEW_6_10_FD_132997 | JGI IMG/M metagenome (GOLD analysis project Ga0187851, IMG submission 132997) | Peatland microbial communities from SPRUCE experiment site at the Marcell Experimental Forest, Minnesota, USA - June2016WEW_6_10 | ecosystem: Environmental > Terrestrial > Soil >... | reverse complement strand
AGCATGTAGAAGCTGGCATGGGCGAAATTGAGCACGCCCATCATACTGAAGATCAGCGTCAGCCCGCTCGCCATCAGAAACAGCAGCATGCCGTAGAGCACGCCGTTGAGCGTCGATATGGTGACGAGTTCCAGCACCCCCAGCCCAGCCTGGCAAGATTAGCTCGGTCGGTTCATCTTGCAGCTGGTTGAGACCATGGTGTCCGGGGTGTCGATCTTGCCCCGCTCCGTCCAGCCCCAGCCGGTGTTCTCCTCCTCGAACGGCTGGTCCTTGGTGATAGGACCGAAGCTGGAGATATACATCGGCTGGAAGAACTGATGATCGTCAGATCGCATGAAGCCGTCGCCGCCGTTGTAGACGGTGACCTTCATGCCATCGAGCTTAGCCGCGACCTTGACCGGCTCGACCGACTTCGCCTCGTCGGCGGCCTTGACGAACATGCGGATCTCATTGACCGCCCGCGGATAGAATAGCGACACGCCGACCTTAGCGCGGAACGCCTTCTCGAATTCGCGAGCCGGTCCGTACGGATCGTTCGGCACGCCCTCAGCGATCGAAAACACGCGGTCCGGCAGATTGGCCTGCTTGATCGCCGTCGGGCCGCCGGTGCCTCCGGCATAGTAGGTATACCAGTCGACCTGCAATCCGGCGTCGGCCGCGGCCTTGATCAGCAAGGCGATGTCCTGGCCCCAGTTGCCGGTGATCACGCTATCGGCGCCGGAGGCCTTGATCTTGGCGATATAGGGCGAGAAGTCGGTGACTTTGAGCAAAGGATGCACCTCGTCGCCGACGATCTCGATGTCCGGCCGCTTGGCGTTAAGCATTTTGCGCGCCTCGGCGCGCACAGATTGGCCGAACGAATAATCCTGATTGATCAAATAGACCTTCTTGATGTTGGCGCGCGTCTTCATGTAGTTGGTGAGCGCGGTCATCTTGATGTCCGAGTTCGCATCCCAACGGAAATGCCAGTAGCTGCATTTGTCGTTGGTCAGGATCGGATCGACCGCCGCATAGTTGAAGAACAACACTTCCTTGCCGGGATTACGCTCGTTGTATTTCGCCACGAAGTCCTCGATCGCGGCGGCGAACGCCGAGCCGTTGCCCTGAGTAATGTAGCGGATGCCGGAGTCGATCGCCTTCTGCACTTGGACCAGGGTCTCCTGGGCGTTGAGCTTGTTGTCGTAGGCCGCGATCTCGAGCTTGTGGCCGGCAATGCCGCCATGGGCATTGGTCACGTCGGCAAGATACTGGAAGGTTTTCAGGCCAATTTCGCCGATGCTCGCCCCGCCGCCGGAGAGCGGATCGACATAGGCGATCCTTACCGTGTCCTGGGCGGCTGCGGGCAGCGCCGCGACCACGGTGGCGGCTATGGCGCAGAACATGGTGCTGAAGCGCGAAATCATGGACGTCCTCCTGCTTATGTCGTGGCGCGACCCGGCGCTGTTGGCGCATAGAACTCCGGTCGAGTGCTGTTCGTCAAGAACTCTCGGTCAATCGGCGGCGGAACCCGTTCGGGCGCGCGAATGCCAGCCGGCAACGGCGGCGTGTTCATGAGATCAGATCCTCAGACGCGGCAGCGACCGAAACTCAGCGCCCGCGCAAAAACAGACAAACGCGCATAGATTTTCGCCGCTTTACGACGTTTCGCGCGCTGCACTATAGTGTTTACCGTTTTGGCGTTTATGGAAAGTGCCGATGACGCGGGTGCTGCTTCTTCGAAGATCGCTGGCCGTTGCGGCCCTCTGCGTTTCGCTTACCGCGGCCGCTGTCGCCGACGATCCCAAGCTGGCCACGGAAAGCTACATGATTCCGTCGGCTGATGCCGGCATTCAGCTTTACGTTCGCAACAAGCATCCGGCCGGCGTCACGACCTTTCCCGGGGACAAGATCCTTCTCTACGTCCACGGCGCCACTTACCCGTCCGAAACTGCATTTGATTTGCCACTCGGCGGTCGATCGATGATGGATTACGTCGCTCAGCAGGGCTGGGACGTCTATCTTGTCGATGTGCGTGGTTATGGCGGCTCGACGCGGCCGCCGGAGATGGAAAGGCCGGCGGCAGAGAGCAAGCCTTTCGCCGATACGGTTACTGCCGTGAGAGACGTCGAGTCGGCGGTCAACCACATCCTGGCAAAGCGCGGCGTTGCCAAAATAGACCTGATGGGTTGGTCGTGGGGTACGGCGATCATGGGCATGTACACCGCGCAGCATAACGACAAGGTCAATCGGCTGGTGCTGTATGCGCCGTTGTGGATCTTCAGCACGCGCCCCATCATCGGCGGCGACGGACCGCTCGGCGCCTACCGAACGGTGACGAAGGATTCGGCCAAGGCACGCTGGCTATCGGGCGTCGCCGAAGACAAGAAGGCCGATCTGATCCCGCCCGGCTGGTTCGAACAATGGGCCGATGCGACCTGGGCGACCGATCCGGAGAGCGCGAAGCAGAGCCCTCCTGTGCTGCGGGCGCCGAACGGCGTGCTGCAGGACCTGCGGACCTACTGGGTCGCCGGCAAAGCGCAATACGACCCCGGCGATATCAAGGTGCCGACGCTCATCAGCCATGCCGAGTGGGACGCCGACTTGCCGAGCGACCAGGCGCGCGGCTATTTCGCCAAGCTGACCGATACTCCTTACAAGCGGTTCGTCGAGCTGGGTGAGGGGACGCACACCGTCATGATGGAGAAGAACCGGATGCAGTTCTTCCACGAGGTGATGAATTTCCTCACTGAGTCCGATCCTCAGGCGTTGAACTAGCGCTGGCCGGAGGCCGCCGCCGGGGCGCCGGCGCGGCGTGTGAGGCGATCAGCCGCTATCGGATCGGGACGATCGCGGATGGCGCAGTGAGCCGAATGCGGATCGGACCTGCGAGACCGCATGCCAAACCTGCGGCGTTTGCTTGATGAAACGTCTGGTCCGCCGCCGCACCCGCGAAGACCAGCATGCCGGAAAGCCGCGCCAGGTCACGGCCGCCACGTAATCGTACAATTTGAGGTGGGTATCCGACCAGTCCAGCTTGTACGGCTCGTCTCCGATCGTGAAATCGAAGCGCTTCAGACCCAGTCCGATGGCGTGCGCCATCAGCTCGCGCAGGTGAAATGCGCCCGGTCCGTAGTGCGATATTTCGCCGTCGTCGTAACTCGCGAGCACGTGGTAATAGCAATCGCGGAAAACGATGCCGAGGTTCGCCGCCGCGCAGGTCGTGCCGATTTCCACGCGGCTGATGTGGACCAGATGCCGGGTTTTTGGATTAGACGCGACGTCAAGATAGAATTCTCGGTGCCCCGCCGGGGCAAAGATATCGGCAATGCCTTTGCGGGCCAACGATCGGCTTTTTTGCTCGATCAGCGTTTCCAGCGTGCGCCGCGCGTCGTCCGGATCCACCGCGGTGATGAAGCGAACTTCGCCGTATTCGGACATATGCCTGAGCTTGGCGCGGTCGCGCCGGCGCGTCGCTGAAGAGCGCTTGGCGGCGTAGAATTTTTCCCAGTCGTCACCCAGCTGCATCAAATGCACGCCGCTGGCGTTGGCGGTGACGCCGAGATAGGTGAACGGATTGATCTGGCCGCCGATTGTTTGCGGCATTTTCTCGAACTCGATCCAATCGTAGCGCAGCAGGGGATCGCGTTGCATCTGATCTTGCAGCTGCCGCCAGGCTGCCAGGAAGCGATCGGGCGTGACGTGTTGCGAAAAGTCGGGCGCGAGGAGCGGCGCGTGGTAGTCGCACAGCTCCTGGCCCAGCCAGCAAAGGCGTCTGGTCGAAAGCCCCGGCGCGACGCACAGAGGCAACAGGAAAGCGGTCTCACCGTCGCCGTAGCGGCCGACGGCGATGGCCGGACGGGCGCCGTCGCGCCGGCCAATGTGTCGATGCCAGGTCGCCAACCAGTCGAACGTCTGGAACGCGGTGCAATCGGCAAGACGTTCGAACCGGCGCCACTCGGCTTCGACCGCGGCCAAGTCGCCGTAGATGCGCAGGCTCAGATTGGGCGCCGCCTCGCGCCGATGCTCCCCGCTGCAGGGCGCAACCGCCGCCTGGCGGATGTCGACCGACGAGCCATCGGTCCTGAACGCCGTCAATGTCGTCGCCCGTGTCACAGCATTCACCGACAGGGATGGAGCCGCACGTCCGCTTAATAATCGACAATAGCTAAGGTCGCCTCGCTACCCGACAGCCCGATCGCGTTAAGGTAAAGCAGGTGTGAACCGCGGCGCCGCACCAACGAGCCGGCGTTCGTCGGGATCTGCCGTCCAACGGTTCTCGGCAGTCGCCATGCCGGGCGGAGGCACTCGGAGGAGCAGGCCCGTCTGTGTCGTGATCGATTGGTACAGCTGGGTGGACTCGAACCACCGACCTCCTGATCCACAGTTATGCGCACCCATTCCCGCTAAGTCTTTGATGCGAACGAGTTACGTCCGTGTCCGCACGATATTCACCATATTTCATCTGGATTTTTATGGACACCGCATGACGTTCGGAGTAAACGGACAGACAGTCAGGTAAATTGATTGTGCGGACACAGTGCGGACACAAGCTGTCATGACCCATGGAAAGCTAAGCGAAGAGACGGTTAAGCGGCTGGCCGTCCCGGAAATCGGCAACCATGTCACTTATTTTGCAGGCGCCATGATCCAAGGGGCCAAAGCGCCGCGAGGGTTTGGTGTCCGCGTCACCGCCGCAGGGGCCCGAGCCTTTGTGCTGAATTACCGACTGCGCGGTCGCGAACACCGCTTTACCGTCGGCGCGTGGCCAGATTGGTCAGCACTCAAGGCCGTCCAAGAGGCACGCAGGCTGCGCCAGCGCATTGATCGCGGCGAGAACCCGATTGAGGACCGCACCCCTTCCCCGGCTACAGAGACTGTCGCCTCCGTTCTCGATGCTTTCGTGGCTCAACATGCCCGCAACAAGAACCAACCCCTACGCAGCGCCGATGAATACGAAAGCGCTTTTGAGCGGCTTGTAAAACCGCGCATCGGCAAACTCGGCATTTACGACGTACGCCGCTCCCACGTCATCAAGATGCTCGACGAAATTGAGAATACAAATGGTCCTGTCATGGCCGACCGTACCCTTGCCTACGTCCGCAAAGCATTCAACTGGTATGCGGTCCGAGATGATCTATTTAGTGCGCCAGTCGTGCGCGGCATGGGGAGGATAAAGCCAAAAGATCGCGCTCGCACGCGCGTCCTATCGGACGAGGAAATCCGTGCCATCTGGCCGGTAGTTGGGCAGTTAGGGACCTTTGGTGCCTTTGTCAGGATGCTCTTACTCACAGCGCAGCGGCACGGTGAGGTCGCGCGCATGAGCCACAAGGAGATCGGCGGCGATGGAATATGGATCATTCCGGCCGAACGGTACAAAACCAAGCGACCAAATTTCGTCCCCTTATCAACGTCCGCGCTTGCTGTGATAGAGGCGCAGCCGCGGTTCGATGACTGCGATTACGTGTTCCCCTCGCGTGCAAAAACGCCGTTCTCGCGCTCGGGCAAGAGTAAGGCGAAGCTGGATAAGGCCGTACTCGCGGCTATGAAAACGCAGGCGAAGAAGGGGGCGAAGGTTGAGCCAATCCCGAATTGGACCCTTCACGATCTGCGACGCACCGCGAAGACCTTGATGGCGCGCGCCGGCGTGCGCCCGGATATTTCCGAACGTGTGCTTGGCCACGTCATTGCCGGCGTTGAGGGGACTTATGACCGGCATTCCTATGCGGACGAAAAGCGGGATGCGCTCGAAAAGCTCGCGGCAATGATTGAGCGCATTTTGAACCCGTTGCCCTCAAGCGTCGCGTCAATCACCGAACACCGCATCCGAACTTGAGCCTGCTGCTGTCGGTATGGTCTACGTCCCATGCGGCCTTAGCTTCGCCGCTCGCGGTTTTCCATATACGCCTGCAAACTGAGGCCATGATCAATCTTCCCTTGCATTTGCTAGCTTGCGCTTCATCCCACTGGCCTTCATGTTTATCGCCTTAACAAGCTCGTCTTTATCTCGCTCTTTCGAAATCAGTCGCGCGTGCGTCCGTCCAACAACATCGGGTGGATCATCTGGTGGGGCATCGGGATTACCAGCATCCTCCCTGTCCGGACGCATGCGTGCATCGCCTCCAACAACGTATTCTGCCAAGAACGCCGCCACACCCGCTTCGAAAGCCTCCAATACATAGGCGTGTCCGTACCATGGAGTGCCCATGTCGCGGGCGAGACTGTCAGCCAGCTTTTTGATGGATTTGATTAAGTCAGTCGTATGAGGGTCGCTCGGCCGCCCTTCTTGGTCATAGGTCAACTGTAGGCGCCGCCTAATCTCGGCGCTCACACCTAGATCGGCTGCCTCGGCATCGCTTCTCAGCCGCTTAAGCATTTCCTGGGGCAGCACCACGGCGGTGCGCATCATCGGGTTTTCCGAGCGCGGGCGACCTATTTTCAGCTGGTTCATCAAAGCCTTACCTCCATGCTGGCAGAGTTTAATAGACGGCAAACTCGGCCTTAGCATGATATTGACTGGTAGAATGTAAAATTGTACACGGTAGACAGAAAGTCAATATGTGATTACCGTGCGGTAATTTAAAAAGTTGAGTGAGTGCTATGAGACCCGACGTCGCCGAAAAAATCACCTTGCGGGAACAAGAGGTTAGCCCCGTCGAACGGCAGACCTACACCATAGAAGAGGCCGCCAAAATCCTCGGTATTTGCCGCGCGGTTGCGTACCGGAAAGGAGTGCTACCGACGGTTCGAATTGCCGGGAGGCGGCTGGTCCCGAAACAGGCGCTTGAGCGCGTCCTCGCCGAGACAGTGTAACCCAGCGTGATGAGAGACATTGATGAGCGCCACCGACGAAACTCTCTTGGGCGACTTCCTCGAACAGGATGAAGCCGCAGCCCAGTTGAAAGTATGCAGCCGGACGCTTGATCGCTGGCGCAGGCTAGGCGAAGGGCCGCCGATAACCAAGATCGGGCGCCGCGTTCTTTATCGGCGATCCAGCTTGCAGGCGTGGTTACACGGGCGAGAGCATCACGGACGCGGTGACAAACACGCAGCCGAACAGTCGAGCGTCCGCAACCGCAGGAGCGTGGCGGCATGAGCACTGGTCCTACCGGTACGGCACGTGTAGCGGCTTCTGACGGTGCGATCGGCCGGACCGGTGCCCGCGCTACGGAGGCCGGCAACGTTACCGCCACGGTAACAACGCCCGACGCCAATACGGGCCCCCCGCCGCCACCAAAGTTCCTCTCCCCGAAATTCGAGCGCATGCCTGCCGAACTCAAGCTGTTCAAAAATTGGGTGCTGTGGGTCTCGATCTGGAACGGGTCGAAGTGGACGAAGCGCCCCATTCAGGTATCCGGGTTTGGCGCGAGCACGACCAATCCAAAGCACTGGTCCTCATTCGAGGACGTGAAGCAAGCCTATGACCGTGCCATCCAGGCCGGCTACATCGAGCTACGAGAGAAGGGAAAACCACCTCGACGCGTTCCCGTCGCAGGCGTCGGGTTCATATTCGACGGCAAGCCGGACAAAGACGGGCTCGTTTTTGCGGGGGTTGATTTCGACAAGGTCATTTCGCCTGACTACAAAGAAATTGCCTCGTTGGCTGGCGAGCGTATTAAGCGTCTTGGATCGTACTGCGAACGCAGCGTGTCGGGATACGGATTGCACGTCATCGTCAAAGCGCATCCGCTCTCTGCGGGAATTGCCCATGGTGGGGTTGAGCTATACACGGAGGGCCGTTTCTTCACGATGACCGGGCGCGCCCCGGAAGATGCCCGGATCGTGGCCGCTCCGGATGAGTTCGCCGCGCTCGCCGAAGAATTGCGTGCTCAGAGCACAAGTTCACGTGCCGGCAACGGCGAGGGCGAGCCCGCGCCCGGTGACCGCGAACAAACTGCGGATGCCGAAACTGATGCATGGTTTGGCAAGCTGCCGACCGAAAAGCAAAGCGAAGTTGTCAAATACGCCGCCCTGCACATCGCCAAGCACTCGAAGCTATTTGAACTAACTGTGCATGGCGGCAATTACCAAGAGTATTTCAAGCTGACCCTCGCTATCGCGCGTAGCCGCGTGCCGGACGCTGAGGACATCTTTGTCGAAACAGCCTCGATTGCGAAGGACGCAGACCCAGAAGAGAAGCTGCGGAAATTCTTCCAAGATTGCGAAAGTGCTAAGCACCCCGCTGAAGGCATTACCGTCGGCACGTTGTTCCATTGTGCGCATCGATGTGGTGCAGATTTCAGCCAATGGAAACAGATTGCCGCCGACTGCGACCCTGATGTTGCAATGTTCTTACCCGGCAATGAAGTGAAATGCCGATATCTGCTCGATGGTATCGTGGCGGCCGATCCGTGCACGCACACCTTGGGCGATCCGACCGGCCCGCTAGTAATCCTACGTGTCCCGGATAAAGAAGCATTGCCGTCGGAAACGCGATGGGAGGGCGACCTTCCGGGTACAACGCTTGCGGCAGCCGCAGATGTCATGGAGCGCGCGGAGCGGATGATCTGGATGAAGAAAGGCCAATGGGGGCCGTATCGCATCCGCCCACCGCGCGATTTCATTAGTGACTACCTCACGCAGATGCGGGGCCGATACCGAGCGCGGCCTCTACGTGGCATCGTGCGGGTGCCGCGCATCGACGAAAGCGGTAAAATTCACTTCAATTCGGGCTATGATCTCCAGACGGGGCTCTTTCACGATAAATCACCAACCTTCGACCTTCCGCCGAACCCCTCGCTCGATGCCGCGCGAAAAGCGGCAGAAGTGCTCCTATACCCATTTTCGAAATACCAATTCGACGATCCCGTTGCGGGCCACGCTCTCCTGCTTGCAGCTATTTTCACTGCGATTGAACGACCATTCCTTCCTGTCGCTCCAATGTTTGTCGTGCGTAGCTCGATGCCCGGCACGGGCAAAGGCCTGATTGTCCGCGCCTTGGTGCGGTTGGCATTCGACACCGCGCCCGTCTTCATTACATGGGGCGGCAGTAGCGAGGAGTTTGAGAAACGTCTTGCCGCTCTTCTCTTACAGACGCCGGGCGTGCTGAGTATCGACAACGCCAACGGAATGCAGATCAAAGGCGACCTGCTGGAAAGCATCATAACAGAGGGCTGTGCAGATATTCGCCCGCTCGGTTACAGCAAGATCATTAAGGTGCGCAATCGTTCCTTCGTCACGTTGACGGGTAACAATCTAATCATTACGGGCGATATGGCCAGAAGGTCTCTCTCAATCGATATTATACCGCGTTCCGCTGACCCCGAGCGCGATCGTTATCCCTTCAACCCCGCCGAGATCATACAGCGCCGCCGGACGGACTTCCTGATGGCCGCGTTTCTCGCCATGCAGGCGTTCCGCTTGGCCGGTATGCCACGGCAAGGGTTACCCGCTATAGGGTCCTTCGACGACTGGTCATGCAAAGTCCGCGATCTCGTCTATTGGCTAACCGGTTACGACGTTAGCGAGGCATTCCGCCGGAACAAGGCAGAGGATCCCCGGCGGCAGGGTGATGCGTCTTTGTTTGCCGCCCTGCACCAGCACTTCGGCACGAATCCATTCAAAGCCGCCGATCCCATCACTGTGCATAAACGAGTAGTGGATCAGAGGCGTTCACCGCTGACGCTGGGGGCCCCAACACGGACGGAGCAGGCGTTGCACGAGGCAATCGAGGATGTGCTCGGCGGCCGCGACGCGAATGCAAAGCTCTTCGGCTATTGGGCGCGCCGGGTAAAGGGCGCTCGCATTGGAGGTTTCATATTGGAGACGAACCACAACCCCGCGACGAACGCCAACGATATAACGGTCCAACCGATCTAGCAGGGGCAGCGGCTCCGGGAAGTACGGGAATTACGGGAAGTATTTGGCCCCTCCATAAGATAAAAAAAATGAAGGTGTCATGTGTATATTGATTAGCGCACAGAGCGGAAACCTTCCCGATATTCCCGACTTCCCGGCGCGCCCACAAGACTGACCTCGTGATCGATTCCGCGTCGCCGTCACCACGCGGGCCCCCGCAGCATTACAATCCTGTCATCGTTCGCCGCGGATTGAGGTATCTCCATCAAATAATTAATCTGATCGACGCTGTGACAGATCTGCGAAAAAAAGCAAAGAACTGGATGGTAGCGGGCCAAGTGAAGGTGTGAAGCCGCCAGGTATCAACAATCATCGCGCGAGAGCGTGCAGTGATCCGCCACGAAAGCCTACGGCCACGTCGGGAGTTACCCTTTAGTAAGCAATGGCACATACGTCCAATAAGAGCACGCCTCTGAATGCTTTAGCCGCAGGAGTTTGAAATGAAGACCGAGAGACAGCTAGAAAGAGACACGCGCCGCATCGCCGATGCAATCGTTGAGCTTGTAGAGCGAACAGACGGTTCTGTGACGCTTGTGCAGGTTGAACGTGAGGTGCCGGGTTTCGCCAAACACGACGCACCTTCGTGGGGCCATGTCCTTACGTGCCCCAGAAGGGAAATCACGTTTTGAGACGGTATGACAGAGGCGGGCCTTGCTGCTCTTAATAATGTGACGAGTGAGCATCGGGTCGCCATTCAGTTTGTGAACGTGCTGCCCTACTTGCTGGAAAACTGCATCATCACACGTGAGAACTGGCAGCCGATCCTGCTGCTCCCTGCGCGAGCAGCAAATATCGACACCCCGAACTGGCTGATGCGCGCCCCGGACTCTATTGCTAGAGCGATCTCGAATGCAAACGTCCGTAATAGGCTGCTTACACCTTGCCATGCAGGGGCTACGGCAGACTGGTTCTTCGGTGCGAACACCATCGGGTACTAGAGAGCACAGGTTGCTCGTCGGTCAGATGGGCGGGGGAAATGTCGTTTCTAGAGCAGTTGCGTGCAGCCGAAGCAGAGATTGCGGCCCGGGATGCCGATTCCTGGCGGCTGCCATTGGAACGTGTGCGCGGCCAGATTGGCGACGATGGAGTTGAGCGGATTACAACGCAGCTGCTTTTCGACATCCTTGGGGTTCCTCAAAGCAGTAGGGGAGCCGGGGCGAGCCGTCGTCTGGCGAAGCTAATGGCCGAACTGGGGTGGATGGCGGTGCGGGTCCGGGGGCTCACGCGCGGTGGTTATCTGGAGCAAGTTCGCGGCTACTGCCGGCAACCAATTCGCCACAGCTGATCGAGGATAAAACCAATGACAAGTGAATACCTCAAAAGAGCAAACCCACCGCCAGTACTCGTGGACGACGAGGACGACGAGGAAACATTCCAGGAAGCATTCCAGGCACTCAAAAGGGTGGGCCTAGTGGTCGATTCCGGTAGCAGGAAATGGAGCGAGCAGACTGGTCGCTATGAAATCCTATGGAGAGCGAGTTCCCGGTGCAATGGCGGATATGATCCGGACGAATGTTTATGCCGCGATCTCCCGATCGAGCACCTTACTGATCAGTCACAGACCGCCGAATGTCCTTTATGGATGGCAAGGGTGAAACGGTAGGAGCATGCGGCCCGCTCAGGACTTCGGAATAGGGCGGTGGTTATTGCCCACATGACCGCGCCAACGCTGTCACGGTGATTATCCGGGACTTCCGCAGTACCCCGGAAGCCGACATCACATTACAGCGCGGCATATGTCGAAATGGGCCAGAAGCGGAAGTGCGCGCGTAGTTGATAGGACGTTAGTCGCTCCATGCGTGCCGCACAAAAACAAAAAAGCCCGGGACTTTCGT
>Ga0187851_10004305_pt1 | contig 11672 bp, 15 predicted proteins | sample June2016WEW_6_10_FD_132997 | JGI IMG/M metagenome (GOLD analysis project Ga0187851, IMG submission 132997) | Peatland microbial communities from SPRUCE experiment site at the Marcell Experimental Forest, Minnesota, USA - June2016WEW_6_10 | ecosystem: Environmental > Terrestrial > Soil >... | reverse complement strand
CAGGTTCGTTCGGCGTTTGCTCGGCCGATGTCCGAGCTCCAATGACCCACACATCGAGGAAAGTTATGAAGAGCGCAGGCCGTATTCAAGATCGCTCCCTAACACGAGGCAGCAGGGAGGCTGCGTCCCCATTGCTTAATCTGCCCATCGATATTCCCAGCCTGGTGCCCTATTCCAGGTGGCTGGCCAGGCACCTGCCTCTTGAGGCTGTAAGCTTCGTGCGTCGAACCAGACTATTGGATATTCTTGCGAGGGCATTAATATGAGATACAACAACAAGCAGTTCTCGGCCACGATCATGATCATCATCGCCATGACATCGGCTTCTGTCGGCGCTCGCGCTTCAGACCTGGACGGTGGTGCAACCGATCTTGCCACGCTTCAGGCCAAAGCGGAGCAAGCCCCGCCCAGAGACAGATGCTTTCTCTATGCTGAACTTGTCGGTCAATTGGCGGACCGTGCTGGCCAACAGATCAATTCCGGTGATTCCGACCAGGCTTCGGAAAGCCTCAGACTACTCAGGCAATACACAGAACAGATTGGTTCTGCCATTACCGATGACAGCAGAAAGTTAAAGGATGCCGAATTGCTCACGCGACGCGCCTCGTTTCGCCTCAGCAATATGTTGCGCGGTGCCTCATATGAAGATCGGCCGGTTTTGGATGCGACTCTCAAGCTCGTGTACCGGGCCCAGACGAATCTCATGATGCAGGTTTTCAAACACTGAATTGCGCCTGGCATTCTCTTGTAAGAACGTCGATCTTCTCTTCCATGTTCAGACTGGAGCTCCAGTGCTGAATCGTTCCTATTCGATGATTACAGCCGAAAATATGCTTAAACCAATTCGTAGCGGAAGCCTCTCAGGCATTTAAACCTTGCTTGGGTCGAGAACCATCTGGAGACCATTCAGCGCCTGTGGAACCGGATCTCTTCTTCGAGGCGTGCGTGCAGGCGTTCGCTGTAGCACACAGGCAACTCGAAGACGCGCTCATCGGCGGTGAGGATGAGGATGTTCCGGGTTGAGTCGAGGATGGCGGAGCAAACCTCGCAATGCTCGAGATGCCTCTGCATGAGCTCGCGCGCTTCGGGCGAGAGGGTGTCATCGAGAAACTCGGAGATGCGATCCCAGACGTGTTTGCAGTCGATCACCACGGGAATCTCCTCCGTTTCGGGGCCAGCCGCCGAAGCTGCGGCGCCAGGCGCCTCTGCAACATGATCCGAGCGCGATGTAAGCGAACTTTAACAGAGGCGAGGCTGATGCTGAGTGCCTGAGCCGATTCGCTGATGCTGAGCTCTTCGATCTCACGCAACAGGAAAACTTCGCGATAGATCATGGGCAATTCAGTCACGGCTTCCATCAGCAGCTTGCGGATCTCAAGGTGCTCCAGGACTTCTGAGGGCACTTCGCGCCAGTCGCGGAGAAGCTCCGGCGCGATCCGGTGGGTCTCGTCGGAGTCGTCGTCCAGAGATTCGAAAGCACGGCGACGGCGCAGGCTGGAGCGCGACTCGTTGAGCGCGATGCTGACGAGCCAGCTGCTGAACCGGGCCTCCGCGCGATATGCATGGAGGTTGCGGAGAGCCTTCAGAAAGGTTTCTTGCACTACGTCCTCCGCTTCCTGTGGATTGCGCAGGAGCGCCATGGCCATGGAGAAGACGGTGCGCTCGTAGGGGCGGATGAGGTCATGGAAGAGATGCGTATTACCGGCGAGGATGGCAGCGATAACCTGCGCCTCAGCGTCCCGATCAGGCGATTGGCTCATCGGCAAATGATCACGCATGGCACAAGGAGCCAATCGAGGGTTTTCGGCGATGTAAAGGGCGGCCATTTCATTTCGTCAGACTATTAGAGCCCCGAGCGCGACAGAAGTTACAGTCGCGACGGCCGGCCGACTTGTTGGACAGCAGGGCGATACGGCCTGGTGGGGCCGTCAAATGTGGTGGAAGAGTCGGAGATGGAAGCCTTCTTCGATGGCGATCAGCGCGAAGGTGATCAGGGATAAGGCGAGCTGCCCGCGCTCCATGCGCAGTTTGCGCGCTGCAACCGGCGCCTGGCGCCACTGCGATGAGGGGCGGGCGCGCAAACGCCGGATCTGCAGGATAGCGATAAGGTTCAGGGCCGCACCGATCAAGGCAACGCTGATCATCGGTATGCGCAGCCAGCTGGCATGCAGACCGTCGACGAAAGCGGCAGCTTCTGACGACAGGGCGAGCGAACCGACGCCAATGATAAGGCGCAGCCCCGCCATGGCCATGAGAAAGGTGCAGACGCTTTGCAGGAAAGCAAAGACCAGGCTCGACCAGCTGACCCAAAGTCGTGGGCGCACGCGTAGCTGCGTGTGAGGGACAACAGGACCACTGGTGGAAGGACGCTGCGGAGAAACAGAACTCATAAAGAGCGGCTCCTTGGAAATACGAAATGGCCCAAGTCTCGACCCTTAGCATATCCTTGCATATTTTCAGGTGATCACTTGTCACGGAAATGTTGCTGCAATCAACCCAACTGCGGCCGACTGCTTACCATTCTTTTTTCATGTAACCTTCAGCCCGCTCTTGGCTCCAATGGTCGCGTGCCTCAAAGAATCCCTAAGGAATTCGCGCGGCGCCGCAAATCAGATCTGTGAAGGAGTTGCATATGGTGAATCTACAGCGTCGTCTGCTGACGACGATGATCGCTCTGAGTGTTGTTGCGCCCGTGGGTATGTGCGCCGCATCGCTCAGTGGACAAGAGACTGTGTTCGTGATGTCCAACAACGCCGAGAAGAATCAGGTGATTGCGTTTGAGCGCAAGAACGATGGGAGTTATTTCGAGCAGCACCGCTTTGATACATTGGGCCGCGGCAGTGGCGGCGTAAACGATCCCCTTGAGGCTCAGGGCTCCCTGACGCTGAGCACCGATCACACCGTGCTGTTTGCGGCGAATGCCGGCAGCGGCGACATCACCGTCTTTCGCGTGCTGGGCAGCAGCCTGTTGGTGACCGACAAGGAACCGTCAGGAGGCAGCCAGCCGGTATCGATCGCGCTGTGGGGCAAGACGCTCTACGTGCTCAATTCGGGCGGCGCTGGGACCGTGACGGCGTTCCGGCTCAGCGACAGCGGACAGCTTCATCCAATCTCCAACGCAACGGCCTTTCTTTCGGCCAACGCAACCGGCGGCGCCTCGATCTCGGTGAGCCCTGACGGCAAGACCGTTGCGGTCGTGGAGCGCATCGCGGGCAACATTGATACGTTTCACGTGAACGCGAACGGAACGCTGGCGGCGGCGGTCGTGAATCCCAGCACGGGCGCAGGTGCATTTTCTGCGCGCTTCGCGCCCGATGGCAAGCTGATCGTTTCGGAGACCGGACCGGCAAATGAAGCGGACGGCTCTGCAATCTCCTCCTACACGGTGCTGCCCAACGGAAAGCTGGCGGCAATAAGCCAGAGCGTGCCAACAGACGGAGCGGCGAACTGCTGGAACGCGATCACTCCGGACGGAAAGCACGTCTACGTATCCAACGCAGGATCATCGACCATCTCCGGCTTCACGATCGGCACCGGCGGCCACCTGGCGCCGATCGCGGGCACGACTGTTGGGTCGAATCCCGATGGCAGCACCAACCTCGATATCGCCATCAGTGGCGACGGGAAGTTCCTGTACTCGCTGAACGGCGAGGTAGGGACGGTCGGCGTATTTGCCATCCGGCCGGACGGCACACTGGAAGAAGTGACGCAGATCCCGGGATTGCCGGCCGCGGCTGGATTCAACGGCATCGCTGCGCTGTAAGGCAATGCTGCGGGTTGCGGGCCGGGGCCCGTAACCCGCGGAACCTCCAGCTTCGCCGCCGATTGTTCGTACGCAAGAAATCATTCGTGCTGCAGTGCCACCATCGCGCAACTGAGAGCAGTAACGACTTATTTCGGAGCTAATCGGTCATTCTTTCCCTCGAGCATTCTTGTAACGAATCAACCTCGTAAGCCTTCTTACTGTAAAAGGAGAACACTCAGATGGATCAATTCGCATTGTTGGCGCAGTTGCGTGCTCGGCCCGGAAAAGAGTCCGCCGTTGAAGAACTTCTCGTCTCAGCGCGTGCACTCGTGCTCCGGGAGATTGGTACCACAACCTGGTGTGCATTGAGATTTGATAGTTCGCAGTACGGAATCTTCGATACATTTCCAAATCGAGAAAGTCGGGACGCCCACCTCAATGGTCAGATTGCCGAGCTTTTGTTCGCGAGAGCAGAAGAGCTATTCGCGGAGCCACCCGTAATCCAGATGCTCGATATTCTTGCCACGAAACCATAAGAATCGTGAAAGGGGCACGCTCCTCTCGCGCCCCAAGTTCCCGTGGGGCAACAGCCCCAATCATTGATAGAACGCAGAGAATTGTGCGCGCTGGCAAGACCTTCAACTATGGAGGTGCCGGGGTAGAGGGTCTTGCGAAAGGCAAGAAGGCGATCCTGGTGCTCGCATCAGGGGGAGTCTTAAGTGAAGGGCCTTGAAAATCCTCCTGCGAGTAGCCGCGTTCATCGCGGAGCCGTCGCAGCACGGAGCCAAATCGAGACTTAACGGGGGGTGTGGTCACCCTCTAATACTTGGGTCGTGACCACTATGAGTCCACACACTATGAGTGTGATACGTTATCAGGCAGAGTCTGCCCCAATGCGGTGAGAACTGCCGCAGTCTCTGCCCCGAGGTCTTGCAGTTTGTGGAAAACTACATCAAGTTTTGCCCCACGGCACCCCGCTTGGATTTGCGGTTCTACGAAATTGAGAGGTTAAGGTCCATGCAGGAAGGTTACGTCGAATGTTCCGAGCTATCGGGCAAAACGATTCAGGCCGTCCGCATTTTCAAAGACACCGGTGACGGAACCGACGTGCAGATTGACTTGACAGACGGGACCAGCTTCACGCGTTCTCTTTGCATCAGCCGGCCGTAAAAGCATCCTTATATAAAGGTGGCGTAGGAACCCCCGAGGTCATCCGCAATTACGAGATATAGGCATTCTCGCGTACTGCCCGGTCCTTCGTTATTCCTAGATTGAATAACGCTCTCTCTAGAATTCATTGGACGTTCCTGCACACCGCCATCAATTTTGCGCCATAGCTGGAGAAATCACGCCAGCAGAGGTGCAAAAAGCTCAAAATCCACCGCCCCGCTCGAGTAAAAAGGCCCCCTCTTCGGTCTTTTATCTCGGGCGTTCTCGCGTTCACATTCCTATTGCTGCCCCTCGTAGCCCATGCGCAATCACCGTTCGATACCCTGCCGCGCTAGCAGCTTAGTGCAAATTGCCGAGTCAATCATCAACAGGCTTGAGCGAAAGGTCCGAAATCTTGGTGAGAGCGACGGGACTCGAACCCGTGACCGCTACCGTGACAGTTAGACCGATGGTCGTAACTTATTGAGTAGCTTAGCACTGGCACGGATGATCGGTAGTCTGAATCCATCATGTGCGGACGATACGGAAGACGTGCAGACAAGCAACGCATAGCGGAATGGATGCAGGCTCACGACACTGCTGTGTTCGATGACTCTTACTATGCGCCGTCATACAACGTGGCACCACAGAGCATGTGCGCAGGCATCAATTTGGAAGGAACGCCGGATGTTTGGCTCGGACTTATAGTTGGAACGCCATGGAGAAGGCCGTGATCGCAACCTTGGCGCCCGGGATCGGTGGCTCAGCTTCGCGAATCCGCTTGCCACACATTGAGCAGACCGCTTCCGATGGCGTTCCATCGTCTTCGTGACCGATGATGAGTTCTGGGAAGCGCCACATGTCCATTGCATGAGTATCGCAATGAGCGTGGAGGCGAGAAGTGATGTGCATCACCGCTGGTGAGGCTGGTGCGCCGCGAGTCATCCGTTGACTACACCCACGACTGCACCGCATCTGGAGCAATAGATCAACAGCGCACGAATCCCGTTGAAGGTCGATGATGTCTAGGTAACGATGTTCCGCTGGAAGCTTTAATTTGCATGTGACGGTGAGATTCTTCCTAATGGGGGAAGACCTGGAATTCCCAAACGCGCAGGTGGACCTCCAGCTCAGAGATTCGCCAGGCAATCCACACACGATATCTCGGCCCACTGGCGTATATCCAAAGACCGGCGGACTAATGAGGCTCGACCCGCCTCTGATTCCATGCCCATTCGCGGGTAGTGTCCTAGTTTGCCTTTTGCTGCCCCTAACTACTCTTAGGGGCAGTAGTTGTATTCATGGGGACCGCACGGCTCAAACGATCCTCCAATGTTTCTGAATGGACCTCGCTCAAACCGAAAACAGTAGCGGCTAACTTGACGTTCGTGGGTGATTCCGTCAAGATATTCGACCTGTCCGAAAATAGCGGATTCCACGTCTTCAAGTTTTACGTTTTGCGCCGTTGCCACCTCTATTCGTTTTGCTGTATGACCGGATTGGGATGGGTTGAAGATGGCAATCAAAATCTCGCCGTCAGGAATGAGATAGTTCTCCATGGCGTAGTTTCCCTCATACACAGGGGGAACTGGGAGGCTCTTTTTGGAATCCACAATATGCACCTCCTTCGGGGCTTTCCATCCCACCAACCTAGCGGGAGTTCTCCCGAAGTTCTTCACCCAGATTTCAAATTCGGCTTGTCCTTGATGACCTTTTACCATGACCTTTTTGACAACGAAGAGACGAGGCGCGTTCGGAGGGGTATCGTTCAGCGCACGGAGGATGAGGCGCGTTTGCGGCGACTCTGTTTGAGTCGGTAGCTGTCGCCGTTCATCTCCAGGATGTGGACATGGTGGGTGAGCCGATCGAGCAGAGCGCCGGTCAGCCGCTCTGAGCCGAGGACCTCGGTCCACTCTTGGAACGGCAGATTGCTGGTCACCATCGTTGAGCCGCGTTCGTAGCGTTGGCTGAGCATCTCGAACAGCAGCTCGGCGCCGGTCTTGGAGAGAGGCACGAAGCCCAGCTCATCGACGATCAGCAGTTCATAGCTGGCGATCTGCTTCTGGAAGCGAAGCAGCTCCTTCTCGTCGCGAGCTTCGATCAGCTCGCTGACCAGAGCGGCGGTGGTAGTGAAGCGCACACGATGGCCGCGCTGACAGGCGGCCACGCCCAGAGCCAGGGCGATGTGCGTCTTCCCCGTACCACTGTTGCCCAGCAGCAGCACGTTCTCACGGCGGGAGAGGAACTCGCATCGCGCCAGTTCCAGCACAAGAGTCTTGTTCACCGATGGGATGGCGAGGAAGTCGAAGGTGTCCATGGTCTTGACGACTGGGAACTTCGCCTGCCGGATGCGGCATTCCGTTGCTCTGCGCTCGCGGTCGAGTAACTCCAGTTCCGTGATGCGCAGCAGGTAGTGTTGATAGTCCACCTGCTCGATAGCGCACTGCCGTGCCACCTTGTCGTACTCGCGCAGGATGGTTGGCAGCCGCAGTTCCTTCAGGTGATGTTCAAGCAGCAACTGCGGCGTGTCGGCCGTATGGGCCGCGGTGCTGGTTGCAGAAGCTTCGGCGCCGCTCATGCGCACACCTGCGCCAACAGAGTCATGTAGTCGGCGGCCTGCGTAGCCCTGACCTGCGCCATAGGCAGGTGGGGATAGTTCTCCATATCCAGCCGCGGCGGTCGTCGTTCGATGCGGCACAACAGCAGATGACGCACCGCGTCGAAGCTGATCGTGCCTAACTTCAAGGCGTCTTCGATGGCGTGAGTTACATCCGCAAGAGCGAAGGCCTCCATCAGACGGAGCACCTGCACATACTCGCGGCTGGCGTGCTTCTTGAGCCTGGCTTCGAGCAGCCGCCGCAGTTGTGCGAATCACTCCGGTAACAGCCACCCAGTCAGCGGCGCGGCATGGTCCAGTGCCCGCGTCTTCTGTTCGAGAAGTGCCAGGTAGTGCAGCGGATCGAAGACCACTGCCTCGCGTTCATAACTGCGCTGGAGCCGGGCAATCATCTCGCTGCCCCAGGCGATCACCACCTGATGCACGTAGCCCTTCACCCATACCTGACGATGCCCGTACTGCGTGGGCACGGAGTAGTCGTTCGACCGATAGCGAACCAGGGACAGTGAACTGACGCGGGCGGCGATCTTCTCGCAAGCTTCATAGGGCACCGCCGGTAGCGGCAACATCACCGCATGGTCGCGCTCGAAGCGTTCGCCGATGGTCTCTGTGTGCCCGCGCAGTCGTCGAAGTCGCCGCTTCCGGCACTCGGCATCCAGATGCGTGTTCAGCTCTTCCCAACTCGACACGCGTGGAATCGGAACCATGAAGTTCCGCCGTGCATAACCAACCAACCCTTCCACCTTGCCCTTGTCGTTGCCCTAGGCCGGGCGGCCGAACTTGTCGGCGAACAAATAGTAGCTCTGTAACTCGGAGAACGCACGTGTCCGTTGACGTTCCTCTCCGCCCAGTATCTTGGCCACGGCGATCTTGGTGTTGTCATAAAGAATCCACGTAGGGACGGCTCCGAAGTATGTAAAAGCTCGCACATGGCCTTCCAGGAATGCCTCGGTGGTCTCAGCCGGAAACGCCACCACGAAACAATCGTCCGAGTGCGGCAGGTCCATGGCCAGGTAATGTGCCTTCTGCTCCAAGCCGGCAATCATCACCAACGCTTCGCCGAAGTCCGCCTGAGCTTCGCCCGGCGCATGCGTCAACGGAACAAACATCTCCCGGCTGTGTAACTCCGCCGATCGCACGTAGTCCTTCACGATCGTGTAGTCGCCCGTGAACCCGTGCTCTTCCTTCAACCGCTCAAAGATCCGCTTGACCGTGTGCCGCTGCTTGGCTGGTCTCTGCTTGTCATCTTCCAGAATGGCATCGATCACGCCCACCCACGCCCCAAGCTTGGGCCGCTTGATCGGCTGCTGTCGCTGGTAGCCTGGCGGCACAGCGTACTGCAGCATCTTCCGTACCGTCTCCCGCGACAGACCAAAATCCTTGGCTACCGCTCGCTGACTCCGGCCCTCGACACGAACCGCACGCCGCACACGCCCATAGATCTCCACCTGGAACATCCCTCCGGTGTTCCATGAACCATGCCATCAAGGCAACAGATCACGAAAACAAGATCCGGCGGTGGCAAACTCTTACTCCGCCGCAGAGCGCCGCTCACGCGGCGCACTGTGGCCTAGTTTTGCACTGGCGCGCATAACATGACTTGTTGACCTGGCAAATATCTGGTCAACCCCTATCGTTTCTGCCATTACATCCATCATGCGCCGAAAGCGGGGCTGCAAGTCGAGAGTGCTAATACAGTACATCACTCGTATCACGTCGTCATAATCAGTGGACGCAATCGGCTCTACCCCGGAAACAGGTCTTAGTCCCAGGCGAGAAAGCATCAGATATTGTTTGTCCCGGCTTCCAGCGGAAGAAATCGCGACTCCATTTGAATCCTCCGATTGGTTCACGAGCGCGAATGCCAGAGCCCCGGCCCCGGCTGCGAGTTGTGCGCCGACACCCGGGGCAAGGCTACTTGCAATTCGAAATGTTGGGTCGACCACCCACCTCCCAATCTCGATCGTATTGCTACGACGCTTTCCCAATCTGCGCAGCATCTGCGAAAACTGCTCCTCTCCAATCAGCGTTTCAGTCAGACACTGTGGACCCTCCCCAGCCACGGCGTAAACACGCACACAGCCGACGAGCCGTTTGCCAGCGTATGCCAGTACGTGCCATGCATAGAGATCAATGGGGTCAGAGTCTGCATAACACCCATTGCTTGCCAGGAATTGAGGCCGTCTGCCATTGTCAAAAAGAGCGGCCCCGCGCAGCGATCTTACCTCGTCTATCCAACCGGGCCACGACTCTCCAGCACCGCTGATCGAACTCCTGAGAGGGCAATGCAATTCCCACGATAAGAACTGAAAAGGAACTTCTGAACGGATCGGGGAAAGCTGGCAGTGACTTTCAGCAAGCTCTACGCAATCAGTGAGGAATTGCGCGTAGGCATCCAGAGCAGCGCTACCCGCCGCAACCAATGCTGGGAGGCTCTCCGGAACCATGTCTATCAGCTTTGACAATTGTTGTGCATTGAATTGTGTGTGACCGATATCAAGATCGATGTGTTCGGTAACAAAGCTCAGGCTGGGAAGAATCTCCGGTCCAAAGATCTCCAGGCATCGGGACACAAACAATCCGCCATAGCGCAGAGGAAGCTGCTCGATCTCGTACTCAATTGCAATCTGCGCATAAGGCGTATCACCCGCAATGTTCTCCTCGTGAACCAAACAATAGCGGTGAGTTCCAAAACTGGGGATCGTTCGTAACAGTTCATCGGCATCCACTTGAGGCGCATATCTCGAGTTCCAGTGACAAACCAGTGATCGAAGATCGGCAATCATCATCAGATGATGGCCGGCTTCGGCCTTGGCATGTCGCGTCAACGCTTCTGCAAGGTCTGTGAGCCCAATGGCCGCGCAGCGGGATGCCGCGCGGCGAATCCAACTTTCCACGGGCTCCGTCATTTGTGCGCCGATGGCACAGAAATAGAGGAGAAAGGCTTCCAGGAAACGCGGATCGTTGTTCGACCGAATGGCGTTAATGCCAGGGCTGACCTCAAACCTCTCCCTCGCTGGACCCTGAAGCTGGTTGAACCTCTCCAAAGAAGGCGATGCATTCATGTTGAGCGTCCTCCCTGTTTTGGGGTTGATTTGAATCTCTATTACGCCGCTTGCTCGCAGATTTGCGCTCCGGGCGTCGGTTCAAGCTCACCTTTGATAGCGGATCTGCGATCTCAACCCATCCAGGTGAAAATCGACACTTTAACAGTGTGTGTCGATTTTCATCTGATGGTTCAACTGTCTACCGGCCCCCGTGACTACCGGAAGGAAATGCGCGGTCGTTGGTTTTCACGGAAGTTTCGCTCACACTCGAAACGGGCACATGGATCCGATAAACAGTTGCTGTTGTCTGAATCGTGTTGAGGAAATAATGTCCCCCAATTTGTTGGAAACTCAGCTCCGGCTTACCAGTAAAGACGCTCTCGTTCAATTGCGGGAGTACAAACATTGAGTTCTTGTAGTCCTCACTGCTGAGTTCCAGAACTCCTGATCTATCTATCGACAAACTGCGCACGGTGTATGTGCCCGCGGGAAGTGTTTTTGTACCAACAACAAATTCGAATGGCACGGTTACAATGTCAGCTTCTTCAGCTTCCACCCTGACGGCTCCAGCGAGCCCAAGAAAGAAGGCAATTGCGACTACGGTTCTTGCATATTTCCTCATAACTTCTCCTCTAACGCATAAGAGTTATCGTTGCTGATCATTTCGGCGCTAGAGCTTTAATTGGCACTTAGCATCCATTTCAACAATCATTCTCATACCGTCATATTTGATAACTAGACAGGACTAACTTTATTCCCCAACGCATTGAGCACGCTGAGAGCTTAATCGATAACCTATGTCTGGGCGCTGCTGTCCAAAATAGCGGATATCTGTTTGACCCAAGAAATGTTAGAGGAGGCTGATCCCCAGTCACTCTGAAGTGGGTTCCCAGTCAGGACCACATTCAAAGAAGAAGGGATCAGCCATGCTTCAAGTATGCAGTGTGTACTCGCAGCTTTTGCAACTGTTTTCCCCCGGGGAGTTTGCCCGGGCAGTCAAGCACCACCAGGCGGAGCGCAACGCCAAGGGGTTCAGCAGTTGGGGACAATTTGTGGCCATGCTGTTTTGCCAGTTGGCGCATTTGAACTCGCTGCGCGAAGTATGCATGGGACT
>Ga0187851_10004304_pt1 | contig 11672 bp, 8 predicted proteins | sample June2016WEW_6_10_FD_132997 | JGI IMG/M metagenome (GOLD analysis project Ga0187851, IMG submission 132997) | Peatland microbial communities from SPRUCE experiment site at the Marcell Experimental Forest, Minnesota, USA - June2016WEW_6_10 | ecosystem: Environmental > Terrestrial > Soil > Wetlands... | reverse complement strand
GTACGGGCACACGCCCTACCTCGTCTCGGGGGATGACCCGCAGCAGGTTCACCGGTCCCTGGCCGCCGCGCTGGAGGCCGCCTACCAGCAGATCGCCTCGATCCAGCGGGAGGCCCGGCTGGGGCGTTCGGCCGGGCGGCCCACGTGGCCGGTCATCGTGCTGCGGACGCCGAAAGGCTGGACCGGCCCGCGTGAGGTCGACGGAGTCCAGGTCGAGGGGACCTGGCGGGCGCACCAGGTCCCGCTCAGCGACGTTCGCACCAACCCCGGTCATCTGGCCGCGCTTGAGCAGTGGCTGCACAGTTACCGGCCGGAAGAGCTGTTCGATACCACCGGGATGCCGGCCTCCCGGCTGGCGGCGCTGCCGCCGCGCGGCCAGCGCCGGATGAGCGCAAACCCGCACGCCAACGGCGGCCTGCTGCTGCACGATCTCCGGCTGCCTGAGTTCCGCGATTACGCGGTCGAGGTCGAGGCGCCTGGAGCGGGAACCAGTGAGCCGACCCAGGTCCTCGGGACGTGGCTGCGGGACGTGATCGTGGCCAACCAGACGAACTTCCGGCTGTTCGGCCCCGATGAGACCTCGTCCAATCGCCTGTCGCCGGTCTTCGAGGTCACCGACCGCGCCTGGAACGCGGAGACCGAGCCCGGAGATGACAGTCTCGGCCCGGGCGGGCGGGTGATGGAGGTCCTGTCGGAGCACCTGTGCCAGGGATGGCTGGAGGGTTACCTGCTCACCGGGCGGCACGGGCTGTTCAGCTGCTACGAGGCGTTCATCCATATCGTCGACTCGATGTTCAACCAGCACGCCAAATGGCTGAAGGTCTCCCGCCATATCCCGTGGCGCCGACCGGTGGCGTCGCTGAACTACCTGCTGACCTCGCATGTGTGGCGGCAGGACCACAACGGCTTCTCGCACCAGGACCCAGGGTTCATCGATCACGTGGTCAACAAGAAAGCCGAGATCATCCGGGTCTACCTGCCGCCGGACGCCAACACCCTGCTCTCCACGGCCGACCATTGCCTGCGGTCCCGCGAGCACATCAACCTGATCGTGGCCGGGAAGAACCCCAGCCCCGACTGGCTGCCGATGGACCGCGCCGTCGCGCACTGCACCCGCGGCATCGGGATCTGGGAATGGGCCAGCGCCCACGGCATGACCGAGCCTGACGTGGTGCTGGCCTGCGCCGGCGACGTCCCCACCCTCGAGACACTGGCTGCCACCGACCTGCTGCGCCAGTACCTGCCCGACATCAAGGTCCGGGTGGTCAACGTGGTGGACCTGATGCGCCTGCAACCCGAGCGGGCTCACCCGCACGGGCTGCCTGACGAGGAGTTCGACGCCCTGTTCACCCGCGACAAGCCGGTCATCTTCGCCTTCCACGGCTACCCGGCGCTGATCCACCGGCTCACCAACGGCCGCACCAACCACCGCAACATGCACGTACGCGGCTACAACGAAGAGGGCACCACCACCACGCCGTTCGACATGGTCATGCTCAACGACATGGACCGCTACCGCCTGGTCATCGACGTGATCGACCGGGTCCCCGGCCTGGCCGTCGCGGGCGCCGGGCTGCGCCAGCAGATGGTCGATGCCCGGCTGAGGGCACGAACCTACACCCGTCAGCACGGCGAGGACCCGCCGGAGATCCGCGACTGGACCTGGCCGACCAGCCGGTGACCGGCAGCGGACAGCCGAGCGGGGGATGAGGGTGGTCGACCTCGCGAACGGCTGGCGAGCGCGCCTGGAGGGCCTGAGCCCACGGGTCTTGCTTACCGACGGTGACGACCCGAGGACGGCCGAGGCGGCACGCCAGCTGGCCGCCACCACCCCGGTCCGGCCCGTGCTGGTGTCCGGGAAGGCCAAGGGGTACGACGGGGTGGAGGTTCTCTCCCCCCGCGCGGCCGGCCGTGACTCCAGGATCGCCGACTGCCTCGAGGAGACGCTATCGGCCCGCGGAGTGCCCGCGCACAAACGCGCCGGGTTCGCCCGCGACCCGCTGTACCTCGGCGCGGCCGCGGTCAAGACGGGCCTCGCCGACGCCTGCGTCGGCGGAGCCGCCCGGCTCAGCGCCGACGTCCTGCGCGCCGGGATCCGGGTCATCGGCCTAGCCGCCGGGGTGAACAACGTGACCAGCTGCTTCCTCATCGTGCTGCCGGACTTTCGCGTGCTCGCCTACGCCGACTGCGCGGTGATCCCAGAACCCGACACGGAACAGCTCGCGGACATCGCTCTGTCCACCCACCGCAGCTACGCCGTACTGACCGGCCAGACTCCCGTCGTCGCCATGCTGTCCTTCTCCACCAAGGGCAGCGCTAACCATCCCGCCGCGCACCGCATCCGCGCCGCGACCGACCTGGTCCGCAGCCGCGCACCCGGACTGGCGGTGGACGGTGAGCTTCAGTTCGACGCGGCGTTCGCCCAGGCGGTGGCCGCTCGCAAGGCACCGGGCTCGCCCGCCGCAGGCCGCGCGAACGTCTTCATCTTCCCCAACCTGGACGCCGCCAACATCGCCTACAAGATTACCGAGCGGCTGGCTCACGCCACCGCCATCGGCCCGATCCTGCAAGGGCTGGCCGCCCCGATGAACGACTTGTCCCGCGGCTGCACCGCCGCCGATATCGTCAGCGTGTCCCTGGCCAGTGCCGTGCAGGCGGCAGGCCGGCCTGCCCTGGCGGCCGCCAGCTAGCGCAGGCACACGCTAACGCTCAGCGCACGGTCACGGGCGCTGGGACCACACCTGCTCGGCCTGGCGGAATTCCTCGGCGGCCCGCGGGCCGTTGCGGAGCAGGTGCTTCCTGAAGCTCTCCCTGTCAACCTGCCGGAACTCAAGCTGCTCGGTCTCGTACCTGGCCACCGGGCCTTGCTGGCGGTCCGCCTTGGCGGCCAGATACCGCACCAAGAACGCCTCGACGTTCGCGGCGCTCGTCCAGTTGGCCTTGTAGGCGACGACCCCGCCGCGGTCGATGACCCAGGTCATGTTGGGCATGCACCCGTACCGCCGGTGCGCGGCGCCGGCCAGGCCGTCGACCAGGATCGGGCGGCGGATCCCTGTCTCATCCCGCAGCAGCCGCGCGCCGGCCAGCTTGGTCTCGAAACAATCGTGGTGCGGCACGTTTTCCCCGGGGTGGGCCTCCCGGGTGTAGACGAACACCCAGTTGGCCTCGGGATGCCGGGCAGCCGCGGCGTCTAGCAGAGGACCCTCTGCGGAGCAGTACGGTCAAGTGAACGAGCCGAACTCCATCACCAGCGGCTTCGACCGCCACAGCTCCGAGAGCGGCTGCCGCGAGCCGTCGTCAAGCCGGACCAGGGTGAAATCCGCGGCAGCCTCCCCGGCGCTAAAAGAACCGCGGAACGCGATCTCATCTGCCATGTCGCCGTCGGCCGCGACATGGCGATCAAAGTTCACATAGTTGTAACCGGCCGGGCCCGCTTCATCCGTTCCGCTTTGTGGCATGCTTCCATTTTCGGGCCAAACCGCATTCTCGTCAACACGGTCACAGGGAAACATCCGGAGGGCCAGGAAAAGGCAATCAAAGATAACCAGGCGGTAGTCAGCGGTAAGTGTTCAGGCTTGCTTATGCGTGATGTTTCCTGGCGCTGCCTGAGGGCGGATTACCGGCGGCTCGTATCGCGTGACACGGGTCATGAGGTAGGACGCGACCGTCCCGGCGACCAGCGCGGCCGCCGCTATGGCCATCGTCTGCGCCGACATCGGGACGAGCCACAGCGTGCTGGCGAAGTCCGCCGCGATGAGGCCGATAAGGATCAGCCGGATCACCTGACGTGACAGCTTCGAGCAGATCAGGGCGCCGAGCGGAGCGCCGACGACGACGATGGGCACGGCGGCCAGCCAGTATCTGGGCACCGGACCCGTGAAGTCACGCAGCAGGAGGATGTGGGTTCCGAAGCCGGTGATCGATACGATCGTCATGAGGATGACCGTGGTTGGCGTGGCCACCTTCTCGGAGATCCGGAACAGCAAGACGATGATGATGAAGGCCACCATGTTCTCGCCGACTCCGAGCAATCCGCTGACGATGCCCCCGACGAAGCCGGTGGTCACGATGATGGCCTGCTCGCGGCCGGCGAGCAGGGTGAGCCGTTGATTGCGGCCGTCAGTTTTCCTGATCCACTGGACGATCAGGGCGAGCGCCAGGCAGGCCAGCATCACGGTAAAGAAGACCCTGATATCCCCCGTCCGCACCGACGGGGCGATCAGCGTCGCGCTGATGATGACCCCTATTACTCCGGCCGGCGCCGCGAGGCGCAGGAACCGTCGTTCAATCGGTACTCGCAAGTACAAGATGGTGAGGGAGGCCGCGGTCATTCCCACGCTCTGTATCGCATAGGTGAAGAGCCGGGCCTGTGGCGCCGGGATATGCAGCGCCTTGGTGAACACGGGAAAGGCGACCGCGCCGCCGCCTTCGCTGGTGCCGCCGCCGACAAGCGAGCCGAAAACCATGGTCACGGATATCCGCCAGTCGTGTACCAGGCTTGTGATCGCCAGCCCCCGGCCGAAACCCAGCCAGAGCAGCCAGACGGTCAGGGCCATGGCGACGTTCAACTGGAGTACCGTGCGGTCAGGCCTGAGCGGCAGCTCTTTAACGGTGGCTTCGGGTGGCCGGAGCATGGTCACAGGGACTTCTCCTCGGACTCAGGAATGGGAAAAGCGCTGCCGCATCGCAGCAATATATTGCGGCTCTACTCCAGCTCACTCAGATGGCGCCGGCTTCTCCCGGGTTGCCCGGCCCAAGCAGGCACCAAGGACCGTTCGCAATATCTGAGAAGACACCTGTGTGGAGCGGGCAGTAGGTTTCGGCTCAGGAGAATATGCCACATGGACCCAAATTCGTTTAGCACCGCAGAACTAACAATACTACGAAGTGTTCTCTTTGAGGGGACAGAAGACGCGGCGTACCGCTAATCGCAAGCAGGGATCAAGCTAGAGGCGAGGCGAGATGAGCTCGGCACAGGGTACGGGATGATCAGGCAGCCCGCATACGGGGTGGAGCCCTGGCACGTCCGGGAAACCGGGCTTGACCTTGACGTGCTGGCGCAGAGCGAATCGGTCTTCGCCCTTTCCAACGGCCACATCGGGCTGCGCGGCAACCTCGACGAGGGTGAGCCACACGGATTGCCTGGCACGTATCTCAACTCCCTCTATGATCTCCGGCCGTTGTCGCACGCAGAGACCGGCTACGGGTACCCGGCGTCGGCGCAGACGATCATCAACGTGACCAATGGCAAGCTCATCAGGCTGCTTGTCGACGACGAGCCTTTCGATGTCCGCTACGGCACCGTGCATTCGCATGAGCGGGTGCTTGACCTGCGGGCAGGTACCCTCTGCCGGGAAGTGGACTGGACTTCTCCGGCCGGCCGCCGGGTGCGCATCAGGTCCACGCGGCTGGTCTCGCTGACCCAGCGGGCGGTGGCGGCGATCTGCTACACGGTGGAGCCGGTCTCCCAGCCGCTACGCCTGGTCGTGCAGTCCGAACTCGTCGCCAACGAGGCCCTTCCCTGTGCGGGCGGCGACGACCCCCGGGCTGCCGCCGCCATCGAGACGCCACTCGCCAGTGAGGAGTACGTAGCGAGCCGGGATGAGCAGTACCGGGTGGTCCTGACCCACCGCACCCGGCACAGCGGCCTGCGGGTGACCTCCGGCATGGCGCACGACGTCGAATGCTCCGGCCTGATGAAGGTGTATACGGAGGCGTTTCCCGACGTAGGACGCTGCACCGTCGCCGCGCAGGTCCAGCCGGGCGGCTGCCTGCGGATCGTGAAGTACATAGGCTACGGCTGGTCCAGCCAGCGATCCCGCCCGGCGCTGCACGACCAGGTCGTCGGCGCCCTGGCGGTCGCGCGGCTCAGCGGCTGGGCCGGCCTGCTCGCCGAGCAGCGCCAGTACCTGGACGAGTTCTGGGCCGGCGCCGACGTCGACGTCGAAGGCGATGCCGAAATCCAGCAAGCCGTGCGGTTCGGCCTGTTTCACATCCTGCAGGCAGGAGCGCGAGCGGAAAGCCGCCCGATCGCGGCGAAGGGGCTGACCGGCCCGGGGTATGACGGGCATACCTTCTGGGACACGGAAACCTTCGTGCTGCCCGTGCTGACGTACACCCAGCCGGCCGCCGCGGCGGGCGTGCTGCGCTGGCGGCACATGGTCTTGCCCGAGGCCAGGCAGCGCGCGGCCGACCTCGGCCTGGCGGGCGCCGCCTACCCGTGGCGGACCATCCGCGGCCAGGAGTGCTCGGGTTACTGGCCCGCAGGAACGGCCGCGTTCCACATCAACGCGGACATCGCCGACGCGGTGCTCCGGTACCTGGACGCGACCGGTGACACCGCGTTCGAGCGCGAGGCCGGCGTGGAGTTGCTGGTGGAAACGGCGCGGTTGTGGCGCAAGCTCGGGCACCACGATAGCAAGGGCAGGTTCCGCATCGACGGCGTCACCGGACCTGACGAATACAGCGCCGTGGTGGACAACAACGTGTATACCAACCTGATGGCCCAGCAGAACCTCTCCGCGGCCGCTGAGGCCTGCGTCCGGACCGAGGACATGGCCGCGCGGCTTGGCGTCACCGTAGCCGAGATTTCCGCATGGCTCGAGGCCGCCGCGACGATGACCATCCCGTTTGACGACACGTACGGTGTTCATCCGCAGCACGAGGGTTTCACCGATCACGAGGTGTGGGATTTCGCCGGCACGCCGCCGGAGAGGTACCCGCTGCTGCTCAGCTACCCCTACTTCGAGCTGTACCGCAAGCAGGTCGTCAAGCAGGCTGACCTGGTGCTGGCCATGCACCTGCGCGGAGACGCGTTCAGCGCCGAGCAGAAGGCGCGGAACTTCGCCTATTACGAGGCACTGACCGTCCGTGATTCCTCGTTGTCGGCCTGCACGCAGGCGGTGATGGCCGCCGAGACCGGGCATCTGCAGCTCGCGCACGACTACCTGGCCGAGGCCGCCCTGGCGGACCTGCAGGACCGGCACCGCAATACCCGGGACGGTCTGCACCTGGCCGCCCTGGCCGGCGCCTGGACGGCGGTGGTCGCGGGCTTCGGCGGCATGCGGGCGACGGGCGGCGACCTGTCCTTCAGCCCGCGGCTACCGTCCGGGATCACCCGGCTGACGTTCCGGATGCGCTACCGCGATCGCGTGCTCCGGCTCGCGATCACCCCGGACGAAGCGGAATACGAACTGCTGGCAGGCGAACCGCTGACGATCAAGCACCACGGCGAGCAGGTCGTACTGGCCGGGAGGCCGCTGGTGCGAGGCATTCCGCCGACCCCGGTACTGCCGTGCCCCGGACAGCCAGAGGGCCGGGTTCCGCTCCCGCGCGCGGAGCGGGAGCCGGTCCAGGCCGAGCTGTCCTGGCGGGCCCGGGTGGAAGAAGCGGTCGCCGAGCGGACCGAATTTTCCCATTCCGTCCCCATATCACTACATTTATCGAAGATCCACGCCTATTGTTGTCGCGGTGCCCCCAAATGTGAAGGGACCTAATGTGCCCGAGAGCACAAAAGGCCGCGATACGCGATGGAAACGATTCGAACATCCGGTGATTTTCTGGCTGGGAGCTGCGGCTTGCACTATCGGTGTAGTGTTGCATCTGCCGATGTACTACAGCGCTCGCACGATGGGCTACCGCATGGTCGGGATGCGCCCGGATGCCGCGATGATTATTGGCATGACACTTATCGGGTTTGGCCTGGTCACGACGCTTTATGCGCTGATGCCGAAGGGAGCGGACCGGATCAGGAAGGATGCGGCCGCCGTCCGGGTCAGGGCCCTTGACGATGCCCGGATACGGCCGCAGCACGTGGCCATGCTGCTCGTCGTGTCGATCGCGATTGTCATTGACGTCATGAAGCCGGCCGCGCTTTCATTCGTGGCGCCCGGCATGACCAAGGAATACGGGCTCAAGGCCGTGACCAACCCGCACGGGCACCTTCCGGTGGCCCTGCTGCCGCTGTGCGGTATCGCCGGGACCGTCATCGGGTCCTGGCTGTGGGGATGGCTGGCCGACCGCATCGGACGGCGGTCATCGATTCTCTACGCCGGAATTCTGTTCGTGAGCACATCGATCTGCGGCGCGATGCCGGGATTCAGCTGGAACTTGCTCATGTGCTTTTTCATGGGCATCGGAGCGGGCGGACTGCTGCCCATCACGTTCGCCCTGCTGGCCGAGACGATCCCGGCCCGGCACAGAAGCTGGCTGATGGTGCTGATCGGCGGCGGCGTGGCGGGCGCCGGTTACGTCATGACGAGCTGGCTGGCCGGGGCGCTGACACCGCACTACAGCTGGCGGATACTCTGGCTGATCGGCCTGCCGACCGGCGTGCTGCTGATCGCGCTGAACTACTGGATACCCGAGTCGCCCCGCTTTCTGCTCGCCGTCGGGCGCCGCGACGAAGCTGAGGCCATCATGCGTCATTTCGGCGCCGAGGTAGTGCCGGGCGACGCGGACACGACCGCGCCTGAGGGCCAGGCAAAACGCGGTTACCTTCAGCTATTCGCCGCGCCACTCGCCGGGCCGAGCGTGGCGATCGGCGTTCTCGCCATCGGCGTCGGGCTCATCACCTACGGCTTCCAATTGTGGATCCCGACGAACCTGGTGCACCTCGGATTCACCACCGTCAACTCTGACTACATCGTCCGCAATGCGGCTCTCATCGGCCTGCCCATCTCACTGGGCATCACGGCACTTTACGGCTTCTGGAGCAGCAAGAAAACCATTATATTGTTTTCGGCCGTGCTCGCGATCGCGCTCTTTGGATTCGTCATCGAGGGAAACTCCGTCGCGCATAATCATGGGTTGCTGACGGCTCTGCTCGTCATCCCGCTGTCCGGGACCAGCCTGGTCGCGGCGATAGTTACCGTGTACGCCGCCGAGATCTACCCGACCGGTATCCGCTCCCATGGCACCGGGTTCGCCGCGGGCGCCACCAAGGCGGGCGGCCTGCTGATCATTGCGCTGGTCGTGCTGGCCACCACCACGCCTTCGATCGCCCAGACCGCCCTTATCGGCTGCATTCCGATCGTGGCGGGCATCGCGATCTTCGGCTGGGCCGGTTTCGAGACGAACCACCGGAGGCTGGAGGACATAACGCACGCCGAAGAACTTGCCCTCGCGGGGAGCCAAGCCGAATAGCCTAAGCCGCGGCGCAGGGTCCACTGATCGGTGGCGGCGTCCCGGCGCAGCTCGTAGACCCCGGCCGTCAGGCCCGGTCCGCCGCCCGCCTCGACCCGCCAGAACTCGAGTTCGGGTTGCCCTCGCTCGGCCTGGGGATCGCGCCACCACTCCCGGTTGACGACCCAGTGCTCAAAGATCGCGCGCACGGTGAAGATCCGGCTGTGCCAGACGAACCTGGCGGGCCTGCCGTCGTCCCTGGCCTGAACATGAACCGGCTCGCCGTACACCCTGTCCATAACGCCCGCCCCCTGTCGCTGCATGAGGTGCTGCTCCGCTGTGCGCACCGCTGCCGCCCGGGGAAGACGGGCAGTACTACCCGCGATCGGCACCAACTCTGACCTGGTGCCTGTTCGAATATAAGTTCCTTCGAACAAAAATGCAAATAAAGTTTGCCAGCTGACCTGGGATGGGCGGAAATGTCAGTGCCCGCGGGCATAGTGGGATCATTCCGGCCGTCCCGAGGAGGCAACTATGTGCTGGATGTGCGATCGTCCGGGCGCTACCGAGCGCGACTATCTTGCCCACATGCGGCAGCTGGTCCGCACCTACGGCTGGGCCGTGCAGGGGGTCGAGCGTGAGGGCATCCACCCGCCCTGGGCCTACACCGTGGGGCTCACCGCGCACCGCAGGCCCGAGCTCGTCATCACCGGCATGGGCCTGACCCGGGCCACCGGGGTGCTCAACGCCGTGGCCGGGCACCTGCTGCACGCGGACGTGCCCCCGCCGGGCACCCAGGTCGCCCTGACCGACGGCCCGCTCGTCGAGATCGTCACGGTCGAGGCGCCGTGGGCGCACCTGAATGTGGCCGTCGAGATCTACGGCCGGCGCCTCCAGAGCCTGCAGCTTGTGCACGCCGACAAGCACGGGCGCTGGCCCTGGGACCGCGAGTACCAGGGGGTGCGCGGCGGGCAGCCGGTGCTGGGCAGCAGGGAGCCGCCCGCCCGCCGCATCCGGGTCGGGTAACCCCGCGCCAGGGCCCAGGCGGGCGGCCCTGGCCTGGTTACGCGTCCCGCGAGTCTCAGGGGTCTCTGGGGTCCCGGCCGTCCCAGCCGGGCACGGGGAAGGAGGACAGCAGGTCGCGGACCTCCGCCGCGATGCGCCCGAGCGCCGCCTCGTCGTCCTTGATCGCGGCGGTGATGGCCTCGTCCATCCAGGCCGCGATCGGCTCCATGTGCTCCTCGCGCAGGCCGCGGGTGGTGATCGCGGGCGTGCCGATACGCAGGCCCGAGGGGTCGAACGGCTTGCGCTGGTCGAACGGCACCGTGTTGTAGTTCGTTTCGATGCCCGCCCGGTCCAGCGCCTTGGCGGCCGGCTTGCCGCCGATGCCCTTGGGGGTCAGGTCCGCCAGGATCAGGTGGTTGTCCGTCCCGCCGGAGACCAGGTCATAACCGCGGGCCAGCAGGGCCGCCGCCAGCGCCTGGGAGTTCTTGACCACCTGGTGGGCGTAGTCGCGGAACCCGGGCTGGGCGGCCTCGTGCAGCGCCACCGCGATCGCGGCCGTGGTGTGGTTATGCGGGCCGCCCTGCAGGCCGGGGAACACGGCCTTGTCCACGGCGGAGGCGTGCTCGGCGTCGGACATGATCATGGCGCCGCGCGGGCCCCGGAGCGTCTTGTGCGTCGTCGTGGTGATTACGGCGGCGTGCCCGGCGGGCGAGGGATGCGCGCCGCCCGCGATCAGCCCGGAGATGTGCGCCACGTCGGCCACGAGCAGCGCCCCCGCCTCGGCCGCGATCGCGGCGAAGGCCGGGAAGTCGATGGTCCGCGGGATCGCGGTGCCGCCGCAGAAGATGATCTTGGGGCGTTCCTTGAGCGCTAGGTCGCGGACCTCGTCCAGGTCGACCCGGCCGGTGTCATGCCGGACCCCGTACTGCACGGGCCGGAACCACTTGCCGGTCGCCGAGACCGGCCAGCCGTGGGTGAGGTGGCCGCCCATCGGCAGCGCCATGCCCATGATCGTGTCCCCGGGCTGGGCGAACGCCAGGTAGACGGCGAGGTTGGCGGGCGAGCCCGAGTAGGGCTGCACGTTGGCGTGGTCGACGCCGAACAGCGCCTTGGCCCGGTCCCTGGCCAGGTTCTCGACCGGGTCGACGAACTGCTGGCCCTCGTAGTACCGGCGTCCCGGGTAGCCCTCGGAGTACTTGTTGGTCAGGACGCTGCCCGATGCCTCGAGCACGGCCAGCGACACGTAGTTCTCCGACGGGATCAGCCGGGCCTTCTCATACTGCCTGCGGGCTTCGTCGTGGATGAGCCCGGCGATCTGCGGATCCGAGCTCTCGACGTTCGGTATGGGCGGGGTGTGCATGGCGGACCTCCTCGCCCCCGAGGCTACACACTCCGGCGGACGCAGGTCACAGGGGCAGGCACCGAGGACCGTTCGGTACCGTCGGGTGCGGGCAGCAGCCAAAACGAACAGGGCGAAGGAGCCGGGACATGGCGGAGAAAATCATCCTCGACTGCGATCCGGGGATCGATGACGCGCTCGCGAT
>Ga0187851_10004302_pt1 | contig 11680 bp, 12 predicted proteins | sample June2016WEW_6_10_FD_132997 | JGI IMG/M metagenome (GOLD analysis project Ga0187851, IMG submission 132997) | Peatland microbial communities from SPRUCE experiment site at the Marcell Experimental Forest, Minnesota, USA - June2016WEW_6_10 | ecosystem: Environmental > Terrestrial > Soil >... | reverse complement strand
TACCGATATACATGAGTTGTCCTCTCCTGCTTGCGTCGGCGGCGCCGACGTGTCAACACCGACTACCCGGCTCGTACCTGCTTAACCGGCCAGGGCCGCTCAGCGACCTCCTGGCCGGGTCGCGCGGCGGGCCCGGATCCCGCTTATCGGCTGATCAGGTGGCGTGCGGGCGGGTCCGCGTGGGTAGGCAGAAATCAGGAAAATTCTTCTGCGGACGGCCGCCGGGTACTCCGTTAACCGGGTGAGGTAGGCGTCCACGGCTGTGATGAGGTAGTCGAGGTCGGCCTGCTCGGTGGCGGTGGCCAGGCAGCCGAATCCAGACGGCGCGATGACCACGCCGTGGCGCAGCAGGAATCCCGACAGGTCAGCGATCGTGCGGCGGGTCATATGGTGGCAGGCCTGGCTGGGCGAGGCGGGCAACGTCTGATGTGGCCAGAAGCAGAAGAGCGAACCCGCGCGGCGCACGGACCAGTACGCGCCCCGCCGCGCGAACAGGCTGTTCAGCTCCGCGCACACCGCCGCGGTGGCGGCATTCAGGTCGGCCGCGCGGTCAGCGCCAAAGCCGGCCAGCGCGGCGATGCCGGCGGTCATGCTCAGCGGGTTCCCGTTGAAGGTCCCGCCGTGCGCCAGACGTGGCCGGTGCGTCGGCCCGAAGCACCCGGCGAGGTCACGGCGCAGGGCGATCGCGCCGATCGGCAGACCGCCGCCGATGTACGTGCCGAGGCACACGATGTCCGGCGTGAGGCCACACGCGGCGGCCATGCCGCCCGGTGCGGCACGTGACGACACCACTTCATCAGCGATCAGCAGCGCGCCGTACCGCGCGCAGCCCTGTCGTATCTCTTCGGCGAACGCGGCCGTGGCCGCGGAAAGCGCGCCCCGGACCGGGCACAGGTCGACCAGCACGGCGGCGATCCGGGGCCCGGTGCTGTCAAAGACCTGCCGCAAGAGGGCCGGTGAGTTGAACGGGCAGAGCAGGTAATCCGATGACGGGGCCCCAACCTGGCTGGACGGTACGAACGAACCGTGGTAGCAGTGCTCGAACACCACGATCTTGCGTCGTCTGGTCGCCACCGCGGCCAGCCGCAGCGCCAGCAGAACCGCCTCGCTGCCCGAGCTGGTGAACCGGAACAACGGCTCATCGACAGGGACCCGCCCGGCCAGCAGCCGCGCCAGCCTGACCTCGTGCTCGTGCGGGAACGGCACGGCCTCTAGCTGGCGCAGCTGGGTGGTCACCGCGCCGGTCACCGGCGGGTAGCCGTGGCCATGGATCAGCGTGGCGTGGTTGAACAGAAGGTCGGCCCGCTCGTCGCCGTCCACGTCGACGAGCAAGGACCCGTGCGCCGACGCCATCGCCGGCGGATACGGCTGGCGGCGGGTCCCCTCCCGGGTGATCCCGTCGGGCAGCAGCTGCGCAGCTTCAGCCGCCAGCGCCCGGGACCGGGAACCTGGCTCCAGGAACCGCGTCGTTTCCCGCAACCGCGTTAAAGCGACCATGACCTTCTCCCGTGAGAGCGCCAGGACAGCTGACCTGCCAGAAGGTCTCGTCCGCCGGTCCGCGCCTTCGCGCGTCAGGCGGGTTTAGCCCGGTAAACATATGTGCCGTCTCTTGGCGGAACTTGCTGTATAGGGGTATAAACGAACGGTACGCCCAGGTCTGCCAACCGTCAAGGGGTCTAAACTCTAGCCGTGCCAAGCTCGGACAACTTCGATGACGTTCGCCGTGACCCGGACCCGATCCGGCGCGGCCGGCGGGCGACTGAGCTGCTGACCAGCTACCAGCAGCGAGCCGCCGAGCTAGCCCGGCTGCGGCGCGCGGCGATCGAGGACGCCCACCGGGAGCTGGGGATGAGCTACACCCAGATCGCCGCGGCGATGGGCATCACCAAGGGCCGCATCTCGCAGATCCGGGCCACCGCCCCGGCCCGGGAACGGGCGTTCTTCGGTACCGGCCCGGTCAGCGTCGGGGTGCCCTACCGGTACCGCGTCACCGACCGCCGGCGTCCCCTCATCGCCGCCGAGGACGCCAAGACCGGCGAGCACATCACCCGGCTGCTCGTCGGCTACGCGCTGGCCGTCACCACCTACCAGATCGAGCCGGACACCGCCGCTCCGCCGCCGGGCGACACGGTAGTGATCTGCGGCCCGAAGTCGGCCCCGGTGGGGGCCGCCCTGCTCGCCCGGGACGGCGCGCTCAGCGTGCGGCAAGACGCCGGGCGCTGGTGGATCGTCCAGCGCGGCGGCGGGGAACGATACGGATCCCCGGCCGACGACCCGGAGCCCGCGGACGCGGATCTGGCCTACGTCGGCCGCCACCAGTACGGCGACCACGTCGCGGTGCACATCGCGGGCATTCATGCCATCGGCTCGCTGGGCGCCGTGCACTACCTGACCGGCCATCTCGCCGCCCTGTTCGGCCAAGCCGGGGACGCGTCCTTCTCCCTGGTGATCCGGGCGTCCTACGACGGCCTGGCCATCACGCACAGCAGCCTCGTCGCTGGCCCGTTTCCCTGGTGACCTCATGCGCATCAGCACCGCCCAGCTACCCAAGCCCCCGCACGGCGCCGATCGCATCGTCCTGACCGGCAACGCCGTCGTCGTGCTCGACGGTGCCAGCGCGATCCAGCCCGTCAGCGTTCCGCCCGATGTCTACGCCGACCATCTCGGCGCGTCCATCGCGGCGGCCCTGACCGCCCGGCCAGAAGCGGCGCTGGCCAGTATCCTGGTCGAGGCCATCGGGACCGCCGCCTCCTCGCTCGGCCTGACCGGGGACGACTGCCCGTCCAGCACCGTGGCCATGGCCCGCAGCGCCGACGGCCTGGTCGACCTGCTTGTCCTGGGTGACAGTTTCATCTTTTACGACACGGGCTCGGGCGCCGCCGTGCTCACCGACGACCGGCTGGCCGAGCTGTGCCTGCCCGAGCAGCGGCAGTACCGTGAACGCCTGCAGTCCGGAGGCGGTTACGACGACACCCACTGGGCCACGCTGCGCCGTCTCCAGCGCGAGCAGCGCAAGCGGCGCAATCGCCGGGCCGGCTACTGGATCGCGGAAAAAGACCCGGCCGCAGCCGGGCACGCCCGCACCCTGACGCTGCCCGTGTCCGCCACGGCCTGGGTGGTGCTGGCCACGGACGGCGCCGTCGACACCGCGCAGCACCTCGGCCTCGCCGACTGGCCGGCTATCGCGCACTACGACCAGGCCGCGCTCACCCGGCTCCTGCAACGCTGCCACGACTGGGAGGAGCACACCGACCCCGGCGGCCAGCGCTTCCCGCGCGCCAAACGGCACGACGACAAGACCATCGCGTCGGTACGCATCGCCCGGCCCTGACAAGCCCGGCCCTGACAAGCCCGGCCCTGACAAGCCCGGCCCTGACAAGCGCTGCCCTCACAAGCCTTGCCGCTGCCGGAGCAGCAGCCGGCGTTCCTCCTCGTCGTACCCGCCCCAGATGCCGTACCCCTGCCGGCTGTCCAGGGCGAAGGCCAGGCAGGACTGCCGGACCGGGCAGCTCGCGCAGACCTCCTTGGCCTCCTGGATGTCCAGCAGGCCAAGGCCGGTCTTGCTGATCGGGAAGAAGAGCTCGGTGTCCAGGAAACGGCAAGCCGCTGATTCGCGCCAGGAGGCGCGGTCGTAGCTCACCGGGCGTGACGGGCGTTCCTGGTGCCTGGTGCCTCGGTCGGGCGAGGCGGCGATGGTCACGGATTCCTCCTGCGCGGTGTCGGATGGGGGCAGATCATGGTGCGGAACTTGACCGGTGGCTGGCCGCGAAGTCCCGGCCGCGGATGGCGGCCAGGGATATCACCCCGGCGGCCAGCGCGATGACGGCCGAGACCAGCAGGATGCGGTTCAGGCCGGTGGTAAAGGCGGTCTTGGTGATCGTTTCGACGGCTTGCCTGGCGGACGCGGGCAGCCGGCTGATCACCGGCCCGATCTGCCCGGCCTGCACCGCGGTGGCGATCTGCGAGCCGCTGTGGGCCAGCCCGGGGATGCCGCTCACCCCGGTCAGCACCTGCGTGTGGACCTGGTTGGAGAACAGCGTTCCGAGCAGGGCGATGCCGGTGGCGATGCCGACCTGGCGGAACGTGGAGTTGATGCCGGACGCCATGCCGGCCCGCTGCGGCGCCACCACGCCGACGGCGGTCGAGGCCAGCGGCGGGTTGACCAAGCCGATGCCGACGCCGCCCACGATCATGCCGGGGATGAGATGGGTCCAGGTCGAGCCGGCCCCGAGCCCGCGCATGAGCAGCAACCCGACCCCGACGATGAGCAGGCCGGGCCCGACGAGCAACCGGATCGGCACCCGTGAGGTGAGCCGCCCGGCGGCGGTGGACGTGGCCAGGATGCCGCCGGAGATGAACATCAGCCGGACGCCGGTGGCCAGCGGTGAGTAGCCCAGGATGTCCTGTATGTACAGCACGAGGTAGAGCAGCATCGAGAAGATCGACGCACTGAGTCCGAACGCGGCCACCGAGCCGCCGCTGAATGTCGGCAGCCGGAACAGGCTCAGCTCGAACATCGGTGCCGAGCTGCGCAGTTCCACCGCGACGAACGCGGCAAGCAGCACGGCGGCGGCGGCCAGGCAGCCAAGCACCAAGCCGTCGGTGAAGGACCGCTGGTTCGACTCGATCAGCCCGTAGACCAGGCTCGACAGCGCCAGCGTGAACAGCGCGAAGCCGGCCCAGTCGGGGCGGCTCGCCTGCGGCGCGCGCGATTCCGCCACCTTGAGCAGGCAGATGACCACGGCCCCGATGCCGATTGGCGCGTTCACGAAGAAAATCCACCGCCAGGACAGGCCGGTGGTCAGCAGCCCGCCGAGCAGCGGGCCGATGGCCACCGCCAAGCCGGTCACCGCCCCCCACACCCCGAACGCGATGCCGCGGTCCCGGCCGCGGAAGGCGTCGGCCAGCAGCGCCAGCGAGACGGCGAACATGATGGCCCCGCCGGCTCCTTGCAGGCCGCGGGACAGTTGCAGCATCAAGGTGTTGGCCGCGAAGCCGCACAGCGCCGAGGCGGCGGTGAACACCACCAGCCCGATCAGGTACAGCAGGCGGCGGCCGTAGGAGTCCGCCAGGCTGCCCGCCGTCAGCAAGAACGCCGCCAGGGTCAGCGCGTAGGCGTCGACGATCCACTGCAGGTCAGAGAAGCTGGAGTTCAGCGCCCGCTGAATGTCCGGCAGCGCGACGTTCACGATCGTGATGTCGAGCAGCAGCATAAAGGTGCCCAGGCACACCGCGACCAGCGTCCACCACTTGTTCCCGCGCTGGGCGGGTTCCCGGCCGCGCGGTGTGCCGTCCTGTTCGGCCAGGACTGGCTGTGGTTCGGTCATGCAGGGCTCCTAAGCGCCTTGGGAAGGAACGACGGGATGGTGGCCGTCCGGCCACCCGACGTTTTCTGCTGCGGTTACCGGGTCACCGGTCAGCAGCGTGGCCTGTACGGCTGCGGCGAGCTGCGGGGATGCGCCGGCTCCGGCCAGCATAAGCGGGACCCGCCGGGCCAGCGCGGTCAGTTGCGCGGTGACACAGCCGAAGGACGCCGCCCTGGTCGCGGCGAGCACGACGAGGTTCGGGTGGCTGGCCTCCACCGTCCGGCTCACCTCGTCGAGCGGCGTACTCGTGCCGAGAAAATAGATCCTCCACCCGGTGCGGTTCAGCGCGATGCCGAAGATCATCAGCGGCAGGTCGTGCAGCTCGCCAGGGGGACAGGCCAGCACGGCGAGCGGGCCGTGCCCGTTCCCCCAGCCCCGGGCCAGCCCGGCCAGCCGCCCGTGGATGACATTGCTGGCGAAATGCTCCTGGGCAATGCTGGCGGTGCCCTGCTCCCAGCGCACCCCAAGCTCGGCCAGATACGGCAGGATGATCTGACGGAGCGTCGTGGCCAGGGAGAAGTCGGCCATGAGCCGATCCAGGACGGCCTGCGCGGCGGTCTCGTCGAAGGCGTCGAGCGCCCGGCGCAGGGCTCCGGACAGTTCGGTCACGGTCACCGGGGCGAGGTCGGCAGGGGCACGACCGGCCGGGGCACGGTCGGCAGCGGCACGGTCGGCCGGGGCACGGTCGGGTCCGGCCGCCTGGTCCGGGTTGTCCTCCTCAAGCGCGGCCTGGGCCGCCTGGGCCGCCGATAGCCCGCGGGCCAGGTGGGCTTGCATCCGGCGGACCCGCCGCTCGTCCGCCTCGGAGTACAGCCGGAAACCGCCGGCCGTCCGCACCGGCTTGAGCAGCCCGTAGCGGCTCTCCCACGCCCGCAGGACGTGATCGCTCACGCCGAGGCGTCGGCTCAGCTCACCGATGCGCAGCACCGAGGAGCTCTCATCCGGATCCATGCGAATACTCTACAGTACTTAGACAAACACTTGACAAGAGTTATACGTCACATTATCGTCAGTCATGACCGACCACGGGGGAGATCATGAAAGTGCAGCAGAGCGTCGTCGTCGACAAACCGGTCGGTGACGTCTTCGCTTACCTAGCCGACTTCACCACGACCACCGAGTGGGACCCGGGCACGGTGCACACCGTGCTCCGGCGGGGGGACGGGGGTGTCGGCACCCTCTACCTCAACACCTCCAAGTTCATGGGCCGGTCGACCCAGCTGACCTACGTGGTGCGCGAGCTCGTCCCGGACCGGCTGATCCGCCTGCAGGGTGAGAACAAGACCGTGGTCGCGGTCGACACCATGAGCTTCCGCGCGGTCAAGGCCGGTACCGAGGTGACCTACTCGGCCGAGTTCACCTTCAAGGGCGCCACCCGGTTCCTCGCCCCGCTACTGCGGCCCGCGCTCGACCGGCTCGGCCAGCAAGCCCGGGCCGGCCTGACCGAAGCACTCAACCGCCTCTGACCGCCGTGCCATGACCGCCCCGGTCCCGTGCTGGTGATCACCGGACCGGTCGGGGCCGGGAAGTCGACCATCGCCGTCCAAGCGGCAACGCTGCTGCCCGAGGCGGACATCCCCCACGGGCTGGTCGATCTCGACTGGATCGAGCAGTGCTGGCCCGTCCCCGCCGGACTCGAGGGCCGGAGCATCTCACCTATGACTATGAGTCATATTTTATGCGACTGATATTCATTGGACGCATGGTTCACTCGCACCGAGACTTAGGGCGGAAGGACTATCTGGCCGAGAGGATTCACATGCCCGACCACGCGCCGGCGATCGCCGGACGACGGATTGCCCTGATCGCGCACGACAACAAGAAGCAGGACATGCTCGAGTGGGCCGAATACAACCTGCACTTGCTGGCCGGCCATGAGCTGTTCGCCACGGCTACCACCGGTCACCTGCTGCAGCGGCAGCTCGGGCTGCCAGTTACCTGTTTCCGCAGTGGCCCGTACGGCGGTGACCAGCAAATCGGCGCTCGCATCGCCGAAGGTAAGATCGACCTCCTCGTGTTCTTCTGGGATCCGCTCGAGCCACACCCGCACGATCCGGACGTCAAGGCCCTGCTCCGGGTCGCGGTGGTCTGCAATATCCCGGTGGCCTGCAACCGGGCCACCGCGGACTTCGTGATCTCATCGCCGCTGATAAGCCGCAGCCACCAGCCCTGGGACCCGGCTGCTGCCGTGGTCCGCCCCGCTCAGGCCATGGCAACCCCCGCCCCGATCGGCTGACCGACCGGACAGGAAGCTCCCACCCGCCCTGGCCCCCAGGGGGTCATGGTGCCCTTGCACCCCTTCTAAGGGGTGCAAGGGCACCGCGACCCCCTACGACTCGGCTCCGCACGCCGCGAACGTCGCTGATGGTGTGGCTACCAGGGCTGGCTGTTGCTGGTGAAGTGGGTCAGCGTGTCGATGTCCTCCGGCTTGTAGACGTGGCGGGGCGGCGTGGCGAAGGTGGCGTACGGCTTGAAGCGGATCACCACCCGCTCCTCGTCCCTGGCCATGCGCTGGATCTCCGGAAGCTTGGAGGCCGGCATCTGCTCACCGGCCATCAGGTCGATGACCTGGCGCAGCACGTCCACGGCCTGGTCGAAGTCGTCCTCGACGGTGGCATCCCCGTAGACCTGCAGGTAGGTGAGCGGCCACTGCTCGTCGAGGATGCAGAGGCTGATCTTCGGGTTCCGGCGTACCGCTTTGGCCTTGGCCCGGGCCGCCATGGTCGAGATCAGCAAGTCATCGCCGTCCATGACGTAGTACACGACCGTCATGGCGGGCCCGTCGTTGCGGCGGTTGTACCCGAAAATGCATGTCCGGTGCTTCCGGACGAACTCCCGGCGCTCCGCTGTGTCCACAGTCGCCCCTTCCTGCCCGATGGTCGCCACGTTGGCCGATGGGGCAGGCCTGTGTCAACCACCCCGGATGCATGATCCGCGTTGCGGGCGAACCGGAATTACGGCAACGTGGCCGTAACTGCCGAGCGAGTCCGGAGAAGATATGCCGCCGAAACCGCTGGAGCCTGGCGATCCCCTGGCCCTGGGCCGTTTTGAGCTTCTCGCCCGGCTCGGCGAGGGCGGCCAGGGCATTGTCTACCTGGGGCGCGGAACCGGCCCGGGCGAAGAGCGGGTCGCGGTCAAAGTGCTGCGGTCCAGCGTCGACGCCACGGTCCTGGAACGGCTGGCCCGCGAACTCGACGCCGTGCACCAGGTGCAGCCCTTTGTCACCGCCGGGGTCATCGAGGCGTCGGCGGAAGGCGACCGCCGCTTCATCGTCAGCGAGTTCATCGACGGGCCCTCGCTGCAGGAACGCGTCGATGCCCGTGGCCCGCTGCCCGCGGGTGATCTGCAGCGTCTCGCGGTGGGCACGGCCACCGCGCTGACCGCGATTCACGGGGCCGGGGTGGTCCATCGCGACTTCAAGCCGGCCAACGTGCTGCTCGGCCCGGACGGCCCGCGCGTCGTCGATTTCGGCATCGCCCGTCTCATCGACGCGGCCACGATCACCAGCGGGCTCATCGGGACCCCTTCGTACGTGACTCCCGAGCAACTCGCCGGCCAGCGGCCGACCAGCGCCGTCGACGTCTTCGCCTGGGGCGTGACGATGATCTTCGCCGCCACCGGCCGGCCTGCCTTCGATGCCGATACCGTGCCCGCCGTCATGCACCGCATCTTGTACGAAGAGCCCGACGTGAGCGGCTTGCCGCCGTCGTTGCGAGCGATCGTCAGCGAGTGCCTGAACAAGGACCCGGCCCTGCGCCCGAGCGCTCGCGATCTGCTGCTCCGCCTGGTCGATCCTTCGGTGTCACGGCACCCGGCCGGCCCCCCGGGCCCGATCTCCCCGACCGGCCCGACCGGCCCGATCCCCCAGGAGGCGCCCGAGCTCTCCTGGCCCGGCGCCGGGTACGAGCCGCCTGGGCCGTCACGGCCTGCCCCGGAGCGGTCCCTGCGGGGAGCAGTCCTGGCCGTGTGCGGTGCCGTCATCGTGGCCGCCCTCATTGTCGGCGGCGTCTTGCTGTTCACCAGGAATTCGCCCCCGGCTACGGCCAGCCGTACCGGTTCGGTGGCCGGCCGGGCCAGCTCGTCAGGTCCCGGGCCTTCGAGCAGTTCGCCGGCCGCGTCCACTCCCGTCACCGGACCGACGATCCCGTCCGCTTTCGCAGGCGACTGGACCGGCACGGCGACGATGTCCCCCGTCGGAACGCCCAGCATCAGCCTGCAGAACGCCATCGAGTTCACCTTCGCCGCCAGCGCAAGAACAGCTCACGAGATCAATCAGAGCTGCGTCAATACGCTCACCCTGAGCCAGGAAACGGCTTCGGTGCTCACCTTCAGCGAGCCCCAGACCGCAGCCTGCGAGGGTGGCACCGTAACGTTCACCCGCCACGGTGCCACCCTCGCCTACCTCTGGACCAACAACGTCGAGCAGAACACCGCCACACTGCACAAGGCCTGAGGCCCCTGCTCGCCAAGTTTCGACGATCTTTACGTCCCGTCTGCGCCGCAGGCGGCGAACTGCGGCAAGATGCTCTTAATCGCACCGCCACCAGGAGCAAACTGCGGGGAGACCTTAGTGAGACCTCGCTTCCCCCCGCGCTTCCCCCTGAGCACCTTGCGCTTCACCTTGCGCTACGCCATAGCGTCGCCGGGACAGCACACCGACCTGACAGGGCGACGTTATGCAGGAGCTATTCAGCCGCCGGCCGGCCACGGCGGACAGCAGGCGGCCCAGGGCCAGGGCCCCGCGGTCCCAGCTGGCGGCCGCCGCGGCGGCCCGGCCGGCGTCGGTCAGCCGACCGGCCAACGCCGCGTCGCCGAGCACCGCCACCAGGGCCGCCGCCCAGCTGGCCACGTCCCGGGGCGGCACCATGAGGGCGGCCGGCCCGGCCACCTCGGCCAGCACCTCGATGTCGCTCATCACGACGGGTACCCCCGCGGCCATGGCCTCGAGCACCGGGAGGCCGTACCCCTCAGCCAGGGAGGGGAAGGCGAACACCGACGCCGCGCGGAACACGGCAGGCAGCCACTCGTCGGCCACGTCAGGCACAAGCTTCACCCTGGATTCCAGCCCGAGCTCGGCGATCAGGCCGGGTAGCGGGTCATGGAAGCTGCGGTCGAAGTAGCCCACGATGACGAGCCCCACATGATCAGGAACGGACGCCAGTGCCCGCACCAGGACCTCGTGATTCTTATGCGGGCGGTGGGCGCCGACCGCGAGGATGAACACGGGCGGCAGCTGGTAGCGATCTCGCGCGGCCGCCACGGCGGCGGCGGTGACCTGCCCGAACGGCCTGACGTCGACTCCGTTCTGCACCAGCGTGGGGTTCGGCGCGGTGGGGTAGCGGCGGCGGATCTCGGCCAGGCTGGCCCGGCTGGGCGCTGTCATCGCGGCGGCTCTCCGCAGCACCATCCCGGTCACCAGCCGAGTGCCGGCCTGGCGCAGCCGGCCGCCCGCGAAGCCCACATCGCTCTCGATCGTGCAGTCATGGACCGTCACCACGAACGGGCACGGCCGCACCACCGGGGTGAACGTCGGGTGCGGGACATACAAGACGGCCGCGTCCAGCGTGCGGATCAGCCCGGCCAGCTCCCGGCAGCGGTGCACCGCGCCCACGGTGACATCCGTGCCGATCACGTCCGCATAGGGCGGCAGCTCAGACAGCGGAAAGATCTGCGGCTGCCCGGGGTTGACGAGCACTCGCAGGGCCAGGCCGTCGGCCGGCTCGCTCATGTGCGCGACCAGCTTCATCACCGACCGGGCGAGCCCGTGAGCACCATGAAACCCGTTAACCCGCGCATCGATGAGGATCGAGCGACGACCACCCGCCATGCGTCCACCCCGGCCTGTCTTGCGTTAGGGGATCAATTGTGCCTGCACCCGTGATGATCGAAGCCCGCGGCCTGGTCAAGTCGTTCCGCTCCGCCCAGGCGCTGGCCGGCTTGGACCTGACGGTCCCGGCCGGAACCACCATGTGCCTGCTCGGGCCGAACGGCGCAGGCAAAACGACCGCGGTGAGAGTGCTCGCCACGCTCCTGCGTCCCGACGCCGGCTGGGCCAGGGTCGCGGGTCACGACGTGGTCGCCGACGGTGCCGCGGTGCGTCAGCGCATCGGCCTGGCCGGGCAGTACGCGTCCCTGGACGAGTGCCTGACCGGCCGCGCCAACCTGATGATGATCGGTCGGCTGAGCCGGCTGAGCCGGCCGGAGGCCAGGCACCGGGCGGCTGCACTGCTGGCCACACTGGGGCTGGAACGGGCCGCCGACCGGCCCGTCCGCACCTACTCCGGGGGCATGCGCCGGCGCCTCGACCTGGCCGC
>Ga0187851_10004299_pt1 | contig 11684 bp, 8 predicted proteins | sample June2016WEW_6_10_FD_132997 | JGI IMG/M metagenome (GOLD analysis project Ga0187851, IMG submission 132997) | Peatland microbial communities from SPRUCE experiment site at the Marcell Experimental Forest, Minnesota, USA - June2016WEW_6_10 | ecosystem: Environmental > Terrestrial > Soil > Wetlands... | reverse complement strand
GTCGACGTGATGCTCGTGCTGCTCATCGTCTTCATGGTGACCGCACCGCTGCTCACCACCGGGCTCAAGATCGACTTGCCCGAGGTCCAAGCCGCCAATACTCCCGTCAAGGATTCCAAGCTGGTCTTGTCGGTCACCAAGGACGAGCACATTCTCTTCGGAGAAGAGGACGTGACGATGGACGTCGAGCGCGCTCTGCTCAGCAATGCCCGCGTCCAGCAAGAACACGAGCTCTTCATCCGGGCTGACAAGGACGCACGCTACGGCGTCGTCGCCCGCGCCATCGCCGCCGCCCGAGTCGCCAACGTCACGTCGCTCAACTTGCTCGTCGATCCGGAGGACATGAAACCGTGATCGCTTCCGGCGTCGGCCCCGCGTTTGGCCCCGGGGACGTGTCCCTCGCGCTGGCAGCCGCCGTGGCCGCTCAAGTCGCTCTTCTCCTGGTCTTCTCGCTCCCATCGCCCAAGCTCGTCGAGGCGGACATCTCCAACGCGAACGCGCAGCCCATCGCCGTTTCGATCACTCCCGTGCTCAAGCTCGGGAGCAAGAGCCCGACCCACGTGCCGGCCGCGTGGCGGCGCAAACAGGCCATCGTGCCGCCGCCGCACGGTGCAGTGCCCTCGCCCCAGGCGGACAAGACCGTCGAGGCCATCCCGAAGACCCGCGTTTCGGACGCGGGGGCTCCGCACCCAGTCGTGTCCGAGGTTCGGCCGACCGACGCGCCGATCCCCGCCGTTTCAGCGAACGCGCCGTCGCCTGGCCCGAGCGCCCTGCCGAACGAGGGTTCGGAGCAGGGTGCCGCCACGGGAACGGAGACCGACCCGCTCAAGGCCCGCGCGGCGGACATGTACCGAGCGACGCTCCAAGCGTGGTTCGGCGCGCAATTCGACATCCGGGGCAAGGTTCCGTTCGACAAGCTCCGGGGGCTGCACGCTCTGGCTTCGGTCACGATATCTCCGGACCGGAAGGTGGTCGCGTTCACGGTCCACAGACCGAGCGGTGACGAGGTCTTCGATGGGCAGGTGCGCGCGACCCTCTCGCGCATTCAGTCGAGCGGCGCCGAGTTGCCGGCGCCCCCGGCGATGTACCCGGAGATGCTGGGGAGTTCGCTACCCGTCGGATTCTCGTGCACCATCGCGAGCCGATGCCAATGAGACGCTCGTCGCCCGCCCCGCGGTTCCTGCTCGCCGTGATCCTCGGTTGCTGCTTTCGGGTCGCCCTCGCCGACACCTCACCGACGCAGCCCGGAGCCGCCGTACCGACGCCCGACGAGAGCCTGCTCGGCACCGTGGAGGTCAACGGATCGTCCGAATCATTGCCCCCCTTGCCGAAATTGGCGTTGGTCCCGATCTTCCCGACCGGCGCCCCGGACAGCATCGTCAACCTGGTCGTGCGCCGTGACATGGAGCTTAGCGGACAGTTCGACGTACTGCCCGACAGTCAATCGCCTCCAGGCCCATTCACGCGCACGACGCCGATCGACCTGCCGTCGTGGCGCGCCCATGGTGCCGAGTATCTGCTTCGCGTGTACGCCCAGCCGAGCGCCTCGGACCCGATGAAGACGGACCTCGTCGGCGAAGCCTATCTGACGCCAAGAACCGCGGGCGCCGCTGCGCCAGCGGCCGCAGCCCCCGCGACCTCACCCGAGGCAGACGCCTCGCCTCCCCCTCCCGCGCCGGAGGTCAAGCCATTGTTCCGCACCGCGGTGCCGACGCCGACTCGCGCGGTCCGGTCGGCATCCCACGAGCTAGTCGATCGCCTTCTCGGAGCGCTCACCGGCCAACCGGGCGGCTTTGCAAGCCGGATGACGTATGCCGAGACGGTCGGCCGTTGGCGTCGCGTGTTCGTCATCGACTCGGATGGCTTCGACTTGCACCCCATGGGCCCCGTGGATGCCACCGCGCTGTCACCCACGTTCGGGCCGAACGGCCAAGTATTTTATGCCCTCTCGACCGATTTCAGCCCGTTCCAGATCGCGTTTGGCGATCTCGCAACGCGCGTGCCCGTGGCGATCCCGGGATCCGTCATGGGCCTCGTCTTCAGCTCCGATCGCACCCGGCTCGCGGTCGTGTCCATGGTGGACGGCCGCAGTGCGCTCTGGATCGGAGATCGCGGTACGCTGTCTACCGTGGACGTTCCACCGTTCGCCAATGGTCCGGTGTTCGGTCCGCTCGGAAAGATCGCGTACGTCGCCGGGACGCCCGTGCAGCGTATTTATGTCGACGGAAAGCCGATTTCTCCGGCGGGGTTCATGGCGAGCGCCCCGGTCTTCTGCGACACACCGCAAGGGCTCCTCGTCGTCTACACGGTGGGAGTCGGAAGCGGTGCGGACATCATCGCCACCGACACCCACGGAGGAGGGCTCCGACGGTTCACGCGCCACGAGGGCGCCAACACGTACGCAGCGTGCAGTCCGGACGGGCGACTGGTGTCGTTCTTCTCGACGGGCAAACGCGGCCAAGGCGCGGGGCTCTTCATCGCTCCCATCGCTCGCCCGTGGCTCGCGAAGAAGATCTCGTCGGACGTCGGCGAGTCGCTTCGGTGGGCTCGGCCGTAGCCCGTTGGTTGTCGCGGATCTTGGAGAGATTCCCCCCCCTTCCGCTCTTACCGCTCACCCTTCGCCAGTCGCTCGATCCTCTCGAGCACGGACCGCGCACTCATCGTTCGCTTGTACACGTAGAGCGCACCCGGCACATCGTCTCCCAGCGCTTCTTCGCTAACCCGCAGATGCACGCTGACGGCGAAGAGAATCTTCTCGCGCAGTCCGCCCTGAACGAGCTCGATGCGCCGCCACACGGCCGAGCGGCTCCAGTAGCCCATGACCTCGAGAAAGACGCGCACCGGCGCCGCCTTGTCGCCGCGGCGCTCGAACACCAGGTCGGGAATGCACAGTCCGACACCGGGCAAGTCGACAATCTCCGAGGCCGCGGACACGTGCCAGTCCGTCCCGAGCCCCTCGAAGCTGCGCACGAGCGCCTGGACCTCGTCGGAAGACGATGGCACCGCGTGCACCTTTTCGGCCTCTGGCGAAGTGCCATAGCCACCCGCCATGCGGAACTCGAGCGGCGTCTTGTCTTTGCCCCAGCGGATGTCTGCGGAGAGACTCCACGCCTCGCAGTCTTCGAGGAGCGGCACAATAAGGGCGAGCTGCAAACCGTATTTGGTCACCGACTCGAACAGACTGAACGGGCCATCGATGAGGATGCGATGCCCGTCCTGCGCGCGGCAGATCGTGTGGATCAGGCGCAGGAACTTCAGGCGCTGGAAAAACGCGCGGAGCGCGTATGCGGACGCACACTGGACGTCGACCGAGACGCGCACCGCCCGGAGCAACACCGCCTGCGCCTGGGCCCGCGGGTACGCCGAGACGAGCGTCCACGCGTCCGGGGCTTCGCACGCGCGAAGCCGCTGCGCTCCGCGTAAGTCGGCGAAGAGGAGCCGCTCGATCGCTTCAGGCGTCGTCTCGCGCTCCGCCGCGACCGCCGCGATCACAGCCGTCCGATCGAAGCGCTCTCCGGCGGGCAGCGCCGATCGCAGCGCGCTGGCTCGCGTGAACACGTCCCTGCGCAAAGCGATCACATCGACGTCATCCGCGGAGTCGAATTGGCAGCGGTCCACGACGAGTTTGCTCAGTGCGTCGCGGAGTCGGCACTCGCGGGGCGCCACATCGACCGCCTTCAGTGCAGCGTCCACCTCCTCGCGCGAACGCCCGACGAGCCCTCGAACGCGCGAGATCAGTTCGGCAGCGATGTCGACGGCGCGCTGTCGCGCCCCGTCGTCGAGGGTCGATAGAACAAGCTCCTTGCCGCGACGACGCGCGTGGACGAGATCAGCGGTAAGCACTGTGCTCCCGTCGGCGTTCGCTCGTGAACGTCTCGGTCGTGCCCTCGGTCACCAGCTCGTAGAGGACCGCTCGCTTTCCCTCGCGCTTTCGGAGGATGCGCCCGAGCCGCTGGACGTGTTCTCGCACCGAACCGCTGCCCGATAGAATCACCGCCACATTCGCGTCGGGCACATCGACACCCTCGTTTAGCACCTTGGACGTCGCCACCGCGCGGTACACCCCCTCGGAGAGGCCCGACAGGATGGCGCTTCGCTCGCGCACCGGCGTCTGGTGAGTGATGACGGGAACGAGGAACCGACGCGCGATCGCATAGGCTGTCGCGTTGTCCTGCGTGAACAGGATGGCGCGGTCGCGTCGATGAGCGAAGAGCAGGTGCTCGAGGTACTCGAGCTTCGCGGCGGGCGCGAACGCCAGCTCCCGCTGACGTCGATAGGCCGCCATCGCGCGCCGTCCCTCTTCGCTCTGCGACGAGAGGATCACGAAATCTCGCCAGCCTGCGGGTGTGCTCATGCGAATGCCACAGCCCTGCACGAATTCGCGGTAGACGTTCCTCTCGGCATCATGCTCGGCTCGCTCCTCGGGCGACAGCTCGATCGAGATGCGCTCCACGTCGTACTCGGCCAAGTAGGCGCCCGAGAGCTCGACGATGTCCTTTCGATAGGCGACTGGCCCGATGAGCTCCGCGAGCTCGGCGTCCCGTCCATCGGCGCGCTCCGGCGTGGCCGTCAGACCGAGCCGGAACGGTGCGAGACACGCCCGCGCCGCCAGAGCGTATCCGGAGCTCGGCAGGTGGTGGCACTCGTCGAACACGACGAGTCCGAAGCGCGCGCCCAGGTTTTCCATGTGGATCAGGGCCGAGTCGTACGTCGTGACGGTCAAAGCTTGTACGTCGTATTCGCCGCCCCCGATGACGCCCACGGGGGCACCGAACGCTGCGACGAGAAGGTCGAACCATTGACGCACGAGATCGAGCGTGGGAGCGACGACCAAGGTACTGCGGCGCTTATGGTCGATGGCCATGAGCGCCAGATGACTCTTGCCCGAGCCCGTCGGAAGAACGACCACTCCGCGCCCTCGGCCGCGGAGCCACGCGGCGAGCGCCTCGGCCTGGTAAGGTCGCGGCTCACGCCGGGTCCGCGCTCCGTGCGCGAGCTCCGCGTAGCACCGGGCGAGGTCCTCGTAGGGCACCTTCGCGGCCACGAGCGCGCGAATGAGCTCGGCATACGAGACAGCGGGCGCGCGGTGACAACTTGTCCGCTCGTCCCAGAGGCATCCGCGCGGGAGATCGCAGCCCTAGGGCCACCCACGGACTTCGAGAGTTCCGGCCACGAATGCGACGGACACCACGCCACGATCGCTAGCACCGTTGCGCGTCGCCGGTCGACATGGGTAACGATGGACTCGGCAGCGCCCGCCCCATGACCATCGCCGTTCTGACCGAGAAACCGGCTGTCGCCCGCGACATCGCGCGCGTCCTCGGGGCGGACGTCGCCGCCCCGGGCTGCCTGCGCGGCAACGGCTACGTCGTGACGTGGGCCATCGGACACTTGGTCGTGCTCGCCGAGCCGGGCGTGCTCGATCCGGCATGGAAGACGTGGCGTCGCGAACACCTGCCGATGGTCCCACGCGCGTGGACGCTGGTCGTCGCAGAAGCGACCGCGGATCAGTTCGGACACGTTCGGCGAATCCTTGCCGACCCCGAGGTCACACGCGTCGTGTGCGCCACGGACGCCGGACGGGAGGGCGAACTCATCTTTCGCAACATCTACGAAGCCACTGGCTGCGAGAAGACCGTGTGGCGCCTGTGGATCTCGTCGCTGACGTCCGACGCCATTGCGAGAGGGTTTCGGAACCTCCGCCCAAGCGGCCAGTACGACGCCCTCGCACGCGCCGCGCGCGCCCGAAGTCGGGCCGACTGGCTGGTGGGCATGAATCTCTCGCGCGCGTACAGCCTCGCTCACGGCGACCGCTACTCCGTCGGTCGAGTGCAGACTCCGACCCTCGCCATGGTCGCCCAGCGAGAGCGCGAGATTCGCCAGTTCGTGCCCGAGGACTACGTCGAGGTGGTGGCGACGTTTCGTCCGGCGACCGAGGGGAGCGCGGAGCCCGGCGCCGGTGGCGAGCCCGTGGTCTATCCCGGCACATGGTTCACGGACGACAGACGTCGCTTGGCGAAAGACGGCGACGAGGCCGCGCGCATCGCTTCGAGAGCCCGGGGAGGCGTTGCCTCCATCGAATCGGTCACACAGCAAGCGCGGTCCATCGCGCCGCCCAGCCTCTACGACCTCACGGAACTTCAGCGCCACGCCAATCGCCTCTTTGGAATGAGTGCCGCGCGTACGCTGGACGTGGCGCAGCGACTCTACGAGGAGCGCAAGCTTTTGAGCTACCCGAGGACAGACAGCCGACATCTATCCCGTGACGTCGCGGCGACGCTGCCCGGCATCGTGGCCGCGATCGCAGCGCCGTACGGCGCGCTCGTGGCGGCGGGGTCCGGGACGCGACCCCTCGGCCCCCGCTTCGTCGACGACGCGCGCGTGACCGATCACCACGCGATCCTCCCGACCGCGACCCACCCGAGCCCTCACCTCACCGAGGACGAGCGCAGAATCTACGATCTCGTCTGCCGCCGCCTGCTTTCCGCGTGGCACGAGGACCATGTCTACGCGGTGACGAAGGTCGTGACGCGCGTGGACTCGACGGAGGTGGACCGTTTCGCAAGCACGGGAACGAGCGTGGAGTCGGTCGGATGGAAGGTCCTCGACCCCGGCAAGAGGCGCGCAGAAGCGAGCGCTCTCCCAGGCGGCCTCGCGAAGGGCGACGCGCTGGACGTCGTCGATGTCAAGGAGGTGGCAAAGCAAACGCGCCCTCCGCCTCGGTTCACGGATGCCACCCTCCTCACGGCCATGGAGACCGCGGGGAGATCCCTGCCGGAAAAGGAGCTCGCCGACGCGATGCGCGAGCACGGCCTCGGAACTCCGGCGACCCGAGCTGCCATTCTGGAAGTGCTGATTGAACGCGAGTATGTGGTGCGCGACGGTGCCTCGCTCGGAGCCACCGACAAGGGCATGGCGCTCGTCGCCCTTGTCCATCCGGACGTCAAGACTCCGGCCATGACCGGCCAATGGGAGGCGCGGCTCGCGGAGATCGAACGGGGGCCTGGAGATTTCGAGGCGTTCATGAACGGCATCGTGGAGTACGTGGCGAACGTCGTGGCCACGGTCGGAAGCAAGGCCGACGAGAGAGGGAGCACCGACGGCTCGCCTTCTGACCTGGCATTTCCGGCCTCTCGTGGGCATTCTGAGGCCGCCGCGCCGTCGCCCAGCATGACCCCCGATCTTCAATCGCTGCTTCACGAGCGGTTTGGCTTCGCGTCATTTCGGCCGTTTCAAGAAGAGGTGTGCCAGGCGACGACGGCGGGTCGCGACGTCCTTCTGGTGATGCCGACCGGAGCGGGCAAGTCGCTCTGCTATCAGCTCCCCGGACTCGCGCGCGGAGGGACGACGCTGGTCGTCAGCCCGCTCATCGCACTGATGGAAGACCAGGTTGCGAAGCTCTGTCATCTCGGCCTCGCCGCTGCGCGCATCCACTCGGGTCGGGACCGCGAAGCTTCGCGAGCCGCGTGTCGCGCATACCTCGACGGAAGACTCGACTATCTCTTCATCGCTCCGGAACGGCTCAAAGTCCCCGGGTTTCCAGAGATGCTCGCTCGTCGGCATCCGACGCTCATCGCCATCGACGAAGCGCACTGCATCTCGCAATGGGGCCACGACTTCCGGCCGGACTACCGCATGCTTGGGGAGAGACTTCCTCTCTTGCGCCCCGCGCCCGTCATCGCGCTGACGGCAACCGCCACTCCAGACGTGCAGGACGACATCGTCTCTCAACTCCGGCTGGACAACGCGGTGCGCTTCATTCACGGATTTCGTAGGACCAACCTTGCCGTCGAGGTCGTGGAGACCAACCCGGGTGATCGAGCCGATGCCGTGTGTGCGCTTCTGGCCGATCCCGCGCGGGTCCCCGCCATCATCTATGCGCCCACGCGCCGGGAAGCGGAATCGCTCGCGCGCAGGCTGGCCGAAAACGGTCGCGCGGCGCCCTATCACGCGGGGATGCCGGCCTCCGAACGCGCCGGAACCCAGCGTGCGTTCCTCGACGGCGAAGTTCCGATCATCGTCGCGACGGTGGCCTTTGGCATGGGCATCGACAAGCCCGACGTACGCACCGTGATCCACACGGCCCTGCCGTCGACCCTCGAGGGCTTTTACCAGGAGATCGGCCGCGCGGGACGCGACGGCGCTCCGTCCCGCGCCATCCTGCTCCACTCGTTCGTCGACGCCAAGATGCTCGAGTTTTTCCACCGACGCGACTATCCGGACACGAAGGTGCTCGACCAGATTTTTGCCGAGCTCACCGCGCGTCCAGTCGACCGGGAGGCTCTCAGGGCTGCGATGGCCGTCGAACCCGCGATCTTCGACAAGGCCCTCGAGAAGTTGTGGCTTCACGGAGGCGCCGAGATCGCGCCCGACGAGACGGTGCGCCGGGGTGCCCCCGATTTTGCCAAGTCGTACGAGAAGCAGGCGGCGTATCGGCTCGACCAGATTGGCCGAATGCGCCGCTTCGCCGAGAAGACCGCGTGCCGGATGCTGCAACTCGTCAGGCACTTCGGCGACGAACGCGACGAAGGCACGCCGTGCGGGCAGTGCGATGTCTGCGCGCCCGAGAACTGCGTCGCGCAGGCTCGTCGCGAGCCGAGCCCAGCCGAAAAGCAGGTGGCCTCTCGAATCCTCGCGACTCTGACCCAACGAAACGGGATCACGGTGGGCCAGCTCCATCGAGAGCTATTCCCCGCGGGGGATGTGGATCGCCGGACCGTCGAGCACGTGCTCGGCGGTCTCGTACGCGCGCACACGGTGGCCCTAGTCGACGACTCGTTCGAGAAGGAAGGCGCCGTCGTTACGTTTCAAAGGGTCTACTTTGCAGCGCCGGATGGGGCTTCGCCGCGACGTCCCGAAGCTCCCGAGTTCCGAATGCCTATCGGCGGCTCCCCGTCGACTCGCCTTCGAGTGCGCAAGCGCGAACAGGGCAAGGGGCGCCGAACCGCGGACGGGAGCCACCCGTCTTCCAAGGATCAAGCTCTTCCCAACGGTGCTGCCGAAGCCTTGTTCCAGGCGCTCCGCGCGTGGAGACTCGCCGAGGCCAAACGCAGCGGACTCCCGGCGTTTCGCGTTCTCTCGGACCGGACACTCCTGGCCATCGCCGCGGAGAGCCCCGACGACGAAGACGCTCTTCTCCGCGTCCACGGCATTGGGCCGGCCCTCGCAAAGCGCTATGGGAGCGCAGTCCTTGGAATCGTGGCGCGGTATCCGGGGCGGGCGACTCGAATTCCGTGATTCGGCAAGTGAGGAGGACTCACGGCCTGTGACCCAGTAGAAACCGCGAGAGAGGCGACGCGTCGACCTTTCCAGTCGACACGAGAACGTCGAGCAGTCGCTGTCCTAGCCGGGCCAGGTCCAATAGCTGCGAGATCCGTTCACGTTGAAGTTCCGCCCGCGCCCGGACCGGTTCATCGCTCGACGTTCGTCGAATCTTCTCGAGCTGGTCGAGCGCGTCCGTCAGCGCGTCAATCGCGGCAACGATCTCGCCTTTCTCGCGCTCGCCAAGGACGCGACTGACCATGCGCCATAGGTGCACCTCCGCCTCGAAGAAATCCTTGCGTTCCCCCTGAATCCACACCTTTCGAACGACCCCCCAACGCACGAGCTCCGAGAGCGTCATGCTCACCGCGCCGCTCGAGAGCTGGAGCGCCGTCCTGAGGTCCTCGGCGCTGAGAGGGTCCGACGACAAGTAGAGGACGGTCCATACGCGGCCCATGTTCCGACGAAATCCCCAGAACTGCATCGCGCGACCAATCGCTCCACTGACGAGAACCTCGGTGGGCCACAGCGTCCTCGGCTTATCGCTCGTCGTCACGACGGCCCCCGATCACCATGGGTTGTCGCCTCCTCGCTTAGCCGCGCCGCTCCACGAGTTCGCGCGCGATTCCGGCGAGCATGTCTCGCGAAGCGCTGGGCGGAAGGACGTCCAGAGCTGCCACGGCCCCTTGCGTCTCCTCGCGAGCCTCTGCGCGAACACTGTGGCACGCACCGGAGGCATGGACCGCCGCGACCACCCTGCCGGCGGCAAGAACATCGCCCCCGCGGACCGCCTCGACGTCGCGCACGAGGTCGGGCCGCTCCTCGATCGCACGGATCAGCGGCAGCGTCAGCTTGCCCTCGCTCAAATCGCCGAGGAGCGCCTTGCCCGTCAGACCCGGGTCTCCATCGTAGTCGAGCACATCGTCGATGAGCTGAAACGCGACCCCCACGCGCGCGCCGAAGTCTCCGAGAGCAGCGACCGCAGGAGCAGGGGCACCCGCGATCGTCGACCCGGCGCGCGCCGCCCACGCGAAAAGTGACGCGGTCTTGCTTCGAGCGATTCGAAAGTAGACGTCCTCGCGCAGGTCGAGTTCGACCCGACCCCGGAGCTGGACCACCTCGCCATCCACTAGAATCCTCAAGGTCTGAAGCAATTCGCCCAGCACCCGGCCAGGCGCAATCGACAAAGTTCGCTCGAGCGCGTGCGTGAGCAGCAGGTCTCCCGCGAGAACGCTGACCGCGTTCCCCCATCGCATGCGCGCGGTCGCACGGCCGCGTCGCTCGGTGCCCTCGTCGACCACATCGTCGTGAAGCAGGGTTGCGAGGTGTATGAGCTCCGCGACGACGGCGGCATCGCGAGCCGCTTGCGGAATCGGACCGAAGCACGCCGCCGAGAGCAGGACCGTCAGCGGCCGGACGCGCTTGCCGCCGCCCTCGAACAAGTGTGTCGCCGCGTCCGTCGACGGGGACACACCGTCGCCCGCCAACAGCTGGAGCTCGTGGTCCACAGCGCCCATGTGCTCCCCGAGCACCGAATGAATCTCGGCGATGCGCGCGGCGGCACGGACCCCGGACCGTTCGACGGTGGCGGTATCGCTAAGCTGCGCCAGAGACGCGAATACGGATGCCGGGGTGTTCAAATTATTTTGAAACTTATCTAGGGCACCGGACGGCTCGGTCAAGTCCTGATGTGCGTTGACACGCAGACGCCGGGCGGCCATGACGTCCCAATGAGCGGCGACGTCGGAGCGAAACGCCCAGACGGGCAAACGCAGTCTGTTCGGCGGAGAGAGACCGCCGCCCAGCGAATGGGCCGCCGTGCCGGCCTCGGATTCGTCGTCGCGATCGCCCTGGCGTTCACCGCCGCTAGTGCAGACCAAATCGTCGCGGGGGCTTTCGAAGCGAGCGTACGGCCGCTTCCGAGCGGCCCACCCGGCTCCTCCGACCGACTCTGCGCCGACGGAGTGAGTCGGCTCGCGCGGGACCCCGATTCCCGCGTGCGCGACGCGCCGACGAAATCGCCGCGGGAAAGCGAGCGCGCCGTGGATGCCTCCGCGGTGGGATCGGCGTGTTCCTACTCGTCGGCTGGCCTCGACGCGTGGGCGTCGTTCTTGAGACTCGAGGAGGCCCGGAGACAACTTCCTGCCGGCAGTGACGCCGAACTAGCCACGCTGCGGCGCAACGTCTTCGCTCACCTCCCGGCCGAGTTGCGGTAGAAGGCTAATCCAATGAACCTGTCCAGCGACGCTCCCGAAGGCGAGCCGACCTTCGACGTGCTGCCGCTCGGCGCGGACGTACGCCGCGCTGTCGATGCGCTCGGCTACAAGCACCCCACGCCCGTGCAGCGCGCGGTGTTCGAACCGGCGGTACAGGGTCGCAATCTCGTCGTCCAGGCCCGAACGGGCACGGGGAAGACGGCGGCG
>Ga0187851_10004297_pt1 | contig 11685 bp, 3 predicted proteins | sample June2016WEW_6_10_FD_132997 | JGI IMG/M metagenome (GOLD analysis project Ga0187851, IMG submission 132997) | Peatland microbial communities from SPRUCE experiment site at the Marcell Experimental Forest, Minnesota, USA - June2016WEW_6_10 | ecosystem: Environmental > Terrestrial > Soil > Wetlands... | reverse complement strand
TTTGTTGGCGGTGGATTGGTCCAGGTATTCGGGCTTGGCGGCTTGGGGGATGCCGTCTCCGGTGCCGACATCGTGCAGCAGGAAGTCGCTGTAGGGATGGATCACCTGATTGCCCAGGAACTTGGGAACTTTGTAAGTGCCGCCGTTGATGCGTGTTCCTGGCTTCACGGTCTTGTAGGTCGAGACGTGGCAAACCGCGCAGCCGATTTGGGCGAAGAGCTTTTCTCCTGCCTGAGCGTCGGGGCTTGCCTCAAGATCGGTGTCGCGGGGCGGCGGACTTGTTTGGCGGATCTCTTCTACTAGGCGTTCCAGTTCGGTCTTGTGCGTCTTGGGGTCTGGAGTATCAAAGGGGGTAGGGTTGTCGCTGGGCGCGTGGGTGGGATATTCATCTGGGTAAAGGCGGTTGCGAATGCCGAGTTCGTTGCGCAGCGAATCGGCGCAGGAGGACATCAAGCTGCCGTGCTGGTTCTTCCAGCCGAAGCGGCCTAGCTGCATTGTCGTTTGCGATCCCTTCGCTTCGAGTACCGGACTGCCAACTACGATGCCCGCGATACCAAGGTTCGCTTGGCGTTGCTGCATGGCATTCTGCTCGATGTCGCGATTGTCAATCGCTTCAACATAGCCGTCTCCCAGCAGGTTGAGCGACGCTCGTTCGCCGGTGATCTGATTCGCCGAGGAGGAGCCTTCGGCAGATTCCCCGTTTCGATGGTGAATTCCACCTTCAGCGGCTGGGAAAAACCTCCCGTTGAGCAAATTGCCTATCCGCTGGGTCGTCATTGAGCTACTACCGAATTTCATTGGCACACCGTGGCAACGTTCGCAGTTCACCGCGTTGTGGGGATAGGAATAGTCCTGTCCAAGGGCCGCGGCCCCGAGTGCTAGCACAAGAACCATAACGTGCGCTTGCATGCGGATCGCTTCAGTATCGCCGCCCTAAAGGTTGGAACCTTGACTCATGGCCTGAGGCACTCGCCGTTTCTCCTAGGTGCCGGCTCCCCCACTTTTCGGTCCCGGTGGACCAGCAGGTACTTCCTTTATGCGGGTAATCACGGCCTTGCATAATCGTGTGGCGTGCAGCGGACAGTGGGCGCGTGCGTTGTCAACAATTTTTTGGGCCTGGGCCGGCGACATCAATTCGTCCACATGATGCAAGACGAACTTTTCAAACGTCCTATCGTTCGCAACCAGGCGATTCAATTGATTAAAGCTACTCCAACTGTCAGATAACAGACGAGCTACTGCGTTGCTGTAGCCTTCGCCGATTGCACCGTCATCGCACTGCGCAAAGCGCTCGAAGGACCTGTGGACATCCGCCCAGCTCGGCAACGACGAAGCCTCCGTTTCTGCACGGATAGCTTGCTCTTTTGTACAAGGTTTAGCTGTCTCACAGACTAGCGCGGTCACACTAACTAGAAAAAGAAAGCCAGACAACAGAACGGTAGATCTCATTGGTCACCTTTGTACAGTCAGCGTTTTAAGCGGATCGCCTTGCGAGGTTAGTTGCTTCATTTTACTGGTCGCCTCGTCTGTCGTTCTTATGCAGCCATTAGTCGCATGTTGGGGCCCGCTGCGACCTCGTCGATCGGGGATATTGGCCCTGCCGGAGTGTGTTCCGCATCCTATGCAGCCGGGGACTTTGAAGACAAAATTTCCGTTGGAACCAAAGGCACTGTTTGGACCATCGTCCGCATGACTCGTATGGTAGTCATAGTCGTATGTGCCAGCTGGCCAAGGTCCCCTGCTTCCCGATTGGGCATTATTTCCGGCCGGATATACTCCAACCACGTTTCCGCTCCCATCAAGGATGGTTAGGGTTCCAGCTGGTCCGTTAAAGACGAGGCTGCTTAAGCCGAAGGCGTCCCATAGGTTTACTGGATTGTCTTGGGCGTACGAGTAGAGGTCTGCGTTACCGCCCCTGAAGCCAATTGGATCTTCCGAAACGAAGCGGCCAAAGCCAGGCGAGTAATATCTGGCGCGGTAGAAGTATAGGCCGTTCCCATCGTTTTCCCGTCCCGTGAATTGAGAAACGTTGGTGCTCGTGCCGGCGTTATTTGTCGTATTCCCAAACGGATCGTAGCCGTATTGCACGGTGAAGTTTCCAGAGGAATTCGTCAGCGCCAGAACGCTTCCCAATGCGTCGGTGATGGGGCTGTAAGTCCCAGTTGAGTCCATACGGCTGAAGAATTCGTCTATGTCCCCAAGAACCCGGGTGGCTAGCGAGCTCCCGCCCGAAAGTTCCTGTCCCACGTCCAACCCCTCGTACAATAAATTGTTTCCCGCCGCGTTGAGTGTTCTCCGTCCGAACGAATCATACTGAAAACTAGTGCTTCCGCGGCTGATTAGTTGGTTGCGCCCATTCCACGTATAGGCCGCCACACCGTCGTTCAGGATATTTCCGTTGGCGTCGGGCGTGATCGTCGTTCCGTTCCAATTCGTCAGTTCGTTGGCCGCGTCATAGGCTGCAAGTGTCATCGCCTGAGGGAAGCCCGTAGCAGCCAGACTCCCACCCATCTGGGTGCGACGGCCGGCCGCGTCGTATTGGTAGGTTAGGCTGCCCACCGCTGTGGTCGTCCCCAATGTGTAGGTCATGCCCGTAATACGAGAGTCGTTATCATAGCCGTAGGTTAGCAGGATTCCGTTAGGCAGGGTCAACGAATTGCGCCGGTTGGCATTGTCGTAGCCGATGAGCGTAGTTGTACTGCCCTGGGCGACTTTATAGAGGCGGCTGGCATTATCGAAATAGTAGTTCACCGTTGGTTGGCCCGTTACCGTGGCAGTTTGCAGCCGACTGTCGTTGTCGTAAGTGTAGTTAACAACACCCTGGGGCGTCGTTTCCGTCACAAGACGATCAAGACCGTCAAAAACTGGAGTAATGGTCCCCGAGGTAGAATCAACGACCTTGCTGAGACGATTGCCACCGTCATAATAATAGTTGACGGTGCTCTCATAAGTTGGCGACACGAATCCGTAGCCAGCGAAAGTGCGCCGATTGATCCCATCATACTGGTAGTTCGAGACTTTGCCGCGGCGGTCGGTGAAGCTGGTGAGATTACCGAGTTGATCGAATATGTAGTTTTCCTGCCGCTGCAATGGATCGGTCCGGGTCTGGAGATGATCGAAGTTGTCGTAGCCGTAGAGGGTGTAGTTGCTAGTTCCTTGCTGCCGGGCATCCAGAACGGTATGCAGGTTTCCGTTGAGGTCGTAGGTGAGAGTGGTGACTCCCAGCAGCGCGTCGGTGATTTGCGTTAGCTGATCGAGGTTGTTGTACTGGTACTTCGTGGTGTTCCCCAAGGGATCTGTTCGCTGAACCAGACGACCCACACCGTCATTGAACATAGTGGTCGCGTTCTGCAGCGGGTCGGTTATCCCAATCAGATCGGCGAGATTGTAGGCGAATTGCGTGGTGTCTTGCATGGCATCGGTCATGGACGTCATGAGACCGAGGGCATTGTAGCCGAATGTTGTCTGATGACCCAGAGGATCGGTCACGCTCGTGGCATTTCCGTAAGTATCGTAATTGATCGACGTTGTGTTGCCGAGCGGATCAGTCACCGTAAGCGGATTGCTGAACATGCTGTCATACGACGCACTGGCAGTAACGGAATATGGGGTCCCGCTAAATTGCGTCCCGCTAGACCACGTGATCGACGTGGGATTGGCATTCACGTCGAAGTTGTAAGTTGTGATCCTGTCAAGTTGGTCAGTAACAGTATTGATCAGATTGTCGGCGAAGTAGGTGTATGTGGTCGTCTCTTGTTCCGGTTTTCCGAGTGCTAACGTGTCGCTCGTGGGAAATCCGTTCTGATTGAAGACCACCTGTCGTGTATATCCCCTGGGATCGACCACCTGCACCTTTGAGACGAGCGGGGTCTGGAAACCTTCATTACAGGTCGTACAAGAACGGAAATTCAAGACTTGATATGGAGCGGGCCCACCGGACCCGCTCGCATAAGCGAAGACGGTGTTCTGGGTGTTCGATGTAGTGGTCCAATTGAACTGGTAGTAGCTCGTTTGATCGGCAAGGAATTGCTGATAAACCATGCCTGCGCCGGTATAAGTATTCGTGAGGTATGTGATCGACCGTGGATCTTCGATCGTGGTCATGCGATTTAGCGTGTCGTAGTTGTAGGTCCAGAGTCCGCTGTTAGCGTCAGTGACTTGGTATAAGCGGCCGCTGGCGTCATAGGTGTACTGCACCTGGCGCCCGATATTGTCGGTCGCCGTTTTGACGCGAAGAGAACTGTCGTAAGTGAACTGAATGTAGCGCCCGCTGGGGGATGTAATCTGGGCAATTGTACAGTTGGCGTCAGTGTTGCGCGTGATCGTTACCTGATTGCCATGGCGGTCGGTGATGCCAACCAATGCTTGACAGCCGGGATTATCTAGGCCTTCGGAGCCAGGGAAGCTATAAATTGTCCCGTCTTTGGCCTGTATTTGCCAAACACCAGGCAGATTGTAGTTGTTCGGATTTATTGGCGCGGCCGAAATCGTTGCTCCGTACCACGGACTTCCGGCTGAGGAATTCAGGTAGGTTTGGTAAGGCGGAGCCGACCCTACGGCAACAAAATGGATACGGGCGCCATCCGCCAAAATCAGGTCTACATACGGGGTTACCGAAAAGAGCTGGCCGTTGCCTCCGATGAACATCTCATAATTATGCGTCGCGCCGATACCGAACGGCCGCGACCAAGAGTCATTTTGGCGGTATGTACGAGTGAGTGTTATGGGGATGACATCGGACAGGACTAAATCGGTCTTGTTGTAGATAAAGAGTCCACTGGAGAGATCAACCGGTTCACCGGCTTTTGGCCCATGCATAGGCTGCTGGGTTGCTCCCGGCCCGTTTGAGCCCACCATGGCTCCCGAGAAATCGTAAATCACGACACCCGGATCGGGGATAACTTGTGTCCGGGCTTGGTTGACGCGGCCTCGTCCGTACACAAACCAACCATTGTGGTCAGCATTGTAGTCCCAGAAGGCATAAGGGACGCCAGCAGGCTCATGCTCAGTATTCGGATAAAAAAGCCGAGCACCTCTGGGCCCGCTGCCTTTCACAGAAATGTAGGCTCCTCCCGGCTGGATGGTGAAGTAAGTAGGAACAACGACAAAGGGAAGGGGAAAAGGAGGGCGGTCGAGTGGGATCGGGGTGATCGTAATTTTCGTGACTACCTTGCCGCTTGCGTCAGTGATTACGGTGCCTGGCTGGAGATGAAGCTCAAGGCCAGGCATGGTCGGCGTTGTTAGAACAGTTTCTTTCGTCGTCGGCGATGGAATCGTAATTTCATGCGCCATGTCGAGCAGCGACATCCAGATTTTAAAGTCGAGCTTGTTGGTCACGCCTGCTTTGATCTCGTCGCCAAATTCAAAACGACCATACTTCTTGCCGGGGGTGTTGGCTGTGGCACCCTCGATAATCAAAACTTGATGACCGGCAGGAATATCGGTGAGAAGAAAGCGGCCAGTGCTATCCGATTGTATGCGCCGGTTGCCGATTTCCAGAGTGACATGTTCGAGCGGTTCGCCATTCAGCTTGAGCACCTGGCCTGCCAGCGCCGTGGCACCGTGAGGGCCTTGCAGATCGGGCAGCGATTCGGAATTCGTTGGCCCGCGATGTGTCTGCCAGTCCGAAGTGGGAGTCCATTCTTCGCCATCAGACGAAGCGGGAACTCCGCCAGCCGTCGTGAAAGCGAATTCAGCGTAAGCAACGCTCTGATCGGTTGTGTCGACCGCCCCGGCTAGATCTACCGTGTAGTTCGTACTCGCCAGTAGCGGCGCAGCTGGGGTAACGAACGCCAACATCCCACCTTCGGCAGCGATGGCCTTGGCGCTAACGATGCCCTCGGGGCCTTGAAGCGTGAGCGTGCTGCCGCTGATGCTCGGCATCTGAACCGGCCTTGAGAAGCGCACTGAGATCAGAGCGTTTAGCGAGACGTTTTGTGCGCCGTCCAGCGGTGAGGACGCCCGCATCTCGGTGAGCCCACTGTCGGATTCCTGAAGTGCCTGCGGATTAGCTGTTATCGCAACTGTTTGGGACTGTGGATCGAAAATCTGGGCTTGAGTGAGCGGATTGGCGTTCGCGTCCTGCCCACCCGTGAAGAGCACCCGGCCATCGGGCAAGAGTGTTGCGATGTGACCCCGACGTGCCATTGCTGCTGAAGGCAGGACCGCGCTTTTGAGGCCGCGCGGATCCCAAAGTTCGATCGTATTCGCCGCCAAGCTATTGGCGAAGACGCCTCCCGCGAACAAAACCCGGCCATCGGTCAGAAGAGTAGCGGTGTGAAAAGCGCGAACAACAGGCGATGGAGTTACTAAGGACGTGACGCTATTAGAAGCAGGTTCGAACAATTCAGCCAACGAGACAACGGCCCCGCCTCGCCCGATGCCGCCCAGAATAAGAACCGTTCCATCCGGCAGAACAGTCGCTGTATGTGCTGCACGTGGAAACCGCAAGCCAACGCGCAATGCGGTTACGACACCAGTTACTGGATCTTGGGTCAACAGAGTCGACTGCGCTCGACCGCTGCTGTCCTGCCCTCCAGAGAAGAGAATTCGCCCATCTGGAAGGAACGTCTTCGCGCTTCCGGTAAGCGGCGTAGTATTCGTGACGGCGGAAGCCAGGGCATTGTGACGCACCTTGCCAAAGGCTCCGGTGGCGAGCAGCGACACTGCCACCAACCCAACCAGCAATGCTGACTTCAAACGTAACGTCTTGTTCATCTTCTCTCTCGCCTAAGGAGTAGTTACGGTCAAGCTCATCTGTCCTGCACTTTGCGCTTGCGGATCGACCAGAATGTTGTACTGCCCTGCGGGAAGGGAGTTTCCTGAGTTTAGTGCGACTTGACCCGTCGGCGTATTGCAGTAGCCAAATCCGACTTGGGTAGTGGATGGACTGGGCCCTGTCACCGTTATGTAGCAATTCAAGGCGCTTGGGTATGTCCCGCCCGTCCAGTTGACATGCAACGATTCGCTCGTGTTGCTGGTGAACTGTATGGTTGCATTCTGACCAGCTACCGTCGAAAAGTTAACTGCCTTGCCGCCAACTGTTGCCAGCAGGCCGAGGTCGGCTGGGACATTCTTTATTTGTAGATTCTCTTTTCCGAAGTTTGTCCCGCTGTGCTTTACCCACAGCTGGTACGGCTGACCTGACGTCACTGGTTGTGTGTCCAAGAAAAAAGTTTGTCCCGCTGGACTATTGTTAATCGGAATAGATGCTTGAGTTGCGTTTGTGTTGACGTTCCATAGATTTAAGCTTGCGCTCGGATTCGTGACGTTATTCACCAGTACGGCGATCCTCGGTTGGGATGACGTGGGTGTAAAGCTCAACCGCACGTCTTGCCCGGCGACTGTGGTCGTGCCTGTCACCGCGGCACCGCCAATGGAGATCGTTGGTGTAGTTACGTCCTGATCATTGTTGATCGAAACCGAAACGCTTCCCGTGGCCGTGCCCTGCGGAACTATTGATACGGTGTATGTGCCTGTGGTGGGTATCGTAACGGTGTCCACAAATTCCGATACACCGTTTGGCTCTCCACACCAACCATAAGTGATTTGGGTCGTGCTCGGGCTTGGACCGCTCACCATAAGGCTGCATGATACGTACGAACTTCCTATTGTTGACCCCGTCACGTTGAAACTCAGCCGCTGCGATGCGGTTGCACTGAATGTCAAGCTTCCACTTTGGCCAATCCCGAGGCTTCCGGAGGTCGGCACGCGTACTGCTGTGCCAGCCGCCCCTGCTGCGGGCACGGTTAGGGTTCCCGTGAAGTTTGCGTCGTTGTTGAGCGAAATTGACACTGTCCCAACCGCCATCCCCTGAGGGTCCATGTACACCGTGTAGGTCCCAGCCGTCGCCAAGGTTACTGGACCGATGTAGTTACTTGATCCGGTCCCGCAGTACCCTGACGTAATCTGAGTCGTACTCGGACTTGGCCCAATCACTGTGAGGATACATGACGTCGATGCACTCCCTATCGTTGGATTGATCACATTGAAGCTGACTGGCTGGTTAGCACCGACTGTAAAAGTGAGGCTTGCGTTCTGGCCGATTACAAGGTTTCCGGTGGTCGGTACACGCACCGCCGTTCCCGTCGCTCCGACCGCCGGCAAAGTGAGCGTTCCGGTAAAATCCGCTGGCACGCTATCAACCTGCAATGTTTCACTTCCTATGTTCGTGCCGCTGTGCTGTACCCATACTTGGTACTGCTGGCCTGAGGTCACCGGCTGTGTATCCATGAAGAAGGTTTGTCCCGACGGATTGTTGTTGATCGGAACGGATGCTTGAGTCGAGGTACCGTTCCAAAGATTCAAACTCGCATTCGGATTCGTGACGTTAGTCGCAAGCATCACAATCCGGGTCTGTTGTAATGTAGGTGTGAAACTCAGCCGCGCGTCTTGCCCTGCGGTAGTCGTAGACCACGTTGCTGCGGCAGCATTGATCGAGATCGCTGGGGTTGTGACGTCCTGGTCATTGTTGAGCGAAATGGACACACTTCCTACAGCCGTCCCTTGAGGGTCTATATACACGGTGTAGATACCGGCAGTTGCTAAAGTCACGGTATCGATGTAGCTGGCTGCTCCGGTTCCGCAATAGCCCGAGGTGACCGGAGTCGTACTCGGACTCGGCCCGAATACAGTGAGAAGGCACGCACTATATCCAGTTCCGATTGTCGGATTGATTACGTTGAAGCTTGCTTTCTGATTCGCTGCCACAGTAAACGTCAAACTGGCGTTTTGGCCGACAGCAAGATTTCCTGTCGTCGGCACCCGCACTGCGGTTCCTACTGCGCCTGCCGCAGGGAGTGGAAGTGGCGCAGTGAAATCCTGCGGCACGCTACTTATCTGCAGGGTCTCACTCCCGCCAGAGATGCCGTTATGCGGTACCCACAATTGATAGGTGCCCAGGCTTAGCGTTTGCGTATCCATAAAAAATGTTTGCCCCGCGTTATTGTTGTTGATGGCAATCGCCGCCTGGGTCGTGCCTTGCGGAGTTACAAGATTTAAGTTTGCACCCTGATTACTCACATTCGTTGCGTACACGACTACTCGCTGCCCCGTTGATTCAAACGTCAATCGAGCATCTTGCGATGGCGTCGTGGTGGTTGCCGTTACTGCAGGACCGTCGATCACGATCGATCCCAAAAAGTCCTGAGTCAGGGACAAAGTGAGGCTTCCGCTGTTGGATCCCGGATCGATTCCAATGGTGTAAGTACCCGTGCTGTTTAACAGGGTTGACGGTACATACGGTGTCGACCCCGCAGAGCACGAAATCAATGGAGAAGCAGTGTTATTTGGGGCAATGAGGTAGAGGTAGCAAGGGTTAGGAAACGTGGAGCCGGCCATTCCGATGCTGACTCTCTGACCCGCCACGGCGTCGAAGAGCACCATTGCGATCTTGTTTGCTGCCAGCGTTACAGGCTGACTTCCTCCGATGCTGATCCTCGTCGCAAGCCCAATGTCACCAGCAACGTGAGTCAAGAATGGCACGTAGAAATCCTGCGAACTTACGGCGCTTCCTGCTGGCGTAAATAGCGAGAAGTGGCCGGAAGCCGTTGCCGCCGGAACAGTGGTGCCTATTGTCGTGAGCGTAACAGTATTCGCGGTCGGGGTCGCCGGACTAGCGTTCATCCGGAGTTCGTCGTTTGAGGGCGTTAAATTGAAATTTGTTCCTACCAAACCAACGGATGTGCCGGTTACTCCGCTCGTTGGGCTGAAGCTTGTGATTGTTGGGACTCCGTTGCTCGAAGTGACTGTGAAGTTCGTGGTACTAGTCGCGGAACCATTGGGGCTTGTAACGGAAATCGGACCGTTCGTTGCCGAGGTCGGCACTGTTACCTGGATCTGAGTATTCGTAGCCGACGAAACGGTAGCAGCCGTCCCATTGAACTTGACAGTATTTTGACTCGGTGTCGCGCTAAACCCAGTTCCGTTGATTGTAACGGCGGTACCGACCGGCCCGGTTTGCGGAGTGAAGTCTATGATCGAGACCTGTGTGGAGGTAAAACGAGCGATGCTCAGAATATTTCCGACGATGTCGTAGGAGTATTCGGCTGCGTTGCCGTTTACGTCGATGACGGCTGCTAATCGGCCAAGATTATCGTAAATGTAATTGACGGGGCCGTTATTGAGCGTGAAAGGGAAACCACTACTCGCATTTCCGCCAGATGTCACTACAACGTTTCCGGTCACGGTCCCTACTGGAACGGTCGCAGTGATCGCTGTAGTACTCCAAACGGTTGTTGTTGCGGTCACGCCGCTAAACGTAACCGTACCAGAGCTTCCGAAATTACTTCCGGATATATTCACGGACTGGCCAATTCCGCCGGGATTTGGCGAGATTAAAGTAATCGTGGGAGCTTGCGCATGCGAGAGACAACATGCAAGAAGAACAAAAACAGCTCTCAATACATATTTGGCAATCGCTGATCGCAGCACGCAAAGCCCTCCCCAAGGAAAAATCGAACGCCATTGTGGCCGACAGACACCCCTGCCACCATTCATTATTGATTTGCGTCGAGGTGATGGTTCTGTTTTCGACGTGAACTCAAGGGCCCGGTGATGGTAGAAAGCCTTTGCCAGCACACTGGCAAAACTGTACACAAGTGCGTTGCGCAACTCAGTGCGGGATGAGCATAAAGTTCTTGGGGAAAATTCAGTGACGGGCCACCAACCCCTCTTTGGTTTCCTCGTCCTGAATTGGGATACTTCTAACGGAAGATTGCGGGACGTGTCAATTGTGAATATTGTTTGTTACGAATCGCGAACAAGCTCGGGGCCTAAACGCCATATTTCTGGGCGGTTCTCGAAATTAACTCAGCCCGGATGCGGTTCTAGCTTCCAGTTTTGTTACGATTTCAGAACAGTAGAAGACCAGGGGACTGATGTGCCCGTTGGCTTGACCGATCTTCTCTGCCCCAAGTCTCGATCCACTGGTTTAGGCTGGGAGAGAACCCCATGCCTTGGGAGTAAGTTCGGGCAAACGCCGAATGGCTACATCCGCGAGACCGGGAAGAGCTGCGGCCAAGTAATCGCGCACGGGGAGTTTCAGTCGGCGGCAGCTTTCCACGACCGAGAGAATCGCCGCGATCTTGGGACCTGCCTGTGGACTGCCGATGTGGATCCAGTTTTTTCGGCCTAGAGCCACAGGGCGCATGGAGTTCTCCGCAAGGTTATTGCTTAACTCCAGTTCCGGATATTCCAAGAAGCGGGTAAGCTTCCTCCAGAGTGTGAGCGTGTATCGGCATGCTTTGCTGAGAGCACTGGAGGGCAAAGCAATCGACTGTGCGGCCTGGATATTGCTACGAATCTCATCCAATAGGGGCTTGGCTCTTTCATGACGCAGAGCATGACGCCCACTGAAACCAGTTACGCCGCGGCTAGCTTCCGCGTCGACGGCGAACAGTTCGTCCATGCGCGCTACAATCGGGGTTGCCACAGGGTCTCGGGGGTTTAGCTGCACCGCTTCGAAAAACTGTCTTCTAGCATGAGCCCAACAAGCCGCATGTACCATTCTTGTTCCGCCGATCTGATCGTAGGCAGTGTAGCCGTCAGTTTGGAGTATGCCCTCGAACTGTCCCAGAAACCGCTTCGGCCCATCGCGTCCACGGCCTAGACGGAAGTCGAATACCACGCTTCCCCCTGGGCGACTGTATTGCCAGAGGTATGCTTGGTGGTTCTTACCTCGGCCCT
>Ga0187851_10004294_pt1 | contig 11691 bp, 8 predicted proteins | sample June2016WEW_6_10_FD_132997 | JGI IMG/M metagenome (GOLD analysis project Ga0187851, IMG submission 132997) | Peatland microbial communities from SPRUCE experiment site at the Marcell Experimental Forest, Minnesota, USA - June2016WEW_6_10 | ecosystem: Environmental > Terrestrial > Soil > Wetlands... | reverse complement strand
CAAATAGGACTTTCGCCATCATGTTCGAAAAACCTCCTGCGGCCTCCGCCGGCAGCGCTCATGAGGATTACCGGCCACGCATCAGGCTAGGCTGGCATGGCCTAAATGAGCGCTGGACTGGCGGAGGCACACAGGGGGCGACCCATGCCCGACACCGCGATTATTTTGAAGAGCCTGGAGGGAATTGTTTAAACAACTTTTCCACGCCCTTATCAAGATTCTGAATGTTCTTGTTGGAGTTGTTGGAGAGCGTGTCGCTCGAAGTGCCTCTCCATATCAACTGCTTCGTTTTGGTATCGAATAAATCGACGACCAACGTGCCCACCTTATACGTTTCTGTTGTGGTGGTTGCATCTCCAAAGCCTCCGCCTCCAAAACGTCTCCAACCCCAACCCCCTCCGAAGCCGTCGTAAAACGTATTCAGAGTTTGCTGATCTTGGGTAATTTCGATGGCGCAGATTGAAACATCGCCGCCCGAATCCACCTGGGTCCAGCCTTTTTCCACCAAGGCGGCATTGACGGAGTTCTTGATTCGATCGACCAGCAGCGGGTCGCTCGTCTTAACCTGTTTCCATGAGTAGGTTTTGTATTGCCCGAAGTTTGCGCTCCGGTCGAAATCGGTCTTTACCTGTTGTGCCGACGACGTTCCCGCGACCACAAGCACAATCCCCATTAAAGCGAGCACGATTCCTTGCGGTTTCATAGTTCCTCCTATTCTGAGATTCCAAGACCCAGTGACCAAGTGCACTCGGGGGTTTCAATGAACCAAGTCATTGCTGCTCGTTTATACCGCCACGAGAGACCTCAGGCCTCAAGCGACATAACCGGTATAGGCAAGCCGGCTGCCAAATATGGTGGGTTTGTAAGTGACGGAAGCTAGGGGCCAACCAGAAATGAGAGCGGGTCGTCGGATGTCAACCCGCTCAACACCATGTCCCAAGGTTGACATGCGGATCCATTGCGAGTTCCCTCCTGCATCATGGCAACTCTGCTACGCGGGAAGGGGATCCCGGTTGGATCGTGAGATGCCCAGCTTTTGCATGCGGAAGTAGAGGGTAGACCGTTTGATTCCGAGACGGGTCGCAGCCCCATCGGGGCCGGCGACCACCCACCGGGTAGCTTGGAGCGTCTTGCAAATATGATCCCGTTCGGCTTCTTCTAACGTGACTGCCTCCGGCGGTGCGGTTGTGGGGGATTTCTTAAGCTCCTGAAGCGGAGGACGCAAAACGGCTCCGGGACTCAGGATTACACTCCGCTCGATGAAATTTTGCAGCTCGCGAATGTTCCCCGGCCAGTCGTGTAAGCTGAGCGCCGACAACGTTTCCGCAGGAATATGTTCGATTTGCTTACCCATCCTGCGGCCAAAGAGATCGACAAAATGTGCCACCAGCAACGGAATGTCCTCGCGGCGCTGCCGCAAGGGGGGCAGCATGATCGGGAACACGTTCAGCCGATAGTAGAGGTCGCTGCGAAACTCATTCCGCTTCACCATGTCCGTTAAATCCCGGTTGGTCGCAGCGACGAGTCGAACGTCCACTTGGTGGGTCCGGGTGCCGCCCAGGCGCTCGAATTCCTGTTCCTGGAGGACACGCAGCAGTTTGGACTGCAAAGCCAGCGGAATATCTCCCACTTCGTCCAGGAAAAGGGTTCCCCTGTCGGCCATTTCGAAACGGCCGACCTTTTGTGCGATAGCTCCTGTAAAAGCGCCCTTCTCATGTCCAAAAAGCTCGCTTTCCAAGAGATCGAACGGGATGGCGGCGCAATTCAGTTTGATGAACGAGCGTCCGCACCGTGAGCTGATCTTGTGAATCGCGCCCGCGATCAGTTCCTTCCCGGTGCCGGTTTCTCCCTGGATAAGAACCGTGGAGTCCGTGGGCGCGACGCGCTCGACATTATCGAACACCGCTTTCAGAGCACGACTCTCGCCGACCACTTGCTCGAATCTGCGCTGATCGCGGTTCAAATCGCCGTACACATAGCTTTCGGAAGCTCCCATGGGGTACCTCCTGGCGCACGAGGATGTGCGCCTCCGCAATTGGGTTTAGCTCTCGAGAGCTGCTCTAACACTCTCGATCAGGATTTCGTCGTCGAACGGTTTGGTCAGAAACTCCACCGCGCCAGCCCTTAGCGCCTGCGCCCGTATTTTTTCGTCGCCATGTGCCGTGATGAAGATGATCGGGATCCTGCAACCTTCGGCGTTCAATTTCTCCTGAAGTTCCAGACCCGACATTCCCGGCATGCGGATATCCACAATCAAACATGCCGCCGCACGCTGTTTCCCGGACCTCAGAAATTCCTCCGCCGATGCAAACCCCTGCACGGGCAAGGTGACCGCTTCCAGCAGGTCCTGCACTGCGGTGCGAATCGAATCATCGTCATCGACAATCGCTACGAGATTGGTCTTTTCCCGAATGGCCATTTTTGGCAGGCCCTCCAATGAGCGGCGAATCAAATCGTCGTCATCGATCATTACCACCGGTTCGGTGTTTTCTTGAATCGCCATGGCGAGAATCTACAGCGTCCCCAAAAGCGGCGCAATCACACGTTAGTCGTATGAGGTTGAAAAGTACGCTGATTAGAAGAGCAACTACACACTTTTGAGGCTTGGATAAGCGCGAGATAAAGGGGGTGGTCGGCGAACCGTCACGCTGACCAGGAGAAGGACGGCACCATTACGTTACTTCCGGCCGGGCGGAAGCTCCAATTTCCCGGCCAATTTAACTAATTCCGCCAGTGATTCGGCCTTCATCTTCCGCATCGCGCGGCCGCGTTGGATCTTCACGGTGTCTTCGCTGTTCCCGAGCTCGGCCGCTATTTGCTTATTGAGCATGCCCGATACCACCAAGGCCATGACCTCGCGCTCGCGTGGCGTCAACGACTCGTAGCGCGTGCGCAATTCGGCAAGCTCGCCTTGCTCCTGGCGCGCCACCCGGTCACGGTCCAAAGCCTGGTGGATCGCACTCAGCAGGTCCTCATCGATGAAAGGTTTGGTCAGGAACTCCACCGCACCGGATTTCATGGCCTTCACCGTCATGGGTATATCTCCATAACCGGTGATGAAAATGATGGGAATTTGGATACCCGCCTCAGTCAATTGACGCTGAAAGTCCAGCCCGTTAACTCCAGGCAGTTTCACGTCCAGGACCAGACAACTTGGCCCCTCCGGCCGCTTGCTTCGCAGGAACTTCTCCGCCGCCCCGAAGGACTCGCAACGCAAGCCCGCCGACTCCAGAAGATCCTGGATGGACGCACGCACCGCGCCATCGTCGTCAATGATGAAAACCGATGGAGCGCCTGCGGGTGTCATGCCTGTGCCTCGACCTTGGGGGGTAGTGCGATGTGAAACCTTGCGCCGCGTGGAGGGTTGTCAGCAGCCCATAAGCGGCCTCGATGCGATTCCACGATGGACCGGCAGATCCGCAGCCCCATGCCGGTGCCGTGAGGTTTGGTGGTGAAGAACGCATTGAAGATCTGATCCGCCTGTTGAGGGGGTAGCCCCACGCCGGTATCGCTGACAGACACCAAAAGTTGGCCGTCTTCCGCTCGCTGCGTCTGGATGGCGATCTCTCGCGTCCCGTCCACATCCTTCATCGCATCCACGCTGTTCATCACGAGGTTCATCATGACCTGCTGCAATTGCACGCGATCTCCCATGACCTGGGGAAGGTCTGCCGCCAGTTCCATGCGGACGGAGGCGGAGTTTCGCGCGGCCTCGCCGCTCAGCAGGACGGTCATCTCTTGAATGACTTCGTTGACATCGACCAACTCCCATTGCGGAGTACTCTTCTGGAAGAGCTGGCGAGTCCGGCTGATGATTTCCGCCGCTCGCGTTCCGTCCTGCACGATCCTCGTGGCAGCCGCGCGCGCCTTGTCGAGATTCGGGACGTCGCCCGCCAGCCAGCGGATACAAGCATTGGCATTGGTCACAGCGGCCGAAATCGGTTGATCTATTTCGTGCGCGAGCGAAGCCGTCAGCTCACCCATGGTGGTCACCCGGCTGACGTGGGCCAGTGCGGCCTGGGCTTCAGTCAGTTTTCGATTGGCAGCTTCAAGCTCCTTGGTGCGATGAAGCACGCGCGATTCCAGTTCGTCATTCATTTTCTTGATTTCTGCTTTGGCCTGCTTCAGTTCTGGCGTTTCTATCAGTTCCCAGCGTCCATGGCGCATCGCCGTCGCGAACTGATGAGTACCCACCACATCCAAAAGCTCATTCGCTCCACACGATTCCAGGGGATAAGTACACAACAAAACCGCGAGCCGTCCGACGACGCTGTCATTCACCAACTGTTCGTATTCCGAAAAGGCCCTCCAGTCCTTCTTCTGCAGCCAAGCTGTATTCCCTGAACCTCTAAGCCCCGCATACCCCCGGTCTAACGCCCGATCGAGTTTTTCGTTCCACGCAGTCATGACGCGCTTTGAATCGAAGACTCCGCCCTTCAGATACCAGTCCCTCCCATCGAATATCTCAAGGCTGCGCTTGGAGACATAGTCATCAAACTCCGGAATGGCCCTCCGCAGGCCATCCCAGGCCTCGCCCTCGGACACGGGCTCTGAGACCACCCACACGCAGAATTCGTTGTCTTCCAGACCGGCTTTGAAGTACGCTACCAGCATGTCGAGCAAGTCTCTTCCGCTCTCGTAGAAGTTGCAGAAATGGGTTCCCCATGGCCGGTCTCCCACAACGTTAATACCTGACCTTCTCATTTCGTTGATCGATGTCAGTGGGTTTACCTCCAAAAAAATTCCCTGGTTTTCGGACTTTGCGCCCAGTATCCACCTGTGTATTGACCTTGTCAACACGCGTGTGCCAGCAGATTCCGGCTCCGCGCGAGGGGAACAGTTGCATCCTGGCTTAGGGCGCGAAAGAGGATTGGACCCGAGACCGTTCCCAGGTTGGCGCGCACTCCATCCACCAGGAAGTAATTGGCATTCGGGTGCTGGCCATTCACGCTGAACTTGCCATGCTCGATGTTACTGGTCGGCGTCGGCACCTTCCTCGGCGCCAGATCGGTGAAGGAGGTAAAGCTCCGCCCGTTCAAGGGCATACTGTCCACAAACCAGTTGCCAATGAGAGTGCTCACCGGAGCGTCCGAGGTGTTGAACAGCGGCGCGCTTACCAATACGGTAATAATGTCAGTTTTGATGCTAATCGTCACGGCAAAGTCTTGACGCGCCCGCTGTTCGACTTCAATCACCACACCATTTAAGTGTATGGTTGTAAACCCATTAGCCTCTATTGTCAGCTTGTAGGGGCCCGGCATGAGCGCGGACACGCCTTACGCCGCCTGCCCGTTCGACGTAGTGGTGCGAGTCGTGCTCCGTGGCACGCTCTGCACAAGAACCCGTGCGCCCGGCGCGGCCAAACCATGAAAATCCAACTGCTGGGCTACGTGCATTGGCAGACCCTTGCTGCTGAACCAATGGAAGTCCCGCCTCCATCATGGCAATTTTCCTACGCCGGAAGGGGCTCCCTATTGGATCGTGAGATGCCCAGCTTTTGCATGCGGAAGTAAAGGGTAGACCGCTTGATTCCGAGTCGGGCCGCAGCACCATCGGGGCCAGCGACGACCCACCGGGTAGCTAGGAGCGCCTTGCAAATATGATCCCGTTCGGCTTCTTCCAACGTGATTGCCTCCGGGCGTGCCGTTGTGGGTGATTTCTTAAGCTCCTGAAGCGGGAGACGCAAAACGGCTCCGGGACTCAGGATTACACTCCTGTGGATGAAATTCTGCAACTCGCGAATGTTCCCCGGCCACTCATAAGAGCTGAGCGCCGACAAGGCTTCCGCAGGAATATGTTCGATTTGTTTACCCATCCTGCGGCTAAAGAACTCCACAAAGTGTGCCACCAGCAACGGAATGTCCTCACGCCGCTCCCGCAACGGTGGCAGCATGATCGGGAACACATTCAGCCTGTAGTAGAGGTCGCTGCGAAATTGGTTCCGCTTCACCATGTCCGCCAAATCCCGGTTGGTCGCGGCGACCAGCCGAACGTCCACTTGGTGGGTTCGAGTCCCGCCCAGGCGCTCGAACTCCTGTTCCTGGAGGACACGCAGCAGTTTGGACTGCAATGCCAGCGGAATATCTCCCACCTCGTCTAGGAAGAGCGTCCCCTTGTCGGCCATTTCGAAACGGCCGACCTTTTGCGCGATAGCTCCTGTAAAAGCGCCCCTCTCATGGCCAAAAAGCTCGCTTTCCAGTAGATCGAACGGGATGGCTGCGCAATTCAGCTTGATCAGCGACCGTCCGCACCGCGAGCTAATCTTGTGAATCGCGCCCGCAATCAGTTCCTTCCCGGTGCCGGTTTCTCCCTGGATAAGGACGGTAGAATCTGTGGGCGCGACGCGTTCGACATCGTCGAACACCACTTTCAGACTACGACTCTGACCAATCACTTGCTCGAATTTGCGCTGATTGCGGTTCAGGTCTTCGTACTCGTACCTTTCGAAACCTCCCATTGAGTACCTCCTGGCGCACCCGGATGTACGCCTCCGCTATTGATCTCAGCTCTCCAGAGCCGCTCTAACACTCTCGATCAGGAGTTCGTCGTCGAACGGTTTTGTTAGAAACTCCACAGCGCCAGCCCTCAACGCCTGCGCCCGCATTTTTGCGTCGCCATGCGCCGTGATGAAGATGGTAGGGATCCCGCACCCTTCGGCGTTCAATTTCTCCTGCAGTTCCAGACCCGACATTCCCGGCATGCGGATATCCACGATCAGACATGCCGTCGCGCGCTGTTTTCCGGACCTCAGAAATTCCTCCGCCGATGCAAACCCCTGTACTGGCAAGCTGACCGCTTCCAGCAGGTCCTGCACTGCGGTGCGCATCGAATTATCGTCATCGACAATCGCCACGAGATTGGTCTTTTTCCGAATGGGCATTTTTGGCAGGCCCTCCCATGAGTCGCGAATCAAATCGCCGTCATCGATAATTGCTATCATTTCGGTCTTGGTCTCGGTGGCCATGGTTGAAATCTACCCGCTCCGCCAAGAGCGGCGCAATCACACGTTAGTGGTATGAGGTCGAACGGTACCTTGATTAGAGGAGCTACACACTTTAGAGGCTTGGGTAAGCTCAAGATGAAGGGGAGCAGCGAACCGTCAAGCTGGCTAGTATAATAATGACAGGATTACGTTACTTCCTGTCAGGCGGAAGCTCCAATTTCCCCGCCATTTTAACCAATTCCGCGAGCGATTCGGCTTTCATCTTCCGCATTGCGCGGCCGCGTTGGATCTTCACGGTGTCTTCGCTATTTCCGAGTTCAGCAGCTATTTGCTTATTGAGCATGCCCGATACCACTAAGGCCATGACCTCGCGCTCGCGTGCCGTCAGTGCCTCATAGCGCTTTCGCAATTCCGCAAGCTCGCCTTGCTCCTGGCGCGCCACCCGGTCACGATCCAAGGCCTGGTGGATCGCACTCAGCAGGTCCTCGTCGACGAAAGGTTTGGTCAGGAACTCCACCGCGCCGGATTTCATGGCCTTCACCGTCATGGGAATATCTCCATAACCGGTGATGAAAATGATGGGAATTTGGATACCCGCCTCAGCTAACTGACGCTGAAAGTCCAGACCGTTGACCCCCGGCAGTTTCACGTCCAGGACGAGACAACTTGGCCCATCGGGCTGCTTACTTCGCAGAAAACTCTCCGCCGCCCCGAAGGACTCGCAACGTAAGCCCACCGACTCCAGCAGATCCTGGATGGACGCACGCACAGCGGCATCGTCATCAATGATGAAAACCGTTGGAGCGCCTGCGCGTGTCATACCTGTGCCTTGACCTTGGGGGGTAGTGCGATGTAGAAACTTGCGCCGCGGGGAGGGTTGTCAGCAGCCCACAAGCGGCCTCCATGCGATTCTACGATGGACCGGCTGATCCGAAGTCCCATCCCGGTCCCTTGAGGCTTCGTAGTAAAGAACGCATTGAAGATCTGATCCGCCTGCTGAGGGGGCAGTCCCACGCCGGTATCGCTAACGGACACCAAAAGTTGGCCGTCTTCCGCTCGCTGCGACCTGATGGCGAGCTCTCGCGTCCCGTCCACCTCCTTCATCGCGTCCACGCTGTTCATCACAAGGTTCAACATAACCTGCTGCAATTGCACGCGATCCCCCATGACCTGGGGAAGATCCGCCGGAAGTTCCGTGTGGACGGAGACGGAGTATCGCGCGGCCTCACCGCTCAGCAAGACGATCATCTCTCGAATGACTTCGTTGACATCGACGAGCTCCCACTGAGGAGTACTCTTCTGGAAGAGCCGGCGAATCCGGCTGATAATTTCCGCCGCTCGGGTTCCGTCGTGTGCGATCCTCGTGGCAGCCGCGCGCGCCTTGTCGAGATTGGGAACGTCGCCCGCCAACCAGCGGATACAAGCATTGGCATTGGTGACAGCGGCCGAAATCGGTTGATTTATTTCGTGCGCCAGAGAAGCCGTCAGCTCGCCCATGGTGGTCACCCGGCTGGCGTGTGCGAGGTCCGCCTGCGCCTGACGCAGCGCCTCTTCGGCCCGCGTGCGCTCGGTGACGTCGCGGACGGCAGCGGAGACAAGTGTACCCTCCTGCGTCTCCAGCGGACTCAGACTGATCTCCACGGGAAACTCCGATCCATCTTTCCGCCGGCCGTACAGTCCCAGACCTTCACCCATCGACCGCAGCCGCGGCTGCGCGAAAAATTCCTCGCGGTGTTTGGGGTGTAGGCCTCGAAGCCGTTCTGGCACCAAAATCTCAACCTCTTGTCCCAAGATGTCGTCCCGTTGATACCCGAACAGTTTCTGCACTTGAGCATTGACCAACACGATCCTGCCTTGGCTATTCAGCACGATCATGGCATCCGGAGCAGATTCCAAAAGCCCGCGGAATTTCTGCTCAGCTTGCTTACGCTCGGTTACGTCGGTCACGGCACCCATATATTCGAGCGTGCCCGGGGAAGGCCCCAACGCGCGAGCTAAAACGTGGAGGTACTTGACCGAGCCGTCCGGCATCAACAAACGATGCTCAAAATCGAGCTTTGCCCTTTCGTTGGCCGTGCGCTCGATAGTCTGCCTTACGAGATCTCTGTCGTCAGGGTGAATTCGCTGGAATACTAACTCCAACGTGGGTTTAACCGCTCGATCGTACTCAAAGATCTTGTAGGTTTCCTCTGACCAGTAGATTTCCCCGCTTGAAACTTCCCAGCCAAAGCTGCCCGTGTGGCTTATGCTCTGCCCTTGAGCCAGATATGCCTCGCTGCGCTGGAGATCAGAAAAGAGGGTCGCGTTCTCGATCGAAATTGCGGCTTGCGAAGCCAGAACTTCCAGCACTGCGACCCGATCCGACGTGAATGCGCGGGGAGTCAAATTGTTCTCCAGATAGAGTGCGCCGATAACCTTCGCTTGTTTGACGATGGGCACGCAGAGGACGGATTTGGGGCGCCTCTGCTGCACATAGTCGTCCACCGAATGCAAATTCCCCACCGAGGCATCATCAAGGACCACGCTCTCCCGCGCCCGGATCACGTAATTAAACACAGATTGCGGCAGGTCAGATGGTGTGATGGCTACCTGTCGAACGGAGACATTGGCGCCGCCGTGACCGGTGGTGGCTTCCGCCTCGATCTGAGGCTCGTCGCCGCGGAGAAGGATGAGCAGACCCCGTTCGGCCCCTGCATGCTCGACCGCGATTCGCATGAGCGCCTCAATCAGCTTACCAAGGACAATCTCGCTCGAGAGTGCCTGAGAAGCCTTGACTACCGTTTCAACGTCAAACTGCCGGACCGCTGTGCCGATTGTGGAGGTAGTGGTCCTGGGAAGGCGTTCCTCGTCCATGCGCGGGTAGCGTTCGTCGAACTGCTTCACCTTGCCGAGGGCGCCCCAGCGGTCGTAGCAGTTGCGCGCGTTGCGCAGATACATGTGCGCGATTGCTTCGAAATCGCGTGCCGCGTAGAACCGTGCTGCTACCTCATGGGCGACGCCCTCGTTCTGAACGAAGCCGTGTTCGCGAGCGGATTGAATGGCCTGCTCGTACAAACGCATGGCTTCGGGGTCCCGACCTTCGATGCGCGCGAGCTCTGCTGAGACCAGAGCGTGCTTGTCGGAGAAGGTGGGCGGATAGTTTTCGGCCCACTCGCCCAGTTGTTTCCGATGCACCGTGAGTAGTTCGCGCCAGCCTGTCTGCTCGTCAGCAGAAGCTTCGTCATAGAGCGCCGCCACTGAAAGCGCAGTGTAGTAAAAGTAGTCGAGCAGCTGCAACTGGACGGTTGAGATCCGAAGCAAAGCCTTCGCATTGTCGGCTGCCTCCTGGGCCTCGGCGTAGTCGCCTGAGAGGTACCGCGCCTTGAGTTTGCGAATCCAATGCAGGCAAATCACGGTCGGCGTCCGTGCGTCCGTCAGGTGCGCTTCGAACGCCGACTCGTCGAATCGCTCGTCGCTGAAGGCGGAGAAGCTCGCATCGCGACCCTGCATGCTCGCGATGAAGCGCTGCTGGCTAACGATGAGGTCCACGACGTCGCGGAACTTGGCAGTCCGAGCGAAGGCCAGAGCCATCTCTGACTCGCGCCACACCGTATCGAGCGGATCGTTCCGCGTCAGCAAATGGGTGATGGATTGGTGCATGCCGTAGCAGGCGAAAGTCAGATCGCCTCTCTCAGTGGCGGTGCGCGTGGTCGCCCGACGGAGTTCGATCACGCTCGTGATCGGCTCCGTCCAGAAGGCGGCCAGTCCCATCGCATGGTAGACCTTCGTGTCATAGGCGGTGAAGGCGTGCTTCTCGACCAGGTCGCAGGCAAGCCTGGCCATGCGGGAGCCTTCGCGGTAACGGTGAAAGTTCGGTCCAAGGACAGACCCGAGGCAAGCATAGGCGTAGGCGGAAGCACCGCTCATCCCGTGCTGTATGCTTACGTTCACCATGCGGCACGCCAGCAGGCAAAACAACTGAAAGTCGGTAAAAGTGGCGGGGCCAGCGAGGACTGAGAGCACCTGCATGGCTGCCTGTATTTTGGGATCGGTCATCAGCGGCAGGTCGATCAGGCTCTCGATCGGACGCCCATCGAGGGCTTGCCAGACCGCTTCGTATTCGGTATGGACCTGCTCCCAGGTGGGGTGTTCCGGCAGCTCAATGCCGAATCGGCGCAGGCACGTGAGCGCGCTGTCGATGGCTAGGGGGTGTTCGCCCGTCAATACATGCAAATTGATCTTCAGGCAGGAGGCGTTCGCGAGCTCGACATCTGAGGCCGCGCGCTGCAGCAACTCCACAATCAGTTGCGAGGCCTTTTCCAGGCTACCGCAGAGAAGCTCGCACTCTGCGAATTCAAGGGATAGGCTGAATTTCAACTCATGCTGGCTACTCCAGTCCCGCCCATGTAATAGCGCGATGCCTGACCCAAAATACGTGCGCGCCGACGCATAGGCCGCTGACGCCTTCGCCCTTCTCCCGGTACGCAGGTTGAACTTCGCGAGTTCCACTTTCTCGTTCGGGTCTGCCAGCCGTCCGGCGCCCCGATTGAGTTGATTGGCCACATCGAACAGATGCTCATCGAGTTGGTCCTCCGACATGGTCGCGAGCAGTACACGGCCGATCCGAAGGTGTGCCCCCGCGCGATCGCCTCCGGGGATGAGGGCGTACGCCGCCTCCTGAATGCGGTCGTGGAGGAAGGCGTAGGAGCCCTCCAGACGAAGAATCAGCCCGGCGCGGACGGCTTCCAGCAGCGACGTGTGGATCGCCT
>Ga0187851_10004293_pt1 | contig 11695 bp, 6 predicted proteins | sample June2016WEW_6_10_FD_132997 | JGI IMG/M metagenome (GOLD analysis project Ga0187851, IMG submission 132997) | Peatland microbial communities from SPRUCE experiment site at the Marcell Experimental Forest, Minnesota, USA - June2016WEW_6_10 | ecosystem: Environmental > Terrestrial > Soil > Wetlands... | reverse complement strand
TTCCCCCCCAACTCGATATGATCTCTAGAAAAACCCGCTGTACAGGTTCCCCCCTCGGCTCGCTACACTGCCACGCGCTAGCTAACAGAGAATGGCTGACGGCTAATGGCTGACGGCTCCTCGCGGCGTATAATCCGCCTAAGGCTTTTCCTTTTCGGGGGTTTTCACCATGAGTGTTGCCCGGACGTTGGGCGAATTGCGCGTCAGTCCATTCACTGAAAAGCGGCTTGGGTCGCGGCGGGTGAAGGACGAGATGCGCGAGAATCTGATGGCACGCCTGCGCAAGCAGGGCGATCGGGCGGATGCGGCGCCGATTTTCCCCGGCATCGTCGGATACGACGATACGGTTGTGCCGCAGATCGTGAATGCAATTCTCTCGCGGCATAATTTTATTTTGTTGGGACTGCGCGGGCAGGCGAAGAGCCGAATCCTGCGGGCGCTTACGACGCTGCTTGATCCCGAGCTGCCTTACGTTGCCGGGTGCGAAATTCACGACAATCCTTATGCGCCGATCTGCCGGCGCTGCCGCGACTTGGTCGCCAAGGAGAAAGACGCTACGCCGATTGCGTGGCTTACTCCGGAGCATCGCTATTTGGAAAAGCTGGCCACGCCGGATGTGACCATCGCGGATCTGATCGGCGACATCGACCCTATCAAGGCGGCACGCGGCGGACACGAACTCTCCAGCGAATTCACTGTGCACTATGGATTGCTGCCGCGGGCCAATCGCTGCATTTTTGCCATCAACGAACTGCCCGACCTCGCGGGCAAGATTCAGGTTGGCCTGTTCAACATCATGCAGGAAGGCGACGTGCAGATTAAGGGCTATCCGATCCGGCTGCCGCTGGATGTAGCGATTGTGTTCAGCGCGAATCCGGAGGATTACACGGCGCGCGGCAAGATCATTACTCCACTGAAAGATCGTATTGGGAGCGAGATTCGGACGCACTATCCGGCGACGGTGGAGGAAGGGATCGCGATTACGGCGCAGGAAGCATGGGTGAATCGCGATACCGAGGCCAGCGGCCCGCGCCTGCAGATTCCAAAATATATCGGAGAAGTCATCGAGCGGATTGCGTTTGTAGCGCGCGACGACAAGAAAGTGGACAAGCGGTCGGGGGTGAGCCAGCGGCTTCCGATTTCGGCGATGGAGAACGTGGTGTCGAATGCCGAGCGGCGCGCATTGACGCATCGCGAGAACGTGGTGGTCCCGCGCATCAGCGATATCTACGCCGCTCTGCCCGCAATTACGGGGAAACTTGAACTGGAATACGAAGGCGAGATGAAGGGCGCCGATCACGTGAGCCGCGAGTTGATCCGCACCGCGATTGCCAAGGCGTACGACACGCATCTGCACGGTGTGAATATGAGCCAGATCGTGCAGTGGTTTGACCTGGGCGGCGAGATTCAGCTCAGCGATAATGCCGGTGCTCAGGAAGTGCTCGCCGGACTGCGGCAGATTCAGGGTCTGATGGATAAGCTCACCAAACTGAATGTCGGCCCGAAAGACAGCCCCGAGGTACAGGTGTCGGCGGCCGAATTTGTGCTCGAAGGGCTGCATGCGCACAAGAAAATCGGGCGCAACGAAGAGCGAGTGTTTACGGCGGGAGAAAAGCAACCGAAGGTTTCGGAGAAGCCTATGTTTGAGCGGGAAGAGTCGGGGTTTGGAAGGAAGAGAAGCTTTAATTAGTCAATGGGCGTTCGCCGTTCGTCGTTCACCTTTCGGTCGAGGAAGCGGGAAATCATATTTGGCATACAACGTGAAGTTGCTGATCCAATGCACAATAGGAGCCTTCGTCTTTGTAGTGGCATGCATCCCGGCGATGATCTTCTGTGTAACCCGCGAGTGGATCATTGGCACGGCAGCGACCGGCGCCCTACTCTCGCCCGGGTTGTTATTGATGAGCGTCGTTTATCACGAGATCGGCGGTACAATGCGGGACACCACGTCCGCCCAGCTTGCGGCGCTCGTTCCTGGAGTCTTGATTGACGTCGCCATCTATACGGCCTTGTTCTTTGGCCTGGCGAAGCTGGCAATCGCGTTTGTTTTGAAACGGGCTGTACCTTGCCCGCCGACGACTGACGACCAACGACCAGAGACCGCATTATGAAACGCATTCGCTATTCCAAATACGTGCCCGATCCGGCGGGCGAGATGAGCATGGAGGACCTGCTCGGCGCGCTCTCGGATTACCTTCTGCAGAGCGGGTTCAATGACAACTTCTGGTACGAAATGCAGGATGGCGACCAGACTCTGGACGAACTGCGCCGCGCCCTCGAACAAGCTCTCCTCGAAAGCGACTCGTTCGACGAAGAAATGCGCGACCGCCTGCAGCAAATGCAGATGAATGGCGAACTCGAACAGATGATCGAAAAGCTGATCGAACGCATGCAGCAGGAAGATTACATCTCGATTGACCAGCCGCACGACCCTTCGAAGCGGTCCAGCGTGGGCGGACAGGTGGGCGAGGGGCAGCAGGCGAAATTCGAGATTACCGACAAAAGTCTGGATTTTCTCGGATTCAAGGCACTGCGCGATCTTTTGGGCTCCCTTGGCAAGTCGAGCTTCGGTCGCCACGACACACGCGACATGGCTACCGGTATCGAGGCCAGCGGCGCTTCGAAACAATATGAATTTGGAGACACGCTTAACCTCGATATCACGGCTACGCTTTCGAGCGCGATCCAGCGTGAAGGCCTCGCGCTGCCGCTGAACATCGAATACCGCGACTTGCAGGTGCACCAGTGCGAGTACCAGTCTTCATGCGCCACGGTGCTGATGCTGGATTGTTCGCACTCGATGATTTTGTATGGTGAGGACCGGTTCACTCCCGCGAAGAAAGTGGCGATGGCGCTATCGCAACTGATTCGCACGCAGTATCCGGGGGACTCGCTTTCGCTGGTGCTGTTTCACGATTCGGCGGAGGAGGTTCCGCTGTCGCAACTGGCGCGGGTGAAAGTCGGTCCTTATTACACCAATACGCGGGAAGGACTGCGGATGGCGCAACGCATCCTGCAACGGCAGCGGAAGGATATGAAGCAGATCGTGATGATCACGGACGGCAAGCCGTCGGCGCTCACGCTGGAAGACGGCCGCATCTACAAAAATGCCTTCGGCCTCGATCCGCTGGTGGTCAGCCAGACCCTGGAAGAAGTATCGAAGTGCAAGCGCGCGGGAGTGCTGATTAATACTTTCATGCTCGCCTCTGACTATGGCCTGGTGCAGTTCGTGCAGAAAGTGACGCAGATGTGCCGGGGCAAGGCCTACTTCACGACGCCCTACACGCTGGGGCAGTACTTGCTGATGGATTACATGTCGCGCAAGAGCAAGACGATTCATTAGCGCGGCGTCTGATAAGTTCGTCGAACTAGTTGGCTGCAGGGTATGGATCCTTCGACTCCGCGAGAGGCTCACTTCGTGAGCCTCCGGCTGCGCTCAGGATGGCCTTGTTTAAAAAAGTCACGGCTATGGAGTTTGACCTCGGCGTTCGTTGCAAATGGTCGAATGTGAGGGGAAACTCCGCAAGACATGTACTGCGGGTTCATTCATTAGTTAGGAATCTGGCGGCGTTCGAGGTGTAAAATCGCGGCAAGGCCTTGATTTCCGGAGAAGGTATGAAACGATTTGCTGCTCTTGTCCTGCTTGCTGCCTTGAGCTTGACGTGCTGCGGAACCGCTGCTTATGCGCAGCGCGTTAGTCCCGAACAGAATGCCCGCATGTCGCGAAAGGCCGCGCGGAAGCAGCAGAAGATGCTGAACAAGGCCAACAAGAGGCAGCGCAAAGCCACGAAGAAATACGAGAAGGCGCAACGCAAGGCGACCAAGAAAGCGAATAAGGCGCTGGCGAAACGGCGTTCGCGCTAGCGGTGTCCCACAAAATTCGTGGCACGGAATAGAGGTCCTTCGACTTCGCCGGAGCCACACTTCGTGCGGCTCCGGCTGCGGTCAGGATGACTTGGAGGGTTCCAAGTCTTAGCTTCTAGCCTCTGAACTTTTGCATCTCGCTCTGACCCCTCTAACCTTTCTGATTCTCTCCCCGATTCATCACAATTTGGGCGTGACCGGGATCATATCCAGGTTGGGGCGCGGCGCGCTACGCTGATTCCACTCCCTGGGACTCTCCCGTCCTGTTCTCTCCAGAAAGAGCTTTGCCGATGTGTGCGAGACGACGGTTGTTACTGACGGGGCTTGCGTGTGTATTCCTTTGCGCCATGCCGGCCTGGGCTGGAGCGCAATCTGATGAAGCCGCCGCCGATGGTGTTTTGGGTGCGCAGTGGAAGCAGCTTGCGCGCCGGGCGGGGATGATTTTCGCCGGCACGGTGCTCAACGTTGGACCCGCGACGGCGACACCGCAGGCGGGACAACCAGATCGTTCATTCCCAGCGATGGACCTTACCTTTCGAGTCGACCGGCCGATTGCGGGTGTGGAACCGGGACAGGTGCTTACGGTTCATGAATGGACGGGCGCGTGGTCTCTTCAACGTCCCATGCGCCGGGGAGAACACCTGCTGATCTTCTTATATCCGCCGAGCCGCCTGGGTCTGACCAGTCCCGTCGGTGGATGGCGCGGTCAGATTGAACTGGACGCTGGCGGCCAGAACGTTCTCGGGCCCGGATTGATTGCGCCGCCAGGTCTCCAAAGCGGTCCGGCAGCGGCTTTGTTACCTGCTCGGAATTTGGCGAGCGTCACCGTTTCAGTAATGCAGCTCGAACGCGCGATCCGTGCCGCCCGGGGAGAGTGAGTATGGCGTGCCGATTTGTGGCAATCTCCGCGCTGCTATTTTCCGCCGCCGCGCTTTCTTATGGGGGCGGTCCGGCTTTTGTCGCGGGTTCCGGCTACAACCCCGGAGTCAAGGGCCAGCCCCTGGTATGGACCAACGCCTCGGTTCAATATTTTACCGACCAGGGTGATTTGAGTCCCATCCTTCCGAGTGCACAGGCGGATGCTTTCGTCGCCGCCGCAATGAGTCCATGGACGAGCGCGCCGGGGGTCGGACTCACCGCGATGCTCACGGGCCATCTTGCCGAGGACGTCAACGGCAGCAATATTCAGGCGACTGTCGGGGGAGTGGTCACCGCGCCCGCTGATATTACGTCTTCCGCCACCGGCACTCCGGTGGGAATCGTATACGACTATGACGGCACCGTCACCGATGCGGTGCTGGGCGCAGGCGCCGGAAGTCTTGACCAGTGCTTTATCAACGCTGTTTATGGCGGGCCCGACAACTTTGCGCCGACCGGAAATATCGTCCATGCGCTCGTCATCATGAATGGCGTGTGCGCAGCGACCACTACGCAATTGCCGGATGTGCAATACCGTCTGGTGCGCTTGCTGGGGCGCGTCTTTGGTTTGGGATGGTCCCAGGCGAACCTCAACGTGCAGGCCGGGAATCCGGTTCCAACACCCGCCGATTTTGCCGGATTCCCTGTGATGCATTTCTTCGATTCTCCCGATTGTGTTCCGATCACGGTTTGTTATCCGAACCCGGCCGTGCCTGCCATGGACGACGTCACCGCGCTCGCGCGACTCTATCCGGCGCCCGGCGGGAACTCTCAGGCTTCAGGACGGATCTGGGGCAACGTGTATTTCACCGATCCCCCGGGCGCTGCTGCACAGCCTATGCAAGGTGTCAACGTGGTGGCGCGCCTGATGGTTGCGGGCGCGCCCTCGCGGCAATACGTGGTGACGTCGGTCTCAGGGTTTGAGTTCGTTGGCAACGCGGGCAACCTCATCACCGGCTACGTGGATGCGAATGGCCTGCGGTTTGATCGTTTCGGATCAAACGACACTTCGCTCGAAGGCTTCTTCGACCTCGGCCAGTTGACGATCCCCACGGGTCAGACGACAGCGCAATACCAGTTGAGCGCGGAGGCGGTCGATCCAAACTGGTCATGGGGCGTGGAGCCCTATGGCCCGACGCAAGTCGTTCCTTCAGAAACTTTTGCTCCGGTCGTCGTCACAGTAACCAGCGGCTCGAATGTCGAGAGCGACATCCTGATGGTGGGGAGCGAGGTCGCGCAACCGCATCCCGGATCGGGGTCGAGTTATACGACTCCTGCAGCATTGCCATTGGGTGGGGGATGGGGATCATGGATCTCCGGTTACGCCGCTTCGGACTGGTTTGAATTTACGGCCCAGGCAAATCGCACCGCTTCGGTGGCCGTGACCGCGCTTGATGAAGCGGGAAATCCGACGGAATCCAAGCTCCTGCCGATCATTGGAATATGGGAACTGGCCGACCAGACGCAGAACCCAGCGCCCGCGTCGACTCTGTCGGCGTTCAACTCAACTACCTTCGGCACGACCCGTCTGGATGTGCAGTTCTCATCTTCGGAAGCTTACCGTGTAGGCATAGCGGACTACCGCGGCGACGGACGCCCGGATTATTCCTATGAAGCCAGCGTTCTCTATTCCGATTCGGTCACTCCAGCGCGCCTGGGTCTTGCCGGAGGTGTTACCACGCTTCAAGGCATCGGCTTCAAGGCGGGCTTGCAGGTCACGGCGGGAGGAAATAGCGGCGCTGTTCTGGCGCAGTCAGCGACGCAGATGCAAGTGTCGCTGCCGGCGGCAGCGCTGGATGGGACAACGACAATTCAAGTCACGGACCCAGCCGACGGGTCCTATTCCCAGATGCTGGGTGCGCTGACCTACGGGGCCGCGGCCACCGATCTCCTGCTGCTGCTGCAGGGCACCGAACCGTCGACGCCGGTGGGCGCGCAGGCACCGTATCCAATCCGGGTGCGCGCGACTGCCTCGGATGGCGTTACGCCGGTCAATGGCGCGACCCTGGCATGGAACGCGACCAATGGCGTGCAACTTACCACGTGCGCGGGATCCTCTTCGTGTTCCGTACTCACGGATGAGTCGGGAGAAGCTTTCACGTGGGCCACCCCCGTCGCGTTGGGCCAGAGCACGATCACGGCAGCGCTCGCGCCGTCCGCTTACTCGCCGCCGCAGACGCAACAAGTGACTCTGGTTGACACGGAGTCCACGCTTGACCTCGCGGCCGTGATGCCGCGGCGTTGGATCGCCCAGGGAGCGACCGCGAATGTTCCACTCAGTGTGAAAGCGCTGAATATGGGTGTTGCCGCGCCGAACATCACTATCAATTACACAATCACGCAAGGCACCGCTTCGCTTACTGCCACCACGGCAAATACTGGTAGCAATGGATTCGCCACGGTCACCGCGCGGCTAACAAATCTGGCAGCGCTGGTGCAGGTCAATGCGTGCGTCGCGCCTGGTAACAGCCCATGCCAGACGTTCGCATTGTTCGCGACGCCCGCCTCGATGTGGACGCTTGAGCCCGTTAGCGGCACCGCGCAGATTGTTTCGACCGGCCAGTCTTTTCTCCCATTGGCGATGCGCGTAACCGATGGTTCGACAAGCGCCAATCCGATACTGGGAGCGCCTGTCACATTTGTCATTACGCTGGAACGAAATACGACCGGGCCGGGAGGGCCGCCGGGTGGCGATGGCGATCAGGCCGGAATCAGCCCGGGGACTTTAAGCGGGAGTGCGCGCTCCTCGATCGACTCGCCCGTCATTCTTGGAACATCGCTGGCGCAGGTTATTACCGATCTGAACGGACTTGCTTCGATCGTCCCGACGGTTGGGAGTTTTAGCCCTTGCGATGCCTACATCACGGCAACAGCGGGGGGCGCGACCGCGCAGTTTGATCTCCAGAGCGTGGTTCCGATGACGGCAAATCCGGGGCAGCCGATCCGGCGGGGTTTGCCGCGACCGCCGCGGCGTTCGGAGCCTGCGGTTATCCAAGCAGACATGCCGATGCCGGACGCGGATCCTGCCTTCTTTGCCGTGCCGACGGTGTTGCTATCGGCAGACTCGTCCGCAGGCGGTAGTGTTCGCGGCGATGAACCCGGGGACGATGCGTCCGGCAGCGATAGTTGCGCGCAGGCCTCGGCCACCGCTTTGTCTCCCGATCGCAGTCCGCCCGCGGACACGGGCATCTGCCCTTCGCTGGTGGACGAGCCGCATTCCCCGTAGCGAACTTTTCTTGGCGCGCGGGCGGCCTTCCCGTGGAGACGGCAGAGGGGAGCCGGGAGCACGATTTTCCTAATTCGAGTGCGGAGGCTGTTATGAAGCGATCATTCATCGCTCTCGCAGTGTCAGCGGTTTTGTCGGTCACAGTTCGTGCAGCCATTACGGAAATCCGAATGGACTTCCTTAACCAGACGTCCCTGCTGCCTGCGACCGAATTTATATCTGCGCCCGGAGCTACCGCGAGTTATCTGGTCTGCGTGTATCTCGCCCAGCCCGGTTTTGAGAACGGGATCACAGCGCTTCTGCGCTGGACTGACGAGAATGCACTGCCGCAGACGTTCACGTTTACGGCGCCCACGGGCTACCTGAGCGGGTGCAATCCGATCCGCAACCTGGGCGGCACCGCTCCCACGATCGAGACGCACGGAACTTATTCCGGGCCGTATGAGCTCTTCGTCACAGGCTTCGGGTTCTGGACGAGCGGGCCACAGGGGCAGGGCGGAATCACAGAGCCAATCGCGCGCCATTTCCTGAAAGCGTTCGATGGGACGCTGCTGACTCCGGCCGCGACGGGCGATTACCTGATCGCTGTTTCCGCATCCACGCCGTGGACGCTGGGATGGACCGACAGCCAGGGAGTGCAGTCGCTTGCCGGTTCTTCGTCGAACAACGGCTACGCATTCCCGATTCATGCCCTTGGCGGCACGGCGATAACTTTTTCAGGAGCGGCGGTGAATGAACCGGTGTACGTTTTTGCCGCTCACTTCGGAACGCCGTCGGCGGGCGCTGGACCGCTCACGGATTATGAAGTGAACCTGCTTAACTACACGAACGTGAAGTGGCCATATTTTGTGAACGTCGTTACCAGCAGCAGTCCTGGGATGTATGTATTTGCGGGGAACATGGCGCGCGTGCCGGGGAACGGCGGGCCTGCCGAGCTGGCGTTCTGGGGCGACGATTTGTTTTTGCAAATCCTGGATACGCAGCCGAGCGGTGCGCCGGGGACCAACGGGACTTTCGCTCCGCCGATCGGGATCGTGGGCGCGGGGTATCGCAACGGGAGCGCGGGCGAACCTTTTACGTTTAACGTCACAACCGCTATTAACTATGGGAACGGAGTCTACGGGTGGGGGAACGTGCCAGCGTACAGCGCGGAGGTCGATGTGATCCGATTCTAGAAAGTCGTGCTGACGGTCGAGTTGGCGTGAGCACTCAGTCGTCCCTCCCGGACTTTGATCGCGGGCGCCGTTTTTCCCGGCGCTGAACGCGCCGGGCTATTGTCAGTCGCCCCTCCGAGGCGGGAACGATGAGGCGCGACGAGAGTGTGCCTGAGAACTAAATCCTGTATCGGGAGGGTGGGACAAAATAGTAACTCAACCCCTCGGGCTGCTGATCCGGTCTCACGGCCTTCGGTGCGTCAAGTCGCGCCGCGGATTTGGATGCTGACCTGGGCATGGGTAGGGCTGCGCGGGGGCGCCCCCGCGACTGCCGGCGGGTCGCCGGCGGCACGTTCGGTCGATTATTGATTATTTCTTTGTCCACTGGTCGACCCAGTCGTTGACGGTCTTGTACCAGAGTTGCGAGTTCTGCGGCTTCAACACCCAGTGGCCTTCGTCGGGGAAATAAAGCATTTTGGACGGGACGCCCATGGTTTGCAGCGTGGTGAAGAGTTGGAAGCCTTCGCTCACGTCGAGACGGTAGTCGAGCTGTCCGTGGATAACGAGCGTCGGCGTTTTGAAATTCTTTGCGGCGTTGCGCGGAGACCACTTCTCGTACATCTCGGGATTCGTGTACGGAGTGCCCTTGAACTCCCAGTTATTGAACCAGAGTTCTTCGGTCGTGCCCCAGGCGGAGTCGGTGTTGAACATGCCGTCGTGCGAGACGATGCACTTGAATCGGTCGGTGTGGCCGAGCACCCAGTTGGCCATGTATCCGCCGTAGCTCGCGCCGAGGGCGCACTCGCGGTCTTTATCTATAAACGGGTAAGTCTTCTCCGCGTAGTCGAGGCCCTTCATCAGGTCTTCAAAGGGAGCTCCGCCCCAGTCGCCGTTGATCGCGTCGACAAACTTCTGTCCGTACCCGGTCGAGCCGTGGAAGTTGATCATGATGACGACGTATCCGTTGGCGGCAAAGAGTTCGGGATTCCAGCGATAGGACCAGTCGTCTCCCCATGCGCCTTCGGGGCCGCCGTGGATTAGGAACTTCACGGGATATTTCTTGGTGGGATCGAAGTTCGGCGGCTTGACGAGGAAGCCTTGGACCTCATCGCCGTGCGCTCCCGTGAAGAAGAAGGTGTCGAGAGGGGAAATAGAGACTTGTGAGAGAAGGGTTTCGTTCACGTGCGTCAACTGCTCCACTTCAACGCAAAAGCTTCCCACGCCAAGCGTACTCCAACACTGTGCACGATCGGGAACCGGTAGATTCGAGGCAGTACGACCTAACGTTGCAATGAACAACTCGTTGGGCTGAGATATTCGCATTCCCGTAAACAAGACTGTTCTTCCATGTGGAACAACTACCACATCGTCATTGAAGGCGTTTGTAATTGCCTGGGGCGTTGAATTCGCGAGTTCGATTCTGAAGATTGGACTCTTCCCAGACATTTCTGCTCCGAAGTACAAAGTCGACGAATCTGATGCCCATGCGTACGTTCCCACCCAACTGTCCAACTTCTCCGTGAGATTTCTTGATTTCCCCGTCTTTCTGTCGTACAGCATCAGCCGGAAGCGGTCGCTCTCGTATCCCGGACGCTGCTGGGCGCGGTAGGCGATGTACTTGCCGTCGGGAGAATAGAGCGGACTCGAGTCGCTGGCGGGATTGTCGCCGGTGATGTTCCTGGCCGGACCCCCATTCACGGAGACGATCCACAGATCGTTGTTCGTTGAGGTGGCTTCGACCTTGTCGTGATTTGAGGTATAGCAAATCTCCTGGCCGTCGGGCGAGAAGGCATAGTTGTCCTGGCCTCCGAGCGAGAAAACGGGAGCATCGTAGTCGCCCGGTGTGAGGTCGCGGTAGCGGCTCGGACACAGACATTGCATGCCCGCCAGGCAGGCGGTGATTACGCACGCGGGACGGCCTTCATCTTTCGGCCGAAACTCGGTCACAAAGATGTGGGAGCGCTTGCCTTCCTTATAGGCATTCCAGTGGCGATAGAGAAGGCGATCAAACACGAGCGCCTTAACTTTCGAATTCCCAGCCTCTTTAAGTTTCGCGGCGTTGCAATCCTCGTCGTTGCCCGATCGGGGCGTATTGCACTCCGGATAAACATCCGAAGTGAACAGGATGTTCTTCCCATCCGGCGACCAGAGTTCGCCGCTGGCCTCGGTTGCAATTCCAGTCTGCTGCCATTTGTCGTTCACAGTTCCCGTTGCGCTATCAAAATCCGCGATCCAAACCTGCGAGCCGCCCTCTTTATTCGAGATAAAAGCAAACCGCTTGCCATCCGGCGACCAGCGCGGACGGTCGCCATCCTGATCGGCGATGAGCACGCGCCCGGAACTCGCTCTGCCCTCGGGGGTCCCTTTTTCATTGGAACCTGCGTTCAGCGGGACGATCCAGATGTGCGGCGTCTTCTTATTTGCGGCGAGATCGACGTCGACCACGCTGAAGAGCACCCACTTGCCATCCGGCGACGGCACCGGCTCGCCGACGCGCTTCAGCTTCATCATGTCTTCGAAAGTGAAGGGATGC
>Ga0187851_10004291_pt1 | contig 11698 bp, 9 predicted proteins | sample June2016WEW_6_10_FD_132997 | JGI IMG/M metagenome (GOLD analysis project Ga0187851, IMG submission 132997) | Peatland microbial communities from SPRUCE experiment site at the Marcell Experimental Forest, Minnesota, USA - June2016WEW_6_10 | ecosystem: Environmental > Terrestrial > Soil > Wetlands... | reverse complement strand
TGTGGGATCGGGCAACGACACCTTCAATGTGCAAGGCACGTCTGCGGCGACGGTGACGACGCTCAACACTGGAACTGGGGCGGACATTGTGAATCTCGGAAGCCTGGCCCCTGTGGCCGGCGGCGTGCTCAGTGGAATCGAAGGGGCGCTGGTGATTGTCGGCGGCGGCAACGATGCGTTGAACGTGGATGACACGGGCGCCACAGCCAGGATCACCGGGGTGCTGACCGCAAACACGCTGACTGGCTTGGGGATGGGCGCGAAGGTGACGTACTCCGGGGTGGCGGGCTTGAAGATCAATTTTGGTTCGGGCAGCGACACTCTCTGTGTGGAGAGCACGGCAGCAGCGACTGTAACAACGCTCAATACGGGTGCTGGAGTGGACACGGTGAAGGTGGGGAGCGAAGCGACACTCGGTGGAATCCAGGGGGCACTGGTCGTTGTTGGCGGTGGGAGCGATACCTTGATCGTCGATGACACTGACGTCACAGCCAATACGAGCGCCACTTTGAGCGCGACGACCTTGACCGGCCTCGGCATGGGGCCGGGCGGAATTACCTACTCGGGTCTGGCTGTCCTAAATATTTTCCTCAACTACTACGGAGACAACACGTTGAGCGTGACCGGAGTTGCCAACGCCACCGCCACGATCCTCACGGGCGGATCGGGAACGAACACTGCCAGGCTGAATTTCAGCGGCAACTTTGCGGGGACGAATCTCACATTGGTGAACTTTGTAACTGCCACGCTGAACGTCGGCGGCGACTTCAGCGGTTCGCTGACCGATGCAGGCGCGATCACGCCGGTGTCGATTGGCGGAAGCCTGACCAGCACCGGCGTGCTGACCGCGGGATCCATTTCCACGATGACGGTGGGGGGCAATATGGCCGGATTAATCACCGTCCATGGTTTGCTGGGCACACTGGCGGTGAGCCGCGGAACGCCAGGCAAGATTGTGGTTGGCGATATTCACTTGATTACAGTCCAGGCTGGTTCCGGCAACATTCTATTGAACGTCGTTGAGAATGGGGTTGAGCGGGAGATTCTGGCCACGCCAGTCAGTGGCGGCAACATGCCGGGCATGGTCCAGTTCGCCTTTGTTTATGATTCGGAGACAACCGGCACGCCCCAAGTGGCCATCCGCATTACTGATTCCTCTCCTGTGGCGCGTTCGTTCAATCTGGCGCTCGTGGTTGTCAACAGTTCCACCGCGCTCTTTAACTTGGCACTGGTTGATTCCACTTTGAACGGCAACACAGGCATCAGCAATATCAGCGTGCAAGGCAGCCTGCTTACGAGGTTGACCACGCCAGAATGGCAATTCTTCCCGGGCCTGAAGGCGGCCAGCCGCGCCGGGGTGGTGTTGCCGGCCTGCAGCATCACCGGTGTGGAAGTCAGCGGCACATTGCCGATTGGATTCATCGACGTTCGTGGCATCGAAGGTCTGGCTTTCGCCAGGCTAACCACGGCCAACGGGACGCCGGTCAGCTTTACGAGTCAGTTCGCCTCGCAAGTGCTCTGGAACCTGCTTGGCAGCAAGACGGCAATCAATTCCGCCACCGACGCCTTTGTCGTCCCCTTTGGCCTCACTGCTGTGAGATTGTTCTCGCGCGATGGCATTGGCGCAGTCCTGAACCAGGTAATGACTTTTGCCTATCAGCTCCATGACAATTCGACGGTGACCGCTTACGTGCAATTGGCCCCTGCCACCCGAAGCGGGGTGAACCCTCTGGCGCAAAGCATGATGATGGTCGGCGACGGTGGCTCAATCAACAGCGTCCTCTCCATAGCCAACCTGACCAGCACCGGTCCGCTCGGCAACGTGACAATCACCGCATCGGCTGGCGAGACTGTCAATAATGCCGCAGGCTTGGGCAACGTGACGGCGCCGGATATTTTTGGGAACATAGATGTAACTCAGGCCGGTATTTACGGCGTCATTCAGAGCACCAGCGGCGACATCGGCGAGACCACCGCCAGGGGTGTCACCTCGATCCTGACCGATGGCGCTTTCACCGGCGCAATCATCAGCGCCGGTAATTTGGTGAGTTCAGTGATAATCCACGGCGCGTTTTCAGGTGTGATCGCGGCCCAAGACGACATTGGGGCCATCAAGCGCACCTCCAGCGGGAGTGCGGTCACGACTTCATCCGGTGCCCTCACCCAGTATGGCGGCGTCTCGATCAACGGGCGCGACAGCGGGCAAATCATCTCCTTGGGCAACATCTTCGGCAATATAACCGTCACCGCGACGATGACAGGACGCATCGCAGTCCAAGGACAGGCCGTGGCTGGGTGTGGCGCTTCACGCATCGGGATTTTGGGTAACGTGACCATACACTCCTGTGCGGCTGGCAGCGCCATCGTTTCCGGCGGCGTTGTGGGTGATGCGACTGGCAAGACCGCCGTCAAACTCGGCCAAGCGAGCGGATTTGTGGCGGCTCAAAGCAGCGTCAACATGAAATCCACCACCATCGGCCCTGCCAATTTGCTTCAGAATGTCACCGGCTCGAATCTATCTGCTATCAAGGCGATCTTTACCAATGGCGGTGCCCCCCTCCAATTCAACAGCGACGGAAACCTGCAAGGATTGATGTTAATCGAGGTTGATCTCAAGAACCTCGAAAACAGCGCGGGTAGCCTCAGTGGTCCCATCCAATAAACGAAGAATGATATTCCCCGTCAGGCTCATGTGCGGCTTGAGCGGCTTCTCAGGAACAAACCTCCATTCGCAACGGCAACAGCTCTGCGTCGGGCGTTTAGCCGGAAGGATGGAGCGGGTGAAGGGATCCGATCAAGCGAAAGCTGTAAAAAAGTCCTCTTCTACCTAGTATGCAAGTTATTGTAGATCAATATATTGCGACAATTATCACCCAAGAGTGGTGCTTGTTGCAAAAGCGGCTTTTGGCATTGGGGCTTACAGCGTCCTACAGCCTCGCTGCGCTCTAGCCATGGAATTCCCGTGAAAAGACAGCCAAATTGGCTCGAACGTAGAGTTTTGATCTTGCTGACCAGCAGCCGAAAGAAATTGGTGTTACGTTCGGAAGAGCGGTACGCGACAGACTTGCGACTGGACGCATCCGCGATCCAGCAATAAGGCCACACTGAGAAATTCGTGTCCAGACATCTATTCCGCTGCCGATCGCTGATCGTTTCCCACCCATTTCGTCGTAACACAAAGGGCGAACCAAACGGGCCGTCCCTAATTCTGGTAGCACCGCTGCAGCCCGAAGCGGAGCGGCCCACGGATAACCGCCTGCGGCGCAGCGCCCGGGGCCCCCAGCAGTACATTTAATCCGCCCCGGTACAGGGACAAGAAGCTCCCGCGGGATCAGGTTGGATGCCACGAGGTGTTCGAGCTGCTCGTCGGTGAATTCCTCAGCCGCGCCGAACAAGCCCGTATGCACAGGGCGAGTCATGGCTGGTATGTTGCTCCGGTCTCGCCCAAACCATTCATTGGTGCCGTTGTATGTAACTGAGGTGGGAAGGGCACGGTCCGCACACCTCAACAATCTGTCAGAGATTGTCAGTTTCATCCCCACGTATCATTTATCCTTTGATCATGGTTTATTCTCCAACATTGAATTTGCCCGCCGAAACAGAGGGTGTCACCTCGATTCATGTTCGTCGCGGTGCTGGTGGGCAGATGCCTGGGACAAAGCCGGTTGTGATGCGGTCCTTAGAGTTTTTGCCTGGCGTCGTCATGGCCGAGGTGATTGATGATTTTGGGCGAGTTGTTACTTGCGCCGGCTTGTTTAATGAATCTCGAGCGCCCGGGGAGGACGCCGCCTGAGCCTTAACGCGGCAGGAAAATGGGCAGTTCCCATCGGTGACGTTGCGGCCTGGGCAGCGGCGACTCACGCCATGAAGCGGGTACGACGTGGCGTCACGTCGGTCGAGGCGGTGGTCGGGTGCGGCCTCATTCCGGCGGGGTTCGTTCTTCCAGCGCGCCTGTTAGGCTATGCGGCGGTGGTGACGGATAATTTGGCTTTGATCCGCGGAGTTGTTGGGTCAAAGGCGAACTTGAAATTGCGGATTTTCTGCTCCGCGCCAAAGATCGCAGGCCTCGGGCGACAAATCGTCACCGAGGATTCAATCAGCATCGGAGTCCGGACGCTGGCAGGGCTAGCGGGGACACTCGACCTTGTTGGCGCCCGAAAATATGTCGGCTCGGTGTTGATCGATACGGCCAGTCCCACGCCGGAAGTGCCTGCCGAAGTAGTCTCCTCCGCCATCGCAATTCTTCGCGCTCATCCAGGGTTCGGGCCGACAATGAAGGCCATCGAGGACTTCGGTAAGTTCAGCGACAACGGAGCTGACCCAACTATTTACGCTATCGAACACGCCGCGCCATCCATGTTTGGCGACATTGATGGCCGCGACATCCTCCATATTACCATCGCGGGCGGTGCGGAACGCCGCTTCTGGCCTGTGCGTCGTGTTGTTGCTGGGGCTGCCTTGCGGTGCGGCATTCAGACTACGCCGGCCTTGGCCAGAATCGTGACTAGTATCAAACGAACTTGGTATTCCCCGCTCCAGGATGAACCCACCCTGATCAAACTCGCGACGGACCCCTCTCGGGTTTCTGTTGAACTCTCCCTGCTTGGGCGCACGAACACATCTCTCAAGGTCGAGGCCGTTGCAACCACGCGGGCGATCCCGACTGTCAATCATAACCACCTTGCGCAAATTCCGTTCGTGTTCGATGACCTGAAAGTTGCAATCAACTTCCTGATCACAGGCAACTTTGAACTTGGTAAAAACGTCAGTGATTTCATCGCAAGGCACAAGCTGCGGTAAACCGCAACTTTAATAGCATAAACGTATGAACAAAACAGCAATTGTAATCATTGGAAGCCGCAACGAAGAGCGGGAAATGGGACTCAAGGCCGGCACTCAGGTCGCCAATGGGTTGCGTAATCGTGGATGGTCAATTGAGGAGATTGACGGGGGTTATCCAATCCGGGTCATCAACAAAATCCAAAACGCCAAAGTCGGAACAGTTATCGTGCCCATCGCTTATGGCGTCGGTGGTGGCGAGGACGGCAGGTTCAAGACCGTGGCTGACTTCTATGGTATCCACTGCACTGGCCCGACCGCGGCGGCGGGAGAGATCTCGATGAACAAGAACCTTTTCCAAACTGTGGTGGACGGAGTTTTCAAGGATGATCCTTCTGTCAGAACTCCCCAGGGGCGCCTAATCACCAAGGCGATGACTTCGGTTGAGATCACGATCGCCGTCGGGACGGTCAAGTTGCCGATGCTGATTAAACCCAACTACAGCGGTTCCAGCATGGGCCTGACCGTGGCCAACACCCTTGCCGAAGCCGAATCTGCCGTCGCCATGCTGCTGCCCACGGCGAACGCGGTGCTGTGCCAGGAACTCATCGCGCCCGCAGAGGAGTTAAGTATCACCATCCTGGACCGCGAGGACGGTCCACACGTCTTCCCCATCGTCGGGTTCCACCGGGATGGTGCCGTTTACGATTACGAACAGAAGTTTGGGGCCACGGCAAATGACCGCCACATCATTCCCGCTCCTATCAGCGATAGCCAAGCGGCCAAAGCCCGCGCCGTCGCGCTAACACTTCACCGGGCGATCGGAGCCTGTGGATTGTTTCGTTTCGACATGCTCCTGACGACGAACGAGCAGATCGTGGTCCTCGAGGTCAATAGCATCCCGGGACTCATGACCACCTCGATCGCTTGCGATGCGGCCAAGGCGGCTGGGCTCACGTTTGATGAACTTGTAGAGGCCTACGCGCTAACCGCCTTCCTGCGCCGGGTCGAGGCGCCTCTTCTTCCCTGCAATTTATAATAACCGATTCAAGATTCGGTTTGCCGGACGTGATCTGGGGTGCTGTCGATTGCCCAAGGAACGCCCGTACTTCGGGTTGAAATTCAAATTCTCTCACCGGCGAAGTCTGAACGTGACGGGGCGCAGATTCGCCTTGAAATCAAGAGGTTTACTTAGGATTTATGTTTGCGGCGAGGAGACTTTGCTTGTTTGATACCGACCCCAATCATTACGATGTGGTCGGGATTGACTTGGGATAAGAAAACTGCGTGGGTTTGACAATAAGAAAGTCCTTGGAGAGGCTGTCCTCGGCAAGGGATCGCCATTTACGTCTGTTGACAGAGCGGTTTTAGCGGGGTTTTGCAATGCAGTGGCAAAAGCTCTTACGCGGCGCAGAGGCGCCGGCTGCGCAAGCGGATGTTTTTGGGAGAAGTTGTTAGCCGAATGCGGCGGTCAGTCGCGGACGGCTGGGGCCATGCTCCGGCCACATCTTCTTTGCCCATCGTTGCCACCAGCATAACCACGTTCCCGGAACCAGCACTCGAGCGATCCACTGGCGCGATCTCTGGCTCAAGCGGCCCGGCAGCATCACCATTTTCTTTATCAAGGTCTTGATCCGCCAGCTCTGGCAGTCGTCGTTAAGGTCCAGCACTTTGATGGCCACCATCAGGTCGTAGGCCAGCGCGGCAATCACTCGCCTTTGAGGCGGTGGCGCTGGCCGGTCAGCGCCGCGTCGCTCTGGGACTCATCGCAGGCGATGAACCCGTAGCGGTCAAAAAGGCCGTCGCGCCTGCGGCTGACGGCAAATTTCTGCGCCGCCCCGCGGCCTTCGGGCTGATGGCGCAGGAAGGCATGATGACTCTGGCCATCAGGCTGCCAGGCGTTGGAGGGCAGTTCCTGCGCTGTGCGTTCCAGCGGCCCGGTCCACTTGTTATAGCTAACGGCATAGTGCCAGCCTTCGGCGGCGATGGCGTCGAGGTAAACGCCCTCGCTGCTGCCGCTGTCGGCATAAAAGTGCGCGCCCATGCCCTGCCAAAGCGCGCGGTTGCGCTCCAGCATCGGCAGGAGTTGATCACTCACGTCTTTGGGGCTTCCCACATGGCTGTCGCATAGAAAGGGACCCACCCACAGCGTTTGCCAGCTCAGGGCCAGGTCTCCATTATAATTGACGGAAGCTCCCTCGAACTGCTTGCCCGACACTTCCAGTTGCGTGTCATCAAAAAACACCTCGCGCTGGTCGCTGTGCAACAACCGCCGCGCATCAGCCTCTTTCCACACCCAACTGACAAACTCGCGCAGCAGCTTGCGCAGCGCAACAACGCCCTCCGGGGATTGCTCGCGCAACCATTGTCCCACTTGCGATTGATCGGCAAATTTGCCCACGTCGAAAAGTTCGCGCGCCGGCGGATCATCATTGAGCGCTTCGCTGTCGGAAAGATATCCAAGACGACCAAATCATTAGACACACACACATGGTCCGTCCGCAGGCTCCCCAGCATGAGTGACCGAAAGATAGACGAGAGCGATGCCTCCGCCAGCCGCCGCACATGAACGGCTGCGGTTACGTCCTGGATTTTGAACGGAAATTCTTCATCGAAGATGATCTTCAACATCGCGCCCGTTTTCTGCAGCACCTCCACAGATCCAGCGGACGGCCCATCTCCAGGCATTTGATTCTTCGCAGTTAATTGTGTAGCGTTGATGGGTTTCTCGTTTAATTTTGGTTTCATTAATTATCCTGTTGTTTATTGGTCTATGTTAACTTTCGAGTTGCAGTCTGGTATTTGGTGGCTTTGGTTGAATCCAATCGCGCCTCGACCATTTCTGCGGTTGCGCCGTCAGGCGCGAATCTTCTTTATGGCCATACCGGCCGTTCCAGCCAATGGATTAGGGCCGCCCTGTTCCCGGCGTCGGCCGTGCCCGCAAAATCAAGCATATTGAACGTCCAGCCACGGGATTCGGCGTATCCAGGGTTCCAGACGTTTAACACGAACAGGCCGCACAGAGTCTCCCCCGTAGACCAGCGGCCCATCATCGCGCAAAAATGGTCGGCGTCGAATTTCTCTGGGTGCCAGTCCGCCAGCTTTATTCGTAAGCAAGGGAAGCTACGGGCAACTTCGAGAATGAGTTTGGTGGAGTTGATTGTCCTATTCATATCGGTAATTCGGGTATGATGTTCACCTCGGCGAATTGTTTGGGACTCTGGCCCACTCCAAAATAGAGCAGTCGCTCTGGTATACGCAGGCCTTGCAGCCTGCGCAAAAGGAGTCGGCCCCTTTCTCCGCAGGGGTCAGTGTTTTGCCCTCCGCTAACCGTTCGTCGCCAATTAATTTTATGCGTTCCGGCGTCAACTCATACGTCGTTATACGTACCCTTATGTCGTGCTCGATTCTTGGCCGAGACGCCTTTGGATGGACCCAACCGCCGCTCACAAGTTTTCCCGTAATGAATTGTGGCAGTTGCCACACCGAAGCACCCTCCGAATTCAAGCGACTCCAGGTCAGGCCCAGCATGCGCCGCATCTCATTTAGAACGTGCGGGGCACTGATACATTTGAATCCTTGCGCGACAATATTCTTGATCGAATCCTCGAATACTTGTTCCACGTCCGCAAGTGGCAGACCGTTGCGTTTGGCAATGAGGGCTTCGAGTCGATCAATCACATTCCCGTCGCCAGCGAGCTGGGCAAAAGTGCGAACCGCCTCGGCGATCTCGTCCTTGCGCCCGATGGTTGGGGCCTTAACACTCTGATACGTTTCATCGATCTCGCGAATATTTGAGAAAACCCACATATGCGCTTGGTTCCGCAAGTCCCGGATACGATCTGGGGTCAATACTCGACCGGCAATGGCGTCCATGGCGCGTTTGTTGATCTCAGCTATTTCTTGCGTTCTGATTTGGAACATCCTTGTCGCCGTGATCTGGTCGACACCCAGCGTATTGGTGAAAAACTTGACGCCAAAGAGGTTCCGAGTCTGAAGCGCTTTGCCGTTGCCAATTCGGGTCTGCGTAGCCGTACTTTTTTTGTAACACACTTTAACGATTTGTTGGATGGCATTTACGGCACCGGGCTGAGTTTTGCCTTTTCCCTGGGCCAATTCTTCCCAGTCATCGGTATTTAAGAAACCGGCACAGAGATCGGCAGTTTCGGCAAAGGCTGCAAGCGACGTTCGGCTGAGAGTCATGCCATTGCAGCCCAATTTGGCCGCCTCTTTGCCTAGTTCGCTCTTCCCACTTTCTGCGGGACCAACGGCCAGAAAGAGCGGCACGGCGTCAAACAGTCCCTGCGCGTAGCTAGTCATGACACCGAGCACCAGCACAAGATAGTCATCCTCATTTGGTAACCACACGCAGCCTTTCAGATGCCATTGCATGTCCAGCAGAATGTCGCGCAATGGTCGCAACGGTAATGTGCGCTTCTGGTGTTTGGCTTGTGCGAAGGCCAGGATTGATGCTAACTCCCATGATGCCACTCCCGGCGGCACGGTATTGGGATGTCGGCTAATAAGGGTGCCATCGGTCAAGCGGCGGACAATACGGCCGCGACCGGACAAGCGAGGAGACGTCATAACCTCGAGTATGGCCCCGTCGGACTTTAGGATAAACGGTCGAAATTCCTCGGCACGTTTGCCATCTCTGATTCCTTGCACAAGCTGCTCGAATGGGTAATACAGATGCCCTGCGTGAAACAGATTCTGAGGATCAACCTCTTGCGTTTCGTTTGCACTATTACCCCCGCCCACATTTGTTGAATGGGGCTGTGCTTCCTTCAACATGTTGCGCAAACTTTCCACGCTTTTGTCGTTTTTGAGAAGGTCATACCAAGTAGCTGGTTTTCCAGATTCCACCAGGCCGACACTTGGAATGGCAGCCCGTCGCACCTCCCGTGGGATGTAAGGCATAATCCCGTCAACGATAGCGGCGGCGGACTCGTCGGCGCCGATGCAAAAAACAACCATATCCCACGGTTTCCAGAAGGCCGCATCCTTTGCCTCAGCGGCTTTACCCAGACTCTCGGCACCGTGGGTGCCCGCGACCACATGCACCTTTTGCTCAAGTTCGGGATCGTGCAGAAGCAAGGCAGCAACCGCCCACACGTCTGCAGGCCGATTGACCACTAATAGTGTGGATTTGCCTTCGGAGCGGCCGGAGCAATACAATCCAACAGGCTTCGTTCCCCAAGTATAGCGCACGCTTTCCGAGAAAGGTGCTAGGGCTGGTCGGTTCAAAATCTTCACGCCCGATCCCGGGCCTTCGGTGACCTCGATCCGGAAAAGTCCGGCATGCTCGTCCTGGCCGCCTGGGCTGATCGTCCATATCTGGCCGGGCGGCAGCGGATCGGAGCCGATGCTGTCTTCGCTTTGAAGCTCCGGCGTGACCACGAACTTCTCCACGCCATCTTGGCCCAGGGTGTAACTGAAGTGCGTGTTCCTGAACTCCGCCGACCCAATGTGCGAGACATGGCCGAACACCGGGACTCGCCACATTGCACTTCTCGTGGAGACCGACCTCACTTCGTCGCATGGAATGAGTCCGACAGTCGAGAATCGACGTGAATTAAACCCTGCTTGCCTGGGATTTGCGAAACGGCCATAACTTGGACTGGATTCGGGCCAAACTTGGCAAGTCCGTCGATGGCGGGATCGAAATCGTCCGCCACAATCAAATGTCGGGTTGCCGCCAACCGCTGGATGGCCTTCAGAAATTGGGAAATTCCAGACCAAATGCCGTTGAAAATCACCAATTCCGCTTCGGAACTTTCGACCTCGTCCACGATATTGGCTGCGAGATGTCGCACCAACTCCAAGTTTGGCGGGCCTTGGCAGTAAAACACGCCGGCCACCGGGACAAAGGAGTGGGGTCTGTGTACGTCCAGGCCACAAACGCGCTTTGTGGGATTCACCCGGCTGATTGAATGGCCCAAAGCAGTCACCAAGAAGGTGCGGGGTCCCTCCTGCCCCGGCGGCGGCATCACTACCGCCCGCTGCAGCGTATGGGCGATCAGTAGCGAACCCATATCCGGCTGGCAGGGCCGGCGCGATAATGGAGTCGCGAAGATCGGATCAGTTACAGCCCAGGCTTCCTGGGACATATAACTATTCCGGAACCGCGGGTCGTAGGACGAACCATAGTACTTACTACTCATCATATCTTATTGTAAGGCCTTCTATTTTTGTTGCCTCGGGCAAAAACACTTTATTCGCTCTGCGCAGCTTGATTATTCCGACTCACGGCCAATAATCCCACGCCACGAACTCCTCCGCCCTTGTCCAATTGAAGGTGTTTCCAAGCCAGTCCTATGCGCAGGATGGTGGAAAACCAGAAATCGCACAGATAGGCGGCCGCTGTTGGAGGTCGGGCGTCCGGCTGCGCCGCCGCAAATGCCATTAGCACATCATACGTTGTAATTGAGACTTCACTGCCTATGATTTCACTGCCTATGATAAGTGGTGAATACTTGGAATATACGCCCCGGCGACCACATGGAGTCTCTACGGAAGCTCCCGGGTGACATTTTCACGAACGTGAATTTCGAGGCTGGCCTGGCATCGTGGTGCTTCAATCATGGCCTGGATCAATTCAACCTGCGCCGCACCTTTCTGACACGCACGGACGGTGGCGAAGTTGGCCACGGGAAAAGCTCTGCACGAAGCTCTGGCCGCCTGCGCGCCGGAATGGGCCGACGTGCTTCGGCGGGTAATGAACGATTGCACCAAAGGATGAGGCTTCTTTCTTCGCTCAGAACGTGTAGCCTCTGTCCACCCAGTACTTCCAGTCGGCCAAGACTTGCCTGGTCAAGCCGGTTGAGCCGGGCGATTCCAACTGGATAAGCGGAACAGCCAAGTCCTCGTCGTCCCACTTGATCAAGACCATGAGTTCCTGCATGCAGTCGTCCTCAGC
>Ga0187851_10004290_pt1 | contig 11699 bp, 9 predicted proteins | sample June2016WEW_6_10_FD_132997 | JGI IMG/M metagenome (GOLD analysis project Ga0187851, IMG submission 132997) | Peatland microbial communities from SPRUCE experiment site at the Marcell Experimental Forest, Minnesota, USA - June2016WEW_6_10 | ecosystem: Environmental > Terrestrial > Soil > Wetlands... | reverse complement strand
TTGGGCAATGGACGGCGCAATAATCGCGAAAGCAGCGCTGGCGCGAAGTTCTTTTTCAAGCCATCGGGAGATCAGAGCAGCGGTCGCAATGGTTTGCCATCGATTGCCGTCCTGTTCACCTGCCACGAAGCGCGTTGTCTCGCTCGGAGGGTTCGATGTTTCAGTTCATAGCCCAATCCGGGAATTTCGTTGAGAATTGACAGGCCTTTTCGTTTTGCCTGAACACTTTCTTTTTGGCGTTTGCGATCGGTGCATAATATGCTGACCCGATCTCACTTAATCTACCCGCCATTCGGGCGGTGAGAACAGGAATCCAGGCGAGGCATGGATTCCGGCGCAAAGGCTACACGGGGCGGGCAGCAAAAATGCGAGGGACCATGCGTGCGGCCTGATTAGCGCATATTGATCACCAATGAGCACGGGAGGAAAAAATGAGCTTTGGAAAAGAAAGTATCAGAGCGCCGCTGCCAACGCGGGAACTGGATCGACGCTATTTGGAAATCCGCAAGGCGATGAAGGCCGAGGGCATCGACATTCTCGTTGTCCAAAACGACAACATGTATCTCGGCGGATATGTTCGCTACTTCCTCGGTATCCCGGCCGTTAATGGCTATCCGGTCACGGTGCTGTTTCCGTATGACGATGACATGACGACCATCACCCACGGAGGGCCCCCGGATCGTCCGGGACCGCCTGACTTCGCGGTGCATCATGTGAAGAATAAGGTCTGCTTTCCCTATTTCCGCACCGTCCGTTACACGAACAAATGGGACGCCGAGGAAACCGTCAAAATCATTAAAGCCCGAGGCGATAAGAAAGTTGGTGTTATCGGTTTAGGACTGATGCACGCCGCTTTTTATACCTATGTAAAAGAACATCTGACGGGGGTCGAGATTGTGGAAGCCACCGACATGGTGGACGAGATCAAGGCGATAAAGAGCGCGGACGAACTGGTGTACGTGCGCCGGGCGGTCGAAACTCAGGATATCGTCATGGCGGCAGTGCCTTTCATGCTGCGGCCGGGCCGGCACGAGTTCGAGGTGCGTAACGATATCATCCACATGCTTGCCGACCTCGGAAGCGAAGAGCAACTGATGCGGCTGGGTTCAGCTCCCAATGGAGAGCCGGCCATCACGGCCCACAATTACTACCAAAATCGAAAAATCGATTGGGGTGATCAAGTCACGATTATGGTGGAGCCCAACGGCCCCGGCGGTTACTACGGCGAGTGTGCCAGAACCTGGGTTTTGGGTGAACCAACCCAGGACTTACTGAAAGCATGGGATGACGCACTGGCGGCGCAGAAGTACGCCGCCGCTCTGAGCAAACCCGGCGTCCACGTGGCGGAAATCTTCACAAAATACAACGAGTTCATCGTTGCCAGGGGTTATACCGCCGAGGGCCGAGTATTTGCCCACGGCCAGGGATATGACCTGGTGGAGCGGCCGCTCATCCGGGACGATGAGGACATGACGTTGAAAGCCGACATGGTGCTGGCCATCCATCCGCTGCTTGTCACAAGCACGGCATGGGCCTTCCCTTGCGATGATTTCCTGGTCACTGCGGCTGGGGCGGAAAGAATGCACAAGACGCCAAGCGAAGTGTTTGCCGTCGGCAGTGAGGGACGTATCTTTTAATCGGCAATTCATTTACTGCAGCGGCAGAGGTCTCCCGGCGTACATAACGCATTTCGACGCCGGGAGATCCTGATACACAAATTATGGTGAAGAGGGGATTACCCAATGAGTAGCCTCGCCCAAGCGGCGGCAAAAATTCCGCATCAGCGCTGGTGGAGAATTCTTCCACCAGCCCTGATTATTTATATTTTCGGCTATATGGATCGCAGCAGCCTTGGCTTTGCCATGGCCGGCGGGATGAATGAAGCCATCGGAATGACCGCTTCAGTCGCCGGGATGGCAGGCGGTGTTTTTTATTTTGGGTATCTTTTATTGCAAATACCCGCTGGCGATATCGCCGAGAAGGCCAGCGCAAAGAAATTTATTGCCTACTGTATTGTCTCTTTTGGACTCATTGCCTTCGCCGTCGGGTTGGTCACTAACACCTGGGAACTGCTCGTGCTTCGCTTCCTGCTTGGCGTGGCCGAAGGTGGCGTCTGGCCGGCGGTGCTGGTTATCCTGAGCCACTGGTTCCCCAACAAGGAACTGGCGCGCGCCAACGCAATTTTCATCATGAATAATGCCGTTGCGTCGATCATTACGGGACCGTTCGCGGGCTGGCTGATCAGCGCCTTTGGGTGGCGCTATGTCTTCTTTGTCGAAGGTGCGGTGACCATATTCTTGATTTTTGTCTGGTGGCCGCTCATTGACGATTCGCCGGAAAAAGCCAAATGGCTGTCCACCTCCGAGCGCGATTATCTAGTAAGAACCCTTAAAGAGGAGCGAGAAAGCGGGAAGAACGCCGCCAAGGGGCCGATCAATTATCGAGAGCTCTTTCGCAACGTGAATCTGTGGAAATTGGTCATCATTTATTTCTGCGTCCAGATTGCGGTAACAGCTTACGTTCTCTGGCTTCCGACAATGCTCAAGACCTTGATGAAGACGGGCATGACCAAGGTGGGATTCCTCGCGGCCGTGCCTTATATCGCTACGATTGCCGGGCTGTACCTGTTTGCCGCCCGGTCAGACCGTAGCGGAGACCGCAGGGTGAATACCGCGATTCCGATTTTCTGTTTCGCCGTTTGCTTCTTTTTGTCCACCCAGACCAAAGATATGATCTGGGTCTCATATTTGTTTCTGGTAGGGGTTGGCTTTTTCCAACAGGCGCACAACGGCGTATTCTGGAGCATTCCTCCGATGTTATTTCCTCGCGAGGTGGCCGGCGGAGCCAGGGGTCTGATCAACGGTTGCGGCAACCTTGGAGGCTTTTTCGGTCCCTCCCTGGTGGGCTTGTTTATCACTCTCTTTCACAGCCCCGACAAAGGGATCTATGTTCTTTCCGGATTTCTGTTGATTGCCTGTATCGTCACTTTCACTCTGCCGGGGCAGGTGGCAGGCAAGGCCATGCATGGGAAAGCCGCTTAACAGGATGCTGAAAAACTACTGAAGTTTCGGCGGCAGAAGCCGATGTTTACGCTCTGTGCATTGAGCGAGCCGTTTCTCGTGCGCCGCAAATTGCTGGTCACCCGGAGGGCGTAGTGTCTCTGATACTCTCCAGAGATGATGGCGACCTCCACGCCTCCACGTCGTCAAGAACACCATTCGAACACGCTGAAATCCAAGTCACGACAACCCAGAATCAGGCCAGAGCGAAGATCCTATAAAGTAGATGTGCGGTGAGTTCACAATGCAGATCGACTCAGCAAAACCGTAATGGCGGTTGGTTTTCCGACCAGTTATGAATGATATGCAGGTCCATCTTTGCTCCCTGCAGAATAGAAGTAGCCGATGAAAAACCGGATCAGCGCGCGGCAGACAATCCGCCAGGGAAGTTATGACGTGTGCATCATTGGCGGAGGAGCCACGGGCTTGGGATGCGCGCTGGATGCGCAGCTCCGTGGATTTTCAACCGTTCTGCTGGACGCGGGAGACTTTGTTTCCTGCACCTCGACAGCCTCTACGAAGTTGGTTCACGGCGGAGTTCGGTATCTTCAGGAGGTTGTAACGGATTTCGATTGCGGCCAGTACATGATGGTGCGGAAAGCACTGCACGAGCGCATTCACATGCTGCGATGCGCACCTTATCTCGCACATCCCCTGGAACTGCTGGTCCCGTGCTTCAGCCTGTGGGAGTTGCTGTACTACACCATCGGCATGAAGGCATATGACTGGATTGCGGGCTCGGCCAGCTTGTTTCCCAGCCGGATGCTCTCCAAGGCGGAGGCGCTTCAGCGAATGCCATCTTTGCGCAGCGAGAAGCTGGTGGGAGCAGTTTCCTATGCTGACGGGCAGTTCGATGATGCACGGTTCGGCGTTGCCATGGCGCAGACGGTTACGCAGCAAGGCGGAGAAGTTATCAACTACGTTAGAGCCGTGGGTTTCGGCAAGGACTCAAATGGGAAGCTGGCGCTGTTGGAGGTGGAAGACCAGCTTACACAGGAGCGCTTCCAGATTCACGCAAAGGTGTTCGTAAACTGTACAGGGCCCTTTGCCGATCATATCCGCCTATTGGCAAATCCCTCGCTGCCGGAACGCCTGCGCTTAAGCAAAGGCGTCCATCTGCTGCTTCCGTTGGAGGCTCTCCAGAGTGAATCTGCTCTGTTGGTCCCGAAAACCGAAGATGGCCGCGTGATCTTCGCCATTCCGTGGCTCGGTCGCATGCTGGTCGGAACGACGGACGATGAAGCGCAACTAGCCGACGACATGGTGGTCAAACCCGCGGAAATCAAATACCTGCTCAAGTATGTAAACCAGTACCTGAATGTGAGCCTGACTCCCAAGGACGTGCAGTCGGCGTTCGCTGGAATGCGTCCACTGGTAAGTTCCAAGAGCGCGGTGAACACCAAGAAACTGATCCGCGACCACGAAGTCGAGGTCGATGAAGTGAGCGGCTTGGTCAGTGTTCTTGGTGGTAAGTGGACCACATACCGAGCCATGGCGGAGGACGGGATCAACCACGCGCAGCGAGCCCTTGCGGGTCGGCAGGCTGCGTGCAAGACACTGGACTTCCTGCTCAGAGGTGCCCGTGGATTCACTCCGGATTACTGGAGACAATTGGCCGATAATTATCGGTTATCACAGGAAACCGCTCAACACCTCGTGCAGAAATTCGGCACGGATTCGCTCAACGTGCTGGAATTGGGAAAACCGGAGCCGCAGTTGCTGCAACCGCTGATTGAGGGTGGGGCAGCCATCCAAGCGGAAGTGGTGTATTCGATTCGTGAGGAGATGGCCCAGACAATCGAGGATGTTCTCCTACGGAGGATTGGTGTGCAACTTCACAGTTGGAAGGAAGCTGCACTCGCTGCACCCGTGGTGAGCCGGTTGCTGGCGCGGGAGTTTGCCTGGAGCGACGAACAGAGGAAGAAGGCGCTCAGCTCTTACCTGGAGTCGATCCAGCACCTGCTCCAAAGCGCCGGGATTGAGAAATAGCGAATACGAGATTTCGTCGCGGGGATGCTGGAAAAGAGGATAAGAGACGGCATATGCCTTGCTGCATCGAAGCGACTGACCAGGGAACGGCCAGCTCATGTTTTATGGTCCTTGACGGTTCGGGCAGAATCGTCAGCCTTGCACAAAAAGAACATGAACAGATTTATCCGAAACCGGGCTGGGTCGAGGACGATCCGTCCGAGATTTGGTGTTGCGTGGAGGCAGCGATCCGGGAGGCAATGGAAGCCGGGGCCTTGCGGCCCTCGGATCTGCCAAGCATAATCAATCAACGGTGATGCGCATTATTAACTTGGGACCGCAGGGCCAGCAGCGATCCTCTCGGCTCCCGAGTAAATCACGAAGCGCCGCCCGCGCAGAAATCCGATCAGTGTCATTCCAAATTCCCGTGCGAGGTTCACTGCCAAGTCCGAGGGCGGAGATACCGAGGCGAGCGCGGGAATTCCCGCCACTAGGGCCTTCTGTACAATCTCAAATCCACCACGGCCACTGACCATCAGTAGGGAATTGCTCAGCGGCACGAGATCATTTGCCAACGCCCAGCCGATTACCTTGTCCACAGCGTTGTGGCGGCCCACGTCCTCGCGCAGAACGAGCAAATCACCGCCCGATGCGAACAGACCGGCGGCATGTGCAGCGCCGGTTTGATGAAATACCTGCTGCGCCGCGCGAAGTTGATCCGGCAGCCTGCAAAGCAACGCGGAATCGAAGCTGTGCTGCGCCGTGAGAGGAGCGATGCTGCGAACACGCACAGCGTCGATGGAAGCCTTGCCGCAGACTCCGCAGCTGGAGGTGGTGTAGAAGTTGCGGCGAGTGAGCTCAGGATCGAGTGCGTAGCCGGAAGCAAGATCGACGCGCACACGATTGCCGCCGTTCTGGGGGGAGGACTCGGATTTACTACGAACGGAGGCGATCTGGGCGCGGTGGGTAATCAGGCCTTCGGTGAATAGAAAGCCGACTGCGAGTTCAAGGTCGTGCCCCGGCGTTCGCATGGTGACGCTGATCGCGGTTTCGCCCACGCGAATCTCGAGAGGCTCTTCGGCGACGAGATAATCGTCTTGCGGGCGAAGCTCTCCTTCACACCACTCCGTGACCCCGGTTACGGACACCATACGTGGAATCAAACGCCACTCCTTCTTCGCAGGCTGCTTTCGCCACACGCAGAGATAAGAGCATACAACAGATCTTAAACCGCTGACTAAGACGCTGCAGTTGATCGCACGAGCCAGGGCGGTTCGCATTTGGGTTCGCCTCAACATTCAGTTAGCTCGTCCCCGAACGGCGCAAAATTTGGGAGCAAGTCAGCCTTTCTATCTCCTGGCAGTTCCCATAACATGACACAGTGGTTGTGCGAGGACACCGTGGCTGAAAAGTCAACTATTTCACGTTCGTGGCCGGAACTTCGATCGAAACTGATAAGTATCGTTGGCGAGCCCAATTGCCTCTTTGATCCTCAAGATATTGCTCCCTACTGCGAGGACTGGCGGCAACTTCACAAAGGTTCCACGCCTTTCGTAGTTCGGCCGGCCTGTTCCGAGGAAGTCGCTTCGGTGGTTCGGTTGTGCGCAGAACTAGGCATCGCGATCGTGCCACAAGGCGGCAATACTAGCTTGGTGGACGGCGCCACTCCCAGTGCCGAAGGCAACGAGATAGTGATCTCGCTGACCCGGATGAACAAGGTCCGTAACTTCGACGCGGTCAATCTGACCCTTACGGTAGACGCCGGGATCACGCTCAAGGCCGCGCAGGAGGTCGTACTCGCCGAGGATTGCATGTTGCCTCTATCGATGGGCTCGGAGGGATCGGCTCAGATCGGCGGTGTACTGTCGACCAATGCCGGCGGAAACAACACGGTACGCTATGGCAATGCGCGCGACCTCGTGCTTGGCCTGGAGGTTGTGTTGGCCGATGGAGAGATCTGGAACGGATTGCGCCGTTTGCGCAAGGACAACACCGGCTATTGCCTTCGTCAGCTATTCGTCGGTGCGGAAGGAACGCTGGGCATCATCACCGCAGCCGTGCTTAAACTCGTCCAACGGCCGCACGACGTCGCCCTGGCATTTTGCGCTGTGCCCTCGGAGCGGGCTGCGCTGGATATTTTCCTTCTCTGCCGGGAGCATCACCACAACTTGATTCAAGCGTTCGAGTATATGTGCGGCGCGGGAATAGATCTGGTGCTGAAGCATATTCCTGGGACTCGGTTGCCGCTCAGGGATCCGGCCAGCCACTACGTCCTTGTGGAACTCGCCGATTACGTGCCCGACGGGCGGCTAAGCGAAAAACTGGAAGACGTTCTTGAGACCGCCATGGATCGTGGCCTCGTGCAAGATGCGGTCATTGCTTGCAATTCGGCAGAGCGGGCCAACCTCTGGCGCTTGCGCGAGGAGCACTCGGAGGCTCAGAAGCGCGAGTCTGCCTCGGTAAAGAATGACATCTCCGTTCCGGTGTCAAAAGTGGCAGAGTTTCTCGTACGCGCCCGAGCGGATTGCGAACAGCAGTTTCCTGGTATTCGGGTGATTCCTTACGGTCACATTGGCGATGGGAACATTCATTTCAATATCTTGCCAGCAACCGGCGCTGAGAATTTCACATTCTTGAAACAATCCCCAGCCATCATGGACGCCGCCAATGAAGTCGTCCGCTATTTCGATGGCAGCTTCTCCGCTGAGCACGGGATTGGCCGGGTAAAAATCCACATGATGCAGGAATGGCGCGGTGGTGTGGAATTGGCAACCATGCGCCGAATTAAAACGGCGCTCGATCCTTTGGGGATTATGAATCCGGGTAAGGTATTGCCGCCCGAACCAGTGACGTGAAGCAGAAGACGTCCGGATTCAAGATATTCCCCAGCTCAACTTCCCGTAAGACATTTCGTTGCATCAGCCGCTTCATGAACATGGGTTTGTGGAAATCGGAGCAGTGTAGAACTATAGCCGGACGGAAAGCTGGTCCGACGGGCTGAAATTCATGCAGATCTTCGGGAAGAACGGATTGCCGATCAGGGCCGATTTCCTTGATGCATTGGCGGAAATCGGCATCCTTGTTGTGCTATTTTCAAAGCTGGGGTGGCGAATTGGCTATTGCAGAGATCCAGGCGGGGGCTTGCGGATTCATCACAGTGGTGAAGGCGACGGCAATCGACAAGCGCACGGTTGAACTGTCTATCGAGAGCGCTTGCCCCCACGTCCAGAAGCTGGCGGAGTCACTCAAAGTAGTGGATGCTTACAAAGAGTTGTCTTGTCGGCAGGGAGCCACGGCGATCATTGCCGCCGGACTGCAGCACTGTACACACGCCGCCTGCCCCGTACCATGCGGCATCGTTAAGGCCGTGGAGGTAGCGGCCGGATTGGCAGTGGCTTCCGATGTTGCCATCCACATTACCAAGGAAGGCTAGCGAACGCCGGCGCTAAAGGGCGCTGACCGGACCGGCTCCAATTTCCAGCGCCCTCAGAAACTTCTCGCTGTTCATAAGGTCAAAGGCATTCCCCTGGGTCCTCGACTGGAATTGATCCTTCGCAGTTTCTGTACCCCTCCCGCCTACGACCGTCTGAAAAACGTATCTATAAATACTTCAGGCTTAGGGCCAATGGTCGACCCGACCACGAAGAACGATGGTTTCGTATCACCTTCAAGCCTGACCGACAGTTTTCCAGCTGCCGACTTGGCGAACTCCTCCACTGGTGCGAAGCCCAAGGCTTCGCCTGGGCAGGTGCTGACACACACAGGTTCTTTACCCTTTTCCAGTCGGTCGAGGCACAGATCGCACTTCTGCATCTTACCGTCGTGGCCATACTGCGGCACTCCATAAGGACACGCCGAGCTACAGGCGTGACAGGCGATACATTCGCTTTGATTGACCAGTACGATGCCGTCCTCAGCGCGCTTGGTAATCGCGCCGGTGGGGCAAACTTCCTTGCATGCGGGCTTCTCGCAGTGCATACAGGCGCTGGACATATTAAAACTAGTTGGGGTGGGGAACTCTCCGCCCCAGTGATTCTGAACCCGGCGCCAGCTAATCCCGAGAGCAACGTTGTTCAATTCCTTGCACGCAACTTCGCACGCATGGCATTCCACGCATCGCCCGGCAATGATGTAAAACCCTAATTGCTTCGTCATAATCTCTCCACTCCTCCCCGGCTCTGACGCCGGCATGGTCACACCCGCCACGAACATCTCCCACGGAAACGCCTGCTCATGCCTTCCTGACTTGCACCAACGTCTGGCTTGACATGGCTGTGACCGCCGGATCCCAGGCGATCTTGTGATCAATGCTGTACATGATGTTGGTATTAGCGCCGCCATCAAGTATTGGATAGGCCGGCTTCGCCAACTCGCCGCATCCCTGGTACCAGCCGTGAAGTGCCATGACCGTGTCCGGCCGGATGCCGGGATTAACATCGGCCTTGAACTTGAGCCATCCCCGAGGCGACTCAACAATTACCCAGTCACCATCTTTGATGCCTCTCGCTTTGGCCGTTTTGGGATTCATCTGGAGCGTTGGATCGGGCATTACCTCACGCAGGTACGGTACATTGCGTAACCATCCGGCGTTATATACCTTGGAGGTATGGAAGTCAGAGAAGGTAAGCGGATATTTCGCCAGAAGCTCGGGAGTGCGCCCCGGACTCTCAGGCGGCGCCTTCCACTCCGGCATGGGAGTCATGCCCAGTTCCTCGAACGTTGTGTTGTAGAGGGCCACTTTTCCCTGTGGCAGATACGGGGCCTTTGAGAGGCGTGGGCTGGGGCTGTTGAATACCTGTTTGTACTTCTCGTACACCGGCGGCTTCATCTCGTAGACGATGCCGTTCGGCTTGGCACGCAATTCGTCAATGGTAATTCCCAGCGGGCTAAGCTGGTCGTTCATGCACTCCGTCAAACTTCCATTCCAGAAGTCCTTACCGTAACCCATCTTGACCGCCAGCTCGATCCAAAACTCATAATCGGACTTGTAGGCACCCAGTGGCTCAATGACCTTATTGCGGGCCATCACCCAGTTTCCGCCCGCTTCAAACGGGTGATCAGTCTCGTACATCGTAGTGACGGGAACCACGATATCGGCGTAATTCATCTCCGCCGTCCGCATCACATCGACCACGGCAAAGAAATCGACTTTCTTTAGCGCCTCATTCACCATGCCCTTGGGGTTTCTGGTACTAACCATGGGCTGAGTTCCAGGGGCAATAATGCCGCGAATGGGGTAAGGCTTGCCGGTAAGTACACTCTCGATGACACCGTTATAAGCCGAGGAGGTTCCCTCAAGGAATGGCTGCAACGCCTTGGGGAACTCCGGGCAGACTAGTTTGTCGATCATCTCCTGCGTTATTCTTGAGTTAAGTTCGACGGGTTTGGTAGCTGCCGGGGGCTTACTGGGGAAGAGATTTCCGCCGGGCCGATCGAGATGACCGGCGATCGCCATTAGTGCGCCGACAGCGCGGATGGCGTCATTGCAGCTTGGAGCATGTTCAAAGCCGTTGCCATGGTCGATAGCGGAATGTTTGGTGGTGGCATAAATCCGGGCTACATCCCTGGTTTGCTGTGCCGGAATACCCGTGATCGGTTCGGCCCACTCGGGCGTGTACTTCTGGACGTGCGCGGCGAGCTTATCGAAACCGTAGGTCCATTCTTCCACAAACGCTGCATCGTAGAGCTTTTCCGTGATAATCACGTTCAGCATCGCCAGTGCCAGCGCGGCATCGGTACCGGGCCGAATCGGAACCCAGATGTCGGCGATAGCTACGTCGGGCTCCATGGTCGGCTTGATGGCGATGATTTTGGCGCCGCGCGCCTTGCAGTCCAGCAACCGCTTCACCTGTCCCTTGGAACTGCCGGAGTAAATCGGCTGCGTTCCCCAGATAAATAGGCAGTTGGTCTTCGCATAGTCTGGATTGGGGCCTCCGACGGTTGCCGAGCCCAGGGTATAACCAAAGACGAACGTCTTTTCCACCATGCAAATCCCACTATGGCCATAGTTCGGGCTGCCGTGGGCTTGCAGAAATCTCTGCATATAGGCGCTGTAAGTGCGCCGTGCCGGCGAAAGAACAGCCAAGGACTCCGGACCATACTTTTCTTTCTGTTCCTTGAGCTTGGCAGCGATGTGATCGATGGCCTGATCCCAGCTGATCTTTTCGAACTTGCCTTCGCCGCGCTTGCCGACGCGCAGCAGGGGATACTTCAGTCGTTGGAGCGAATACACCCACTGGGCAGCGGCATGAGCCTTGGGGCAGTTCCGCCCACGATTGAGCGGCGATTCCTTCATCCCTTCGACTCTTATAAGTTTGCCGTCCTTGACGATTGCATAGATCCCGCAACCCAGGCTCGGCCCGCACATCGCGCAGAAAGTCGGAATAGCCTTCTCTTCCGATGAGTGGAGCTGGGGAGGAAGACCCAGCAGATTGGTAGTCCCAGCGGCAACTGCTGAGCCAATGCCGACCAGACCCGCTGTCTGAAGAAAGCTACGTCGGGTGAAAGAACCTTCGGATGATCGTTTCATTTGGTAGCCACCCTTAAAGTAATTCGTTGGTCGTTTGCGAACCAGGTTCGCCAAATACAACCCCGAAGGGCCAACGACAAAAGCTGGCCCGATGAATTGCACGTGTAGATGTTAATGACATCTAGATAGACGAGTGAAGTTTA
>Ga0187851_10004288_pt1 | contig 11699 bp, 16 predicted proteins | sample June2016WEW_6_10_FD_132997 | JGI IMG/M metagenome (GOLD analysis project Ga0187851, IMG submission 132997) | Peatland microbial communities from SPRUCE experiment site at the Marcell Experimental Forest, Minnesota, USA - June2016WEW_6_10 | ecosystem: Environmental > Terrestrial > Soil >... | reverse complement strand
GCCGGAGAAGGGGTTTGGGACCTAGCGACCCGACTGTTTTCACAAATAGCCACGAAGAACAGGGTACTGTCATTGGCCCGAGATTACCGGATACGCCAGAGGAGCGAACGTGACAATAGCAGAAGTGGGTTTATCAAGAAGACGAGAAGATTTCGTGTTCTCCCGCTCGATGGGGTGGTAACGAACCCAAATAGGAGCCCTCAACTGAAATGGCGCGATATTCCGGCTGCCGGAACAATCTCTTCGGGTGGACCATAACCACGATCGTGAGCCGGACCGGAAACCACGTACACCTTCAACTCCCTCCAATGCCATTGACTGGAGACCGGCGGCCTGCCGCAGGCACAATACAAGGTCCATTCTTCCAGGGAGCTGACGGCGAGAGGAATCAGGTAAGAACCGTTTCGGTACGGGCTGAAACCGACCAGATATCGCGTGCGGCACTTCGGACACTCGACGCAACGGCGAAGACGGGGGGTCATGGCAAGTTCTAACCAGGGGAAATCTGCGGCCAAACGGCCCTAAGTTCACCAACCTCTTTCAACGGAATGAGAGAACAGGGATCATAGCCGCCCCGCAACGCTCCGGGTCATTGCCGGATTATTTCTCGTGGTTATCTTCCTTCCTGCGCTTCCTATGACATACGGCTGAAGCGGGTCGGCTAAACGCGCGAGTGGGTAAATTCACCCTGCGACCGCCTGTCACTGGCCGACCAGCGTCGCGGAGGCACCCGCGTAGAGCGTTGATTTCGAACTAGGCAAGCCAAGGGCCCTCTGGGGAGGAAAATACGTGAGGGTGCAATACTCAGGTGCGTGTTTCCGGGCTAGGGAGTGACGAATTGACCAAATATAGAAACAAAGTAGACCAGCTCACTGAGCAATTCATACGGATATCAGTAGAGATCGCCGCCGATGGATATGGGATTAGGGAAGCCGGATGGGGAACGTGGGTCCGCGTTTCGAGCAGCCGGAAGAACATTTGCCTCGACAATTGCAATCGTAAAATGCATACTGGTTGGTATGTTGGAAAGTAAAATCAGACCGAGACGCAGCCGGGCCACACCGCGAGATCCAGAGCGCACGCGAGGGCGCTTGTTGCGGGCCGCCTTCCAGGAGATGCACCGCTCGGGATTTCGAAATGCTGACCTGGATGCCATTCTGACCAGAGCGGGCGTGACCAAGGGCGCGTTGTACCACCACTTCGATAACAAAGAGGCCCTCGGCTATGCCGTAGTGGATGAGGTCATCGCAAGTAACCTACATCAGAAGTGGGTGCAGCCTTTACGGAACGCCACGAACCCGATCGATGTTTTGGTGCGCATTGTTCAGTCCGAATCGCTGAAAAGAGAAGACATTCGGCGTAGCTGCCCCTTGCTTAACTTGTCTCAAGAGATGTCAGGTATCGATGAGGGATTTCGCAGGAGGACAGCAAGAGTTTATCAGGACTGGCACGACGCCATGGCGGAGGCACTGCGCGAGGGACAGAAACGCAGGGTAGTGCGGAGTGATATAAACGCGAATGAAACGGCCACTTTCCTTATCGCGGCGTGGGAGGGGTACGTCGTTTTAGGTAAGAATTCGCAAGATCCCAGGACGATGCAACTTGGCCAAAGAAGGGTCCGCGGCCAAATCGAATCGCTGCGCCCGGAGCGCGGCAGGGCGCGAGCGGCAGGCCGAAACTAGTCCGCCGCTTTCATGAGGGTTGCAACATGCTTCGTGAAACCGTAGTGCAATCGGGGCGGCTTTGCAAGAGCAAGAGATGATTGGGTTCGCGCTTATGCCCATGTTGTCTTGCACTGTTAGCATACCTACCGGTATGAATGTACGTCAGACTGGTGATTGCCGCTTCCCAGGAAGGCGTATTTTAAGTCAGTATCGCAGGGGGAAATCGATGAACCCAAAGATAGTCAGGACGATCACACTAGGAAGCTTACTGCTGGCTATGGTGCTGATCACAGCGTGGCAAACGCTAGCCCGGGATGCCAAAGGGCAGTATCCGAGCATGGCCCCGCTTGACCAATACCTGATGGATCGAAACGCGGAGATTGCCATGGCTCGCAGCGCGGCGCCGGAGGCCATCTCACGCGATGCCGACGTCGTCGTGCTTGGACGGCATGGCTATGAAACCGCAGTCAAAGGCAAGAATGGTTTCGTATGCGCTGTGGAGCGAGCGTGGATGGGCCCATTCGATGGTGATGGTGCTGTTAATTTTTGGAACCCTAGAATTCGAGGTCCGGTCTGCTTCAATCCGCCGGCCGTCCGCTCCATCCTGCCGCTGACTTACAAAAGAACGGAGCTGGTGTTGGCCGGTCAATCCAAAGCTCAGATCAACGACGGCATCAAAACCTTCATAAAGCAAGAGCTGCCGCCCCTCGAGCCTGGAGCCATGTGCTACATGATGTCGAAAGAACAATATCTTACCGATGACGACCACCACAATTGGATCGCACACCTGATGTTTTACACTCCACTCATGGACGGGGCCGTTTGGGGTGCCGATCTGCCCAACTCTCCCGTCATGCTGAATCCACAGTTCAGTGGTGCTCCGGAACCAATCGACGTATTCATGATCCCCGCCGGCTGGTGGTCGGATGGAACGCCAGACCCAGTCAGGGCCAAGTAGGGGCACACCGCAAGGCGAAGCATGGGCCGATGTTTTCTCGAGCGTCGTGGTTGGCAGCAACAACGGTGGTTTATCTTACGAATCGGAAGCCAGATGGTGATCTATGACAAACGGGCAATGGCCGGAGCGGAGCATGTTCGTCGTCGACGAACGGGATCCGGCAAGCCGAAGTTCCATCGACCGGAGGGGCCGGTAGTGGCGAAGAAGTTTGGGGCATAGAGCGAGGCGCGAGCAACGGACCGACGTGTCTGGGGCGGTCAGCCAAGACGTTTACGCCTGATGGAACAGAGATGGATGGTGAGTGGAAACCATGCGAGTGCTAATCGTGGATGATAATTGCCTGTCCCAATCGGCTTTGGCAAATGTCCTGTCGGTAAGGAGAGATGTGGAGCATATCGATTCGGCCAACGATGCGATCGAAGCGCTCGAGAAATTGGCCAGGGACGCTTACGATGTTTTGCTTCTCGACATCAATATGCTGGACCTGTCGGGTACTGAACTAGTAGACGAACTTCGGGAACGAAGCCTTCCGTTGCCGTCGATCGTGTTTGTAACCGCACACGTGGAACAGGCGGTCACAGCCTTCGAAAGGCACACCGTAGACTACGTGCTAAAGCCTTTCTCGAACGAAAAGATCAACGAAGCCTTGGACCGGGCCGCTCGGAGAGCAAAGGGCGAGCGAGCCGCACAATTGATCGAAGCTTTGCCGCGGTTGCAGAAACTGTCTCGTCCGGGCCAGCCGATGATCGCAATCAAAGCCAAGGGTAGGATTCTCTTCATCAATCCTGGCGATGTGGTCGCAGTTCAAGCGGAGGGCAATTATGTGTCTGTGCAGCGGGAATCGGATTCCTATCTGCTGCGCGAGTCAATCTCGATGGTGGCAGAAAAGCTGAAGCCGTACGGATTCATTCGGATCCATCGATCTGCGCTCGTGAATACCTCGTTTGTGGTAGAGATCAAGCCGTACTCGACGGGAAAGTATGGTCTCCGCGTTAAAGGGGGGAAGGAGTACGCAGTTACTAGCGGCTACAAGAAGAATCTCAAACCCCTCACAGAATTCCGGATCGGTACCGGTGTGTTCCTTGCGGAATAGCCTACTCCTAGACGCAACGCGGACGTGAGTACCTGCCACCGGGTCCGCGCAACTCAAGTGCGTCGTTCAAAACAAGCGCCAGCGTCGTTTCCGAATCGACCGCCAAGATGTGCTGCTGATCATTCACATTCACTATGATTTTCTTCACCGGATGGGTCGCTCCTTTGATTCTTCCTCCTTGCGAGACCGCTCCAATTCAGCGCCAAGCATTCGTGAACGACGTGAAATGTGGCTCCGCCGTTCGCATCTTCCGTTGTGCGCCCAACTCCAAGGCGGATTGGGCGGAGAGAGGAGGCGGAAAGAATGTGCGGGGTCTCCAGTCACGGTCATTGTCACGCGTTGTGAAGGCTTCCTTTATTTATTGAGCCCCGGCGCGATTCAAGGATGTGGCATTATGTGTTAATTAGCGCGGGAGGCGTTTTCGTGTGCGGGGGTCGCACGCATACCGTGAAGATTCGATCTATCGCAAGCGGGGTGCAAGACCGGCTGCACCGGTCCATCTGCCTTTGAGCAAATATCAATTTAGGATCACCCTCTACATGGCGGGGTGGGATCTGTGCTTTCCAGCCGCTCACTCATGGCCGCGCGCGTTCTGGTGATAGCCTCCCCGCTGTTTTATCCAGATACATCAATTGGATGCCTCCAGGGATCGGCTGCGATGCCTTCTCGAATTGCGCAAATACACTTGGACAAAGGCAACGTCGATGTTTCCAACCTCCGGACCGTTTGCCCGAGCTTGGGGTACGCAAGCGGGAAAACCGAGTTGCACCACAGGATCGTTACGGACGATTCTCGGCGAGTCACAGGCGAACCGGCGGTGATCCGCGCTGGGAACGAAGACTTGCAGCCTAAGAATTTGTGAGGCTTCCGCCGGCGCAAAGCCGCTCGTAGAGCTATATAGCACTGGTTAACGTGTCGATTAAATCCAATCAATCACAATTATGGTTGCCCAACGTGCTATAGAGGTCTACACTTACCCGGTCCGCAATTTCAGCCGGAAGGATACCCTCCCATTATGAAAACATTTCACGCTCAGCGCATATGGCAGGTCCTGTCTGCCGGATTGTTTATGACTTTGCTGCTCGCTTACGGCACGCCGGGCCTCGCCCGCGACGATCGTGCATACCGCTCCGACCAACACAAGATCCTTGCTGGGTACTTCGAGGAATGGAGCATTTATGCCGCGAATTACAATGTCGCTAATCTTCAGAGCAACGGTGTCGCCAATAGCATCTCGCATCTTACGTATGCCTTCGCCAACGTCGCGCCCACCACCGGCGCGCCTAACGCCCAATGCCAGCTTGCCGACGCCTGGGCCGATTATCAGGACCCCTATCTTCCCAGCGTCAGCGGCCAGGCATATCCCGGTCCGCTGTATGGCAACTTCGCCGCCCTTCAACAGCTAAAACAACTGCACCCCGACCTGAAGATCATGATTTCCCTCGGCGGCGCCTCCAGTGCGAACGCGGAGGGATTCTCCTATGCTGCCAGCACCCCGGCATTGCGTTCGCAGTTGGCCGCTTCCTGTATCGACCTCTTCATCAACGGCAACATCGCCGGCAGCATATCCGCCGCCGGTCTGTTTGACGGCATCGATATCGATTGGGAATTTCCCACCGCGGCCGACAAGCATAATTTCACTCTCCTGCTGCGGGAGTTCCGCAATCAGCTCGACGCCGTCGGCCAAGCCAACCATCGCCACTATCTTCTCACCATCTTCGCCCCTGCCGGCTCCCAGAACTATTCCAACATCGAACTCGGCGAGGTCGCCCGGCAACTCGATTTCTTCAACCTGCAGGGCTATGACTTGAACGGAACATGGGAGACCGTCACCAACCATGCTGCTTCGCTTTTCGACTCGCGGCAAGATCCCAACTTTGGCCAGGGCCTCTATGTCGATGCTGTGGTCAGCGCTTACCTCAACGCCGGAGTGCCCGCCCGCCAGCTCGTGCTGGGCGTGCCCCTATATGGCGCCGGCTGGATCGGCGTTCCCGACGCCCATGGCGGTCTATACATGACCTCGACCGGGCCGGCTCCCTCGCCCGCGGGCGACAGTCTCGAAACACCCGGAGTCGCCACGTTTCTCACGCTCGAGGGTCTTGCCGGATTCACACATCATTACGATCCCATAAGAATTGCGCAATGGATCTATGACCCTACAACCGTGACTTTCTGGACCTACGACGACCCATCCATTGCCTCGGCAAAAGCTCTCTACGTCAATCTCCGCGTCCCCGGCGGACTCGGCGGGGCGATGGTCTGGGCCTTCAAAGACGACGATGCTAATGGCACTATGGTTAAAACTTTGGCACAAGGTCTAGGTCGTCCTTAGTCCAGTGATGTGCTGGACTTTATGGCATGACCTAGAACTGTTCGAAAGGGGTGGTTCAGGAATGGCGGTCAATAAAGAGCTTTTCCGCAACAGCCGCAACCGATGGAATCCTTGAGTCGGTTGATCTGGCCCTCGATCGGTCCGTTGTCAGAAGGGACGGCGATGATAGTTCCCGGTGCAAAGCCTGTCTGAGGTGACTAGTCCGCTACACATCATTCAGCTTGGGCACTTGATCGAAGTTGGCCACGAGGAAAACGAAAACGCCTGGTTCCTGCTGCACTAGGGATTGCGTGGTGTGGGCGATCGCTGCGGCACGTTTTTCATCGAACGGGACAAGAACGACATGTTCCAGTGGATGATCAACCTGCCGGACGAGGATCTCGCAGACGTCCGCGCAGTGCAGTGGGAGCAGGACCATCCACTGGCGAAAGCGAGCGGATGATGCAGAACAGGATCGCGAGGTTGTCGCTTTCGGCAGAAAGTCCCGGCGTTCGAGGCCAGTGTGGAAGTCGTGAACTGCCATCACCTGCACGACTATGGCGAGAGCGTACTCATCACGCGTAAGGATGCGGTGCGTACGCCCGAAGCGACACGGGAATGACCCCGGCAGCATGGGAGCGCGTTCCCGGGGAGAGAATCAGGACGGACCACAGGATATTTTTAGCGATCGGTAATTCTCGCCTGCATTGCCACCGGCTGCTGGTACTCAAAACGAAGGCCTGGTCGCTATATCGGGCGCAGAGCGCTTCAGTTCCCGAGCGCTGGCTGGATCGTTCGGGTCCGGGTTGGCATGATGTAGTTTCTATTTCCTGGTGAGCTTTACTCGCGCAAAAGACGTTAGCTTGCCGCCGCGTTTGTTATCGATAAGCCAGCTCCAAGTGTCCTCGCCCTTGCTGTAGACGAACGTTGTGCGGACGCCGTTGTCCTTATCCTTGGCGCTGAATAAGAACGCGATTTCGTCATTGCCCCGTTTGCCTTGAGCAATAGGGACCGAGAGGCCACCGCCCTCGGTCGAGTCGAGCCACAAGCATCTGTATTCGCTCGACGATTCGTCCCATTCAATAAAGACGATCGCTTCATACGCAGGCTCGCCATGAACGTTTTTCGCGCGCGATGTTTCGTGAACTCGCAAGTATTCATGGCCGAGCACCCATTCGGATTCGATATCGTGCGTAGTCTCGTGTCCAGCAATGGTGCCCTGAAGGATCCAACTACCGGCCAGATGATCAAGTAAGGGTCTTTTCGTGTCGTCTCCTGTGCTGGGGCTGAAAATGACGTCATGAAAAGCAAAGCCAAGAATACAAGCGCTGTCTTCATTGGTGTGACCTCCTGGTCTCGTGTTATGGGGGCATTTTCAAATGACGCTGGGATCAACTCGTCAGTTCACGGACGTCCTTGGTGGAGTGCCAAAGAAGTCATCGATGTTGGCCATTTGCAGGCTCCTCAGTATCGTTGTCGTGACTCCGAGCACCCGCTGGTGTCCCTGGTCCTGCTCGGCACAAAATCACTTTTGTCATGTGTTCGCTGCCGGCGCTTGGCGCCATGCTTGAACAGAATTTTGCGCTCTATTGTGATTCATGGGAAGGGGCAAGATTAATCTCGACTCCCGAAAGATGTAGGGGCATTGAGGCGGGACAAAATTAGGAGTAGGAATAGAGTGCAAAAATTTGGGCGAGATACGGTCGGAATATGCTCGCGGTCAGTTACCTGCACCAAACTCGGTCGATGGCTTCGCTTATCGGTCCTATGGACGGCCTATCACCCAATCAGGTGGCTGTGACTCCACGAGACGCCCGCCCACCTCTCACACGACTTTGTTCTTCCAATTGCTTCGTGCCGGGACAATGGCTGCACACCACCAACCGGAAGTCTGTTAAGGCTTTGTCCTGCGGCGCTGCTGTTGTTCTTGGGCGCGCATGATCCGTTTGATCTTGTTTTTATGCTGCATTGCTGACAGCGGATCGGCCCGCCGATCGAGATGGTCCAGCTCGCGACGAAGGCGGCGAAGACTGTCGAGCCTCCGCGCGTCAATCTTTCCGGTCCCGACACCCGCAAGCACGGCACATCCGGGCTCTCCCTCATGCTGGCAGTCGCGAAATCGACAATTGATCGCGAGCTCGGAAATTTCCGGGAAGGTTTGCGCGACCGCTGTATCGCTGGCCCAGAGTTGCACCTCACGAAGTCCCGGCGTGTCGATAAGGAGCACACCTGAAGGTAGCCGGACGAGATGCCGGTCCGTTGTAGCGTGTCTTCCCTTACCGTCTTTTTCGCGCACGCTTCTGGTCTCGCGCAGCTTAGCTTCGCCGAGCACATTGACTAGGGTGGATTTGCCCACTCCTGAAGAACCGAGCAGGGCAACGGTTTCGCCCACCACGAGCGACGAACAAAGGTCGCCGATCCCGTCGCCCGACACGTTACTGATGCAAAGTACGGGAAAGCCGAGAGCGCATTTTTCTGCTTCGCGGCGAAATGGGCCGATATCGGCCACCAAGTCAGCCTTCGTCAGTACAATGATCGGGGTGGCGCCGCTCTCCCAGATCAAGGTCAAGTACCGCTCCATACGCCGCACACTGAAGTCCTGATTCATCGATGTGACCAGCAAGACCCGATCCACATTCGCGGCTAATACCTGTGCCGACGCGTGCGACCCCGCTTGTTTCCGAACAATGGCCGTGCGACGCTCCAGGATTCTCTCCACCACGTATCTGTCACCGTCCGCACGCTCCACCAGCACCCAATCGCCCACCACGGGAGGAAAACCCGGTTGATGGCGTAAACGCCCTCTGGGTGACGCGAATACCTCGCGCACGCCATCGTGGACGAGAAAAAGATCAGTACCTTCGGAAACTACACGGCAGGGGCGTGATGATGTGTTCTGTAGATGTGCTTCAAAAAACGCACTCCAGCCAAGCGATTGCAATTTCATAGATAAGCCAACCTCAGCGGCTTTTGAGTCAATCACACGTGTCGTGTTGAGGGCGTATACAGGTGCGGCTGGGTGCCGCGACCGCCCTTTAGAGACTGAGGCTAGTGATGGCAGTCATAGGCGACTCTGTTGCTGCCAGGATCCGTGCAGCCACGAACTAAGCATAAGAGACTACAGATTCTGAGTCAACGTCTCATGGTCCAGAATCGCCTAGGTTTACGTATGGAGCGATGGTGCGGCAAAGATCACGTGCTAGCAGTCGCGGCATTCTCGGATCGTTGATCGGTTGCGTGGAGACCACGGTTATGACGTAGAAGCCAAGGCTGCGGTGTTGAACTGTTGAACAGCGCAAACTGCGGGATGATGGGCAGTACATCCCCGTTGCCGGGCAGTGCCAACGTGAGGTTATCACCGCGTCCGCTGGATGGGAGGAGAAGGGATGGGCACCGCTAGTTTGCATTGCTCGGTTCCCGTTGCAACTCCCACCATCTGTTTTCAAATACGAAGGCCGAATCGGATCAGCATTTCGCGTCGCCCGAGATTTGTGACGCGCAAGGCTCGGCTGTCAAGGTCCTGGAGCACCCATTTTTTCTTCAGCGCGACTTTCAGGAGCGCTGCCCCGAGCGCCCCTCCGACATGGGGCCGCCGCTCACTCCAATCCAGACATGCGTAGGCAAACCGGCGGCGCAGCGCTCGAGTTGACTCGATGTCAATTCCTAAAGCCTCAATCGCCTTTGTTCCATTTGGAGTGAGGCCATAGGTATCGTCTTTGGTGTTGAAGCCGGCTAGCCATCCTAGTGCCTTGAAGCGGTCATGGAGCAAAACACCCACCGCGCCCGCCAGGTGATCGTAGCAGGTGCGGGCGGCACGGAGCCGGCTGGGCGTGCGGGGTGCAAAACGGTCGCGACAGCCGGCGGCGAGGACACTCAGCCCTTCTAATGCACGGGCCACATCGGGCCCTTCCAGGCTGTAGAAGCGGTGCTTCCCCTGCACGAGCACTTTGACAAGGTGCGCTGTCTGCAGTCGCTTCAGGTGTACGCTCGTGGTCGACGGACTCACTGCGGCCACCACCGATAGCTCCGTACTGGTTCGCGCATGCCCGTCCACCAGGCAATAAAGGATGCGAGCACGCGCCCGCTCGCCGATGGCCGCCGCAATTCTGGAGACTGCCGCGTCAGCGTCGCGCTCGACATTCATACTTTGATGATAGACGAAGTGTTCATGTCGATCTACTGCCAAACTGCCGACCGTTCCTCGACGCTCGGTTCCACCTGTTTCATCGAGCGTGCCTGTGCCATGACACTCCGTATTCGCCATTGCGTCGAGTGCCCGAAGTGCCTGACTCGATATCTGGTCGGTTTCAGTCCCTACCGCAACGGATCGTATCTGGTGCCTCTTGCTAAAGGAGCCATGGAGGAATGGATCCTATACTGTTCGTGCGGCAGGCCGCCCATTTCTAGTCGATGGAGCTGGGCCGAGTTGAAGAGCTACACCGTCTCCGAGCTTGCCTACGGTCGCGGTTACGGTCCTCCCGAGGAGATCGTGCGAGTACGGCCCTGTGAAGACGGCAATACGTCGATCGGTTGAGCACCGAGAAATTGTTCATCCGGTGCCCGGCACGACAAACGGTGCGAAACATGCGATGGTCTCGACTATCTTTCGCTTTCTTATTATTTCTCCGGAAGATTTTGACAGTTTTCTTCACATGGTAGTGACTTGAGCGCGTCGAGATTCGCGCGTATCAGTACGTGGGATCACCTGGCGCGGGACGCAATGGCGAAGAAAAGCCGGCAGAGCGCCGTATCTTGCTTGCATCGAGCCGTGTCGGCGATCCGGAGCTTTACACGCGCCTGGTTATTCCCCTCTGAGGGAGAGCGGTTCTCGTATAGCAGGACTTTTATCGTGGCGCACCCTGACGGCGGAGACGGGCAGGGGAGTCTGGCCAATGATTTCGTGCCATGGCAACGATAATCCGACGCAGAGACGCAGCCTGAGTCGGTAATGGAAATCCGGGTATCGACCAAATCATAGGCGCGGCTGGATTCCGCCTACGAGCTGGCGGGGGCACGTGAATGAGCAATCGTGGCATTCAGCGAACTAGGCGATCCTGGGCATTTGGTTCGAGAGACCGGTTAACGGCGGAGGCAGTGCTCCCGGCGTGTTTTTGCGGCTGACTCCGACGGAGGTTGTGGTTGGGTCGTCGGCTGTCCGGAACCAGTGTGAGCGATTCCTTACTTGATCACTCGGTGTTCTTTAAGTATCTCCGCAGTCTTCTCAATCGGCAGAGCTTCAACCGTATGTCCATTGCCAGTCATTGTCGTCGCTTTGAGCATCGAGTTATACACTGCTTCCTCCGTTGCTTCGATCGCTGCCTGAAACAGGGGCGACATCGCGTCGTTGATCATCACGACAATGCTCCGCGTAAGCGCTTTGTCATTGGCATGGATCCGCACCTGCAATGCCGTCGAGAATGCGATCGCATAGTCTCCGCTGCCGTTTGAGGCAGAACTCCCCGTGCGCGCAACGCCCAGCCATGCCCTCGCCGCTAGCCGCTTCAGATTCAGCGCATCCAGCGGCGCGTCGGTGGCTACGACGATCATGCATGATCCGTCTGCTTTGTCTTTCCCGCCGCCGGCCTGCTGTAGTTCCTTACGGAGGTAGAACTGGCCCAGTTCCTGGCCCACGGGAGCGCCCGCAATCGTGAGGATGCCGCCGAAATTGGTCTG
>Ga0187851_10004286_pt1 | contig 11702 bp, 16 predicted proteins | sample June2016WEW_6_10_FD_132997 | JGI IMG/M metagenome (GOLD analysis project Ga0187851, IMG submission 132997) | Peatland microbial communities from SPRUCE experiment site at the Marcell Experimental Forest, Minnesota, USA - June2016WEW_6_10 | ecosystem: Environmental > Terrestrial > Soil >... | reverse complement strand
CATGGCCTTTCATTCCACCCAGGGTCCGCAGCTCGGATTGCCACAGATGATCCAATCGCGGCCGCAATTTGGATATGTCGGTGCGCTCCTCGTGTGGGGCGTGGCCCTGATCGCCTATGTCGGCTTCAACGCCTTCAATCAGATACTCGCGGCGCAGACGCTTCATTCGCTATATGCCCTTCCGGGCACCCCCACATTGGTGATATTTGCGCTGCTGTCGGTGTCGCTCGCCGTGCTCGGCTACGACATCATCCACGTCGCGCAGCGCTGGGTCGCCTATGTGACCATCGTGTTTTTGCTGATTTTCACCGTCGCGGTGACGATGGAGGGGGGCATCCCGGCGGATCAGCTCGCACTGGGCGCATTTCATCCCGTGCCGTTCCTCGCGCAGTTCTTTGCCGCCGCTGCGTATCAAGTGTCCTGGTCGATCTATGTCTCCGATTATTCCCGGTATCTGCCGCGGGAAGTGGGCGTTGGGGCGTCGTTTTGGTGGACCTACCTCGGCGCCTTTATCGGCGGATCCTGGACCATGCTCGTGGGCACCGTGGCTGCGGCCTTGTATCCGAAGCTCGAGTTCGTGAGTGCGCTGCGCGCCGCGGCCGATGCCGCGGTGCCTGGATTCGGCGCCCCGTTTCTGCTCTGCACGCTGCTCGGGCTCGTGACCATCACGACCCTCAATTTTTACGGTGCCTCGCTCACCTTGTTGAGTGTCATCGATTCGGTCAAGCCCGGACGAGTGACACTCGCGCGCCGCATATTGACCTTGGCCGTCGCCACTTTGGCGGCGACCGGTCTGGCACTTGCGTCAACGGAGAATTTCGTCGAGAAGTTCGGCGAATTTCTCGCGGTGCTGCTGTACTTGTTTACGCCTTGGACGGCGATCAATCTGGTCGACTTCTATTGGGTGAGACGAGGCCATTATTCCGTTCGCGAGATCTTCAACCCGCACGGGATGTACGGACGTTGGAACTGGCGCGGGCTCCTTGCCTACGGCGCCGGCTTCGCCTCGATGATCCCGTTCTTCAACGTGCCAGGTCTCTACGTCGGGCCGGTGACCAAGATGCTCGGCGGCGCGGACATCGCCATGGTGGTCGGGTTGCCGGTCGCGACGGTGGTCTATCTATGGGCTTGCCGCTCGTTCGATGTAGAAGCGGACCGGCTGCAGGCCGAGGCCGCGGATGTCGGCTTGGATGCGGGCGGAACGGCGCAAGCGTAGAGACTTGGCCGCTTGATCGGCCGCTCAGCGGCCATTGTGCGGGCCGCCGATGAAGCGGTAGCCGGCGCCGTCCAAGCTGGAACGGACCTTGGCGATCTCCGCCTGGTGAGAATCAGAATCAGAGTCAGAATCCGGAATCGCGTCCACGTCATATATGGAGTTGCTGGGGACCCTCAGCTCGTCCTTGATGAAAGACACCACCTCGTCGCAGGATATTGTGCTTCCCTGAGCCTCGCTGGGGAGCGCGACGATGCATTTGCGGCGCTTACCGTCGAACTTGACGGTCACGTCCGGCCGCGAGGCGAGGGGTGCAGAATCGGTGCTGTTGGTCGATTTCCCACATCCGCCCAATACGAATTGGAGCGTGGCGCAGACGCATAATGTGCGAATGCCCGTGACGACGCGAGGTCGCGTATGAATTGAGGGCGCGAATCCGCCATGTGCAGTCATTGATCTCTCCCAGAACCCAAATAGTGGGAATCCACAGGATCAGAGCGTTCACGTTGACTTGGCGCTCAGCAAAAGTTGAGTGACGCGAGCTTGCGTCGACGTTGATCGAAGCCGCTTGGCGCAACCATTGACTCCCTCCGTAGAGATCGAGATTTTACTTGATATAATCACCGCATGTACACGCCTCAGGCTGGAATCTTCGCTCTTGGAACCTCTTCACATGCGTATTTGGAGTTCGATCTCCTGAACGCGAAGACATGCAGCAAGTTCGCCTCCACCATCTCCGCGATTCGTGAGCCGCGAACCACGACCGGCGGAGTGAACTTCGTCATCGGGTTTCGGCCCGAACTGTGGCGCGATATCCTTGCAGCGGACGCGCCTCCAGGAGTGGAGGGCTTCAACGCCCCGATCCAAGGGGTGGAAGGATTCGTCATGCCGAGCACTCAACATGATGCGCTGGTGTGGCTGTCCGGCAGCGCCCATGACGTGGTCTTCGACATGGCCCGCTCGGTCATCCATGACCTCGAAGGACAGGCCTCTCTCGCTCAAGAAACCTCGAGTTGGTCTTATCAGCACGATCGCGACCTTACCGGCTTCATCGATGGTTCGGAAAATCCGACGCTGCTCGACGCGCCGATCGCAGCACTCCTGCCTGGCGGAATTCCCGGTGCGGCCGGCAGCGTGCTGTTGCTTCAAAAGTGGAAGCACAAGACGGCCGAGTGGGAGGCCCTGCCGATCGATCAGCAGGAGCGCATCATGGGACGCACGAAGCTCGACAGCGTCGAACTCGACAACAAGCCCTCGGAGTCGCACGTCGCGCGCACCGATCAGGATGAGTTCGGGCATATCTTTCGTCGCAACATGCCTTACGGAACTGTGCAGGAGCACGGCACCATGTTCGTTGGCCTGAGCGCAGAGCAGAAGCGGCTTTCCAGAATGCTCGAGAGCATGGCCGGCTTGGTCAATGGCAAGCGCGATGCGCTTACACGCTTCGCTCAACCGTTGACCGGCTCTTATTATTTCGTTCCGTCCGTTGATAGCCTGCGTCGGTTACGCGACCGGTAGAGTCGCTCGCAGCCCTGGAGTCGATCGCTAACTGCCATGCCCGGCTACGATCCGCAGCGCGATATAGGGTGCCACGTTCAATGAAAGCACCGCGATTTTATACGCGGCCATCCCTGAATAGTGGATGACGTCAAACTGATTTTCTGAGAGCCGGAACCATCTATCGTGGAGCCGGTAGAGTGACCTCTTCGCAAATACGAACGCGAAGAACCATACGAACAATACTGCGTAGTTCACGATGGCGCACCAGAGCATAAAATCCCGAAGGATGGCGATGGTCATAATCATTCACTCCGATTGCCACAACAGGGTCTTACGCTCGGCAGGCATGGACAGCATTAGGAGGGCTCCGGCGAAAAACTGTACGACGTGGTCCATACTTTGGTAGTGCTCACTCGACCCCTTGCTGGGCTGTCAGAATATCGTCGCAAGACCAGGCTCCTTTTGCAGCATTCCCATAGCCCTCGACCGTCAGATATACCATTCCTCGCTTCTACTCTGCTACCTAGTGTTTGGCGTCTGCTCAAATTCGAAAAGCTTTTGCCGCAGAAAGGCCTCCGACGTAATCGTGCGCCCGTCAGCGAACCTGATCTGATACGGCAACCCGGAAACTGACGAGACTGAGGCACACAATCGGATGAAATCCACAGCAGTCACAACTCGAGAACCGGCCTCTTTTAGCTTCAGACGCAGGTGGCCGGCAGCACTCTTAGCGTCGTAGGCGGTTCCGTTTCGTATGAATTGAGCGTTCGACAGCGTCTCTATCGTCGCTATTAGATACTCAATCTTCCGAGCTTCCAGCGGCGTTAAAGCGTCTGCCTGCGCGTGCGCGCCAATTGCGAAAACAAGCAAAGCAAGGAAATTACGCATACGCTGAGATCGGACGCCTAACGTCAAAGCTGAGCGGCGCGCGGCGGGGCAGACGACGACGATGCCGATCGTCCGCTCCAACGAAGGTTACGCGCTGTCTGTAACCGTGACTTGCAAGCCACCCGCAAACTTCGCTGCTAAGTTATAGATCCCACACCCGATCGGCACGAATATCAATCCCGCAAGGCCGTAGAGAAATGGCATCAGCATGAGTATGCCTGGGCCGATCTTCGGACCCGGACCGGGAGGCATCGGTGCGAAACTAGTGATAAGTGCCATTGGAATCACGAAGATAAAGCTGGTTGCGAAATAAATGAGTGCAAATAATTTGCCTGCTTGCCACGGCGCTATTCTCGTTAGTCGTTTAGTCATGACTTCTCCCTATTGTTTCGCTGACATTTTAAATCATTGTCTCAATGCCCTAACAACTAAGTTGAGCGACGCCAGCTCGCGTTGCCGAGAAACTAAGCTGATCTAGCCACATCATTTACTTCACTCCCTCGCTTACCGAAGACGCCACCCGCGATCGCTCGAACCTGGTTAGAGCGCCGGCCATAGTTCGACCGTCCCGGAACCATAATCGTCTACCACCAGCCATTCAAGAGGCCGATTGGGCAGCTGTTTCGAAAGTTGCGAGCTCGCGAGGCGCAGGGTAGCGTTCTCCACAAGGACCTTAAATTCTTCGGCGCATCGATGCGCGTTGGGTGTCGGGTCTATCACCTCACATATAATTGCGCGCGGTGTGGGGCGCAGAGCGACCACGCCGTCGAATAAAACGAGGCCTTCACAGCGGTCGAGCAACGCCGCTGCTAAAGCCAGCTGTTGCTCGGACGAATTGTGGTCAACGACGAGTGCGTCCCTATACGCAGACATGCGCTCTAGCAACCAGGGTGAGCGACGCCGGCCCGCATTCCATGATCGACACGGCGATAGCGCATTCGAAATGTCAGGATGAGCGGAAGCGCCGGAGGCAGGTGGCGAATCGACTCAAATGCGTGTGGATACACTCGACACCCTGCTCTGGGACCCCGCTGCATCCACCGAAATCGACGCCGCACGGTCCTGTGCAAACCGCTCGAATTGTGCGACCACGAACTGGTCCGCGAAGCTCGGCCCGTTGAGTTGCTCCACGAAGCCGCAATGGCCGCCGTAACGGGTGCGCAGGATGGTCAAACGTGGCGATCGCGCCAGACGCGCGAGGTCGGCGACCGGAATCATCGGATCGTCCTCCGCGAGCAGTATGGCCGCCGGAAACCGCAAGGTCGCGAGTCGCTGGCCAGTGATTGCGTAGCCATCGAGGTAGGCCTCGAGACTCGTGAAATCGGTGAACTGGCGCACGAGTCCCTCGGTCATCGAACGCAAATCCTGGGTGCGCAGCAAAGACTCGAAATCGGGCAGGTCCGGCCACGCGCGCCGCTTGCGCCGCAACGAACTGGACCAGCGTCGCACGAAGTATCGGCGGTAGAGGGACCAACCGCACTCTAGCGCGTCGAGCGTGACGGCCGGATCGAGTACCGGGGATATGGCGACTGTGCCGGCAATCGTTTTGGGGGCGCGGGGGTCGGCAGACACTCTTAGCACGAAGTTGCCCCCGAGCGAAAAGCCTGCCAGGAACATCTGCGCCTGGGGAAAGCGCTCCGCGACTGCCCGTGTGGCGCCGACGACCTCGGCCAGTCGACAGGAGTGGAAGATCTCGCGGTTGAGGTGGTGGCTCTCCCCGTGGTCGCGCAGATTGAGCCTCAGCACGTCGAATCCGCTTGCGAGCAGCTGCGCACCGAGAGAGACTACGTAGCAAGACTCAGCGCTGCCTTCCCATCCGTGCAACACCAGCACGATCCGCCTCTCTCCCGGTTCAACGGTCACCTCGTTCGCCCCGCCATTTCCCTTCGCCGGACTCAGAAATCCCTGCAGGCGGACACCGTCGCCGCAATCGATCAGCCATTCCCGCGCGTTCGCAAGGAGCATCGCGCCGCGCCGGCGAGTGAGCCACTGCATCGGTGGCAGGTTACCGATCGTCGTTTGTACCTGACCGTTGCGCAACGCGCGCGGCGGCGAGAATGCCGGATGCTTCGTCAGAGGACGGCCCGCCGGCATGCATAGACGATGGGATCAGGGGCGGTGACGGAGCCGACGTGCATCGATGTCGGGGCCTGGAGTACTAGGTTCATATTAATTCTCAGCCGGCGGACATGAAGTTGCGAAAGCGGGAATGTTAGCGCTTAGACTAGGCCAAGAATAGATCGGAGGAAGTTGAATCGATGTTGACGCGAGCGACGGACTCGGACGTACCCGCCATCGTCGAGCTGATGAATGTCGCCTTCCGAGCGACCGGCTCAGGGGCAAGCTGGAACTCCGAGGCCCACATCATCGACGGCAATCGAACGACCGAGGAATTGCTCCGAGCGGAACTCGGTGAGAGGCCCGATGTGGCGTTGTTCGTTTGGAGGGCGGATCCTGCAGGCGTTATTCATGGTTGCGTCTCGCTTGAACCCACTGCAGATGGAGTCTGGTACTTGGGAACGCTGAGCGTCGATCCCCGGTTGCAGAATTCCGGCTTCGGCAGACGACTGCTGAGGGCCGCCGAGGAATGGGCGAAGGAGCAGGGTGCTAGGGTCATTCGTCTCAAGGTGGTCAATGCGCGCGAAACGCTGATCGCATGGTACGTTAGGCGAGGGTATCGGCTGACGGGCGAAACGCAACCGTTTCCGCACGACGACCGGCGATTCGGCACGCCTCGGCGCGACGATCTCAACTTCGTCATTCTCGATAAAGAGATTCGCGAGCGTTAGTCAGGGAACTCGAACGACTCGTGCGAGGTGGCTTCTATGCGCCGTGATGAGCGATCCGCGGATCGCATCGAACCGATGGCCGGTGAGACAAGCGCGTAGTCGCCCTCAGCTGTTGGCTTATCGGAGATGGAGTACTCAGAGTACGAGTCCTGCTGTCACGTTTGCCCATCGAGGAAGGATGCGATGGTACCTGTCGGGACATCCATGTTCTGAAGTGTGCATCGGAAGGCTTTCCGCTTCGGATCGATCTCGGTGATGACGCGCAGACCCAAGCCTGGCACCTGTGCGTCATAAAACGAAGCCGCTTGCAGAAACTCTTCGCTTACTTCGGAATGAACTTCCAGGCGCATCACTTCAACAGCTTTCGCGCATCCTCTATCACGTCGTCCGCCGGAAATGTCTGAGCGGTTCCGCTCTCCATTTCGCCGAGGCGCCGCTCCGACTCCTTGAGCCAAGCGGCTTCCGAATTTGCGTCGACAGGGGCATCCAGGTCGTCAATATTTCCGAGGGAGCTCAGTGCGCTCTTTTTGGCTCAATGCGGAGATGTCCCGCTCAATGTCGGCCAATGCACGTGCCATAGATTGTGTCCTCCGCGTGCCGCCCTTCATTCTACCGCGAGGTCAGACCGGGCGCTAACGGCCAAATTGAGCGCCGCGTGTCCGCTCCAAGTTAGAGGCCTTGGTCGCGAATTACATAAAAGACGGTTCCGGTGATCTTTGTAATCATTTTGGACACTGTAACACTGTAACACTGTAACGACATCGCCCGGCTTTGCGCGCTGAGTCCTAACGTGAATTTCCTTGGAGTTACCGATATCTATAGTGCATTGGCGCAATCCCAGGCCCTTGCCGAGGCGCGAGCAGCCCAGCACTTTGCCTTGAAACCTTGCCCCTGAATCAACGGCTTCGTTCATTACGGAGAACACGATTGTGGCAATCGTCACTATCGGCATGGCTAGAAAGAGCGCTTCAACTTTGCGTAGAGCCAAGCTGGCCTCTAATGATGAGGTTGAGCGACGCGGGTATGCGTTACCCGATATCGAAGCTGATTTATCCCAATCATCGACTCCCTCCGTTGCTCACCGAAGCTGCAGCCCGCGATAGCTCCAACCGATTGTTAGATTTCGTTAGCGAACCTTTGCCAGTCGCTCTGCCATACGCGTCTGCCAGCCAGGTCCTGTGGCCTTCCAGCGTGCAATCACATCGGCCGGCAACCGCAGGGATATCAATTTCCGCGGATTCGTTGACACCGGCCGGCCGCCTTTGTTGATTTTGGCGCGCTTCAACATCTGTTCGGTCAACTCCGGAAGCTCGTCATATTCCCGCGCCTTTACGACGTGAGCATCGACGCGCCCCAGATCAGACTTCAAGGAGCGGCGCGATGCGGCTTTGTTCGCGTTCATTGGCTTTCCTCATACTAAATATGTGACGCCCGGCGCCACGCGGCGTGTAGCCGACAACGACCATTCGACCCTCTAGGTAGCCGAAACAGATTATGCGGGTTTCGCCATAGTCCTTCCGGGTATCCCCAACCTCCAGAGTCATACCGGCGAAAATCTTTGCGGCATCGGCGAAATCTAGCCCGCGATCGGCGAGCGTCTTAGCCCGCTTCGCTGGATCGAAGGTGATTCGCATATGGTTATTGTATATACAAAAACCACGTCACGCAACGTCAGCACATCGCGACGCTGGGAAAGGAATCTAACAACCAGGTTGAGCAACGCGGGCTCGCGTTGCCGCCAAGCGAAGCTGAATTATCCAGATCATCGACCCTCTCCTTGGCTCATTGAAGCTGCGGCCCTCGATCGCTCAAATCGCCAGTTAGGACCGGACCGCCAACACCATCAGGCGCCCTAGCACACCCATAAGCATGTACCCGAGCATCAAAGAGGCAAATACCAGCGTCCCTATAAAGCCTCTCCGGAAACCGCGAGTTTGGAAAAGATAATATGGGATTGCAATTATCGAAAAGCCAACGACCGCCGTCGATAAGAGCGGGCCGCGTTGATAAGACCGCGAATCTGAATCTACCCGAAACCATAGGAATACGAAGAAGATACACGCGTCCCAAAGACCAACGTGCTTGGCGGAACTGGTGTGTAACGGTACAGCCAAGCCCCCGCCAAGCCATCGGCAAAGCCAAGCGCGAGAATTACACAGCCGATTCTGGCTGTGAAATTGTGCATGGTCGATGCGGGTCCTAACGATAAGGTTGAGCGACGCGCGGTGGCGGTGCCGTCAATCGAAGTTGATTTATATGCATCGTCGACTTGCCTCCATGGCCCACCGAAGCTACCCGCCGCGCGATCGCCCCAACCGTTTGTTAGATGTCGCGTGAGCGTCGGCATAGCGATCAAGAAGAGCCCGGATCATCCGCTGATACTGGGTGCCATGGAGGCGAGCCTCTTTTTTGAAGAAATCGACGCTTCGTTTAGAAAGTGCGATGGTGACCTTCTCCGTATCCTCACGAAATACCAACTCGCTGGGTGGGGGGAGAAAATCTTTAACAACATTCAAACGCCCAAGAGGCTCATTTGTGTACTTGATTGGCTTTTTCATACAAGCGTAAACCTCGCGTCCAGTACCCTGCACCGAAAATACGAATAACCTCTTGGCGATAAGTGAAACGTACTGTCAGAACTCCATCGCCGCATTTGCCAAAACAGAAATATCTCTTTTCAAGTTCGGTGCTATGACCAAGATCCTCGGCAATCACACGTCGCGGATCGTCAAACGCATATTGAGCTTCCGAAAAGCTGATTCCGTGCTTAGCCTGATTCGTCAGATCCTTCGCCGGATCCCACTCGAAACTGACCTTCGATATCGGCGGAGTTTACCGTATGTATGGGTATTTAGCCATATGTATGTATGGCGCAGCAAAGCCATGCTGAGGCGGCGACTAACGTCCCAGTTGAGCGGCGCGCGGCTGCGCAGATTCAACCGAAGCTACTTTATCCCGATTCATCGATTCCCTCCGATGCTCAACGAAGACGACGACGCGTGTCCGCTCCAACGTAAGTTAGGGCCGTCGCGCCCAGTAGCCCGGTTCGCGTCGATGGTGTGCCACGGCCAATACCTGCACGACCGAATCCGCCTCGCGATAAATGACAGAATAAGGAAATCCGCGTAAAGACACCTTGCGAATATCAGGCGGGCGGACAACTCTGAATCGAAGCGGTGTTTGACAGGCGCTGGTGATGGCCAACATCGTTGCCGAGTGATAGCGAGCACCGAGCCCAACGCGGCGCTCTTCGTAGTACGTGACTTGCTCCTCGTGCTCGACCGCCGCGTCTGGATGCAGCCGCCACTTCACTTCAATCGAGCTCGAACCCGCTGCTCGAGATCCTCGGGCGTCACCAACTGTACCCGACCCTCATCGATCTCTCGAGCCCGCCGCTCGGCCACATCGAGCCACAGAGCCTCTACGTCCCGTTCCGGCAGGTTGTCCAAGCTCTCAAGAAGCCGTTCCGCAAGCTTCGCTCGTTCCCTCGGCGGAAGCGACATAGCCTCTTCTTCAATGGTGTCGGCGCTCATACAGTGAGTTTACCACCAAGTGACCGTGGCAAAAATTACGCGATTTACCAATAAAGGACCTAACGACCAAGTTGAGCGGCGCGGGGCTTCACCAGCGTCAAACGAAGGCACTTTATCCCAATCATCGACTCCCTCCTTGGCTTACCGAAGACGCGACCCGCGATCGCTCGAACCGGTTGTTAGGCCGGATTTGGCACTACCATTAATTGCATATACAATAATGGAGAGTATGACCTATGATCCTGCGAAACGTCGGTCAAACAAGCGCAAGCATAATATTGATCTGGCCGAGTGCGAAGCGGCGTTCGACGCCCCTATGCTCACCCGCGAGGATGCCAGTCAAGACTACGGTGAGCAACGGCTGATCAGCCTAGTCTGGTTAAAGGGTCGAGTGGTCGTTTTGGTATGGACCGATCGTGAGGATGGTCCGCGAATGATTTCATGTAGAGAGGCAAATGTGCATGAGCAAGAAGCGTATTTCCGGCAATACCCGAAAACCTGACGTGCCGTACAAAGCAAACGATCGCACCGAAGTGCTGTCCTTTTGGAAGGAAGCTGCGGCGCACCGTGGTGTAGCCGAGCTGCGTGCCAAGCGCGGCCGACCGACGAAGGCTCCAGAGGAGCGTAAAGAACAAATTGCGCTGCGGTTGGATGCGGACGTGTTGGCCTGGTACCGCGCCCAAGGGAGCAGGTGGCAGACTCGAATGAACGCAGTATTAAAGGCTTACCGCGACGCGTCGATCTGAAAGCGTGCGCCTTGGGGCCTAACGATTGAGTTGAGCGGCAGGCGCGGCGGGAACCTGCTCGGCGGTGATAATTTCAAGGTTCGGCATTCCTTGGCTCCTCGGCAGGGCAGCGCTCACCTGGGCTATGGCACTTTATCTCAACGGTCGACCCTGCGCGACCTTGAACGGAGGCACTCGCCTGTCCGCTCCAACGCAAGTTAGACGAGTCCAACGATGGGCTGAGCGCATTTCGGACAGCGAGCGTTCGGCTGCTGCAGTTCTTTAACGTAACCACCGAGTGGAGCCTGACAATGTGGACACACCAGGCCCACCTTTAGGCTCGCACGATTGATGAGTTTTGTCAGGGTAACTGACATAAAGACTGCGCCACCAACAATAACTAGCGCGAGCTGCCAAAACGAAAGCGCCGCTCCCGACTTCGGTGAATAGAGCAGATAAGCTACGATGCAAAGTACCATTGAGAGCGGACACAGCAGCAAGAACAACGTCGCGGGCAGCGCGCTGCCCTTAAATGCTCTGATTCGATCGTCGAGCTCCTGCGGCGTCATGTCTGGTCGTCTAACGACCAAGTTGAGCGGCGCGGGTATGCGCCGTGGGTGAGCGGAGCTGATTTATCTCAAACATCGATTTGCCTCCATGCTCAACGAAGCTGCGGGCCCGTGTCCGCTCCAACGCAAGTTAGACGATCCAGCCACGCCGGCCACTTTGGAGTGTTCTAACACTGTAACGAAGTGATGTGGCGATGTCCGCGGCCAATTGACGTATTGCGGAATTTTCGAGGTATTCCCAATCAAACATTTGGAAATGGCCGCCGTTAAAGGGCGCAGCCGAATACCCAATGGTGGCTGTTTTGGTGCGAAGCGTCGGATTCGTACCTTGCACCGTCGCCGAAGCATACAGGCCAATGAGGACGGGATCGCCGCCCGCCCATCGAACGGCAAGCGAGAGAGCCTTGTGCAACTTGCGGTAGTACCGCCGCCCTCTGCGCGCGATTACCGGTGCCCCAAGATCAATGCGACGATTTCTCACAGCT
>Ga0187851_10004285_pt1 | contig 11703 bp, 12 predicted proteins | sample June2016WEW_6_10_FD_132997 | JGI IMG/M metagenome (GOLD analysis project Ga0187851, IMG submission 132997) | Peatland microbial communities from SPRUCE experiment site at the Marcell Experimental Forest, Minnesota, USA - June2016WEW_6_10 | ecosystem: Environmental > Terrestrial > Soil >... | reverse complement strand
GGCCCTCTCACTCGTCTGGGGCGTCTGGCGCGGTGGCAAGGCGTTCGACGCGGCGCATGGCAGCGCCACCAAGGCACCTCCAACCCCCCCTGAGGCTTGACAAGAAGCTATGGGATCTAGGCGCTGGCCGGGTCCGTGGATCACGCCGGGCCGGGTGGTCGCCGGCTGGACTCTGGGGCCTCAGGCCCTGGCCCGGACCGCCTCCCGTCGGGCGTAGAGCGCCTGGTCGGCGCGGTTGACCAGGCTGGCGGCGGTGTCACCGCTCTGAAGGGCAGCCAACCCGCTGCTCACCGAGCGACCCGAGGTCCGGTCGCGAACGTGCTGCTCGATGTCGGCGAGGGTCCGCTCCGCCTCTTCGCGGGTGGCATCGGGGAGGATGCAGACGAACTCGTCTCCGCCCCAGCGGATGACGATGTCATAGGCGCGCAGCCGGTCGCGGATGGCAGCCACCACGCCGACGAGGAGGGTATCTCCGGCAGCGTGGCCCTCGCTGTCATTGATGCGTTTGAGGCCGTCAACGTCGATGAAGATCGCGGCCACACCCTTGCCACCGAAGCGGTTGAAGCGCGCGATCTCACGGTTCATCGCCAGGAGGCCGGCACCCCGGCGGAGCGCTCCGGTGAGGTCGTCGATGGCTGCCGCAGCCGAGAGGCGCTGGATCTGGCGCACCAGGGCGCGCAGTCGCTCCAGCCCGGCGGCGATGTCGGAGTCGTCGAGCCCAGAGAGCTGCGCCACCCGGACCCCGAGTGCCGTCGACAGGAGCTCCCGTGCCAGCTCAGGGCTGACCGGCTCGTCCGCCGTCAGGCGATGGCCTGTCGTCCATCCGACCAGGTCGACCGGGAGGTCGCCGGGGTCGTCGGGTCTGGGTTCGGGGTCGACCGGGTCAGGCATGGGGGGATACGCGTGGTTGGTTGAATTCAGGAATTGACGTGGCCAGGATACGCCGCCGCACTCGGTTGCCAGGCATCCGCTCCCGAACCCCCCTCATCCCATCGAAGAAGCGATTCATGATCCCACAGCTTCCGGGGTTTGACACGCGCCGCCCGGAGCCTGCCGAGCCCCTCGTCACCCTCGCGGCGGCGCAAGGTGGCGGTCGCCACCCCGAGTGTGCTATCCACACCCGCTGTGGACAACCTTGCCGGTCTCGCCGCCATCCTGAGCTTCCTGTTTGCACTTGTCGTCGCCGCGCGGTGGCTGAGGAGCCATCGCCCCTCCTTTGCGTTTTGGACCCTGGGCCTGCTCATCTTCGCCGCGGCGGCGGTGGCCCAATCTCTGGGGGAGACGCAGGGATTCCAGGACCACGTGCTCCTCTTCCGGCTCTTCTACCTCCTGGGCGGGGCCCTCGGCGTTATTTACCTGGCGCTCGGCACTCTCTACCTCCTCGTGCCGCGCCGGGTGGCGGATCTCAGCGCCCTGGTCGTCGCCGTCCTCACCGCGGTGGTGGCGGTCGACGCCTTCGTCGCCCCCGTCAACGCCGCCACCCTGGCGACCCCCTGCGGCCTCTTCGGTGGTGCCTTCAGCCCTGTGGCACCCGTCGCGCTCGCCGCAGTCATCTTCAACATCGTCGGCACGGTGGTCTTCGCGGGCGGCGCTGCCTGGTCGGGGTGGCGATTCCTCCGCGAGCGCGTCCACCTCGACCGGATCGTCTGCAACGTCCTGCTCACCGCCGGAGCCCTGGTGATCGCCGCCGGCTTCAGCGCCGCCAAGATCAGCAACGCCACCGGTCACTGCACGCTCAGCTCCGCGGATTACCTCGGTGGCTACGAGGCGGTCGGGATGGCCGTGATGTTCGTCGGCTTCCTCGCCCTGGGCAGGCTCCGCCTGCGCTCACCGGTGAGGAGTAACCTGCCCCGGGAAGGCGTCAGCGCGCCCTGAGCCGCCGTCGTGCGCCCAACACAGGAGCTTGGTCCGTTGAATCGATCCATCGATCCTAGCCGCCTGTCCGTTGCCACCCTCCTCGAGAAGGACCGGGAGCTGATATCGCCGGCCTTCGGTCGGTCGAGCGACCTCGTGGTGGACACTGCCGAGGGGGCGTGGCTGCACACCCTCGACGGAAGGTCGGTGCTCGACTTCACCTGCGGCATCGGGGTCACCAACCTCGGCCACCGCCACCCCGCGGTGATGAGCGCGGTGCACGAGCAGGTCGACCGGCTCTGGCACGTGTCGGGCACCACCCACCATCCCCAGCTCGTGGCGGCCGCCGAGGCCCTGGTGGGCGTCACCCCCGCCGGGCTCAACTCGGTGTTCTTCGGCAACAGCGGAGCCGAGGCGGTGGAGGCGGCGATCAAGCTGGCCCGCCGTGCCACCGGCCGCAGCGAGATCATCGCCTTCCTCGGCGCTTTCCACGGCAGGACGTACGGTGCGGTGTCCCTCACCGCCAGCCGGGCCAAGTACCGGGTGCAGATGGGCCCCTTCCTTCCTGGCGTGCACCACGTCCGCTACCCGTACTGCTTCCGCATGTGCAGCCACGGCCCCGGGGAGCCCTGCCCGATCGCGGCCGGGGAGGACCTTGACCTCCTCTTCCAGACCGTCGTACCGCCCGAGTCCGTGGCGGCAATCGTCGTCGAGCCGATCCAGGGCGAGGGCGGCTACGTGGTGCCCCCGGACGGCTTCCTGCGCAAGCTGCGGGAGATCTGCGACACCCACGGCATCCTGCTGGTTGCCGACGAGGTGCAGACCGGCTTCGGCCGCACCGGCCGCATGTTTGCGGTCGACCACGAGGGCGTGATCCCCGACATCATGTGCGTGGCCAAGGGGTTGGGCAACGGCCTGCCGATCGGGGCCATGGTCGCCAAGGCCTCGGTGATGTCCAAGTGGCACTCGGGCGAGCACGGGACCACCTACGGTGGCAACGCGGTTGCTTGCGCCGCCGCGGTGGCGGTCATCGAGACCCTGCACAGCGAGCGGCTACCGGAACGGGCGGCAGCGCTTGGCGAGCGAATCCTGGAGCGGGCCCGCGGCTGGCGTGCGGACCATCCCCGGCTCGGCGACGTGCGCGGGCGCGGATTCATGATCGGCCTCGAGTTCATGGAGGACGGGCGCCCGGCGCCCGAGCTGGTGCAGCGGATCATCCGGGCCGCGGTCGATCGGAACCTGCTCCTGATCAGCTGCGGGCTCGACGAAAACGTGATCCGGCTGATCCCTCCGCTCACCCTCACCGAGGAGGAGCTGACCCAGGGTCTCGACATCCTGGAAGCCTCGCTGGAGGCCGCGGGAGCATGAACGCACCCTCCCCGCGGGGCGTCTGACCCCGTGGAGGAGCGCTTTCTCGACTCGCCCCGACCGCTGCGCTACCTCATCGGCGGAGATGGACCGCCACTGCTCCTCTGCCACGGGTGGCTGGGTTCCGCGGAGAACTTCCAGACCTGGTTCGAGGACGTCGGACGGTACCGGACGCTGATCATCCCCGACCTTCCCGGGTCGGGGGAGAGCCCGCCGCTCCCCGGCCGCCACACCTGTGCGGCTCTCGCCCGATCGCTCGAGCCGCTGGTCGAGGCTCTGGGGCTGGAGCGCTTTGACCTCGGCGGTCTCTGTCTCGGCTCGGGGGTCGCCTTCGAATACATGGCCAGGTGGCCGGAGCGGGTGGACCGTCTGATCCTCCACACCCCGCTGGTTGAACCATCGGTGGTCCGGGCCCGCTTCCATGCTCAGGCGGCGGTTATGACCTCCGGGCCGGCCTTCCCGGTGATCAGCTGGCTCTCCCACCGCCGCGTGGTGAGCGACCTCTACAAGCGGCTGATGGTGGAGGGTGCCGACGTCGACCCCGTCCAGGCTGAGATGAACTTCCGCAACCAGCAGCGCGCATCCCTTCGCGCTCAGAGGGAGTGGCTGCGGAGCGGCCTCCGCCGTCACGACGCCGCTATCCTCGCCGGGCACCTGGGAGAGAGCCTGGTCATCGTCGCCAGCGACGATCGCCTTCTCCGCCGCGACGCGCTGGAGCACCTGGTGGAGGGGATGCCGCGGGTCCACTACTCCTGCATCGACGACGCCGGACACGGGTGGAACGAAGGATTCATCCGCGGCCAGCTCGACGCCATCGCCACCTTCCTTGACGCCGTGGCCTCGCCCGGAGTGACGGCGGCGGCGTGAGCGCTGCGCGCGCCGCGGTGCGGCCGCCGGTCAGGATCCGGGCAGGCTGATCGGGCTCGGTGGAGCGGTGACGGGCGCGATGCCGTTCCAGTTGGAGAAGTCGGCGCGGCCGGCGTCCGACCCCGTGGCCGTGATCCGGACCGGGTAGGCGGGACCAGAGGTGGCCACCGCCAGCACGCTGTCGCCGCCGTCGTTGACCAGGACGACCTCCTGGCCGTCGATGGTGGCGGTCCCCCCGGCGGTCAGGGAGCCGTGGTGGGCCAGCTGGGCCGCGATGTCGGTCACCGAGGTGAGGTCGGTGAAGTCGGCGGACTCCGACGAGGGGACCTTCAGCCACCGGTCGGCGAGCAGCGCTGCCTCCACGCTGGAGATGCCGAAGTCGGTGGCGAGGGCGGCCTCCGGCGCGTCGATGTAGAAGGTGCCCTGGACGGCCAGCACCTGGATGGTGCTCCCGTCCAGCGCAAAGGATCCGGCGAAGTCGCTTCCGTGCACTTTGAAATCGAACGTCACCTTCGAGCCCGCGACCGCGACCTCACCGGTCGCCTCGTACCCGCTCACCTTGGCGGTGGCGGATGCGGCTGCCTCATAGATCTGGACTGGTGTCTCAGACGCCAGGCCCCCGCTTCCGCAGGCGGCGGTGAGCGCGGCTGTGGCGGCCACCATCCCGGCGATGCCATGGCGCATGGAGATCGTTCCCTGGCGAGTCCGGCTTGGTGATGGGGAGGCACCTCCCCTCGGGCCACCGTTCGGAGCCGGAGGTGTACAGAGTGCGCTCCAGCGGCGGATGGGTGCGGCTCAGGCGCTGGGGAGCTTCACCGGGTTCGGTGGCGCGGTGAAGGTGGCGACGCTGTTCCAGTTGGACAGGTCGTAGGTTCCAGCGGTGGACCCGGTCTCCTTCACCTGCAGGGGGTACGCGGGGCCCGAGGTGGCGATGCCCAGGACGTCGCCGCTGGGGTCCTTCAGGAAGACGACCGGCTGGTCGTCGACGGTTCCGGTGCCGTCCGATGTGACCGTGGTCGTGGACGACAGCTTCGATGAGATGTCAGTGATGTTCGACAGGCTGGAGAAGTCACTGGCATATGAGGAGCCGGCCGTGATCTCCACCCAGACACCCGTGAGCAGGGCGGAGCCGGTGGCGGAAGCGCCCGCGGCCGTGTAGAAGGACGCCGGAGCCTTGATGTCGATGTTGGAGGCGATCTCCACCATGTCGACGGTCGCCCCGCTCATCACGAACGAGCCGCTGATGTCCGCGCCCACCACTTTGAGGTCGAAGCTGGAGACGCCGGTGCTGGTGCTGCCGGAACCACTGATCTCGTAGCTGCTCGCGCCCTTGGTGGCCGACACCGCGGCGGCCAGGATCTGGGAGGGCGTCTTCGAAGCGAGGCTGCTGGCGGTGCTGCCGCAGCCGGTGGCCATGACCGCGATCGTGGCGGCGACAGCAGCCACACCGGCCCATCTGGTGGGCTCAGACATCGGTCCTTCCCTCCGCGTCGACGGTCCGGCTTCTCCCGGGAGCCCATCGTCGACGCCGGCAGTCTACGCCGGGCTGGCCGTCGATTTGGGGGCAGCCCAAGCGTCTCCCCTCGTCTCGGTAAACTGAGTCGGATGCCGCGCTCGCGCTCCCACTCCGTGATCCGTCTCGCTGTCATCGTCGCGGGGGCGTTGCCCTGAGAGCCTTCCTCGCCGTCCCCGTCGGACCGCCCGCGCACGGGCTGCTCGCCGCGCGCGTCGAGAAGCTCCGCCCGCGGGTCGCCGGCGTGCGCTGGGTTGACACCGCCACCACCCACATCACCCTGCACTTCTTCGCGGAGCTGGCTCTCGATCGGGTGGGCGGTCTCGTCGAGGCGGTCGGAAACACTGCTGCACGGGTGCAGCCGTTCCCGCTCCGGCTTGGCGGTCTCGGCAGCTTCCCCGGGGGGGCGCGGGCGCGGGTGCTCTGGGTCGGGTTGGCCGAGGAATCCACCGCCCTTGCCGGGCTGGCGACAGCTGTCCGCGCTGCGGTGGCGCGGTGCGGGTACGAGGTGGACGCCCGTCTCTTCCGTCCGCACGTGACCCTCGGCCGGCCGACGCCGCGGTTCGACCTGGCAGGCTGGCGGAGCGAGGTGGCGGTGCCCGTCGCGCTCCCGGCCTTCACCGTCGACCAGGTCGTCCTCTACGAGTCCCACAACGGCTATCACGTCCGCTCGCGGCTCCCGGTCGGGATCGCCGCCGAGCGTCGTCCTGCTGGGACGGGGAGGCCGGCCAGATGAGCGAAGATCAGCCGCGCTGGCTCCCGCTCTCCGAGTTGCGCCGGCGGCGGAGCTACAAGTGGCGCGCCTATCCCACCGACGTGATCCCCACCTTCGTCGCCGAGATGGACGTCACCCTGGCCGCCCCGGTGACCCAGGCACTCGAGGACGCCATTGCGGCGGGTGACACGGGCTATGCCACTTCCGACCCCGAGCTCGCTCAGGCCGCCGCGAGCTTTCACCACGCGCGCTTCGGATGGCATGTCGACCCCGCCGACGTCCGGCTGATCCCCGACGTCATGGCCGGGGTGAGCGAGCTGCTGCGCCGCGCCGTGCCCCCGGGGAGTGGCGTGGTGATCAACACGCCCGCCTATCCGCCCTTCTTCCACCACATCGGAGAGACGAGATGCCGCGTGGTCGAGGCTCCGCTGGCGCGTGCCGGCAGTGGATGGGTGCTGGACCTCGACGCTGTCGAGGCGGCCTTCACCCAGGGTGCCGCCGTCTACCTCCTCTGCAATCCCCACAACCCGACGGGACTGGTGATGTCCGAGGAGGAGCTCCGGCGGGTCGCCGAGCTCGCCGAGCACTTCCGGGTCCTGGTGCTGGCCGATGAGATCCACGCGCCCCTGACCCTGGCCGGCGCCCGTCATGTCCCCTTCCTCTCCCTCCCCGAGGCGCAGGCGCGCGGCATTGCCCTGGTCTCCGCCAGCAAGGCGTGGAACCTTCCCGGTCTCAAGTGTGCGCAGCTGATCACGGCCGCACCGGCGCCCCGCGCCCTGGTCCGCCGCCTGCCCGAGGAGCTCGTCGCCGGCGCCGGCATCCTCGGGGTCACCGCCTCGATCGCCGCTTACCGCGATGGGGGGCCCTGGCTCGACCAGCTCCTGGGGCTCCTCGATCGCAACCGCCGGCTCTTCGGCGACCTCCTGACCGATCGGCTCCCCGGCGTCGGTTACGTCCCGCCCCAGGGGACCTACCTGGCCTGGCTTGACTGCACCCGCCTGGAGCTGCCCGGGGAGCCCGCCAAGGTCTTCCTGAAGAAGGGCCGGGTCGCCCTCCGGCGGGGCTCGGACTTCGGCTCTGTTGGTACGGGGTGGGCCCGGGCTACGATCGCCACCGCTCCCGAGATCCTCGCCGAGATCGTCGAGCGGATGCGAACGGCCGTCGGATAGGGGAGACGGCAGGGGTTGGATCGCCGTCCCGCGTTCTGGAAACCTTGCACGCCTCGATCGGAGGCGGCGCGGTGGAGGTGACGACCGGCTGACGTAGGCTGGGAGCGCCCATGGAGAGCGGAGGGAGAGAGCAGCGCTTCGTCTTCGGTGAGGTGGCCGAGCTCTACGACAGGGCGCGCGCTGGCTATCCGGAGCCGCTGGTCGATGACGTGCTCGACTACGTACAGGGGGACGGCAGCTCGCTGCGAGCCCTCGAGGTGGGGGCGGGCACCGGAAAGGCCACGGTGGCGTTCGCCCGGCGCGACGTGGAGATCGTCGCTCTCGAGCCCAGCCCGGCCATGGCTGCGGTGGCGATGTGGCACTGCAGCCGGTTTCCCGGGGTCAAGATCGCGGGTTCCACGTTCGAGGCGTGGCCCGTGGAGGCGAGTGGATTCGATCTGCTGTTCTCGGCCCAGGCCTGGCACTGGGTGCACCCATCGGTGCGGTACGTGAAGGCGGCGCAGGCGCTGCGCGCGGGCGGGACGCTGGCACTCTTCTGGAACGAGACCTACTGGCACGGCGAGCCTCTTCGAGACGAGCTCGACGAGATCTATCGCCGGCGTGCGCCTGAGCTTCTCGCGCGCAATCCGGGCTTCCCCGGTCTCAACCCCCGCCGCGAGGACGACGAGGTGGTCTCCGATATCACCGGCGACGGCCAGTTCGCCGATGTGACAACGCGGAGCTACCCCTGGCTGACGAGCCTCGCGGGGCATGGCCTCGTCGAGCTCCTGGGGACGCAGTCGGACCACCGCCTCCTCCCCGAGGAAAGGCGGGCTCAGCTCTTCGTGGCCCTGGGCGAGCTCGTCGCCGCCCATGGCGGCGAGATCGAGGTTCCGCGCCGGACCTTCCTGGTTCTCGCCCGCCGGGGTTCGACCTGATCCCCGCCCCGGCTATTCCCCGCTGAAGCCCTGAGCGGCGCCCATCTGCGGCCAGACATACGCCTGCACGTTGGCGAGGATCTGCTTGAGGTGGTTGCGATCGTGATGGACCCACTCGTTGACGATGTCGCCGACGCTGAGGTCGCCCACCTTGGAATGGCGCCCGCTGCGCCGCAGGTCGGTCGCGGTCAGGCGTGCCAGGAGCTGGAGACCCGCCGCGCGTCCGACGCCAAACTCGCGGAGGAGCTCGACGGCGTCGCGGTCGCAGTCGCCGCGTGCGCGCGCCACCTCACCTTGATCCCAGCCCTGGAGTTCCGGGTCCTCGCGTTCGATGAGCAGCTGGACCCGCCCGGCGAAGCCGCGGCGATCGGCTTCGACCAGGTGCCCCAGCACTTCCTTGACACACCACTCGCCGGGTGCCGGATGCCAGCCCAGGACTTCGGGCGAGGCGGCGCCGATCTCGCCCTCGATGGCCGACGTACTCGACTGGAGCAGCCGGGCGATCTGGACGATCGTCAGCGGGGCAGGGACGTCCATGGTCGGATCCTCCTCACGATGGCTCGCCTTGCATTATCGGGCGCCGTGGCGCCACAACCCTCTGGGTGGACACGGAAATGGGCTAGTCTGAACTCGATGCTGCGCCGCGGTCTGGCGCTTGGGGTGGCGGCATTGGCCGCCACGACCGCCGGTTGCGCGACGGCCGACACCGGCACGGTCACCGGCGGGATCATCCCTTGCTCGGCCTTGCCCGTTTCCGGTGAGCCGCACTATGCCGCCGGCACCGTCACAGTCCTCGAGGGGCAGGTCCACTGGCGGAGCACCAGTCCGGGCACGTCCGTGCAGGTCCTGCCGACCACCGTGGTCGTCACCGAGCACGTCGGGGTCGATACGAGCTACGACTTCACCCTCAGGCCCGGCGACTACGTTCTCCGCGCCCGCTTCGCGCCGCCCGCGACCGTCGAGCCATCGGCGTCGGTGACGGTTCACGCCGGACAGACGGAGCACATCGACATCCCCAACATGTGCGTGTGAAACGGGCGCCGCGGCCACCCCCCTAGAGTTGACGGCGTGACCGGCATCACCATCGTTCGTCTCCGACCCGTCGACTGGGCCGCATACGGCCAGATCCGCCTGGCGGCGCTCGCCGACGCTCCGAGCGCCTTCGGCTCGACGGTCGCCGACGAGGAGGCGATGACGCCCGCCGATTGGCGGACGCGGCTCACCCGGAGGTCCACCTTCGCCGCCAGCGCCCCGCACGGCCTGGTCGGCACCGCGGCCGGGATCCCCGGCGACGTGGAGGGCGATGCCGAATTGGTCGGGATGTGGGTGCACCCCGACTGGCGGCGACGCGGGATCGGCGGCCGGCTGGTGGGAGCGGTCATCGACTGGGCCGCGGCCGGATCCTACCGGGCCCTCGACCTCTGGGTCACCGTGGGCAACGACGCCGCCGAGGCGCTCTACTCCCGCCTCGGCTTTGTCCGCACCGGCGCCACTCAGCCGGTGCGCGAGGACGACCCCACCCTGCTCGAGCTGGGGATGACCCGGCCGCTCTGACGCGGCGCCTCGCCCACCCCCTGGCCCCGCTCCAGGTGGTTTTGGACAATAAAGTCCTTAAGCGGTTTCAGAAGGGAGGGGGCCCCCGTCACCAGAAATCGGCCCCTACCGCACGCGCGGCTCAGGCAGCTCGGTGTCGATCTCGTACTGCTCCAGAGCGGCGGCAACCTCGTGGCGGGGGATCTCCCCGGCACGGGCCAATCCATCCAGCACCGCGACCGTGACGTGCTCCGCGTCGGTCTCGAAGTGGCGCCGCAGCGCCTGCCGCGTGTCGCTCCGGCCGAAGCCGTCGGTTCCCAGGGGGATGAAGTCCTGGTGGACGAATCTGGCCACCTGGTCGGACACCGCCTTGACGTAGTCGGTGACGGCGACGATCGGTCCCGGACGCTCGCCCAGCTGCTCCGCGATGTGCGAGATGCGTGGCTCTCGCTCCGGGTGCAGCCGGTTCCACCGCTCCACCTCGAGGGCGTCGTTGCGGAGCTGCTGGTAGCTGGTGACGCTCCATACGTCGGCGCCCACATCGTTGTTCTCGGCCAGGCGCTCTTGGGCGGTCAGCGCTGCCGCCACCGCGGGTCCGCTGGCGAGGATGGTGGCCCGGTGCTTCTTCTCGACCGGCGCCGGCCGCAGCAGGTAGAGGCCGCGCAGGATGGCGTCATCGACGCCGTCGGGCTTGGGCGGCTGGACGATGTTCTCGTTGTAGAGGGTGAGGTAGTAGAGGGCGTCGCCGTCGCTGCTGCACATCCGCTGGATGCCCTCGCGGAGGATCACCGCCAGCTCGTAGGCGTAGGCCGGGTCGTAGATGCGCACGTGGGGGAGGGCCGAGAAGAGGAGCGGCGAGTGGCCGTCCTGGTGCTGCAGGCCCTCGCCGTTCAGGGTGGTGCGTCCCGCCGTCCCACCGAGCATGAATCCGCGTCCACGGGAGTCGCCGAAGGCCCAGACCAGGTCCCCCACCCGCTGGTAGCCGAACATCGAGTAATAGATGTAGAAGGGGATCATCGGCTCGCCGAAGGTCGAGTAGGCGGTGCCGGCGGCGGCGAAGGAGCCCATCGAGCCCGACTCGGTGATGCCCTCCTCGAGCATCTGCCCGTCTTTCGCCTCGCTGTAGCTGAGCACCATCTCGGCGTCGACGGGCTCGTACTGCTGGCCGTGGGCCGCGTAGATCTTTACCTCGCGGAAGAGCGCGTCCATGCCGAAGGTGCGCGCCTCGTCGGGGATGATGGGGACGATCCGCCGGCCGATGCTCTTGTCGCGGAGGAGGTTGCGGAGGATGGCGGTGAAGGCGGCGGTGGTCGACGCGGCCCGGCCTCCCGACCCCTTGAATGAGTCCTCCCAGGCCCCGTCATCCGGAGGATCCAGCTTCTTGGAGATCACGTTGCGCCGTGGCACCGGCCCGCCCAGGGCGAGCCGCCGGCTCATCAAGTACTCGACCTCGGGTGACTTTGGCCCGGGGTGGTAGTAGGGGGGCGGACCCTCCGAGAGTTGCTTGTCGGTGATGGGCAGCTGGATGCGGTCGCGGAACGCGCGCAGCTCGGTCTCGGTGAACTTCTTGAGCTGGTGGGTGGCGTTGCGCCCCTCGAACTGCTGGCCGAGGGTCCAGCCCTTGATGGTGTGGGCGAGGATGACGGTGGGGATCTCCTTCTGCTCCACCGCCAGCTTGTAGGCGGAGTAGAGCTTGCGGTAGTCGTGGCCGCCGCGCCGCAGCCGGGGCAGGTCCTCGTCGGAGAGATGAGCCACCAGCTTGCGGAG
>Ga0187851_10004280_pt1 | contig 11715 bp, 7 predicted proteins | sample June2016WEW_6_10_FD_132997 | JGI IMG/M metagenome (GOLD analysis project Ga0187851, IMG submission 132997) | Peatland microbial communities from SPRUCE experiment site at the Marcell Experimental Forest, Minnesota, USA - June2016WEW_6_10 | ecosystem: Environmental > Terrestrial > Soil > Wetlands... | reverse complement strand
GAGCATACTGATCGGCGAAGGCAATGGCACATTTCAGACCCACGCCGACAGCGCGACCGGCCAACAGCCGTATGACGTGGCCATCGCGGATTTCAATGGCGACGGCAAACCGGATCTGGCCTCGGCCAACTTTGCGGCCAACTCGGCTTCGATTCTTTTGAACCAGGGCAGCGGGAAGTTTGCCGCGCATGTCGACTATCCCACCGGGTACGCTCCTGGCGCCCTGGCTATCGCCGACTTTAACGGAGACAAAAAGCAGGATCTGGCGCTGGCGGCCACCGGCTCAAACGCCGTTTCCATATTGATGGGTAACGGGGACGGCACGTTCCAGGCACTGCAGGAATATCCGACCGGCAACCTCGACATCGGTATTGCGGTGGGCGATTTTACCGGCAACGGCGTTGCGGACGTGGTCACGAGCAACTCCGGGTTCGGGGCCAACTCCGTTTCCATTTTGCTCGGGACTGGCTCCGGCGCCTTCAAGCCCTTTGTAAACTACGCGAGCGGATTTTTTCCGCTCTGGACCGCCGCAGCCGATTTCAACGGCGACGGCAAACTGGACTTGGCTGTGGCCGACTACGACAACGTCGAGCTGGGCTTCGCATTTCCATCACAGGTGAGCATTCTTCTGGGCAATGGGGATGGCACCTTCCAATCCCCCATCATCTACGATGTGGGCGAGGGAGCCCAATGGATCGCGGCAGGCGACTTCAATCAGGATGGGAAACAAGACCTGGCGGTGGTCAATGGGTACGGCAATACGGTATCGATTCTGCTGGGCAACGGTGACGGCACGTTTCAGCCCCAAGTGAGCTATGCAGTAGGCGCTGAGCCTTTTTCCGTAGCGGTCGCGGACTTCAACGGCGACGGCACACCGGACCTGGCGGTAAGCAACAGCATTTGCATTTACGAATCTGCCTGCGGCCCCGGCACCGTCTCCATACTTCTGGGCAACGGCGACGGCACGTTTCAGCCCGACGTGGAGTACGTAGCGGCGCTAGAGCCCAGCGGACTCGCGGCGGGGGATTTGAGCGGCCAGGGCGGCGCGGATGTCGCGGTAGCGAATCTCTACTCCAACTCGGTCTCGGTGCTGTTCAATCTGCCGGTGATTTCGGTTTTCCCGAACAGTGTGGCGTTCGGCAAAGAGGCGGTGGGCAAGAAGAGCGCGCCGCACATCGTGACCATCGGCAATCCGAGCGGCACGCCGTTGAGCATCACCAGCGTGAAGATCGCGGGCGCCGATCCGGGAGACTTCGCCGAGACTGACACTTGTCCGATTTCGCCGGCCAAACTGGCGCCTGGGGCCACCTGTGCGATTACGGTCACGTTTACTGCGGCGGCTTCGGGGAAGCGCAGCGGCAAGATCGAGCTGACGGACACCGTGCCGGGGAGTCCGCAGTCCATCACGCTCACGGGCAGCGGCAAATAAAGCAAACATGAGGATCCTATGAAAACGCACGAAACGAATTTGAAACCGGCAGGACGCATCGCCGCCCTTTTACTGGCCTTAGCGCCGGGGTTGCTGTTCGGCCAGGCGCAAACGCCGCCATCTCGGATTGCCCGTTCGGCAAATCACAAACTGGCCAGCGCGGCCGCCCCGCGCGCCGCCAGCCCGTCGGCCTCCGTCGCGGCTGAAAGATACGTATTCGGCAGGACCGATCTGGCGGTGCCCGGCTCGCCCGAAGCAGTGGCTATGGGCGCATTCCAGACCGGCGGCCCAGTGAGTCTGGCGGTGGCCAACGGGGATTCAGTCTCGATCCTGCTTGCCAATCCCGACGGAACCTATCAAAGCGCCGTGAATTACGCGGTAGGCTCGGATCCCGATGGCATCGCTGTCGGGGACTTCAACGGCGACCATAACCTCGACCTGGCAGTGGCCAATTATTACAGCGGCACCGTGTCCCTCCTGCTGGGAAATGGCGACGGCACCTTTCGCGCGTCGGTGGACTACGCCGCCGGGGGAACCTGCTACGCGGTGGTTGCCGCGGATTTCAATGGTGACGGCAAGCTGGACCTGGCGGTCGCGAATGATTACGGGTACACGGTGGCCATCCTGCTGGGCAATGGCGATGGCACTTTTCAGCCGCCCGCGACTTTTGCGACAGGCGACCAGCCATTCGCTCTCGTGGCCGGGGACTTCAACGGAGACGGCAAGATCGATCTGGCGACTGCCAACAACGGGAGCAATACGGTATCCATTCTGCTGGGAAAGGGCGACGGCACTTTTCAGCCGCAGGTGGAATACGTGACGGGCGAGTACCCGTCCGGGATCGTGGCTGGCGATTTCAATGGCGACCACCACGTCGATCTGGCCACCGCAAACTTCTTGAGCAATACGATTTCGGTGTTTCTCGGGAATGGCGATGGCACCTTCCAGCCTCAGGTGCAGTACGGTGCCGGCAACGGACCCGGAGTGATCGCCGCCGGCGACTTTAGGGGTGATGGGGAGATGGATCTGGCGGCGGCTAACCCCCTGGATAACACCGTCTCGGTGCTGCTCGGCAATGGCAACGGAACCTTCAAGCGGCAGGCCGTTTATGGGGTGGGCGCTACTCCGGTCGCGCTGGCGATCGGCGACCTGAACGGGGATGGCAAACTCGACTTGGCCACGGCCAACGGCGGTACCAACACGGTCTCCCTCCTGGCGGGAGAGGGCAACGGGACTTTTCAGACCCATACCGATTACGCGACTGGCGTATCGCCCTACTACGTGGCCATTGCGGATTTCAATGCCGACCAGAACCTGGATCTCGCCGTGACCAACTGGGGGGCCAACACGGTCTCGATTCTGTTGGGCGAGGGCGGTGGAAAGTTCGGCGCGCACGTCGATTACGCCACGGGATACGCCCCGGATGGAGTGGTCAGCGGCGACTTCAATGGCGATGGCAAGCCGGATTTGGCGGTGACCGACAATGGGTCAAATGCGGTTTCGGTCCTGCTGGGCAACGGCGATGGAACTTTCCAGCCGCAAAAGGAATACGCTACAGGCGACTATGACATTGGCATCGCCGCGGGCGACTTCAACGGCAGCGGCCACCTGGACCTGGTCACCGCCAACGAGGATGCCGGCACCATCTCCGTGCTTCTGGGAAACGGTAACGGCACCTTCCTGCCGCATGTGGACTATACCGCGGGACCGGCGCCGTGGGCTGTGGCAACAGCCGACTTCAATGGCGACGGCATACTCGACCTGGCCGTCACCGAAGCCGACACTGTGGGGAGCGTGAGCATATTTCTCGGCAAGGGCGACGGCACGTTTCAACCGGCGGTGCTCTACAGCGTGGCAGAGCCGGAAGGGGTGGTCGCCGGAGATTTCAATCACGATGGCCATCAAGACCTGGCGATCGCGAATACCGACAACAATACGGTGTCGATTCTGCTGGGTAATGGCGATGGCACCTTCCAGGCTCCGGTGGTTTACGCGGTCGGCTCGACTCCGGAGGCTATCACCACGGCGGATTTCAATGCCGACGGTAATTTGGATGTGGCGGTGACTACTGAGAATTGCCAGGTCTTTAGCAAAGACTGCCCTCCGGGTACCGTGTCCATTCTCTTGGGAAATGGGGACGGCACCTTCCAGCCGCAACTGAGCTACCTGGTTGGATCGTGGCCGGATGGTATTGCCGCAGGGGCGCTGAGCGGCAGCGGGAGCGCCGGCTTGGCGACGGCCAACAGCATTGCCAACACCGTGTCCGTGCTGCTGAATCTGCCGGTGATCTCGGTGTTTCCGAACAGCGTCGCGTTTGCCAAAGAGGCGGTGGGGAAGAAGAGCGCGCCTAAGACTATCACGATCGGCAACCCCAGCGGCACGCCAATCGGCATCACCAGCGTCGCGGTCGCGGGTACGGATCCGGGGGATTTCGCCGAGACCAACACATGTCCGGTCTCGCCGGCCACACTGGCTCCAGGCGCGACCTGCTCGATTACGGTCACGTTCACTCCCGCGGCTTCGGGGAAACGCAGCGGCAAGATCGAGCTCACGGACACGGTGCCGGGGAGTCCGCAGTCCATCACGCTCACGGGCAGCGGCACATAGAAGACCACGATCGAACCCTGGAGGGACAACCATGAAGAAGACGATGAAGAAGATTGCGCTGGTTTCGGCGGCGGCACTCGGGTTGCCGGTCGCCCGGGCAGCCGACCCACCCGAACTTAAAGAGGGTCTCTGGTCGATTCGTACCCAGTTGACCGATAGTCCCGGAAACAAGAAGGACGATACGACAACGACGCTCTGCCGAAATCACGCCTATGACAAATCCGTGATCGCCCTGGCGAAAGGCGCCGTGAAGGACTGCAAGTACGACGAACGCCTTCAGGGCGGCAAGTACTCCACCGGCATGCATTGTGTGGTTGCAGGTACTGTGATCGAAACCAACGCAACGGCCACCTATGAGGGCGACACTGCGGCGCACGGCGAGGACCACACCACTTACAGTCCGTCTCTTGGCGGCGTGAGTGAGAGCATCAGGATCGTGGATCAGAAGTATATAGGCAGTTGCCCGGCGGGCGCGCAGCCTGGGGACCTCACGACCACGGCCGGTAAAGTGGTCCACTTAGGGAGCCATTGAGGAACGCTTCGGCGAAGTAAACAGTAACAGTCGGGAAAGGGAGCGCCATCAAACGATAACCTCGACGCATTTCGCATTATCTTTCTCATTCGCGGGGCTGTTACTAAGCGCCGCGCCATGCCTCGCACAGGGCAGGCCGCCGGTATACAGGCGCGTCCCTCGTTCGGGATTGCGCGTGGCTCAGGCGGCCACTCAAGCGGCCGGAGCCGTGCCGGCAACCTCGAGCGGCTTTTCGACTTCCGACGGTTGAACCGAAAAGTGTATTCATCCGGATATGGAATGAGCGGTCTGTCCCTCGGGCACCTCTGTTTCTTGGAAAAGGTCCTACGGCCAGGTTCAGGCTGGCCCCGGTCCGGCTACGGTTGATTGCGCTTCTCGACCAAGAATGGACCTGCCTGGAGCCGGGCCGAAGCAGCTTTGCGGGCAATGAGGCCAAAACCCTTGGCCTTGGCCTCCTGTGCGAGGGCTGCCAAGTCCCTTCGGCCGGCAGCCGGATGCCCGGCCTTCATCTCCGCCTCGCCCAATACGAGGCTGGCCTCGAGTTCGGTGCCGCTGTACCCATACTTTTTCGCGGCGTCCAGGACCAGCCGCAGATCCTTCACGGCACGCGGGGCTTCACCTGTCTCGACGCGCACGCGGGCGCTGTCGATGGCTACGGCCAGTCGCAGCTCACGATCTTCGATCGTGCTGGCCATCCCGACGCTCCTCTCCACCTCCTTCTGAGCTTCTAACAACTTTCCTTCCGCCAGGAGACATCGCGCGAGGATCGCATGTGCGAAGGCTTCTTCGTCGCCATCGTTTTCCGTCCTGAACTCTTTCGCGCACTCCCGCGCTCCCTCGGCGCCTTGGGCGGCGTTTCCTTCCTCCAGAGAAACCTGCGCGAGGTAGAGGCGGCTTTCAGCCGCTGTACCCTTATCTCCCATTGCCGTGCGTATCGCCAGCGCTTCTTCCAGCGTCTTCCGCGACTGCGCGAGGTCCGCCTGTGACAGAAGCACGTCTCCCAGGCCGTGAAGCGCATAAGCCAATTCTCTCCTGTCGTCGATCTGACGGCTGATAACCACCGACTCTTCGTCCAGCACTCTCGCCTTCGCCAAACGGCCTTGTCTGGCCCATAAATGAGCGAGGTTATACAGTGTCCGAGCTTCGCTGCTTTGGTCGCTAACGGCGCGAGCGATCTTCAGGGACTCCTCCAAACTTCTCCGCGCCCCAAGCAAATCGCCTCGGTCCGCGAGTATTGACCCAATGTTGTTCAGGAAAATAGCCACGGCGTTCTTGTCGCCGATCTCACGCTCGATCGACAGTCCGTTTCGGAAGGTCTGTATCGCTCCCGCGAGGTCTCCCTGGCGGTAAAGTAAGATTGCAAGGTTGGCTAGCGCATTTGTGGCGCCACGCAGGTCACCGGTGTCACGGCTTGCCGCCAGCGCCGCGTCGTACGCCCGTTTGGCTCCTGCCGGGTCGCCTTGATGCAGAAGTATGTTTCCCAAATCGTTCAGCGCCGCTGCCGCGCCTCGCCGGTCGCCGGCCCCGGCATAGATTGTTTTGGCCTTCTCGTTCAATTCGATGGCCTGCTTCGAGTCCCCGAGGTCATCGGCTGCGCCCGCCTGCTCGCGTAAGGCCGCGGCCACCTGGAGGCGTGCGCCTCGCGCTTCAGCCTGCGCCGCGGCCGACGCTGCCAAGCTCCGCTCACGTCTAAAATCGCCCAGCGACTTTGCCGCCCGCGCCTCGGCCAGGTCGATTCTGGGGTCGTCGCGTAACGGAGGTGGCGAACGCCGCAGCGCTTCAATCGTTTTGAGTGCTTCCTTCGTTTTCCCTCCAAACGTCTGAGCCTCCGCCAGACGCAACCCATACTCGACATTGTCAGGGAAAGCCGCGAAGAGTCTTTGGTATATCTCGCCCATCCGTGGCCACGCCTTCGTCATCTCGCGGTAGCGCCCTTCGATTGATAGCCTTTCCTCACTCGACAGGCCGGCTGAAAGGTCGAAAGCCTCGCTGGCTTCGTCGATCGCCTTCTGGTCATAGCCCAGGGCCGACCAGGCCTCCGCGAGCGCGGCGTGGCCCAGTGCATAGCCGGGATCGGCCGTGATTGTCTTTTGCAATAAGTCTCGCGCCGCCGGCGCGTCAAAGGTTCGAAGCTTGGCCAGCCCTTCGGCGTACAATCGAGCGGCCTCGGGGTTAGACGGCAGTGCAGCCCTGACTTCTTCGGCTTGTGCCGGAGTGACCGCCTGCAGACCGAGCTTCTCGCGCATGCGCGCCCCGGTTTGAGACACCAGATCGAAGATCTTAGCGCGCGCGCCCGTCCCGGACTCGGTGGCAACCACTTCTCCGTTACGGGCATCCTGAAGCCTCACCTCGAGGCGAACCCGTCCGCTGCGTGGCCCCCCTAAAACGGCGTACGCGCCTAGTAGCACCAAGTCGGCGCCCAGGTTGCGGCGAATCTTAGCCAGCGTATCCAAGGCGTAAACATCGGCCTCGGGGATCGAAAGATCGCTCTTCATCCGGTCAACGCTTTCTCCCGAGACCATTCTGATCCGATCGCCGGCAGCCAATTCCGAGGTCATCCATCGCGATAGAGCCGTTGACAGCCATGCCTCCGCGGGAGCCTGAGAGAGGTTTCGAAAGCTGAACACGGCCACCGACCGGCGTGGCTTGATTGTTTGCGCCGTCGAGGGAGCCGGGCCTGCCGGCTGGGGGGGCGCGGCGCGCTGAAATCTGCCGCGGACACTATAAGCGCCTATCAAGGCCAATACACTTGCCAGGGCACACACGGTAAGAATCTGTTGGCGCCGCCGTCTGCGCGTTCCTGGAGTTACGGTCCCCCCTGGCAGAGCCTTGAGCACGTCTGCCGCATTCTGAAAGCGGTCCCCAGGGTCGCGTTCCAGACAGCGCAGAATGGCGGCTTCCCAGTGGCGATCCAGATGCGGAAGCAACTCGCGTGGCCGCCGTGGCTCCTCCGTCAATCTCCGCAGCCCGATTCGGGTCGGTTCGCCGTCCTCGAAGGCCCGCACCCCGGTCACCATTCGATACACCACCAGGCCCAGTGAATAGATGTCGGAAGCCGGGGTTAGCTCATCGCCCAGGAGTTGCTCCGGCGACATGTAAGCAGGGGTGCCGGCTACGCTTTCCGGAGCGACGATGCTAATCCCCGCGACCGATTGCAGGGCCAAGCCAAAATCGGTGACCACGGCGCGAACCGATCCGGGCGCGCGCGCGGGCACCAGCATAATGTTTTCGGGTTTCAGGTCGCGGTGGAGTATCCCCGCGGCATGGGCGGCGTCCAGGGCATGCGCCACCTGCACTACAATCTCCCGAACCTCGTTCACATCCATACGATGGGTTCGGCGCAAGCGTTCCGCTAAACTCTCACCGGATAGAAGCTCCATCGCAATGAAGAGAAAGGCTCCATTGGCAGTTGGGTGGCGAAATAGGTCGTAGATTCGGCAGACATTGGGATGGGTCACCTGTTTTGCCAATTGGACCTCGTTCTTGAATTGTTCGAGGAAGGGCGGACGAATGAAATCCGGCCGGATCGATTTGACGGCGACGCGGCTACTTAGTTCGAGGTCTTCGGCCTCGTAAACCTCTCCCATGCCGCCGCGCGCGATAAAGCGGACGACTCTAAATCGGTCCGCGAGAATTCCGCCGACAGGAAAGCTCGGCGCAGGCGGTTCATCCGATTGTGTGAGAGGGCTAACCAGCGCGGGGCTGCTGAGCAGGCTGCCTATCTCCTGGTAGTTCGCCAGGAGCCGTCCTGCTTCTTCACGGACATCGGCATCCTCACAGGACTGTTTCAAAAATGACGGTCTGGCTTCAGGTGCGAACTCCAGGGCGGCATCAAACAGACTTTTGACGCTTTCCCACTGGCGCGGTGTCAATCCCATGGCCGTCTTTCAAATCAGCGTAAGGCCAGGCTCTGGCTATGTTCCAATCGCGGTCCACGGTTTTCGTCGAATACGCTCAGCACCTCTATACCTTGATAACCGAACCGCCTCGTTTCACTCTGCGATGTTGCCGGGCGTGGTCCACCAAGACGCGTCTCATCATCCGAGCGGCCACCTGAAAAAACTGTCCGGTTCGACCAGCCTCTCGCAAGAGCGAGAGCGACTCATCACGCTTGCCCCGACGCGCCAACCTGCAAGCGACGTTGTATGCGGACACTGCCGTGTCCGGATTTTCCGGCCCTAAGACACGACGTTCGACATCCAGTTCTCGCCAACGACCCGCCCCAGTATCTCATGCCGTTCGGCCGGCGCGTAGCCGCGCCGCAAACTCGCGATACGAACCCTTCACTATGTCGTCCAGCAGCCCGTACGCGGCCTGCGGACGCCAGCCCAATTCACGGCGAGCCTTCGCGCTTGACGAGCGGTTCTCGTAGTCGACGAAATCCGTCAGAAACTCGCCCCAAAGCGCTTGCACCTCGGTTCGCGGCAAGGCCCGCGCCGGAACTTCCACAGCCTCTCCCACTGCCTGGGCTAGCTCTTCTGTCGAAATGTCCGTCTCGCCCGTGCAGTTATACAGTGCGCCGGCTGGAGCGGCTTGTGCCGCCAGCAAATAAAAACGGGCAACGTCGTCCACATCGACGTCGCTGGTGCGTTTGCGCGGCCCGTCCACCCATGCCGACACACCGTGCCTTACGGCTTGCTGCATCAATGCCGGTACGAAAAAACTTCCGCCGCGGCCGTACACATAAGGCGGCAGACGGACGGCGACTGTGTGCGCGCCCTGCGCAGCCATCTGCAACACCGCCCGCTCCGCGTGAATGCGTTTGCCGAGAACGAAGTCTTCGTTAATCGCGGAATCTTCGTTCGTCTCTCCGCCGTCCGGTGCGGGCGCCACGACTGCCGTACCGGAGGTGGTCACAACCGGTTTTCTTCCGGCGCCTTCCACCAGCGCCGCTACGGCTTTCACTTCTATGTCGATCACTACCGAATAATCGAGACTGAAATCGTGCGTATAGGCCAAGTGCAGTACCGCGTCCGCCCGCATCGCGGCCGCTGCAAGCACGGCGGCGGATCCGAGATCGCCAAACACCGGTGTGGCCCCGAGACGCTCGACTTTTCGAGCCGAATCTTCATTTCGCGCCAGCCCTTCGACCCTGTGCCCGGCCTTCACGGCGTGCTCGACTACAACTTGACCGATGTAGCCCCCCGCCCCGGTAACAAATAATTTCATGTTCTTAGGATAGCGACGAAGCCGTTTGCGGGCAACTCAGGTTGCCAGGCGCGCCATGCCAAGAACGGCACGGGCGCTTCGGCAGCATTCGTGCCGGTCGCCGCCACGCCGCATTCCGCCCGCGTATCTCTTGCCGCTCCTGGATTCGTCTTAGTTCGGATTCCCGCGGGTCTGGCGAATCTGAACCGGCGAACCCCTTGGCCATTTCGCCCGAGGACGGAGGTTGTGGTAACCTAACTGCCCAGAACGAAATAGTAAATTCCGTTCCGCGGCTGGATTCGTTCGTAACAGTGCTCGTGACCAGCCAGCACCAGGTTCCCCGTGGGAAACGAAGATCGGTTCCGCTAGCTTCCGCAGGTCCATCGGAGTACAGCGGATGGTGAAAATAGCAGATCTTCCAGAGCGCATTCGACTCCGTAAGCGTCTTCTCGATCCGCGCCAAGTGATCGGGGTCCATGTAATTACTATCGAGCACGAAAAATTCCGCGTTTCCGCGCTTGAAGTTATAGTATCGACCCGACGGGACCGTGTTATACACGCTTTCGAATGACGGTCCCATAAATGCTTACAAGATCTCCCGCGCCACCGGGGAGCTGACGGCTATTACGGGCGATTTTTTCTTGGGGGGCACAAACCTGGCCGCCGGGTTCGTTGACCTCACCGGCCGTTACCCATACACGGCGAATGGCGATGCGGAGAACGTGCTGGCATACCGGATGAGCCCGTCGGAGGAATTACACCGATTTCCGGCAGCCCTTTCCCCAACGAGCGGCGGCAATGAGTGGATCGCCGTCGACCCAACTGATCGGTTTGTCTTCGTCACCAACTCTTACGGAGCCAACAAAATGGACGCGTTCTCGATCACCTCTTCGATCGGGGATCTGGTCACGGTTCCTGGGTCGCGATATGCCACGGCGATGCAACCGAATGCAGTCGTTTGCAACGCGAGCGGACAATTCGTGTATGTCGCCGAAGGAACCGGAAGTACCGGCGGCATCGTGACGGCTTTTAGCGTCAATCTCAAGACGGGAAGTCTGACGCCGATCGCTGGTGCAACCTACCCGGTGGGTGGTTCCCAGTCCGGATCGTCACGGTGAGATGACACCGCCATTCCGGATGAGCTTTTGCTCAAGCGCTAAGGCGCGCTGCCGAGCACCAAGCGCAATCAGAGCCCGCTTTCGGAACGTCGGCGCAGACCGCCAGCGCTGGCGGCGCCAAAGCGGGCTCATGGGTACTAGCGCTCCTCGAGGTGCCTCAGCCGCGCGTCCAGCACTTCCTCGACGCGATGCAGTTCGGCTAGCCAGAGAGCGCGCATGTCGTCGAAGCGACGGTCCATCCCCTCGAACCGCTGGTTGATGCCCTCGAAGCGCTCGCTAACACCCTCAAACTTGGCGTTCATGTAGGCCAGGAGCAGGCCGATCAGTGCGGCGTTGGCCAAGATGGGCACGCCAATTGCGAGATAAAGCTGCGCGTTGGTCATCGGGGAACGTCGCTCATGCAGTGGCCCTGAGAGCATGCATGCTCCACCTCAGCCTCCAGGCTCATCATAACACTCGAAACTGTCCCGGTTGCCGGAAACCAGCAGCTCGCATCGCAGCCCGTTGAAAGCTGATAGCTTGTTTAGCATGGTCGAACAGCTCCGCCCGGGCGTATCCGCCAAGAACGCCCGGGTCTGCCTCTTCGATTTCGACGGCACCATCTCGCTCATCCGCTCCGGCTGGATGGATGTGATGGTCCCCATGATGGTCGAAATCCTGCTCGATCTGCGCACGGGCGAATCGGAAGCCGAATTGCGCGCCGTGGTCGAAGACTTCATCTGGCGGCTTACGGGCAAGCAGACCATCTACCAGACGATCGCCTTCGCCGATGAAATCGCGAAGCGCGGCGGCACGCCCCGCGACCCGCTCGCGTACAAACAGATGTATCTGGAGCGCCTGCACGCGGGCATCCGCCATCGCCTGGAAGAACTGCGCCGCCG
>Ga0187851_10004278_pt1 | contig 11717 bp, 11 predicted proteins | sample June2016WEW_6_10_FD_132997 | JGI IMG/M metagenome (GOLD analysis project Ga0187851, IMG submission 132997) | Peatland microbial communities from SPRUCE experiment site at the Marcell Experimental Forest, Minnesota, USA - June2016WEW_6_10 | ecosystem: Environmental > Terrestrial > Soil >... | reverse complement strand
GGGAACGTCTTCACCACGCATCGCGGTGTCGTGATCCCGGGTGTGTTTGCGTGCGGCGATGTGCAGGACCGACGCTATCGCCAGGCCATCACAGCGGCAGGCTCCGGCTGCATGGCAGCACTGGAAGCCGAGAAATATCTTGAAGAGCGTGGGCACTGATCCGGAAGTGGATGAAGGAGACACGCGATGGCCGAGATTTTCCCCGGTCGCTACGCTGCCCAGACGGACGAGCCGTTTGTCGTCTTCCTGATTGGCATGCGCGTGAACCGCCTGTTTGCGCTAAGCAGTTGGATCCCTGTGGCGAAGGCCATGCCGCCGATGTTGGCTGAACTCAAGCGCAATCCGGAACTGGGCCTGCTGCATTTCGAGACGCTGCTCTATTGGCGCGGCGTTGCCGTCGTCCAGTACTGGCGCAGCTTCGAACTGCTTCACGCTTACGCGCACGCTCGTGATGCCGCGCATCTGCCCGCATGGGCGGAGTTCAATCGACGCGTCGGCGGCAACGGCTCGGTCGGCATCTGGCACGAGACTTATACCGTGGCGCCGGGGCAATACGAAACCATCTACGCCAACATGCCGCGCTTCGGCCTCGGCGGCGCCTTCGGATTCCAGGCTGCATCCGGCCGCCTCGAAACTGCACGCTCGCGGATCAATCGTGGAAGCGCCAAAGAACCGAAGCCGCCCGCAGAGCAAGGAAGCCATGACAACGCTGGCTGAGAATCTCGCTCGGCTCGAAGACTCGATCGCCACCGCCTGCCGGCAGACGGGACGCAATCGCAGCGAAGTCGAGTTGATGGCCGTCTCAAAAACTTACCCCGCCGAAACGCTTCTCGAAGCGGCGGCGCTCGGCCTGAACCTCTTCGGGGAAAACCGCGTTCAGGAATTCCAGAATAAGGCTCAGCCTCTAACGGAGCTTCGCGCCGCTAACTCCGCTTCACTCCGCGTCCACCTTATCGGCCACCTGCAATCCAATAAAGCTGCGCGCGCTGCCGAACTTTTTGACGGCATCGACTCGGTGGACAGCCTGCGCCTAGCCGAGCGCCTCAACGAGGCTGCCGGAAAACTCAACAAGCGACTGCCAATTCTGCTTGAAGTCAAGCTGAGCCGCGAAGAAACCAAAGCCGGCCTCGATCCTGAATCTTCAGAAGCCGCAGCTCTTCTGGAACGCTTGCCCGATTTCGCGCACTTGCAAGCCCTGGGCCTGATGACCATCGCCCCCTGGGGGGTAGCTGAAGACGTAACGCGGGCATGCTTCCGTAGCCTGCGCACCTGGCGGGATCGCTGGTCGGGCACCTATCCGCGGCTCAATCTCAACGTGCTATCCATGGGAATGAGCGGCGATTTTCCTCTTGCCATTGCAGAAGGCGCCACGCGCATTCGCATCGGCACCGCGCTCTTCGGCAAGCGTCAGCCCTGGACAGGGCCGCAATAATGTTGCGCGCTGTTGAAGGCGGAGTGACGCTCGCCGTCCGCGCCCAGCCAGGCGCAAGAAAGACAGCGATCACCGGCATGTATGGAGTAGGTGCAGCCGCCCAGCTCAAGATCGCCGTGCATGCTCCGCCCATCGACGGCAAGGCTAACTCCGCGCTGACGGCCTTCCTGGCGGATACCTTTGGCGTGGCGAGGAATCGAGTGGAACTTATCAGTGGTGAGTTATCGCGGAGCAAGGTCTTTTGTCTCTTCGGAATTGACCTGAAGGTAGCGCACGCAACTGTTGCGCGGTGGACTTAGCGCCGGGAATGCGCGTTCGCCGCGGCCAGCGCCTCTTCCGGCTCCGGCCGCACACGAAAGTCCGCATGCGCTTCTGCGAAAACGACGCGCCCATCGCGCCCAATCACATACGTAGCCGGTAGGGGGAGCTTCCAGCTTTTCTCGCCATTCACAAAGGGAATATTCACCAGGATGGAAAGATAGTAAGCGCGGTGATACTCCGGCACTGTGTACACCAAGCCGAACTTCTCCGCCACCGCGTTGTCAGGATCATGGAGTACAGGGAAGGGAAGTCCATGTTGCCCGGCCATGAAGTCGCTCTGCCTCTGGCTCTGCGGGCCAATGGCCACCATCAGCCCTTCACGCTCGCGCAGCGTCCCATAGAGGTCACGCCAGGCTTCAAGCTCGGTTACGCAGTACGAGCACCAGCGCCCGCGGAAGAACTTGATCACCAGCGGCCCCAGCGCCAGCAGATCCGCCGAGCGCACCAGCCGCCCGCTCGCATCTTTCAGCGCAAACTCCGGCGCTGTCGCGCCCAGGGGCAGAATTTTCTCTTCAATGCCGGACGCAAACAGCTCCTCGACAGCTTTCTCGCCAATCGCCAGCCGCTCGGCCTGCACCAGCTGCCGCGTGTTGGCCGTGATCTCGTCGAGTTGATCTTGCAACGTCGTGGTCGTCATCTTAGTTCCCGTTGCCGATGGTACGCGTGCGGACCCCCGGCAGTTCTCACCGCCCAAATTTCTGTTTCCCGCCCATGCCCATGGCGCCGAGGCCGCCGCGCATCATGTTTCTGGCTAGTCCGCCCTTGCCCATTTGCTTGAACATCTTGGCCATCTGCGCGTATTGGCGCAGCAACTGGTTCACATCTTGCACGCTTGTGCCCGAACCCGTCGCAATCCGCTTGCGCCGCGAGCCGGAGATGATCTCGTGATTGCGCCGCTCGATCGGCGTCATCGAATTGATGATCGCTTCGAGCCGCACGAACTGCTTTTCATCCACGCTCTTCGACGCTTCCTGCAGTCCCGCGAACGGACCCACCGACGGCAGCATTTTGAGAATCGACTCCATTGAGCCCATCTTCTTAATCTGCCGCAATTGGTCGCGGAAATCTTCGAGCGTAAATCCGTCGCCGAGCAGCGCCTTCTTGGCGAACTCTTCACTCTTTTTCCGGTCCAGCGTCGATTCGGCCTTTTCGATCAGCGACATCATGTCGCCCATGCCGAGAATGCGCCCGACAATGCGATCGGGATGGAACGGTTCGAAGGCATCCGGCTTTTCTCCGACGCCGATGAACTTGATCGGCTGCCCTGTCACATGCCGAATCGAAAGCGCCGCGCCACCGCGCGCATCGCCATCCATCTTGGTCAGCACAACGCCTGTGAGCCCCAGCCGCTTGTGGAAGTCCTCGGCCGAATTCACCGCGTCCTGGCCGGTCATGGCGTCGGCGATAAACAAGATCTCCGACGGGTTCAGCAGTTTCTTCAGCCGCTCCATTTCGCCCATCAGTTCTTCGTCGATGTGCAGGCGGCCTGCCGTATCCACGATCAGCGTGTTGCAGCCCATGATGCGCGCTTCGCGGAGCGCTTCTTTCGCCAGCCTCTCCACTAGAGCCGATCCTGCTGCCTCGCCTTTCAGGTCGCCTTCGTAGAGCTTGGCATCAATTGACTTGGCCACGACTTTAAGCTGCTCGCGCGCTGCCGGCCGGTATACATCGACCGACACCAACATGGGCCGATGGCCGCCCTTTTTCAGCCACGCGGCCAGCTTGCCTGAAGTGGTGGTTTTGCCCGAGCCCTGCAAGCCTGCCATCAGGATGACCGTGGGCGGCTGCGAGGCGAACTTGAACCGCGCCGTATCCTTGCCCAGCAGCGCGATCAGTTCGTCGCGCACGATCTTTATCACCTGTTCTGAAGGCGAGAGCGCTGTCAGAACCTCGGTGCCTACGGCCTTGGCGCGAATGCCCTCGATCAGGTCGTTTGCTACGTTGAGGTTGACGTCGGCCTCAAGCAACGCCACGCGAATCTCGCGCAGCGCCTCGGCAATGTTTTCTTCGGTGAGCGTGCCTTGCCCGCGAAGGGTCTTGAAGGCGCGCTGTAATTTGTCTGTAAGAGTCTCAAACATAGGTCAATTCAAGTGTATCGCGCCACCACCTGCGGTGGGGAAGACGCGCTTCCGCGCATTGGCGTCATTCGCCATGTTTCAAGAGACGAACGCCTTTCGGCTACAAATGCCGCACAGCCTCATCTGGCTTTAGACTTGAAACAGGAGTGCCCATGAGCGACGGCCGGGAAGAACGCGAAGAGCGCGAGAAACGCCGCGAACAAGAGGAAAGGGAGAATCGCGAAGACCGCCCCGACCGCGATCTGCCTGATCAGTGGCGTCCGGAACGAAAAGAGTCCTGACTATCCCTCGTCTATTGCGCCGCGCCCACCAAAAATTGCTCCATCTTCCCATCGGGATACGTGTAGGTCGTCAGCGTAAGCCGCTTGCCGGGGTAAACAATCTGAAAGGCGCGAAACGTCATTCCGCCGCGAAGCGACTCGTGGAGCTGGTGAAACGTCAATGGCTCACCCAGTGGGCCCAGGCTATCGCGGAAGTCGGCTACCGCCTGCTCATCGAAGTAGTCGTTCAGGTTTGGCGCAAGTTTACTCCGATCCAGCTGCCCCTTTTGCAATCCGCGGAACATGGCCAGAGTGTCACGCTCCGCGTCGGTCTCGTGCGTGTTGCCGGCCACGGTTCCGGCTACCAACTGCGCGATCTGTTCGGCGCCGCCCTCCATGTGATTCGTCAACACCGCGACTGCAACGCCATCGTCAATCAGCAGCAGGTTGTCTGAGACGAATCCCGTCACCTCGCCACTGTGTTCAATCGCGCGGTGCCCATTGCTGTCCCCAACCTGCATGCCCAGCCCGTAGTGCGTCCCCTTACCGTCTTTGAGCTTCACCTCGGTAAACATTTCCTTATAACTTTCCGGCTTCAAAACCGATTGGGCGAGCAAGCTCTCGTCCCACAGGGCCAGGTCATGGGGCGTCATGGCCAGTTCGCCCGCCGCAAACATCCATCCGCGGCCTTCTTTCGGAGCCAACCGCAGAGGTCCCAGGGCATTGCGCACATAAGGCGTTGCATCGGGCGTGGTCAGCTTCATCTCATCCGAGTTCCACACCGACTTCATGCCCAGCGGATGAAAGATATGCTCGCCCAGAAAATCCATGAGCTTCTGGCCGCTGACTTTCTCTACGATCAGTCCGGCAATCACGTAATTTGTGTTCGAATACTGCCATTTCGTGCCTGGCTCAAAGTCCAGGGGCTTTTTGGCCCAGGTGTCCAGAATCTGTTGCGGCGTCTCTGGCTTCATCATGGGCGTCATCAGGTAGTCTTCGGGCCAATAATCCTGGTAACCCGACGTGTGCGAAAGAATCTGGCGGATCGTCACTTCGTTCCCGCGCGTCAGGTCCGGAACATATTTGCCGACCGCGTCGTCCAAATTCAGCTTGCCCTGCTCTTGCAGAATCAAAATGGCCGCCGCCGTGAATTGCTTTGAGATTGAGCCGATCGAGTAGCGCATGTCGGGTGTTGCTGCAATCGCCGGCTTGCCGTTCACCGCCAGCCGCGCATCGCCGTACGCATGCGTATAGGCAATTTTGCCGTGCTCGACAACCGCGACAGAGGCCGACGGCAGGCCTCGCTTTTCCAGAACCTGCGCGGCGATGCGGTCGACTTTGGCTTTCACATCCGGGCTGATCGTATCCACTGTCTGGGCGGTCAGTGCCGCAGGAGTGGCAATGAGGATTGCGAAAACACACGAACAAACGCCGCGAATCTGCATGATGGTGAGGGAACCTCTTATGCCGCATATTAATTGATCGAAGCGCCAATGGCGGTGTTTGTATGATGGCTACGCACGCCCCCGCGGGGCCGATGCATTAGGCTGGTCGAAGCGCCTGATCGTCGCGCCGCGAAGGCAATCACCACATGAAAAGCCTGATTGAAGGTCACAAACAGTTTCTCTCTACGGCGTTTCCCGCGCGCCGTAGCCAATTTCATCTGCTCGCTGAAGGGCAGCAGCCCGAATACCTCTTCATTACTTGTGCCGACTCGCGTATCGTTCCCGATCTCATTCTGCAAACTCAGCCCGGCGACTTATTCATCTGCCGCAACATCGGCAACGTGATCCCGCGTGCCGGCGAGCCTGCCGGCGGCGTCTCGGGCACAATCGAATATGCTGTCCAAGTCCTGCGTGTTCGCCACTTGATCGTCTGCGGACACTCCGATTGCGGCGTCATCCGGGCGCTCATGAATCCGGATTCGCTTTCCGGTCTCGAGAGCGTGCGCGGCTGGCTTAAGCACGTTGAGCCTGCCTGGGGTCACCTGGAAGAAGTTGAGCGCAACGCGGGCGAGTTAACTCGGCATACTGCCTTGACTCACGCAAACATTCTTGTCCAGCTTGAAAACCTGCGCAGCCATACTTACATCGAAAAGGCCATTGCCGAAGGACGGCTGCAGGTTCACGGCTGGTTTTACGACATCCTCAGTGGCCGGATCGAGGCTTACGATGAGATTGAGCGCAAATTCGTCCCACTTATCGTTTAATGCCTTCCATGTTCCGCAGACAAACTGAAAGGGTGTCTCCGTGTGGAAACACCCTTGTACGATCGACGCTTGATTCCAATCCTTTATTGCGGGGGAGGATTCGATACACCGGTTGTGTTGCCCTCGTTGGTGGACGTCTGCGGCGTATTCGCCGGATTCGGCTGCGGCGCTGCCGCTCCTTGTCCCGGTTGTGCGCCTGGCTGAATGCCGATAGCGCCACCGGAAACGACTAGCTCCACGCGTCGATTCTTGGCACGGCCCTGGTTTGTCGTGTTATCTGCGACTGGATCTGCCATGCCGAATCCTTTGGCAGTCACATTGCTATCCGAAACGCTTTGGGCAACGAGATACTCGCGTACCCCATCGGCTCGCTGTTCGGATAACTTCTGGTTGTACTCGTCCGAGCCGATGTTATCTGTGTATCCCTCTACCTGCACCTTCAAGTCGGGATAAGCCAGCAAAATCCCTGAGACCTTGGCCAGCTTCTCTCGCGCCTCAGACTTCAGCGTGTACTTATTGAAGTCAAACAGAACGTCTGACATGTTCACGATCAGTCCGCGCGCCGTTTCTGTAGTTTGCAACACCTGGTTCAGTTGGCTGCGCAGACGCTCGCGCGCCTCATTCGCCTGCTGGGCTGCTTGCTGCGCGGCCTGCTCTGCCTGTTGCTGCGCTTGACGTGCTTTCTCTGCTTGGGCTTCGGCTTCGGCTCTGGCCGCATCTGCCTTGGCGCGCTGGGCCGCTTCCTGCTCAGCCGCCAACTGGGACTGCTGCGCTGCCATTTGCGCCTGTTGAGCTGCCAACTGTGACTGCTGGGCCTGCTGTTCAGCATTCAATCGCGCCTGTCGCGCAGCTTCGTCATCCTCGGCTTTGATCTTGCGAATTGTGATGATGCGCGCGTCCTCAGCCGACTGAACAGCTTCTCGCGCAAAGGTGATTGTCTCCTTGCGATCCCGACTATGCGAATTAATATCTTCAGCGTTCTTCATTGCTGTCTTGGCTGTGGCAATGGTGTCGGCAGCATACTTATCCGCGCCTGCGGCCTCGGCAATCTGCATCGCGTTTTGCGCTTCGTAGAGTTCCAGCGGCGAGCGCTCGTCGCGCGTAACGGGGTGCAGCACCGTGTGCCGTCCTGCTGTCTCGGCATAAGCGCCGCGTGGCAGAAGGGAGTAGTGCGCGTTCACCTGTTCGATAACGCCCTGGGTCCTATCCCCGACCATGTTTTGCATAACCACAATGTCGCTGGGCATCGATACCGCGTAGTACGGCTCAGCGGTGATGATCAGGCCGAACGCCTGCAGGTTCGTTGTCACCGTAATCTGGTTTTTATCCTTCGAACCCGTTGGCAGCACCTCGCCCAAGTTCATCGGACGGCCTTCCGGCGTGATGGCCCAAAGCACATACGTCAGATATTCCGTTCCGAATCCGTTTGCCGGCGACAGACCCTGAAACTCCGCGTTGATCACCGTTCGCCCGAGCTGTGCATCCACCTTTGCGGAGCCCTTCGCGGCGGGCAGCAGGCTTGTTCCCTGAAATTCGATCTTCGTCGATCCATGGCGATGGAAGTAGTTGATGGCCGGCACTTCGCGGCCCACCACCTGAATCCTGTAGATCGGCACGTTGTCTTGAGTGCCCGACTGCGTCATCGTTGTTGTCGTCGATTGCATAGGCGATTGCCCGTTCGCGGTCGGATTCGATTCCTGGGCGCCGAGAAAACCCGAAGCTGCCAGCAGAAATATGGGAAGGCAAAGTGAAGTTTTCGTTCCGATCATTTCAATGTCCTCCGACATCTGGGTTGCAGTGCAAAACCCCGTTCTCCGAGGCCAAGTCTTCATGGAGCTAAGCCATGCAGCGACACAAGCGGTATAGATGCCTTCCCAAAAGGTCAAGTTGTCTAGCACAGACTCGGTCCCGGGCCAGCCACCTCGTTTAAACCCAGGAAAACAGGGATGTTGTGCGATTGTGAGGGGGGCTCGTTCGGCCGGATTTGATGCGCTGTTCAAGTACGATAAGAATCTCGCGCGGTCGGTGGGAGCGGCTCGCGGGATCTTTGAAATCAGGCTTGAATCAAGCGGCCGTCTGGACGGCGACAGGGACGCGCGTCAACGTAAGCACTGTGATGTCGTCGTCCTGGCCGAGGTTCACCGCGGCTTGCGCCGCCTCCTCCGCTGTTGGGTGCGTCGCAAACAGCAACTTCAATCGATCGAAGCTGTAGAGCTCGCCGCTCTGGAGGATGCGGCCTGCTGCTCAGTGCATTCCAGGCGGCGGAGCCGCATGCTGCTTCGGCTTCTTGAATAGCCAAGCCGCGATCGCGCAAAAGAATGCCAGCAGCGCTGTCCAGCGAAATACGTCGACATACGCCATCAGAGCCGATTGCTGTTGCATCAGCCCATAAAGCAGCCCCATCGCGCCCGGCGTTGCCTGCGCCGGCCCAACGGCATGCGCAAGGTAGTGTCCGACCAATTGGGCTTTTTGTTGGAACACGGCGTTGCTCGGCGAAAGGTGTGCGCCCAGTTCGTTCTGGTGCAGGGCTGCGCGGCGGATCACCGCGGTGGTCGCCATCGAAATGCCAATCGAGCCGCCGATGTTGCGCAGCATGTTGCCCAGCCCCGTCGCAGCTCCCATGTCTTTGTTCGGGATCGTGGCCATCATCATGGTGGACAAGGGAACAAACACAAAGCTGAGAGCAAAACCCGTGATTGTGATGGGAATCAGCAGCGTATATGGGCCGATATCCAGGTCGACGGTTCCAAAAGCCAGCGCGCAGACAGCAAATCCGACAAATCCGGCCGAGAGCAGTTTGCGGTTATCGATGCGCGAACCAAGGAAACCCACCACGGGCGAACCGATGAACGATCCGATCCCGCGCGGTCCTACCACTAGTCCCGCAGTGAACGCCGTGTATCCAAGAATCTCCTGGTAGTAAAGCGGCAGAATCGCAATCGTGATGTAGATGCACATGCCCAGCAGCGCAATCAGGAAACATCCGGTACGGAAGTTGCGATCCCTCAGTACGTGCAGATCAACAAGGCTGTTCGGGTTCGTCCACGAATGCCAGATCCATCCGATGAGCGCAACAACAAGCGCCGCTACGGCCCACCGCACCCACACTGCACCAAACCAGTCGTCTTCCTGACCCTTGTCGAGAACGATCTGAAGGCTACCCGTCCACACCATCAACAAACCAAATCCGATGTTGTCGAAAGCCCCTACCTTGGCGTTCTTGATATACGGCGGATCGTGGACGAAGCGAGTGATCAGCACAAACGCCAGGATGCCGAAGGGAATGTTGATGTAGAACGCATACCGCCAGCTGAAGGTATCCGTGAGCCAGCCGCCTAGTGTCGGCCCCAGCACCGGCGCGAGGACGATTCCCAGCCCGTATGCAGCCATGGACATGGATCGCTTCTGGACCGGAAAGCTTTCCAGCAAAATCGACTGCGACAGCGGCTGCAATGCACCACCGCCTGCCCCTTGCAGCACCCGCGCCAGCAGGATCACTCCCAGCGATGGCGCCGCCCCGCAGAAGAACGAGGCCACCGTGAAGATCGTCACGCAGATCAGCAGGAAGCGCTTGCGCCCGAATCGCCGCGCAAACCAGTTCGAGGCCGGCAGAATGATTGCGTTGGCGACAAGGTAGCTGGTCAACACCCACGTGGCCTCGGAATTCGAAGCCGATAGCGACCCGGCGATGTATGGCAGCGCCACCGACGCGATCGCCGTATCCAGCACTTCCATAAACGTCGGCAGCATCACCGACACCGTCACCAGCCAGGGATTCACCCCTTGGGTCAGCGGATAGCGTGCTTGGGCGGCGGCTGTGGTCATGAGCGCGGACATTCGAGATTAATTGTCCGCCCGCAGGTGTGCCTGTGATCTGGCTCATGCCCCACACCGCGGTGACGTAGCATAGTTGCAGGAGCGTCATGCGCCGTTTGCCGTGCTTACGATTTCTTCGAGCAACAGAGCTTCGGATTATTCTCGTTGTGCTCGTTCTGGGCTTCGGCCTGTCGCATTTCACCGTCGCAGAGAGCCCCAATCCCGATCGGTTTGGCCTCAGGGTTTACATCTTCAGCATTGCCAGCCGGGCCGAAAGCGGCCGCGCGCCGAAACACCCATCCGATATGCCCGACTTCCTGGCCGGCTCCGGCCAAGCCGATCTCTTTGAATCCAGTGAGCCGCACGCCTTCCAGTTCACCTTTAGCTGTACCGCCGGCATGACGGCATCCGCCGGGTACGTCACCTTCCCCGCGCGCTGGAAAAAGCCTGGGAAGACGCTCGAAGTGCTGCTGCCGCAGAAAGGCAAGCCCGACAGCATGGAGCCCTGCGACCTGCAAGTCGAATTCGTCCCCGATCTTGCTTACTTCTGGAAGAACGGCGCCCTGGCCGCCGGTCCGCCGGCCCCGCTCGTCGACTGGATGAAGAAGCACCGGTTCGATCCAGAGAATGGGAGCGAAGAGCCCATGCTACTACCCGGAGACTCCGCCGATACCGACCCCTTCCGTGCACCAGAATAGCTGCAAGTCCCTGTATCTAATTGAAAATAAGGATCAATCCGCGGGGACTTGGATTGGAAGGGTGTGGGATAAACCTTATTCTTAAATTATCAAATAAAGTTGACACTATCTCACTCAATCATGCATCTTATAAGAGTCGGATTTCTAGAACTCAATAAGGCAGGAAAACCCAACATGGCAAAAATTATCGGAATTGACCTCGGCACCACGAACTCGTGCGTCGCCGTACTCGAAGGCGGAGAGCCCAAAGTGATCGCAAATGAAGAGGGTGCGCGCACCACGCCCTCGATCGTCGCCTTCTCGAAGAGCGGCGAGCGGCTGGTCGGCCAGGTGGCCAAGCGCCAGGCCATCACCAACCCGGAGAACACAATCTTCTCCATCAAGCGCTTTATGGGTCGCCGCTACAACGAAGTGAACGACGAGATGAAGATGGTGCCGTATAAGGTCGTGCAGCAGGGCGATCACGTGGCCGTCGTCGCCCAGGGCAAGGAGTACACCCCGCCCGAAATCTCGGCCATGATTCTGCAGAAGCTGAAGAAGTCGGCCGAAGCCTACCTCGGCGAGACGGTGACCGAAGCGGTCATCACTGTGCCGGCGTACTTCAACGACGCCCAACGGCAGGCCACCAAAGACGCGGGCAAGATCGCCGGTCTCGATGTCAAGCGCATCGTCAACGAGCCTACGGCAGCCGCGCTTGCCTACGGCCTCGACAAGAAGAAAGACGAGACCATCGCCGTGTACGACTTCGGCGGCGGCACATTCGATATCTCCATTCTCGAAGTGGGCGAAGGTGTCATCGAAGTGAAGTCGACCAACGGCGACACGCACCTGGGCGGCGACAACCTCGACCAGCGCATCGTTGACTGGCTCATTGCGGAGTTCAAGCAGGAGCAGGGTCTTGAT
>Ga0187851_10004272_pt1 | contig 11733 bp, 7 predicted proteins | sample June2016WEW_6_10_FD_132997 | JGI IMG/M metagenome (GOLD analysis project Ga0187851, IMG submission 132997) | Peatland microbial communities from SPRUCE experiment site at the Marcell Experimental Forest, Minnesota, USA - June2016WEW_6_10 | ecosystem: Environmental > Terrestrial > Soil > Wetlands... | reverse complement strand
TCTAATACGCTCCGCGCCGAATTTTGTTCCCGTAAACGGGAAAGTGACGGCGAGCTTTCACGATGTTTCCCTGGAAACGGTCCTTGCCATGGTTGCAGCTCCACCCTACCGGCGGTTAGGTCTGGATGCGCTGCTGAACGGCCCGGCCCAGGCGGCCTGGTCGTATGGTCTTGGTAGCAATGTCGGCGTCACGGCACTTTTTGGTTTGAGCCCCTCAGGCCGGACACCGGACGGAGAGGTTCCGGCCAGCGGCGTCATCGACGCCTCTTACACGCAGCGCACCGGCGGAGTCACCGTGCGCAGGCTGGAGGTGCATCTGCCCGCGAGTGAACTGGAGGCTAGGGGATCTTTGGGCGCCTACCCTCCGACCCGGTCGTCGGCCTTGATCATCAATTTCCGATCGAGCGACTTGGCGGAGTTTGACTCCGCGCTGCGCAGCCTGGGATTCAAGCGCAATGGCAAGACCGGCGCCGCGGCTCTCCCCGTGGCATTGCGTGGACAAGCTAAATTCCAGGGAACTTGGACAGGTAGCCTGATGAGACCGCAGATTGAGGGCCGACTCAATGCTACGCAACTGTCCATCGAGATGCCTGCGCAGGATAGCCCTCAAGCTGCGCCCCGGTTTATGCTTTTCGACTCCGTCGGCATTGACGGTGAGTATTCACCCGCGATGATTGCGATTCGTCACGCACAGTTGCTCCGCGACGGCAGCAAAATTGATCTGAGCGGCACACTGGAGGCGCCGGCTCACTCCCGTGCCGGATTCGACGAAAACTCTGTACTGCACCTCCATGCGGAGGCTAGCAGCGTCGACTTCGCCGACTTGCAGCCATTCATCGCTGAAGGCGGCGCGACGATCCCGGTGCAGGGAAGGCTGAATGCGCAGATCCAGGCCGATGGTCCGCTCCGCACGGCGGCGGGTTCAGGGTGGGTCGAGTTTGAAAACGCGACAGTCTTTGGCGAGCCGATTTCGCATGTACATCTTCGCGGTGCGCTTCAAAATCGCGTATTGAAGCTAACCTCGTCGACGGTCGAGGAGGCCGGCGGTGTTGTCACTGCGACCGGAACCTATGATTTCGCAGACCGGCAGTTTCATTTAGACGCGCATGCCGAGAGGATAGAAGTCTCGCGAATCGGCTGGCTGCGCCAGCGCAATCTGGACGTGACCGGAAAGCTGGGCCTTTCAATGAGCGGATCCGGGACGCCAGATGATCCCCATCTCGAGGGACAGGCCTCAATCGGCGAACTCACCCTGGCCGGGCAACAATTCGGCTCCCTCGATTTCGACGCGCAGTTGGCGAATCATCGCGTCGATTACAAGCTGAGCACGCATCTTGAAGGCGCAGAGCTTGCGCTGAAGGGGGCGACGCAGCTCGACGGCGGCTACTCCACGATGGCGCAGCTTGATTTTTCGCACTTCAACATCGGAGCCTTGCTGGCGGCATCACACTTAGAGGCATTTCGGGGCGAATCCGCGCTGGCGGGCACGGCAACGGTGGCGGGGCCATTGACGCATCCTGAGCAGCTGCATGGCGAAGTGCGGCTCAATGAACTGTCTTTGACCCTCTCCGGCGTCGAGCTCAAGAGCGAGGGCGGAGCTCGCGCCACATTGGCCAACAATCGCATTCAACTCGATCCTCTGCACGTGACCGGCAACCAGACCGACCTGCACATCCAGGGCGGTCTTTCTCTCCAGCAGGCGCGGCAGCTCGACCTTCAGGCCAACGGGTCGATCAATCTGAAGCTGGCAGAGACGCTCGATCCCGATCTGACCGCCAGCGGCATGACGACCTTCCAGGTCGAGGCGCACGGACCGCTCAACGATCCTCAGTTGCAGGGACGCCTTGAGCTCGAGAACGGGTCGCTCTCCCTGGGAGACCTGCCCAATGGACTGAGCCAGCTGCAAGGCTCTCTCCAATTCAATCAGAACCGTCTCGAAGTGAAATCGCTTACCGCCATGAGCGGCGGAGGCTTGTTGAGCGTGAGCGGTTTCCTGGCCTACCAGCACGGCGTCTACGCCGATCTCTCGGCCAGCGGTAAAGGGGTCCGCATCCGCTATCCGCAAGGAGTAACTTCGCTCGCGGATGCCAAACTTCAGCTGCAGGGCTCGCAAAACAGCTTGTTGCTCAGCGGCGACGTGCTGATCACCCGATTCACCGCAAATCCCGACCTCGATCTGGCAGCGTTGGCCGAGCAAGCCAGCCTATCGATGCCGACCATTGCGCCGCCTGATGCGCCGTCAAACCACGTGCGTCTTGACGTACATATCGCCTCCTCGCCGCAGTTGAATTTCCAGAACGCGTACGCCAAGCTGGCCGGCGATGTCGATGTCCGCCTGCACGGCACGCTGGCCTCGCCCTCGCTGCTCGGACGCGTCTCGATCACCCAGGGTAGCGCCATGATTGCCGGAACCCACTACGACCTCGAGCGCGGCGACATTACGTTTAACAACCCGGTCCGCATCGAGCCCATCATCGATCTAAGCGCGACGGCGCGAGTCGAAGATTACGACATTACATTGAACCTGAACGGTACGCCGCAACGGCTATCCGTCACCTATCGCAGCGATCCGCCGCTGCCCGAAACCGATGTCCTGTCGCTGCTGGCCCTTGGCCACACCGCGAACCAGCAACGCCTTTATACCCAGCAGCAGCAGGAGTCCATCAGCAACCCCACCGATGCCCTGCTCGGTGGAGCGCTGAATGCAACAGTAAGCAACCGTATTCAGAAACTCTTCGGTGCAGGAAGCGTCAAGGTTGATCCCAACTACCTGGGCGCCTTCGGTAACTCCACCTCGCGAATCACTGTCCAGGAGCAACTCGGCCGCGACATCACCCTTACCTATGCCACCGACGTCAACACCACCAGCCAGCAACTGCTCCAGGCTGAAGTTGCCATCAACCGCCACGTCTCTCTCGTGGTAGCTCGAGACGAATCCGGCGTCTTCTCCATGGTGGTCAAGGCCACTCGGCGCTACCGCTGAACCTGGGCCCTCCCCTCCCGGAAAAGCAGAAAACAGAAGCAACTTTCCAGCCTTTGCGTGTGTCTAAATTGGCGCATTGGCAGGCCACTGAGAGCTGCCTTGGCCTGCAGCATGAACGAATCGTGCATCAAAAGACTGGAGGGAACCTAAATGAAACAGGTGATTAATCATCAGAGGATGAATGCTTTGGCTGCCATAGTGGCAGGGTTGATGTTTGCTCTTCCTTATGCCTCACCGGCCGCGCCGGCATTCGGGGCAGGCCAGGAGGACGTCGCAGCCGCCGTCAAGGCAAAGCTCGACAAATCGCAGTACAAGGATGTGCAGGTGAACGTCGACCCCGGCGGAGTCGCCACACTGACCGGCTCGGTGAGCCTCTATGAATACAAAGCAGACGCAGACAAGACGGTTCACAAGGTAAAGGGCGTGACGGCGGTTCGCAATGACATCGAAGTCGCAGGCCCCAGCATTTCTGACGCCCAACTGCAAAAGACGCTCGGCGAAAAGTTGGCCTATGACCGAGTGGGCTATGGCAATGTCTTCGATGCCATAACTCTGAACGTGCAGAATGGAGTTGTCACCCTGGGCGGGTCCACCCACGACTATCCCAATCGCGACTCGGCCCTGGGTACGGTTTCTACCACGCCCGGGGTGAAGGATGTGGTCGACCAGATCGCCGTCGACCCGCTCTCGCCGATGGACGACCAGATTCGCCTGCAGGTCGCGCGCGCGGTCTATGGTTTTGCGTCATTGAACCGATACGCCATTGATCCCGCAAAACCGATTCGCATCGCGGTCCAGAACGGCAACGTGGCTCTCTATGGCGTCGTTGACTCGGAAGCCGACAAGGACGCCGCGGGAATCCGTGCTAACGGTGTGCCGGGAGTCTTCAGCGTGAAGAACTACCTGCAAGTCGCTGGTCAACCCGCAGAGCACCAATGAACCAATCTTGGCTCGCGGTTCGTGGATCGCCGACTCTCCGATCTCGACTCGCGAGCCGCGGCAACTGACGGCGGCTTCGTCAGCGGTGCAGCTCTGCGACAACCGGTATGCTGTAGAGTGCCTCGGCCGGCGGCAACCCGGCCGGTGGACTTCTGTATTCCATGAGGGTTCAATGGAGCCGGATCTGCAGCGGCAAATCGAGTCAGCAGCAGCAGCGCCGCCCGCCTCTCCGGAACTGGCACAGAACCCCCGAAATCACCCGCCGAGTCTGCCAGAGCGGAATACTTTCGAGTGGGTTTTCCTCGGCCCGAATGGCTTGCGCGCCGGCTGGTCCATTCTGCTCTTCTATGTGATCTACGAATTCTTCGGGACTGTCGTCGCCACCATCCTTTATCTGGCCGGGATCATCGGCGACAGCGCCGGCAACTCTGCGCGCGGCGTCCTCATTGCGGAATTGATTCCTCTTTTTGCGTTGTTAGGTGCTGCCTCTATCATCTCTCTTCTCGAAGGCCGCCGGCCCTGGAGCTATAACCTTGCGGGCCCGCAGCGCGCGCAGCGTTTTGCAGCGGGTGCGGCCGTCGGCTTTGTCGCTCTGTCCCTGCTGGTTGCAGGGCTCTCACTCGGAGGCTGGCTCAGAATTGACCACGCGCTGCCGCCCGGCTTGCAGGCTTTCCGCGACGGCGCACTCTGGGGCTGCGCCTTTCTCACCGTCGCCTCGGTCGAAGAGGGCCTGTTCCGCTGCTACGGATTATTTACCCTTGCCCGGGGCATCAACTTCTGGTGGGCCCTGGCCGCTGAGATAGCTGCCTGTACTGAAGCATTTTGGCGCTCAACCAGTAACGGCATACTTGGCGTGTATATCATTGCCGGGATCGGGTTGTTTCCCTGCCTCGCGCTTCATCTCAAAGGCGCTCCGCGCAGCGCATTCTGGCAGGCCGCATGGGTCACATCCACCGTATTCGGGCTCTATCACACGAGCAACAACGGCGAGAACTGGATCGGTGTCTTTGCCGCCGCGGCGATTGGATTCGTGTTCTGCATGAGCGTGCGCCTCACCGGATCGGCGTGGTGGGCGATCGGTTGTCACGCCGCATGGGATTGGGCGGAAACATTCTTTTACGGCACAGCCGACAGCGGAATGCAGGGGCACGGTCATTTTCTCAGTGCGCAGCCGGCAGGCAGTCAGCTGTGGAGCGGCGGTACAGACGGCCCCGAAGGCAGTCTGCTGGTGCTCGGCGTTATCGTTTTGCTCGCTCTCTTCGTGCTTGTGGCCTATGGACGCAGGGAGTTGCCGGCGCCCGAGGCTGTGCCCGCGGAACCGACCATGAGTTGAGGAAACCCCGCGGTCTCATGCGGCGGTATCCTGTCTCTGACCGATGCCCCAACCGCCTCTAGCAGAATTCGCGCCGAACTCCGCCGCAAACGCATCGCGACCCAGGCGTAAACGCCGCTGGCTGCGACTTCTGTTCCTTCTCGTTGGCTGTTTTCTGCTGCTCCTCGGCGTCGCCCTAGCGCTCGGTGTGCTCTGGCTGCGCTCCGTCACCCGCGCCGCGTTGCCCCAACTCGACGGAGAGATACACCTCGCCGGCCTCTCCGCGCCCGTCACCGTCTGCCGCGACGCCCATGGCGTGCCCCACATCGATGCCGCCGGCGAGGACGATCTCTTTGTCGCCCAGGGCTACGTCACCGCCCAGGACCGGCTTTGGCAAATGGACCTGCTGCGGCGCGCCCCCGACGGAGAATTGGCCCAGGTATTCGGCTCGGTTGCACTCCAACACGACAAACAACAGCGCGTGCTCCGAATCCGGTTGACCGCTGAGCGCGTCTACAGCGCTCTTTCCGATGCCGACCGGAAGCGTCTCGACGACTACGCGCGCGGTGTGAATTTGTTCATCTCTCAGGCCGAGAGCACCAACTCGCTTCCCCCCGAATTCCGCTTGCTCCTGTATCAACCGCAGCCCTGGCGCGGCGTCGACTCGATCAGCGTGGGCCTCTCAATGGTGCAGGAGCTCGACATGCACGCCGCGGACAAATTCGACCGCGCGCGGGTGTCGTCGACGCTGCACGATCCCCAACTCGAAGCCGATCTTTATCCCGTCGGTTCCTGGCGCGACCATCTGCCTACCGGAATCAAAGTGGACTTGAGCCAGCCGCAGCCCGTCGCGCCGCAAAAACATCGTCGCCAAAACGACGACGATGACGACGATGACGATGAGAATACGCAGACACATCTCCAGCCGGGCGGACCCGCCGGAGCCCTCATCGCGCAGGAGGACTTCCGCGTATTGACGACTCTCCTGGGCCAGGCTGCGTGCAGTGGCTGCGCGGCCGGATCGAACAACTGGGTCGTAGCCGGCAGCCATACCGCCAGCGGAAAGCCGCTGCTTGCCAACGACATGCACCTCGAGTTGAGCGTGCCGAACATCTGGTATATGGCCGATCTAAATGCGCCCGGTCACGATGGCGCACCGGGCTTCCATGCCGCGGGAGTCACCCTGCCGGGATTTCCCTTTGTTATTGCCGGCCACAATGAGCACGTGGCATGGGGGTTCACCGCTCTTTTGGCCGATGTGCAGGATCTCTATTACGAAAAGCTCGACGGCAAGGGCAACTACGAGGGCAATGACGGCGCATGGCATCCGCTCGCACTCGACCACGAAATCATTCACGTCCGCGGCGCCAAGGATGTGGTTGTGGACGTGCAATCGACGGAGCACGGCCCCCTGATGAACCCGATTCTGTCCGGCGAAGATCGGCCCCTCGCGCTGAAGTGGACGCTTTACGACCCGGCACTTCACGCCATTCCCCTCTACGAGATGAACACGGCCTCAAACTGGGCGGAATTTTCTGCGGCTCTCGAGAACTGGTGCTGGCCTACGCAAAACCTGGTCTACGCCGATGATCAGGGCCACATTGCCTATCATGCAATTGGCAGAGTGCCGATTCGGCCGGCAGGTTTGGCTGACGTTCCCATCCGCGACACTTCCCACGAGTGGCAGGGATACATCCCGTCCCCCGCGATGCCCAACGCCTTCGATCCCCCCTCCGGTTTTCTCGCCACCGCCAATTCACGTGTCACGACGGACAATTCACCTTACGCGTTGACCGACGAATGGATGGATCCTTATCGCACCGAGAGGATTTACAAGGCGCTCGATGGACGCGACCGCCTGACGCCCAGGGACATGCTGGCGTTACAAACCGACATTTACAGCGAAGTCGATCAGGAGATGGGCCACCGCTTCGCCTATGCCATCGATCACTCCGCAGGCGCTGACGCGCAGTTGCGCAAAGCTGCCGACCTGATGCGAAGCTGGGACGGCCGGCTCACAACCGACTCGGCTGCGGCTTCGCTCGTGACCCAGACGCGTGCTGCGTTATGGCCCATGATCCTCGAGCCCAGGCTGGGCAAGCTGGCCGGCACCTACCATTGGGGAGAATCGCCATTCGCCGAAGAAGAGATCGTGATGCACGCCAAGCCGGAGTGGCTGCCGAAGAATTACAAAAACTGGGATGAGCTGCTGGCTGCCGCCGTGGTCAAAGGTATGCACGACGGCAAAGCGCCGGCCGATGTCGCCGAGTGGAGCTACGGAAAATGGCACATCGTCGAGCTGGACCATCCCCTGGCGCGGTTCCTGCCTCTCATTGGCCGCGACGCGGATGAGGGACCCCTGCCGCTGAGCGGCGACAAAACCACAGTCAAGCAAGTAGACCGCGCTTTCGGGCCCTCACAGCGCTTCACCATGGACTGGAGCAACGTGGATGGATCGACCGAGAACATTGTGCTCGGCGAGAGTGGCAACCCCCTGAGCCCTTACTTCCGCGACCAGTGGAACGGCTGGTATACGGGAACCACCCTTGCGCTGCCCTTCACGCCGCCAGCGGTTGCGGCCCAGATCACCCACACCTTGCGCCTGCTGCCATGAAAGAGCGCGGAGCAGGGCTCAGAGATCAGGCCGGGAAACAGTCGCGCCTGCGTTACAGCGCAGGCCCTCTGATCATTTTTCTCGCCGCCTTCCTCTCCATCGCACCGCAATTGATTCGGGGCAACTCCTGCGGCCACGACTTCAATGTCCACCTCGTCTCCTGGCTCGACTGCGTGAACGCGTGGCAGCATGGAATCCCTTACCCCCATTGGGCGCCAAGCCCCAACTATGCCGCCGGAGAACCTCGTTTCGTTTTTTATCCTCCGCTCACCTGGATGCTGGGCGCGCTGCTTGGCGTGGTCTTTCCCTGGAGCTTCGCGCCCATCGCCATGACGTTTCTGACGTTGGCCGGCACGGGCCTCGCCACTCGCGCGCTTGCGCTCGAAGCTCTCCACGACCTGCCCGCTACATTGGCCGGATGCGTTTCGATCTTCTCCGGCTTTGCGCTGTTCACCGGCTACGAGCGCTCCGCTTTTCCCGAGTTTGCCGGCGGCGTCTGGCTGCCATTCCTGCTTCTGTTCGTGCTTCGTGACCGGAACCCGGCCGCTCCTTTTTTTCGCCGCGCCTTCGACGGCTCAACCGCTCCGCTGGCTCTCGCGCTCGCGGCCTCGTGGCTCTCCAATCTGCCACTTGCCGTGATCGCCACCTATCTTCTGGCTGGCGCTACTCTGCTCACCGCCGCGGCGCGAAGGTCCTGGGCTCCAGCGCTGCGCGCCGCCGTCGCAGTCCCGCTCGGCCTCGGCCTCGCCGCTCTCTACTGGTTTCCCGCCGCCAACGAACAAAATTGGGTCGATATCAAGCAGGCAACTCAGGACCCCGGCTACAACTTCGCGAACAACTGGCTCTTCGCCCACAATGCGAACCCGATCCTCGCGTTGCACGACTCAATCAATCACCAGGTTTCCTGGATTGAAATCTCGATGATCTTCGTGGCAGTTGCGGCCGCGGCAGTCTGCTGGTGGCGTGGAACCCTCCCTGTCCAGACAACCTCCGGCTGGCGCGGTTGGTGGATTCCGCTGGCCGCCATTCCGGCTGTGGCTCTGTTTTTCTCTTTCCCCGTTTCGCGGCCGCTTTGGCATCTGCTGCCCGAAATGCCCTTCCTGCAATACCCCTGGCGATGGCTTGAGGCAGTCGAGGCGCCCATGGCGATCTTCTTCGTCGCTGCGGTGTGGCCCGCCGCGCGGCGCGCGCGTATCGCTGTTCTCACGATCTGCGCTGCTTGGTTCATCGCTGCTGTGGTCTACGCCGGCACTGTCTTCTTCCAGGTCTGCTACCCCGAAGACGCGGTCGCCTCGACGCTTGCCGATTTCCGCGACGGCGCCGGCTTCGAAGGCATGTTCGAGTACGCGCCTCCTAACTCCGACATCTCGCAAATCGCCACCGGCCTGCCGGACGCTTGCCTCGTCGGCGATCCATCGACTCCGCTTGGCAAGCCCGACCCCGACGACCTCGATGCCAACCCCGCGTGGAGTCCTGAGCAGAACTCGTGTCAGGCAACCTACGTATTCGCTGGCGACGGCGCGGCAGATCCCGAGCACCGCCAAATCCGCGCATTCATCCCTCGCCCCGGCTACCTGGTCCTTCGCCTGCTCAGCTATCCGGCGTGGAAAATTCAAGTCAACGGCCTGCATCTGTACAACGACCGAACCAGCGAATGGCCCTTGCCCAAGCGCGACGACGGCCTCAACGCCGTGCCCGTTCCTGAAGGCCCGGTCACTGTGACGCTCGACTGGGAAACGACATCCGACGTCATCGCCGGCCGCTGGCTCACCGCGCTCAGCGTGCTTCTTGTCACTGGCCTATGGTTATTTGAACTGCGTTGCACACGAGGTCGTCTAACATGAATGAAATGGCTGCAGACGCCAAATCGCTGATCCAGGTGGGTGCGGAACTGACCGACCGAGCGCTGGAAGAACTCATCCCCAGCGCTGAGACCGTTCCTGCGTCGATTCATGGCGCCATGCGTCATTCTGTCTTCGCCGGCGGCAAGCGGCTCAGGCCGGTGCTGGCCATGCAGGCCGGCGCAACCATCGCCGGAAAAATTCCCGGCGGCATCGAGCGCCTTGGCGCCGCCATAGAAATGCTGCACACCTACTCTTTGATCCATGATGACCTGCCCGCGCTCGATAATGACGACCTGCGCCGCGGCAAGCCCACCTGCCACGTCGCCTTCGGCGAGGCCATCGCGATTCTGGCGGGTGACGCTCTGCAAACCCGCGCATTTCAAGTGCTTGCCGGTCTCGACTGCCCGCCCGCCGCAACCGTAAAGATCGTCGGCCTCGTCGCCGACGCCGTCGGCTCAATCGACGGAATGATCGGCGGCCAGGTTCTCGACATTGAGAGTGAGCACCTCAAGCCCACACCTGAGCTGGTTGAAGCCATCCATCGCGCCAAGACCGGTGCCCTGATCCGCGTCAGCGTGGTGGCAGGCGGCATTTATGCAGGTGCAACGGGCGACGACATCGCGCGCCTCGACCAATTCGGGCGCAAAGCCGGGCTCGCCTTCCAGATCGTCGACGACGTGCTCGATGTGACGGTGGACTCCGAGCACCTGGGCAAAACCGCAGGCAAGGATCAGGCAACCGAGAAGGCTACCTGGCCCGCCGTCTACGGCATCGAGCAGAGCCGTCGCGACGCTTCGCAATTGATTGACGAGGCATTTGCTGCCCTCGAGCCTTACGGCAGCCGCGCCGACGGCCTCAAAGCCGTTGCCCGCTACCTCGTCGAGCGGCAAAACTAGGAAGTGCGGGGTAAAAACTACCGGTCCAGAACCTCGCGCAGCTTCTGGCCCTGCGCTGAGAGATCCTGCACCGCCGCCTGAGCGTGCCCCAGAGTGGCTTGGAGCTCCTCAAGGAAGCCGGGCAGCCTGTTCCACCACGCGCGCACGATTTCCCCCTGATCGAGCATGGCGAGTGTGGCGCCTGAGGCCGCCGCGATCAGGCCGGCACGCCGATAGCCGGTCACCAGCAAAGCTCCGCTTGCAGCCAATGTGCCCGCCGCGGCGTATCGGAGCCAATTGATTTCACTATCGCATTGCGTCTGCGGCCCCTGAATCGAATTCTCTTGAGGCTTTGATAGCGGCACGACAACCATATCTTCTCCTCACAGTCCTGAAACCAAGGGCCGAAGAACACGCCCTGTGGCGTATCAAGTATGGCCTGAAAGTACGCTCGCCGTCGAATTTCTCAGGTACTTCTCACGTACCAAGCGCCCATAGCCGCCAGACGCATCCTCTAATCCAGATCGATCTCCCGCAGCGGCTTGCCCTCGGGTGCATCCTTAGCCTTGCGCATCGCCTCGGCAAAGCGCTTCTCCAGCAGATCCGCCTTGTTCTTCTCCGCGTCAACGCTCTGCCGGAAGATCGATTCCGTGCGTTCGCCATGCTCGCGCATCGCTTTGGCCGCTGTCTCCAGGTCCTCGAACATTTTCTTGCGAGGCGCTGAGGTATGGCTCACCAGCACGCCGCTCTTGGCATCGATCTTCAGCATGGCCCCGCAATCCGGGCACGCCACTTCAAACGTTTCTGCTTTGTTCTTCGCCGTCACAAATAGGATTGTATGCCGATCGGCGTCGCTCGCGCAGCCCAGCCCCCGGGAAACGTAGTTCCTGCCATCGCTTGACACGATTGCCCTCGCCAGCGAAAGATGAATGCGCCGGAAACTCAGGACTGCCCGAACTTCGATGCAACCCCGCTCGAGCCCTGAAGCCGCGCCCATCTCATTTGTCGGGAAGACCCATGCCACCAAAGACCTTGCTTTCACTGCTCGCAATTCTGGCGCTCTTCGCGTCCGGCGCATTCCTCCTCGGCGCACGCCACGCTGCTGCCGGCATCGGTGCCGCGCAATCGTCCGCGCGCGAAGTGATCGACTCCTCCCCGCTCAAGGT
>Ga0187851_10004268_pt1 | contig 11738 bp, 11 predicted proteins | sample June2016WEW_6_10_FD_132997 | JGI IMG/M metagenome (GOLD analysis project Ga0187851, IMG submission 132997) | Peatland microbial communities from SPRUCE experiment site at the Marcell Experimental Forest, Minnesota, USA - June2016WEW_6_10 | ecosystem: Environmental > Terrestrial > Soil >... | reverse complement strand
GGCTGCCGGAGCCGGTGACGCGGATGCCTTCCACGCGCGCCTCCGGCACCACATCGTAGAACTCCTGCAGCAGGTCGTAGGTGGATTGAATCGGGCTGCCGGCGATGCGGCGGTAGTCCGACAGCACCAGGGGCGGGTCCGCGCTCACCATGCGGAAGGGACGGGCCCCGCCGCAGAGCGTCTCCAGAATGCCGCGATCCGCCGGCCGGCCGAGGGCGGCCAGCTTCAGGCTGATCGAGCCGATATCCAGACCGATATTGATGCCCATAAGCGCGCCGGTTATCTAATGATAAGGCAGGCGCGGCCTGGTTTCCACGATTTCAGGCCTGAATAGCTGTTTATAGAGGCTAACGGCGCGGAAACGGGAGCCGAACGGGGCAAGGCGTTACTGCTTATAAAGGCTTTCAAACTGCCGCAGTTCGGCGGCGCCGATGTCGGAAATGGCCCAGTAGGCCATCCCGCCGGTATTCCAACCGGCGGCCTGGTAGCCGTTCCGCGAAAACTCCTTCCCGGCGCTTGCGGCAGCGGGCCACGTAAACAGATTGACGACGTGTTGCCGCCGCTGGTAAACCAGAACCGCCACCGGACGGTCGTCCACGTAATCCATACGCCCGCCGATTAGCGGGAATCCCTGCGCGGCAAGGTCTCTCACGTTCGGCGAGAAGTCCAGCTTGCCGTTGAACCAAGGCTTGACGGTGTGCCGGTCGGATGAAGGCACGTCCAGCAGATGCGCTCCCATCAGCGACCGCACGTGGCTTGACAGGACGTTCTGCGCGATCAAATCGGCGTGCGAGGTATGCCAACGGAATAGGGCGACGTTCCATGCGGCCGAAGCCGATAGCAGGATGGCGGCGGCAATCGCGATCCGGCGCCATGGTCCGGCGGCCGGGCGGTTGGCCTGGCGCAGGGAAAATCGAATACGCTGTGGTAAGCTGGCCGGCGCACGGTAATAGGGTGCGTGGGCGCGAATGGCGGTGCGCAGTTCCAGAAGCCGCGCATGCATCTCAGCGCAAGAACCGCAGGCTGCGAGATGCTCGGCGACCTGGGCTCTTTGGACCGCGTCCAATTCTTCGTCGAGGTATGGCTCCAGCAGACTTTTTACCGGCGCGCAGGTCATTCGGAAGCCTCCCTCAACCGCGCCGCCAGGCAATCCTGCAGGCGCTGGCGCGCGCGAGAGAGCCGGGACATGACGGTGCCGATCGGAACACTCGCGGCTTCCGCAATATCCCGGTACGGCATTTCTTCCAACTCCCGCATCACCACGGCCTCGCGGAACTCCAGGGGAAGTAAGTCCAGGCAGTTGCGCAACTCGGCGAACTTAGCGCCTTCGACTAACTTAGTTTCGACCGTGGCGGCCGCGGCGGCGGGAACATGCATCTCTTCATCGAACGACACGTGCGTCGACCCTCTCTCGCGGCGGAGCCAGGTGAGTGCGGTATTGCGGACCACCGCCAGAAGCCAGGCTCGTCCATCCCCGCCCCTAAAGCCGTCGAAAAAATGAAAGGCGCGCAGATAGGCTTCTTGCACTACATCTTGTGCGTCGTCCTCGTTGCGCGTCAGCCAACGCGCCAGGTTATAAGCCGCGTCCAAATGCGGAAGCATCGCCTTCTCGAAGAGGGCCAGGTTCGGCGCGGCTTTCATCCGGCCGGCGCCTCGATACAAATCATATGTGACTATATGGTACACCGGTGTGCCACGGGCGTTACCGGGCGGCGCCAGCTACGCTCGCCGGGTGGGGCGGGACTCTAGTCCTGCACGGGCTCTCCAGAACCCGCTCCGGGCGAGTGTGGCCCGCGGGCGGGTCTGGAGACCCGCCGCAGGCGTAGACGCCTGCCCCACATTGCTTGCGCCACCATAATGTGGTCCTGGTGGCCGCTGCCTGGACGCAAACCGCCGCACCCGGGCAGGCGGTGTTCGGGCTGTCACTCGCCGGATCGCGACAAGGAGGGTCCGCGGCTGGGCGGCGTCTGCGGACGCGTGTCGGGATCGGCGCCATCGTTCGGTTACTCGGATGCGCTTAAGAATGCGCACATCACATGGCCGCCGAGTCGCTCGACAAGTGGCTGGCCGACCCGGAAAGTCTGGTGCGGGACAACAATATGGCGTTTCATCCGGATAGCGCGGCCGAGAGGAGCGAGATCATCGCGTACCTGAAGCAACTGCGATAAGGTACACTCGACGCATGCAAGCACCTGTCCTGCTGGGTCTACTGGTCTCGCTCCCGGCATTCGCCGAATTCGCGGACGTTCACGGCATCAAGATGTATTACGAGATTCACGGCGAAGGGCGGACGGTGGTGTTGCTGCACGGCGGCACGTCGACCATTCAATCTTCATTCGCCGGGCAGCTTTCGGTGCTGGCGCGGAACCATCGGGTGGTCGCCATCGAACAGATGGGACATGGACACACGGGCGACGTTGCCGGGCGGGAATTGTCCTATGAAGGCATGACCGAGGACACGGCGGCGCTGCTGGTTCGGCTTGGGATTTCGAACGCGGACGTAATCGGCTGGAGCGACGGCGGTCAACTGGCGCTGCGGCTGGCGTTCACCCATCCCGAACTGGTGCGGCGGGTGGTGGCTTCCGGCGTGGGACTCGGCGCGGTCACGCCGCAGATGCAGCAAGCCATGCGGTCGCTCTCGCCCGATCGTTGGTCCGCCCAGGTGCGCGAAGAATATGCGCGCGTTTCGCCGGACGGGCCGCAACATTGGCCGGTGTTCTTCGACAAGATCCGGACCATGTGGGCCAAACCGGCCTGGGGCTTTTCGGAGCAGGACCTGGGGAAGATCAAGGCGCCGGTGATGATTGTGGCGGGGGATCTGGATTTCACGCGCGTGGAGGAGACTACCCGGATTTACCGGATGATTCCTGCGGCGAGGCTGGCGATATTGCCCGGGACCGATCATTTTACGTTTCAGAAGCGGCCCGGTTGGCTGGATCCGATGATCCTGGATTTCCTGGACGGGAACTGAAGTGCGGGATCGCGGCCAGGGCCACGAATTGGAGGGCGGGCAATTCTGCCCGCAGCCGGCTTTCAGACGGCTGGCTCGACTTTGGCCTCTTGGTGGGGCGGGCCTCCAGGCCTGCGCGGGTTCTCCGGCTAAAAGCCCCGCGGCAGCGCATGGCGCTGCCCCACGAGTTATGTCTCATTGGGGACCTTCCAATTTGTCGACTAAGTCAAGACGGCAAGGGCGAGCTTGGTTCGCTGAAGAGCGGGCCCTGGAGGTCTGCCCTACCAGGACTTCCTGGTCTTTATACTGCAATTGATACAACTTCCAGTAAATGCCGCGCAGCGCCAGCAACTGCTGGTGCGTGCCGGATTCGCGTAGGCGGCCCTTATGCATCACCAGGATGCGGTCGGCGCGCTGAATCGTCGACAGCCGGTGTGCGATGACAATCGAGGTGCGGCCTTCCACCATGCGGCTCAGCGCTTCGCGCACGCGAAATTCAGTCTCCGTATCGACGCTTGAAGTGGCTTCGTCCAGAATCAGGAAGCGCGGATTGTGGGCCAACGCGCGGGCGAAGCTGATCAGTTGTTTCTGACCCGTGGAGAGGCCGCTGCCGCGCTCGCGGATGGAATGCGCGAATCCGTCGGGCAGCGAGCGGATGAAGTCCAGCAGGTTGACCTGTTCGGCGGCGTCCTCCACGGCCTGGCGGGAGATGCCCTGGGTGCCCAGCCGGATGTTGTCTTCGAGCGTCCCCGTGAACAAATACGGGTCCTGCAAGACCACGCCGAATTGGCGGCGCAACTCTTGCGGATCGAGCTGCCGCACGTCGCAGCCGCCCACGCGGATGGCGCCTTTCCGCACGTCGTAGAAGCGCAGCAGCAGGCTCATGAGCGTGGTCTTCCCTGCCCCGGTGTGGCCCACCACGGCGATGGTTTCGCCAGGCTGGATGGTGAAGCTGACGTCGCGCAGCACCCAGTCCAATTCCGCTCCCTCACGGTCTTGGCTCGGTTCAGATCCCTTATAGGCGAACCACACGCCATCGAACTCGATGCGCGCCGAAGCGGGCGCGGGCCGCGGATTGGATGGCGGCAGGATCGCGGCTTGGGTGTCCAGCAGCTTGAAGATGCGTTCGGCCGACGCCATGGCGCCTTGCAGGATGTTGTACTTCTCGCTCAGATCCTGGATGGGGCGGAAAAAGCGCAGCCCGTATTGCAGGAACGCCACCACCACGCCCAGCGTGAGTGCGCCGCGCCCGATGCGGAAGCCGCCATAGGCCAGGATGCCGGCCAGCGCCAGCATGGAGAGGAACTCCACCACCGGGTAGAACCAGCCGTAGGCCAGGATGGCGTCCTTATAAGCGTCCATGTGCTCCCGATTGACGCCATCGAATTCCTGCCGGCTCTTCGCTTCGCGGTTGAAGAGTTGCAGCACCACGATGCCGGTGACATGCTCCTGCAGATACGAATTGATCTTGGCGATGGCGATGCGGATGCGCCGGTAGCTGTCGGTGACGCTGCGCCGGAAAATGGCGGTCGCCAGGATCACCAGCGGCATCACGGCCAGCATCAGACCGGTGAGGCCGGGGCTCAAGTTGAACATGATGGCTACAATGAAACTCAGCACCAGCACGTCGGCCAGGATGGTCACGAGGCCGGAAGCGAACAGATCGTTGAGCACGTCCACGTCTGTGGTGACGCGCGTGACCAGCCGGCCCACCGGATTGCGATCGAAGAAAGCCAGATCCAGTCCCTGCATGTGCGCCATGAGCTGCTTGCGCAAATCGAACATGGCAAGCTGGCCGGTGTACTGCATCAGGTAGACTTGCGCAAAATCGAAAATGAAGGTGCCCAGGAGGACGCCCAGATATAGCACGCCCACTGCCGCGAGTCCGTCCCAGGGGCCGGCGGGCAGATAGCGATCGAAGGGCGTGGCAACGCGTGCGGGATTGGGCGCGAGATAGCGATCCACGGCGATCTTGGTCAGCAGGGGGCCAAGCACTTGCAGCACGGATTCCAACAGCAGGAAGAACAGCTAAAGCGCCACGTAGCCGCGATATGGGCGCATGTATCCCAGCAGCCTGCGCATCAGGCGGGAATCGTATGCCTTGCCGAGGACCTCTTCTTCCACTATTTCCAGTTTAGCGTGGAGGTTGCGGCGGCGCGGGCGGCGGAGGTTGCGGCGGAGGGGGCGGCGCATTGGCGGCGCCGGCGGCGCGGAAGGCCAACACGTAGCGCTGCATGCCAAACTCGAACCAGCTCATGCCGAGCGAGGTGGCTTCCTGCAAGGCCCTCCGATTACCCCAGCCATCGTGTGTAATGCGGTAGCAGGCGATCACTGTGCCGGTGCGATCCGCTCCCCGGCGGCAGTGCAAGAAGATGGGGCTCGCGGAGTCGTCCAACAAGGCCAGCACGTGCGAGATCTTTTGATCGGATGGCGCGTGGGCCCCGCTAAGCGGCGCGTTGACGTAATGCATCCCCGCCGCCTCCACCGCGCGTCGTTCCGCCTTGCAGGAATGCTCGCCTTCAGGGCGCAGATCGATGACCGTCTTCACTCCCAGCTTAGCCAGGCTGTGCAAGCCTTCGGCAGTGGGCTGCGCGCCGCGGTAGATGCGCCCGGTCACCTGGTGGAAGTTGGGGACGCCCGGCGCTGCCGCGTCGACGGCCCATGCCGGGATGGAGAGTGCGGCGTGGCCGGCGAGAATCAGGAGCGCCATTCCACGCATGCAAACAGGATACCACCACAGTTGTGGGGCAGCGCTACTGCCCGAGAGGCTAAGCCACCAGAAGGCCAAAGGCACTTACAACGGATCGTCGGGGCCCGATAGCGGATCTGAGAAACCAGCGTGGCGCACGCGCGGCATGGGTTTGTCGCTCACGAAGAAATCCGCGCTGGACTCCGCTCTGTAATCGATACCCGCGGCGCCGGTCTGCCGAAGCAGATCCCGGGCGCGCTTGATCCAGTCTGGGTTGTCGCAATGCACGGACATGAGGACGCCGCCCTGCTTGATGCGGCCCGCGAAGCGTTTCGCCTCGTATTCGGGCATGCCCATGCCGGCCAGCGCGCCGACGATGCCACCCACGGCGCCCACCGCGCCTACACCGGCCAGCGCGGCCACAATCGGTCCCGCCGCAATGAGCGGCCCCAGGCCGGGGATCGCCAACGCCCCGATGCCGGTGAGCCAGCCCACCACACCGCCGGAGATACCCCCGACGATGCCGCCGGCCGTCGCCCCTTCGGGCGCCTTCGTATTTTTTTCATGGGCAAGGTCTTTGGTGCCCTGATTTTCCTGGAACAATACAGAGATGTCCGGACCGCGAAATCCGGCCGCGCGCAACGCCTCAATGGCTTCTTCGACGCTGAGCCGATCGGGGTAAATGCCGAATACCGAGTTGTTCTTGTTGGCCATACTCCTCTCCTTCGCGGGGGACAGGAGCAATGCGCGAGCCAATGGGTTTCAACGCACGTGCGATATTGCACTAAGAGGTGGCCGCCTGACAGGCGGCCTTGGCGATCTGAAATCGTCCGTCCGGGGAGATGCGCTGGCTAGCCGCGAACTCCGGCCCGCCGAGAACCGATCCCGACCATGTCTCCGCTTCTGGCGCTCGGGTCAACCACCGTTCTGGATCCATCGCCAGCGGCGCCGCGGTGAGGAAACCTGCGGCGCGGGAGCTATTCCGCTTTGCGGCATCGCCCCAGCGCGGACGACAAATCCCGCGCCGATTGAAACCGGTTCTCGGGGCGCTTCTCGCTAGGCAGTGATGCACCATTTGCCGCACGCCGCCCCGCGAGCCGCTCGAACAAAATCAGCCGTCCGGATTTCAACCGTTCTTACTTGAAATCACGATCGCGTATAAGCCCCATAGCTGTTTGGGCTCCGCCAAAAGCAGGGGAAGAGTGTCCGGCCACACACGAAGTGAACCGGAAACAACGCTGGCGGTTGCACGATTAAGCGGCGCGCAAACACGCCTAAATCAGAAAGACTTCAAATCGGCCACCATCCAGACGGCCCCCGTAATCAGGAAAGTCAAACCGAATTCGGACCAGTTCAGATGGGCTTCTGGGTGGGCGATAGGCGCGGAACCCAAACCAACACACCAAAGAGTGCCAGCATGAGGGTCATCAGGCGAATTGCAAGCCGTGCCTGGCGATTGATGAGAATGGAAATCGCCGCGAGTGCAAATGCGATCGTCGTGAGTGTCGCCCAAAAAGTCCGATTTGGCGGAATCCACTTTGGAACCAAGCCGGCTGTCGCAGGAAGATATAGTATCTGACTCAGCGTGAATGAAATCGCGCAGACTCCGAGCCCCAGGCGCGCCACTCGGCCGAACGCTACCGCCCGTGCCGCATTTGCCTCGGTTGCGGCGTACAGGGCAATCGCACCGCAGAGTGAGGAAAACTGTTCGAAGAAGCTTCCGTAGTGCACATAGACGGCCGGTGCGGCAATGATGCCAGGGATGCAGGCCAGGGAGAAAAGCGAATAGACGACGCCGAGAACGATCGACGCCAAACGCGCGGTGCTTGCGTACTGCATCCCAATCCCACCGGCAATTTGAACGATCATGAGACATCCGCCGACGATGGTTCCAAAAGGCAGGCTCCAGATCCGGCGCAGGGTTTGCCAGGTGTCGGAGTCGTTCCACATCAGTGCGATGACGCCGCACAGCACCGCCGACACGCCAAAGACGATCCGCCCGTACAACGCTGTTTTCATACAAGAAACGGTAACATCCTCGCACCCGCAAGCTGTGTTCCCGGGTTGCGTATCCGGAAGCTACTTCTGCAAATTCGGGGTTTGGGAGAAGTTACTCGAAGCGAGCTTCCCGGCTGGTTCGGCGAACCATAGCGAACTGGCGAAGTGCGGCTAAAACCCCGCGGCGAGCTTCGCGCGCAGAGGAGCGGGCCTGCGAGGCCGCGCAGGCTGCGAGCCTGCCCCACTAGTACCTAATTGCAAAACTAAGCGTATTGTCTTATGATTTGGACATGGGCCAACGAGCAGCGACGTTTTTAACCTCCGAAGAAGAACAAACCCTCCGGCAGTGGACACGCGCTGGTACGAGTGAGCATCGGATGGTCGAGCGGGCGAAAGTGATTCTCTTAGCCCACCAGGGAAAGTCCAACCTGGAGATTGCCGAGCAATTGAAGACCCGGCCCGCCCGCGTTTCGAAGTGGCGGCAACGCTTCGGCCAACTGAGGCTGGACGGTTTGCGGGACGCAGACCGGAATGGTCGGCCAACGCATTATGACCAGGCGACGGAAAAACGGGTGTTGACGCTGTTGGACGAACCGCCACCGGAAGGCTATGGGAAGTGGTCCGGCGGCCTGCTGGCGCAGACCCTGGGAGACGTCAGCGACGATCAAGTCTGGCGTGTGTTGCGCAAGCACGACATTTGCCTGCAGCGGCGGCGGAGTTGGTGTATCAGTACGGACCCGGAATTCGGCCCCAAGGCGGCTGATATCGTGGGGTTGTACTTGAATCCACCGGGAAACGCCTTGGTGTTGTGCGTGGATGAGAAGCCGTCGATCCAAGCATTGGAGCGGGCGCAAGGCTGGCTCCGCCTGCCCAATGGCAAGGCGCTGAATGGATTCAGCCACGGGTACAAGCGGCACGGCACCACCACCTTGTTTGCGGCTTTCGACATCGCAACCGGACAGGTCATTGCCGGCCACTACTATCGACGGCGGCGGAGAGAGTTTCTCGACTTCATGAACCAGATCGTGGCCGCCTACCCGGATCGCGACCTGCACGTTGTGCTGGACAACTTGAATACTCACAAGCCCAAAGAAGACCGGTGGCTGAAGCGCCATCCGAGAGTCCATTTGCATTTCACGCCGACATATTCCTCGTGGCTGAATCAGGTGGAATGCTGGTTCAGTATCCTGGGCCAGCAAGCGCTCCAGGGTGTGAGTTTCACGTCGCCCACACAATTGCGCGAGGCGATTGACAAATTTGTCAAAGCCTACAACAAAAAGGCCGCGCCCTTCGAATGGACCAAGGCCGTGGTCCACCAGACTGGGCCCAAGCCGAAATACGCCGATTTATGCAATTAGGTACTAGGTGAGCAGGCTCCGCAGGCGGCGGGCGCTCTCCGGCCGGCGCAGTTTGCGCAGCGCTCTCAATTCGATCTGGCGCACGCGCTCGCGGGTGACGTCGAGATCCGCGCCGATTTCCTCGAGCGTATGCTCGCGCCCGCAACCTACGCCGAAACGCAGCCGCAGCACCTGTTCTTCGCGCGGCACCAGCGTTTGCAGGAACGCGGACGTCTCATTGCGCACCTCGGAAGCCAGCACCGTGTCGGCCGGCGAAGCACTGCCGCGGTCCGCAATCAATTCGCCCAGCGTGGAAACCTCGTCGGTACCGATGGGTGTGTCCAGAGAAATGGGTTCGCGGGAAATAATTCGGAGCTTGCCGACCTTGTCGCCGGTGGTCTTCATTTGGGCGGCCAGTTCGGCGTCCTCCGGCGGCCGGCCCAACTCCCGCTCCATTTGGCGGGAAGCGCGGAAGAATTTGTTGAGCTGATCGTTCATGTGGATCGGAATGCGGATGGTGCGGGCCTGTTCGCCGAGGGCGCGCGAGACAGACTGCATCACCCACCAGGTGGCATAGGTGGAGAACTTGAATCCGCGCCGGTAGTCGAACTTTTCCGCCGCACGCATCAGGCCCAGGCTGCCTTCCTGCACCAGGTCGAGCAGTTGCAGTCCCCGATTCATATAGCGCTTGGCCACGGAAACCACCAAGCGAAGATTGGCGTTCACCAAGTCGGCCTTGGCTTGTTGCGACTCGCGCTCGCCCTGGTGGATCCTCTGCAGCGTGGCTTGCAGCTCGGCATGCGTGGCGCCGGCCAGAATTTCGAGTTTCCGCACGTCGGCGCGCAGCACTCGCGCACGAACCTGCGCGTCCCGTCCGGCTGCCAGCCCGGCTTGCTTCAGTTCGCGGTCGAGCCGCTCCAACTCGGATGCCCGGCGTTCCAGCTCATTGGCGAACTCGCTCCATTGATCGGGACGAAAGGGGATCTGGCGGATGTGCTGCGCCACGGTAACTTTGGCCCGCTTGAGCCGGCCCGACAACTGGCGGCGCAACGCGCGATCGCCGGCAGGCGCGACCGAGAGCCATTGGTCGATCTGCCGCAGTTTGGCGTATTGACGCTTCACGCGGCCAAAGTGCGTAGTGAACCCGGCGCGGCGTTGGCGGTCGGCGGCGCTGTCGTCCTCCACGTCGCCGCGTTCGATCAGGCCATCCAGCTCTACCGATCCAGCCGCGATCCGGGCCAGCAGTTCCACCACTCTTTGCTGCACCAGCGCGGAACGGCTGATGGCCCTTTCGCGGCGCATCTTGCCGCGCTCCATGCGGCGGGCAAGGTCCACTTCCTGCGCTCTCGTGAGCAGGGGAACCGAGCCGATTTCCCGTAGGTAGCGCCGCACCGAATCGTCAGGTTCCGGGAAAGACGGAACCGGTTCTTCGAACGCCGCAGGCTGCTCGAAAACTTCGGCGTCATCTTCCAGCGAGAGCCGCAGCCCCGCGCTGGCATCAGGATCCGCCACATGCAAAGGTGCGTCAAACTGGGTGCCCTCACCCACCCGCATTTGGTAACTCGATATCATCATGCCCCTCAACTCCCCTCTCCCCACGCTGGGTGGGGATAAAATCGCTAATCGTCAGCAGTTTGCAGCAGTCGAGCGGGCAGACCTATGGCCTGCGGGCTGGAAAGTGGCTGCTCAGAACCGATGGTTGCTGAGATTGCATGCGACAATATGCAGTTTAGGGGCCATCTTCTAACCGAGATGGCCATGGCACCGGAGCGCGTCAACCTACTTTGGCGCGGGCCGCGCTCTCGGCCTTGCGCACGGCCTTTTCGCGCAGGTTGTAGGCGTCGATGGCCACCTGCGAAGCCTCCCGCGCCATGCTGGTGCTCAATCGCTTTTCGGCTTCGTCGAACATATCCTCCGCCTGCATCCGGACGCGCCAGGCCTCGTCGTCGATCTCCTTCTGCTTTTGCGCCAAAGCCTTGATCTTGGGGTCGACGTCCGCGGCTTCTTTCCTGGCCTTCTCGTATTTGCGCTTAGCGGGCGCACCGCCTTCTTTCACCTCCGCTTCCGCCGCCAGCTCGGCGTAGGCCTTGTTCAGGTCGTCGCTCCAGGCGCTTCGGACGTCTTTTTCCAGTTCGTCGAAGGCTTCCCAGGCTATGTCGGCCGTCCGCCGCACTCTCTTCTTTTCCATGAGCCATTTCCAGACGCCCCATTCCTTGGCGACTTCCAGAAGCGACTTGGCATCTTCCACTTGCACGAGTTTGCGCATAAGCGAGTCTGCTGACAGTATCCGTAAGGCGCGCGGCGAAGTCAACCCGGTCCTTCCTTTGTGACGCCGGACCGGCCTTGTGACGCCGGATCGGCGGTGCGGTGCGTCCTCCCCGCCGAAACACAGGCCAGTTGACACACATGCTATTGACTCGCGCGCCCGAGTCAGTGCAGAATGACTCAATACTGCCCGCAAGGGAATAAACGATGACAGATAAGTTACACCGCAATCGCATTCAGATACCCGGAGCCATCCCCTCGGCGCTTATGTGGGGACTCGCAATTCTACCCGCCATGTTAGCGATCCCGCAGGCCACGGCTCAGACGTTCAAAGTGGTCTACACATTCACCGGCGGCCTCGACGGCGGGGGCCCCTGGGGAACTCCACTGTATAGCGGAGGCATCCTTTACGGTACGGCATTCTCTGGGGGCAACCCGGCTGCAGGCGACTATGGAACGATCTATCAGTACGACCCGACCTTTCTGATCGGGACCTATC
>Ga0187851_10004265_pt1 | contig 11740 bp, 7 predicted proteins | sample June2016WEW_6_10_FD_132997 | JGI IMG/M metagenome (GOLD analysis project Ga0187851, IMG submission 132997) | Peatland microbial communities from SPRUCE experiment site at the Marcell Experimental Forest, Minnesota, USA - June2016WEW_6_10 | ecosystem: Environmental > Terrestrial > Soil > Wetlands... | reverse complement strand
TCGAGCACCACCGCGGCCAGCTGCGGCATCGCGTCGCCGATCAGGCTGCGCGGGAAGCCGTCGGCGCTCCCGGTCACGTCAAACGTGGTGACGTGGACGGTGGTTTCGGTGATCCCGTAGAGGTTGCACAGCGAGGCAGGCGGCAGCGGATCGAGGCTGAACCAGCGCTGGACCGCACCGGGATCGAGCGCCTCGCCGCCTAGCATGACCCACTTCAGGGCCGGCAACGCGATGCGGCCGCGGCGCAGCACCGGTTCGAGCTGGCGCAGCGCCGAGGGCGTCAGGCAGAGGAAGGACACCCGCTCGGCGGCGAGCAGGCCAGCGAACTCCTCGGGTGAGCGGCTGGTCAGATACGGCACGATCACCAGCCGGCCGCCGTGGTGCAGGGCACCCCACAGCTCCCAGACGGTCCAGTCGAAGGCGTAGCTGTGGAACAGCGTCCACACCTGCCCCGGCCCGAAACCGAAGTGCTCGCGGCCCGCCGCCATCAGCCGGCTCACATGCTCGTGCGCGATCGCCACGCCCTTGGGCCGCCCGGTGGACCCGGAGGTGAAGATGACGTAGGCGACGTCTCCCGGCCGGACCGGGACGGCGGGCCGGGCCGGCGGCATGGCGTCGATCTCGTCCGCGTGGCCGGCCAGGCCGTAGATCCGCCACGGGCCGTCCGGCGCCGGGTCGGGCCGGTCGGTGACCACCAGCTGGACCCCGGCGTCGCCAAACGCCATGGCCGCGCGCTCGGCCGGTGCGGCCGGGTCCACCGGCACGTACGCCGCGCCGGCCTTCAGGGTGGCGAGGACGCAGACCGGTATGTCCGCCGTGCGCTCGAGCAGCAGCCCGACTCGGTCGCCCACCCGTACCCCGGCCGCGATCAGGGCGTGCCCGAGCCGGTTCGCCCGCTGGTCGAGTTGGGCGTAGGTCAGGGACTGCGGGCCGAAGGTGACCGCGATGCGCTGGCCGTGCGCGTCGGCCGCGTCTTCGAACAGCCGGTGCAGGCAGCGTCCCTGCGCCGTCGCGGCGGGCAGCGCGGGCCGGCCCGCGGCGGCGGGGGTGGTGAGCCGCCGGATCGGCCGGTCGCAGTGTCCCAGGGCGGCCGCGAGCACCTCACCCCAGTCCGCGGCCAGCCGGCCGATGGTTTCCTGGCTGAACAGGTCGCTGCGGTACTCGGCCTCGGCCCGCAACTCACCGTCGTCGAAGACGGACCAGGTCAGGTCGAACTTCGTGGTGCCGTTGGACCGGACGTGACGGCGCGCCGACGCTTGGCCGAAGCGCAACGGCTGGCGGTCCTTGGCGTGCGCGCCAAAGACCACCTGGACCAGCGGGGGGTGCCCGGCCGAGCGGTCCAGGCCGATCCGGTCGATGACCTGGTCGAAGGGCAGGTCCAGGTGGGCGATGCCGTCAATGGTGACGTCCTGGACGTGCTCGAGCAGTTCGCGGAAGGTCATGGTGGCGCGCAGCCGGATCCGCAGCGGCAACAGGTTGACGAAGTACCCCACCAGGTTTTCCAGCTCCGGCCGGTTCCTGGTCGTGACCGGCGTGCCGATGACCAGGTCATCGGCCCCGGTGTACCGGCCGAGCAAGAGCGCGAAGGCCGCGAGCAGCACGACGAACGGGGTCACGCCCTCGGCCTCGGCCAGCGTCTGGACCCGTGCGGCCGTGCCGGCCGGCAGGCCGAACGGCTCGGTGTGGCCGCGGTGGGCCGGCCCGGCCGGGCGCGGCCAGTCGGCGGGGAGCTCAAGCCGCGCGGGCACGCCCGCCAGGTGGTGCTGCCAGTACGCGATGTGCTCCTCGAAGCAGGCCGCCTGCTCCTGCGCGGCGTAGTCGGCGTATTGCCCGGTCAGCTCGGGCAGCACGGCCGGGCGGCCGTCCGCCAGCGCGTGGTAGCTTTCCGACCACTCGTGTTCGAACAGGCTGGCCGACCCGCCATCCCACACGATGTGGTGGACGACGAGCAGCACCACGGTCCTGTCGCCGGAGCGGCGGACCGCGGTCGCCCGCAGCAGCGGCCCGGCGGCCAGGTCGAACGGGGCCACAGCCGACGCGGCCAGGATCTCCTCCGACCGCCTCGACTGCTCATCTTCTGGCCGCCCGCGCAGGTCGGTCACGGCGAACGGCACCGGCGCGGTGGCGTGGATCTGCTGGACCAGGCCCTCATCGTGCAGCGCGAACGTGGTACGCAGGATCTCGTGGCGGGCGATCACCGCCCGCAGGGCCTGCTCGAGCAACCGCAGGTCAAGCGGGCCGGTGAAGTCGAAGACCCACGGGACGTGATAGGTGGCGGCCTGCGCGTTCCAGCGGTCGAGGAACCACAAGCCCCGTTGCAGGCCCGAGGCAGGAGCAGTCCGGGCCGCGGTCATTGCTGCCGGCGAGAGCGAGGTCATTTTCTGGTGCCTTCCGTGTCCTTGGAGGTGGGCGGTCACAGCGCCGCCAGCCGCTCGGCGATGGCGCCGACCGTCTTGGCCCGGAATACCGTGTGCGGCGGCACCCGGCTGCCGGTGTCCCGGGACAGCCGGATCGCGACCCGGACCGCGGCCAGGGAGTTGCCCCCGAGCCGGAAGAAGTTGTCGTCCCTGCCGAGCCGGTTCACGCCCAGAACCTCGCACATCGCGTCGGACACCAGGCTCTCCAGCGCGCTGAGCCTGGCCGGTTCGCCGTCCGTGCCGCCGCGGTGCGGGGACGGCGCGGGCAGGGCCCGGCGGTCAACCTTGCCGTTGCGGGTTAGCGGCAGCTCGTTCAGGACATCGATGGTGGCGGGCAGCATGTGCTCGGGCAGCAGCCCGGCTAGATGGTCGAGCAGGGCGCCGGTATCTGGCGCCGCGGGCCCGGCGGTGATGTACGCGGCGAGCCGGCGGTCGCCGGCCGCGGGCTCGTGCACCGTGACCGCGCTCTGGAGCACCAGCGGGTGGCGGGTCAAGGCGTCCTCGATCTCACCGGGCTCGACCCGGAAACCGCGGATCTTGATCTGGTCGTCGGCCCGTCCGGTGATCTCCAGCACGCCGTCCGCGGTCCGGTAGCCGAGGTCTCCGGTGCGGTAGAGCCGCTCTCCCGGCCGGCCGAACGGGCTGGCCACGAAGCGGGCGGCGGTCAGTCCCGGCTGGGCGATGTACCCGTAGGCCAGCCCGCCGCCCGAAGCGTAGAGCTCTCCGGTCACCCCGGGGTCCGCCGGCCGCAGCGCGCCGTCGAGGACGTGGATGTCCTTGCCGTTCAGCGGCTGGCCGATCGGGATCGACGTGCCCAGCAGGTCGTCCTGCGCCACCTGGTGATAGGTGGTCAGGCCCAGGCTCTCCACCGGGCCGTACCCGTTGGTCACCCGCAGCCAGGGGAACATGCCGAGCGCCTTGGCCACATGCGTCACCGACGCCCGTTCGCCGGCCGTGACGGCGAGCCGGAGACCGGCGAAGGTGTCAGGGAACTCCTCGAGCAGGAAGTTGAACAGGCTGGCGGAAAGCTGAAGCTGGGTGACACCGTGCTGCCTGGTCAGGGCGGCGATGGCGGTCGGTTCTGGCCGCTGGCCCGGCTGCAGGACGCAGACGCCGCCGAACATCAGCGCACCGTAGAGTTCCAGCGCGAAGGCGTCCCAGGAGACCGGCGAGCACTGCAGCCAGACTTCCCGCGGTCCGAAGCTGGCGTAGTCCTGGCCGAGATAGGAGGTGGTCAGCGCCCGGTGCGGCACCGCGACGCCCTTCGGCCGGCCGGTGGAGCCCGAGGTGAACATGACGCACGCGAGGTCGTCGCCGGTGACCGGCAAGCCCAGGTCGTCATCGGGGTAGCCGCGCATCTTCGCGGCGGCGGCGGTCAGGCCGAGGTGATCCGTCCCGGGGAACGGGGCGGGCTGACCGGTGAGCACGAGCATCGCCCCGCTGTCGGCCGCCGTCGCGGCGAGCCGCTCGGCCGGGAAGTCTGGATCGAGCAGGGTGTAGGCGGCCCCGGTCTTGAGCACGGCCAGCAAGGCGGTCACCAGGTCGAAACCCCGCTCGGCCGAGATCGCGACCAGTGCTCCCCGGCCGACCTCGCGGGCCGCCAGCACCCGCGCGAGCTGGTTGGCGCGCGAGTTCAGCTCCGCGTAGGTAAGCTTCGACTCGCCGTGGATGAGGGCGGTGGCGTCTGGAAGCTGGGCGGCCTGCGCCTCGAACAGGCTGTGCGCCGGCGTTTCGACCGACGCGGCGAGGGTGGCCAGCCAGGCGTCGCACAGGTGTGCCATCGTCGCCTCATCGAACAGGTCGCTGTCGTACTCGAAGCGGCCGGTGAACTCCGTGCCACGGTCATCGACCGAGATCGACAGGTCGAACCGCGAGACGTCGTTGGAGTACAGAGCGCGGGTGACCGCGCTGCCGCCGATGCTCAGCGGCCGTGAGTCCAGCGGGTGCAGCTCCAGGACGACCTGGCACAGCGGGGTGCCGTCGTCCCGCCGTTCCGCCAGGTGATGGGACGTGATCTCGTCGAAGGGCGCGTCCTGATGCCGGTACCCGCCGATCGAGACCTCGCGCACGTGCCGGACCAGCTCGCGGAACGACGCGCCCGGCTCGATCCGGAGACGCAGGGGCAGCAGGTTCACGAAGTAGCCGATCAGATGCGACAGCTCAGGGCGCCCGCGACCGCTCACCGGGGTCCCGATGACCAGGTCGGTCTCGCCCGAGTGCCCGTGCAGGGTGCGGGCGAGGCCGGCCAGCAGCACCATGAACGGCGTGGCGTCCTCGCTGCGGGCGAACTCGCGCACCGCGCGCGCGACCGGGACCGGCATCACGAACCCGTGCTGGGCGCCGCGGAAGGCCGGGACCTCGGGGCGCGGGCGGTCGGTGGGCAGCGCCGGCGCCGTGACGGCGCCGCGCAGGTGCTCCCGCCAGTACGCCAGCTGGGCTTCCGCGGTCGGGTCCTGATACTGCCATACGCTGTAGTCGGCGTACTGCACGGGCAGTTCGGGCAGGCGGTGCGGCCGCCGCTCGGCCAGCGCCGCGTACAGTTCCCTGAGCTCGTTCTCCAGCACAGGCAGCGAGCCTTCGTCCCAGACAATGTGATGGATCAGCAGCAGCAGCACCAGGCCGCCATCGGGGGTGCGGAAGGCCAGAGCGCGCAGCAGCGGGCCGGTCTCCAGCTGGAAGGGCTTGGCCGCGGCCGCCGCGATGAGCGGGTCCAGATGGCCGGCCGGGACGGGCAGGACGGCGAACGGGACGGTGATCCGCTCGTGGATCACCTGCTCGGGCCCGTGATCGCCGAGCGTGAAAGTGGTCCGCAGGCTCTCGTGCCGGGCGACGATGGCCTGGAGGGCGGCTTGCACCAGGGCCGGGTCGACCGGCCCCGCGAAGCGGAAGACCCAGGGCACGTTGTACGTGGCGGCATCCGGATGCCACTGGTCGAGGACCCACAGGCCACGCTGGAACTTGGACAGCGGGGCCCGCGTCCGGCCGGCCCGGGTCAGCGGGGGCCGCTCGCCCACCGCGGAGTCGGCGACCGCGGCCGCGAACGCGGCGACCGTCGGGGCGTCGAAGATGGTGTACGGCGAGACCTCGCCGAACACGTCGAAGACGCGCCCGACCACGCGGACGGCGGTCAGGGAGTCGCCGCCGAGGTGGAAGAAGTTGTCGTCGGCGCCCACCTCGGCCACGCCGAGGACCTCCGCCCACACCGCGGCGACCAGCTGCTCGGCTGGCGTGCGCGGTGGCAGGTGGCCGGCGGTCCCGCCGCCGGGCCTGGCGCCGGGCGCCGGCAGGGCGGTGCGGTCGACCTTTCCGCCCGCCGTCAGCGGGAAAGCGTCAAGCACGGTCAGGCTGGCCGGGATCATGTGCTCGGGCAGCCGGCCGGCCAGGAACTCCCGGACCGTGCCGTAGTCGAGCGGGGCTCCCGTGACGTAGGCGGCCAGCCGTGTTTCGTGCGCTACGACGACGCACCCGGTCACCCCCGGGCACCCGGCGAGCGCCTGCTCGACCTCGCCCGGCTCGACCCGGAAACCGCGGATCTTCACCTGGTGGTCGGCCCGCCCGACGAACTCAAGGGCACCGCCGTCGCGGGTGTACCTGACCAGGTCCCCGGTGCGGTACATGCGGGCGCCTGACCCGGCCGCGAACGGGTCGGCTATGAACCGCCGCGCGGTCAGCCCCGGACGGCCCAGGTAGCCCGAAGCGAGGACCGGGCCGCCGAGGTAGAGTTCGCCGACGACGCCCGGCGGGCAGGGCTGGAGCCGCCCGTCCAGGACACGCGCCACCCGGCCGCCGAGCGCCGTGCCGATGGGCACGGCGTCTGCGGTCATGCCGTCGGCCAGGTCGTGGACGGTCGACGTGATCACGGCCTCGGTGGGTCCGTAGGCGTTGAGCAGCGGTACCCCGGCCAGCTCGTGCCAGGCGGCGGCCGCGGCGGGAGAGAGCCTGTCGCTGCCCGAGATCATCAGCCGGAGCGCGCGCGGAGCGGGACCGCTCAGCCGCGCGTCACCCGCGCCGATGGCCGTGACCACCTGCTGGAAATGCCCGGCGGACAGGTTGGCGACGGTCACGCCCTCGGTGTCCATGAGGCCGAGCAGTTCTCCGGGGGTCAGCAGCCCACGCTCGGGGAGGACCAGGCAGGCGCCCGCGCTCAGCGTGACGAGGACCTGCTCGATGGCCACGTCAACGGTGGGCCGGGCGAGGTGAAGCACAACGTCTTGGCAGGTCAGGCTGAAACGGATGACTGCGGCATCCAGGTGCGCGGACAGGGCGCCCCACGGCACGAATACGCCCTTGGGGCCGCCAGTGGTGCCTGAGGTGTAGATCAGGTACCCGGCGGGTGCCGGGCGGGTGTCTTCGCACCGGCCGGTGAGCTCACCGTTGTCCAGCAGCGCCGTCGCGCCCGTGTCGGCGAGGATGAAGTCGTTCCGCTCTTGCGGCGCCTGCCGATCCAGCGGCAGGTAGATCCCGCCCGCCCGCAGGATGGCGAGCATGCCGACCACGTAGTCGAACCGGTCCCGGCTGGTCACCGCGACGATCTGGCCGGGGGTGATCCGGCCGGCGAGCGCGCGGCTCTGCTCGTCCAGATCCCGGTAAGTGACCATCCGGCCCGGCTGCCGCACCGCGGGCCGGGCCGGATAACGGCACGCCACGGATTCGAACGCAAAACCTGATGAGGACATCATTCACCCCGATGCTTCAACGACACTGGTGCAATAGGGCGACGGTACGCAGCGGCCAGCGGCGCGATCGGCAGATGGAGGGGAAGAATCGCGGCAGATTCCTCGGCAGGCCCGATGCGGCGCAATACCATGGGCCTACACGGGCGCGCCGATAAGATGGGGGCGCGGAGATGCAGAGGTTGTCTGGGCCGGCTGATCGCCGGCGACTGCCGCTACTGGAGGATGAGGATCTGACCGGTGAGGCGGTCATCGAGCCGAGCCGGCTGATCCGTCCGGGTCGTGAACGTCGGCATCACGGTCACGGATGGGACGCAAGCTTCGCGCGCTTTTCCTGCTCGCCCAGCACCTCGTCAAGCTTGTGCCGCAGATCAGCCTGAACCGGGGCATCGGCTGAAATGCCTTTGATAGCGTGTTCGAGCTGGTGACGGTAGTCGCGGAGCTCGTAGGTGGTGAGCGCGTGTATCGGATGTTTCGGTGCTGAGGTGGTCATGGGTTCGGCTGGCATCGGTGATGATCCTTACGGCAACGGTTTCCTGACGGAATGTAGTGGCCACGTTGCCAGCGAGGTACTAGCGTGAGGAAGTAGTACAGCGCGGACGGCAACGGCGTCCGCCTCGGCATGATGCCTTGTATGAGTCGGGAGACGGCATGTCAGAGACGGCGCTAGCCACGTATGCGGGGGAGCTGAAAGCGTGGCGTGAGCGCATGGGGCTGACCCAGCAGGCCTTCGCCGAAAAGCTCGGCTACTCGGCCGCCCTGGTGGCGGCCGTTGAGCAGTGCAAGCGCTCGCCTACGGCCGATTTCGCGGCACGCTGTGATGAGGCAACGGACGCGCCCGGTACGTTCGCCCGGTGGCAAATGCAGGTAGCGCGGGAATCCTACCCCGCCTTCTTCGCCCCGGTGCTCGCGTTCGAGCGTGACGCCGTGCGGATTCACGGCTGGGAGATAGGCGCGGTTCCCGGGTTGCTCCAAACGGAGGATTACGCCCGGGCTCTGATCAGGGCAAGCCGCCCGCAAGACAGCGACGACGCCGTTGAGCGCATGGTCACGGCGCGAGCGGAACGGCAAGCCATCCTTTCACGTGGGCATCCGCCGGCGCTCTGGTACGTGCTTGACGAGGGGGTCATGCACCGCGTGGTCGGCTCGCGCTCCGTGATGGCTGATCAGCTTGACAAGCTGATCATGCTAGGGAGCCTGCCCGGTATCGTCTTGCAGGTCTTGCCGTTTGCCAGTGGTGACCATGCGGGTACGGACGGCCCGATATCGGTATTTGATTTTCAGGACACGCCAACAGTGTGCTATACGGAATGCTACGGCGGAGGCCGGATTATCGAGGGACGCGACGAGGTAGCAGAATTGGTAACGGGGATGAGCATGCTTCGCGCATCGGCGCTATCTCCGCGTGAAACCCTGGAACTAATACGTAAGATGAGGAGTGAGATAAATGGCTCGTAAAATAGGTTGGCGCAAGTCCAGTTATTCAGGCGGGCAGGGCGGTAATTGCATCGAGGTTGGCGACCTCGATGACCGTGTGCTGGTACGCGATTCAAAGTACACCGCGGGCCCTATGCTCCGGTTCAGTCCAGACGCATGGCGCACGTTCGCCAATCGGGTCAAGGGCTCGTTAGCTTCTGGCCGCCGCTAAAAGGGAGCCACTCTGCCGAGGGGGTGGCTCCCTTGCTACTGGAGCCGACCGGCCTGGACTCACAGAGCGTTATGCAAAACCGGTCGCGAGTGCAGGCCTTCTGGGCCTGCGCGAGCGATCGGTGCAGGTAGTACGGGCATCAGCCGCAGCGGGTTCTTTGCCTAACGCGACTGTTTCCTCACCCCCCATCATCCCGCTCCCCCGCCTCAGGCCCCCTGAGCACCCGATCCCGGCACGATCGTGGATCATTACTATCGAAATCAGAAGCTAATTATCTACGATTCCTAGTCACACAGCCCAGGTGGTCATGACCCGCCGGTGGATCTTCGGCGACGTGCCGGGCGCGGTGTGCGAAAATCGGGCGGTGATCGATCCGTCTCAGGACGCCTTCGGGACTGCCTTGCTCGACTACCTGGAGGGCAAGGACGTACCTGAGCTTGTCCTGGAGGACAGAGGCGGCTGGACGGGCCCGGCGATGCACCCGGAATGGTTTTTCCGGAGCTTCGCGCAGTGGGACTGGTGGGATCGGAAAATCCTGCCGCTCGTCGGGCAAGGGCCGGTCCTTGATCTCGGCGCCGGCGCGGGCCGCGCTGCCTTGTACCTGCAGCAGCGAGGGCTGCCGGTTAGCGCTGTCGATGCCTCGCCAGGTGCAGCCGAGGTGTGCCGGCGCCGGGGCGTCGCCGACGTTCGCCTCGGCGATGTGAACGATCCTCCCGGGGACCGGCGCTGGGCTGCGGTCCTGCTGCTGTGCGGGAACCTCGGCCTCGGCGGTTCCTGGGACGGCAGCCGACGGCTGCTCGCCCGGCTCGCCGAGCTGGTCATGCCGGGGGCGGTCCTGGCCGGTGATTCGGTGACTCCGGCCGGGCCGCCTCAGGCCGATCTGCGTCTCCGCTATCGTGACCTGGTCACTCCGTGGTGGCCGCAGTACAACATTCCTGCCGCAAGGATGGCGCCCCTGGTCGAGGGCACCGGCTGGCGCATCGAGGTGCACGTGGAAGACGGCGAAGATCACGCCGTCCTGCTGCGCCGAAGCTGAGACCTTGGTGGAGGTCACAGTGACGCTGAATCAGCCGTGCGCTCCGGGTACAGGGACGCTGGCCAGCTGGTGACTTCGCGCAAGCAACGCCAGCAAGACCACCGCATCGGTCCAGGCGAGCGGCGCGACTGAGACCGGACGACTGACGCCGTATACCTGCTCGGGCAGTTCGCCCAGGCTGGTACGGTGCGCCGCCAGCCAGGCCATGAGCACCCCCGAGTCCGTACGCTGCCCGGTGGCGGCGTCGAAGAGCGCGAAAAGCGCGGTTTCTGCCGTCCAGGCCACTCCGGGTACACCCGCCCAGCTTGCACCCGGCCGCAAGCCGCCATCAGTTTCGTCGAGCGACTTCTGCGCCACCGCGGCTGCGCGCCGGACGCTGGCGTCGGGGTCCGCAAACGGCGGCCCGAGGAACGTTACCGCCGCGTCCGTGCCCGTCTGGCTAAAGGCCACCCGCGGGAAGCCATACGTGCCGAAGCCGGCCGAAATCCCGGTCGACAGGCGAGCGGCCGCAGCAGCCCATAGCCGCGCCTGGCCGCCGTCACCTTGCTGCATGGCGATATCTGCCGCTGCCCGCAGTCCGACAAGCAAAGGAGCGGCCGTACCAAGAGTGACCTGAACAGAATCCTCCCAGTAATCCATGGCCGGGACCGGCAGCCCGTCCGCGGTAAGCGACCGCGCCGCCGCGTCAGCGGCGGCTACCACCATCGGCCACAGCCGGGCCAGCTGCTGGCGTGCCGACCGGTCGCCGGCCTGGCGCGCAGCGGCCAGCCACGACCAGACGGCCCACGGTACCCAGCCGTCGGCGTCCAGTTCGGCCGGGCGCCCGTCGCTCACCGGCTTGCCGCTATCCGGCCCGTACCTAGCCGCCCAGATTCCGCTGCCAGGCTGCACTCGCTGCAGGAATGTCAAGATCTTGAACGCCTCGGCGGGATGCCCTGTGTCCGCGAGCGCCGTCGCCACCCAGCTGGAATCCCGGGGCCATGCGTAGTCCCACCCAGGGCTCCAGCCGGCGATCACCGCGCCGTCGGGCCGCACCGACAGGTAGAGGTCGAGCAGTGCGCGAAGGGCGAGCGCGCGCTGCTGTTGATCCGCGCCAGGCACGAAACCGGACCGTAGCCAGTGCTGCTCATCCTGGCCAGTCGTGCGGAGGCAGGACGATATCGCGCCCGTGAGCGGCGTGATGCGGCCGGGGGCCAGGTAAACGCCTGCGGCCGTGCGCAGCACGCTGGTGTCCGCGTAATACGAGCCCGCGGTGCCCACGGGAACCGCGAATACCTCAGCGGGAGTACACGGATCCTGGGCAATTCCCGCCATCCGAAGCCGGGGCGGGTGAGGCGGGTGCCCGGCCACGGTCAGGGTCAGGCCGGCCAGCAGCAGCAGCGCGCCGCCGCACGCCACGATCACCCGGCCCGGAGCCGACTTCAGGAATGTGCGCAACGCCTTCTCTCTGCTCGTTCTCTCTGCTCGACGCCGCCTTCGGCTGCGGTACTACCAAACGTAGTAACATATCGGGGGTGAACGGCGCCCTGCCCACGACGATCATCGTCGCTGGTCTCGCGCTCGCCGGATACGCGCTGCTGATGACCGCCCTGAACCGGCGAATGAACGTCCCCCTCCTCGCCGCGGTGGCCGTCCTGGAGATCCTGGTGCTTGTCCAGGTCGGCCTCATCGTAGCTAAACTCGCCGACGGTGAGCACCCGGCCGGGCAGGCTACGCTCATCGGATACCTGTTCGCGACGCCGCTCGTCCCGGTGGCTGCCGCGTTCTGGGGGCTGCTTGAGCGATCACGGTGGGGCCCTGCGGTCATCGCGGTGGCTGGGCTCGTCGCGGCCGTGCTGATGGTCCGGCTGCATCAGATCTGGCCGGTCATCCGTGTCTGAGCCCACGGCACCGCAGCCGGGCTCGACCAGGACAGGCCCGGGCCGGCTGCTGGTCGCCATCTACGCGCTCTTCGCGCTCTCCGCCT
>Ga0187851_10004263_pt1 | contig 11748 bp, 8 predicted proteins | sample June2016WEW_6_10_FD_132997 | JGI IMG/M metagenome (GOLD analysis project Ga0187851, IMG submission 132997) | Peatland microbial communities from SPRUCE experiment site at the Marcell Experimental Forest, Minnesota, USA - June2016WEW_6_10 | ecosystem: Environmental > Terrestrial > Soil > Wetlands... | reverse complement strand
CGAGGCCACCATCACCCAGGCGATCCGGAACCATCCGTAAACGACCCCATGGGCCACCGCGCCCGCCATCATCTGGGCGGGCATCCGGAACACCGCCAGAGCCATCAACAGCGCGGCGATGAAGGAGTAGACCGCCGCCTGCCACGCCGCCGTCCGCCGCACCGCCAGAAAATAGAACAGCGTGCACACGGGGATGGCAGCCGCGATCACCGAAAGAATGGTCCCAAAAGGTTCCGGAACTCCCAGATACTTCCCAACGGGATTTATGCTCTGATACCAGACTTCATGCATCTATTTGAATGCTCCGTCCTCAAAATCACCAGGCTGGCATACAAGTGGGGCAGGATTTCATCCTGCCGCCGGCTTTCGAGCCGGCGTTCTTCTTTTTCTCGAATTACTGGGCCGGCGCAAACACCAGGGAGACCGGCTGGGATATCTCCAGCGTGTCCCCGGTGGGCGTCAGGCCGCCGGTCTTCGGGTCGATCCTGAAAATGACTATGTTATTCGAATCCTGGTTCTCCACGACGAGAAAGTTGCCGCTCGGGTCGATGACGAAATGGCGCGGCGTTCTTCCCTGCACCGGAACGTTGCCGGAGGGGGTGAGACCGCCCTGGGCGTCGATGGTGAAGATCGCGAGGCTGTTGTGGACGCGGTTGGAAGCGTACAAAAACTTCCCGTTGGGGTGCACCGCGATTTCGGCCCCGCTCTTCTGGCCCGTGAAATCGGCCGGCGTGGCCGGATACGTCTTCATCTCGGTCATGGCGCCCTTCTTCGAGTCGTAGCTGAACCCGATCACCGATGCCGTCATCTCGGTCATCACGTAAACGAACTTGCCATCGGGGCTGAACGCCATGTGCCGCGGCCCGGAGCCCGCGGCGATCTGGGTGAAGGGAGGATCGTTGGCCGTAAGCTGGCCCTTGGCGTCCCAGCGGTACGCCATGATCTTGTCCATGCCGAGGTCCGGAACGAACAGAATCTTGCCGTCCGGCGAAAGCACCGTCTCATGAGCGTGCGGCCCGCTCTGCCGCTGCCTGTTGACGCTCGCTCCGGAGTGCTGCACGAACGATGCGGCCTCGCCCAACGAGCCATCCGCGTTCACCGGAATAGCCGCCACGCTGCCGTTGTTATAGTTGGCGGCGAACAGCCATTTGCCGCTGGGATCCACCACCAGGTGGCATGGCCCGCTGCCCTTCGAAGATGTCTGGTTGAGCGCCTTGAGCATGCCCGTCGATGTGTCGATGGCGAAGGCGCTCACGGTCCCCTGGCCGGTCTCGTTCACCGCGTACAAAAACTTGTGGTTCGGGTGCACCACCACGAAAGAAGGATCGGGCGTTTCCACGGCCAGCCCGATGGAGGTGAACTTACCCGTCTTCGCGTCGAATTTGTAGGCGTAGATCCCTTTGCTTGTACTGGGACGATGTGTGTATGGTCCCACGTAGGCCAGGTACTGGCCGGTGGCCGCGGGCGGCGCCGCATCGAGGGCGGCCATGGCCGCCACGGCCGCCGTTGTAATCAGAATGGCTCGCGTTGCGCTGATATGGCTCATAACGTCAATTCTCCGCCGGGAAAGTGTAGAACTCGTAGTCGATTCGCCAGGCGGTTTCCTTTCCGGGTTCCACCCGTAAATTGATATAGGCCTCGGGGCACACGGTGGTGCGCGGCGCCCAGAAGTTGATCCGCGCGATGGGGCGGTCCGAGGTCTGCCGCACGCCGGCCCCCGCCTTCCGGTTCTCCACCCGCATATCGTAATCCGCCGGCCCGGCCCCGAAACCCGTCAAATCGGACTGAGCGGTATTCCGGGCCTGAAACTCCTGAAGAAAACGCAGCTCCTTGCCGCTGGTTTCGGCAAGCGGCGCCAGGCTGCGCGCCGCTTTCACTTCGAAGGGGAACTTTACCACGAAGTCGGGGCCCGTGGGACGCCCGTCGATCATGTAGAAGTTGTGGTCGTAGACGCCCGTCTCGATGACTTTCGTCCCGGTGTTGCGGAGCGAGTGCTCCAGGCTCATTACCGCCTTGTCCTTCGCGAGGCGCACGGTCTTGCGGTACACATAGGCGTAACCGGCGGCGTCTTTCAGTTCCTGGGTGAACTCGACAAAATCCGGGCCGCTGCGCACGCTCCACTTGCCGGAGTCCACGATGTCGTAAGTGGTGTACGAGCTGTACGGGCGCGCGCCCTCGGGCTTCTTGAGAGCCCCCACGCCCACCTTGACGAAGGTCCCGCCCGGTTGCGCGTCGTCCCAACCCTGGGTGACGGCGAACTCCTCCACCGGGCCTTGAATGGAATCGTTGACCTTCGGATCGTATCGCGGGAACCACTGGCCAAAGAAGGTGTGGCCCTTATATTCCAGGCTGGGAATGACGCCCGACCAGTCGAACCGGGTGGACCGGTAATAGCCCTTCTCCGTGTCCGGCAGGTAGAGCTTGGCCTTGATCGACCCGTTTGTAATCTCCGCCTGCGGGAACTCCTGTCCCGCCAGAGAGGACGCCGCGAGTGCGGCTGAAAAAACTACGAATACGGCGGCTTTCATGCGGCCTCCTTAACTAATGCCTTGCGCAAACCCACGCTCTAATCGAGCCGCGACCGTCAGGGAGCGGTTTCGGGCGGAAACCCCGGTAACGCTCAGGCACCCTTAACTCCCCACTTGCAACGGCTGAGCAGTGCGGTCATGTAGGCCACCCCGTACGCCGTCGGCGCGTTGCCGCCGTTCACCAGCGCCGGTGTGTGATCCAGGATGATGATGCCCTTGAACTTCACGTCCACCAGCGCCTGCATGATTTTGGACATGTCGTAGTAGCCGTTGTCCATCAGGGTTTCGGTGAAATGTGGCAGCGGCGCGCTCACGTTGCGGAAGTGGATCTTCCAGATCTTGTCCTGCTTGCCGAAGTAATGGATGGTCTCCACCGGATCCTTGCCCATCAGCGGGCCGCCCTCCAGCCAGCACCCGCAGCACAGGCACATGCCCACATTGGGGCTCTTGGCGATTTCGAAGGCCCGTTTGTAGCCCTCGAAATTGCCGAAGATGCAGCGCGGCACGCCGGCCAGCACGGGCTCCGGCGGATCGTCCGGATGGATGCCGATCTTGACGCCCTGCTCCTCGGCCACCGGGGCCACCTGGTGGATGAAGTAGGTGTAGTTCTCCCAGATCTCTTCCTTGGTGAACACGCGGCCGTGGGAAAGCGGCTCTTTCCAGGTCTTCCCATCCCACACGCCCGCTTTGTTGGGGCTGGCGCGGTCGTACTCGCGGCCCCTGGAGCCGCGCACCTCGCCCGTGCCGCTGCTCCAGATGCCGTTGCCCATGTGGGCATAGGTGGTGTAGTGAATGCCGGCCTTGCCCAAGTTGCGGAGATAGTTCTTGTAATCTTCGATCTTCTGATCGCGCCCCGGCAGGTTCAGGGTGACCTCGGGCATGTTGTGGACGCTGGTATTGCCGATGTTCCACACCGTGATGCCGGCGTCGGCATAGCGCTTCTTGATTTCGATGAAGCCCTCGGCGGTCCGCATGTTGGCGGGGGAACCCACGCTCACGTAGCCCACTCCGAGCTGTTTCAGGAACAGAAGGTCGTTGGCGGTCGGGTTGGGGCCCGACTGCACGCAGATCTTGAGGCCTGGCGCGAACTGGGGCGTGACGGCCCCGGCGTTGCCCGCGGACCCCAAAAAGGCGGAGCCGAGCGCGCCGCCCAATGCTATTTTTCCAAACTCCCTGCGATCGGGATGCGCCATATCTACACCCTCCCTAAGAGCGGATCGACGCAGGTTCACGCAGGCGCAAACGGACCGGCGATTATCGGCGCTGACCCACGGTTCAGAGTATCACCATGAGGCTGCGACCGCTCCAGGCTCTTAACGAGCCGCGACCGTCAGGGAGCGGTTACTATGCCCCGCCTCTGCCGGCCCCTCGGCCAAATCCCCCTCCGCCGCCAGGAAATTGCCGCTGCGGCATCGGCGGCGGAAACGCGCGGGTGTGGGCGCGGAGGCTGGCGAAATCGTACCTGACGCTGGCAATCGGGGCGCCCACCACTTCTATCCTCTTCAAATCGCGGGTCCCGATTCCTACGTCTTCGCCCAGCTTCAGGGTGCTGTCGCAGTCCTCGAAGGGCGGCGTGCCCCGGTCTCCCATGGGGTCGAAGTTCATGACCGCCAGCATGACGGCGTCGGTGCAAACCGGATTCAGGCCGGCCACGAGCACGCCCGGGCTGGCCGCGGCAGTACCCCTGACCCATGGCCCTTCGCCGCCAGTCATGGTCTTGATGCCTTCGACGATGGCCAGGTGGATGGGCCTGGCGGATACGATGTCCGTCACCACGCGCGGCACCCGGTATGTGCCCACCCGCGGCGTGCTCGTATCCTTCTCCTGCGGCGCGCTCTTGGATGGCTGCCGCTGGCCGTAGTGGAACTGGCCTTCCCGGCCGGCTCGCGGCGTGGGGGCGGGCTCATCCACGCCGGCCATAGTGCCATAGATGGTGACGGGCGTACTCCCAAAGTGGTTCTTCATGGACCCGGTATACCCCGCCGTGGCGTGCTCCTTCATCTTGGCGATGCTGACGAAAACATCGCAATCCTCATAGGAGTGATTCAGATCGAAGCCCGGATAAATGTATCCGCCGGTGGGAATCATAAACCGCGAGTATTTCTTCCCCTTGCCGAGGCCGTTAGTGTTTTCGAACTCGACATTCGGGCCGGTGCCCAGAATGTCCTTCGGCTCCATGCTCCCCTGCATGAGGAATTCCTCCAGCGGTTCGGCGGTGTTATAGCCGCATTCGAGGACGCGAACACGCGTGGCCCCCGCCCTGGCCATCAGGCTCACCGCCGCGCCGACCACGGCCGGGTGGGTGTAGTGCGTTTCGTCCACCGGGAGGTTCCCGAGCCGCTGCCAGGGCCCGCCGGTAAAGTTGATCTTGATGGCCACGGTTTTGCCCTTGACCAGTTTGCCGATCCCCCCGAGCTGGTCGAACATCTTGGCCATGACAGGCACGAGTTCCTTGGGATCGTAGGTCAGGCACTTGGCCAGCGACACAGGGGCCGTGGGAGCTGGGGCCGCCACCGCCCGTGTGAACGGAGCGCCCGCCAGGCAGGCGCCGCCTAGTATAGACGCCGATTTCAGCCAGTCCCTGCGCGTATAATTCGAATGCATGTATTAAGCCTCCAACTCCGCGCCGGCGTATTGCGCGCCGCCGGTAAATCCAGTTCAGCCTCTTCCGGCCCCTCGTCCAAATCCCCTTCCGCCGCCCGGGAACTGGCGCACCGGCGCCGGCGGCTTCGCCGCGCGAAGCTTGGCGAAATCGTACTTGACGCTGGCGATCGAGGCGCCGACCACTTCGATCCTCTTCAAATCGCGGGTCCCGATTCCGACGTCTTCGGCCAGCTTCAGGGTGCTATCGCACTGCTCGAAGGGCGGCGACCCGCGGTCTCCCATGGGGTCGAAGTTCATCACCGCCAGCCCTACGGCGTCGGTGCACACCGGATTCAGCCCGGCAATGATCACGCCCGGACTGGCCGCGGCAGTGCCCCAGACCCACGGACCTTCGCCGCCGGTCATGGTCTTGATGCCTTCCACGATGGACAGGTGGATGGGCCTCGCGCCCACCATGTCCGTCACAATGCGCGGCACCCGGTAGGTGTCCGGATGCTGCTCGCCAAAGATCTTGTCTTGGGGCGCGGTCTTGGAGGGCTGCCGCCGGCCGTAATGGAACGGGTTCCGGCCGCCGCGTGCCGTAAGGGATGGCTCATCGACGCCCGCGCTATCGCTATAGATTGTGAGGGGCGCGTTTCCAAAGCAGTTCTTCATGGCGCCGGTATAGCCCGCCGTCGCGTGTTCCTTCAGCTTGCCGATGCTGACGAAGACGTCGCACTCCTCGAAGGAGTGGTTCAAATCGAAGCCCGGATAAACATACCCGCCCGTGGGAACCATGAAGCGCGAGTACTTCTTCCCCTTGCCCAGGGTGTTGGTGTTCTCGAGCTCGACGTTCGGGCCGGCGCCCAGAATGTCCTTCGGCTCCATGCTCCCCTGGATCATGAATTCCTCAATCGATGCCCCCGTGGAATAGCAGCACTCGAGCACGCGGACACGCGTGGCCCCCGCCTTGGCCATCAGGCTGACCGCCGCTGCGACCACCGCCGGGTGGGTGTAATGCGTCTCGGCCACCGGGAGGTTTCCGAGGCGCTGCATGGAGCTGCCGGTCATGTTGAACTTGATGGCCACCGTTTTGCCCTTGACCAGCTTGCCGATCCCCCCGAGCTGGTCGAACATCTTGGCCATGACGGGCGTCAGTTCCTTGGGATCGTAAGTCAGGCACTTGGCCACCGATACCGGGGACGCCGGCGCGGGCGCGGCCGCGGCCCTCGTGAACGGCGCTCCCACCAGGCAGGCGCCGCCCAGCACGGAAGCCGATTTCAGCCAGTCCCTGCGGGTAAAATTCGAGTGCATGTTATTGGGCCTCCAACTCGGCGGCGGCGTATTGCGCCACCGCTGGTAAATGCAATTCCACGGCGTCTTTTTGGGGAACCATCTCGATGCTGGAACTCTTCCCGTCCAGGGTCCACAACTTCCCGGAGCGGTAGTTTCCGGCCACCCGCACCCCCGCTTCCTCGGGGCCCTGGTCGGCATAGAAGAGCATGTGCACCAGCGCCCGCTTGCGATCCGGCGCCATGGTGAAATACGAGCCCACCGAACCGCCGTTCCAGAACCGCAGCAGGTCGTAACGGTGGCTGATGAGCAGGACGGATTCCTGCGCGATCACCCAGGGATCGTCGAAATCGGATTTGGCGAACGCGATCCGGCCTTTGCCGGAGGTGCGCCACACGTATCGGTCGTTATCCTGGTTGCTGGCGCGCATGCCCGGCGCAATGCCCCACTTGGGGTGCGTAATCAGCAGCCCGCCGGCCTGCACGAAGGTCATGATGGCGCTCTTGAGGGCCGGGGTGGGCGCCGTGGCGTCACCGTAGATCACCGCTTTGAGGTTGGCGAACGATGCCGGCGAAAGCTTGTTTTTCAGGATCACGCGGTACTGCTGGTTGGTTCTGGCAACCAGGTTGAGCAGTTCCCCGCCCATGTAGTCGTTGTCGCCGGTGAAGTCGGAAATAATGCCCACCACGGCTTCCGGGATATAGGCCGACCAGGCTTTTCGGTCGTCGAAGAACTTGGCCGCCGCGGCCATTTTCTTCCAGGATGCCAAGGCGTCCGCCTTGCCGCGCGCCACGTCCGCCGCGAACTGGTCCTCCAGCGAGACGATCCACCGGCCGCCATAAGCGGCCGAATCCGCCAGCGCCAAGGTATAGGAATCGGGCGATACCTGGCCTTTGGGACTGACATCCACCCACACGCGCGCGCCCGGGTGGCGCGCCGACTCCAGCCGGATCTTCCAGCCGTTGGAATCCACCCAGGGGTTCCCGGTCGGGCCGGCGGCAGCCGAGTCGTCAGGAGGCGGGCCGCCTGGGGTAGGTGTTGGCGGCGGAGTGGCATCCGCTTCGGCTGCCACGCCCGGCCACTCTCCCTTGGCGATGAAAACGCCGGCCGGGGGCGCCGCCGGATCCACAATCGTCAGACCCTTTTGTTTCGCCTGTGCGGCGACGGGCTCAGGTACGGCGCCTTTATCCGCCACCAGACAGTTGATAGGAGTATCGTTCAGCAAAGCCAGGGCAGAGGCGTCCTTCCAGTTGGACGGCCACCGTAGAGGGGTCAGTTCAGCGTTCATATTCAGCAAGATGCGGTAGTACTATCACCCCGAAGCGATTCTGGAGTCCAAGGCCGGCTGGAACAGCGGGCCGGGCGCATGGCTGTGGTTACCGCGTATCGTATCAGGTTTTCACGTGTTCTTCTTTGCTATGACGCATTCCAGACCGGCTATGTAACTCCGGCGCCGGTAAACAGCCCGGTCGATTCTCCTTCCTCTCCCCCGCGGCGTTACAGTGGAAGTTGAGGAGGGCAGTCTTTTGAAGACGATCGCCATTTCCAGCCTGTTGTGCGCTTCGGTTCTGTTCGGGCAGGCGCCCGCGCCGCCGGCCAAACCGGCCGCCGCCCCCGCCAACGTCGATTTCGACGTCAGGAATATCGACCGGTCCGCCAACCCCTGCGTGGACTTCTACCAGTACGCCTGCGGGGCTTGGAACCGGAACAACCCCATTCCGGCCGACCAGTCGCGATGGGGACGGTTCGAAGCGCTGGCCGAGCGGAACCGCGAAATCCTCCGCCAGATTCTGGAAGAGGCCGCCCAGCCCGACCCCAAGCGCGACGCCGTCACGCAGAAGATCGGCGACTACTACGCCGCCTGCATGGATGAGAAGGCCATCGACGCCAAGGGGCTGGCGCCGCTTCAACCGGAGATCGACCGGATCCGCGCCCTCAAGGACAAATCCGAGCTGGCCGCGGAGATTGCGCGCCTGCATCGCAACGGCGTGGAAGCGCTGTTCGAATTCAGCTCCGGCCAGGACTTCAAGGATTCCAGCCAGGTTATCGCCCAACTCGACCAGGGCGGTTTGGGCCTCCCGGAGCGCGACTACTATCTGAAGGAAGACGCCGAATCGGCCGAGCTTCGCCAGAAGTACGTGGCCCACGTCGAGCGCCTATTCGAGTTGGCCGGCGAGAAGCCCGAGCAGGCCAAGGCCGGCGCCGCCATCGTCATGAAGGTGGAGACGGACCTGGCCAAGGCGTCGCTCGACCTGGTCTCCCGCCGCGATCCCGAGAAGGTCTATCACAAGATGACCCGGCGGGAGGTGGAAGCGCTCGACAAGAACTTCCAGTGGAACCGGTACCTGACCGCCAGCGGAGCGCCCCCGTTCGAAAGCGCCAACGTAGCCTGGCCGGACTTCTTCAAGGCCCTGGACGGCCAGATCGAGAGCCACAGCCTGGAAGACTGGAAGGCGTACCTCACCTGGCATCTGTTGCACGCGAATACCGCGTTCCTGCCCGCCGTGTTCGTGCGGGAGACCTTCAGCTTCTACGGCCAGACGCTCACCGGACAAAAAGAAATGCGCCCGCGCTGGAAGCGGTGCGTGGACTACGCCGACAACCAGTTGGGAGAGGCGCTGGGCCGCAAGTTCGTGGAGCGCACCTTCGGCGCCGAGGGCAAGCAGCGCACCTTGCAGATGGTGGACGCGCTCGAAAAGGCGCTCGGACAGGATATCCAAACGGTGGGCTGGATGACGCCCGCCACCCGCGAGAAGGCCCTCGAGAAGCTCAAGGCCATTACCAACAAGATCGGCTATCCCGACAAGTGGCGCGATTATTCGAGCGTCGCCGTCGCGCGCGACGACGCCATGGGCAACAGTTTCCGCGCCGACCAGTTCGAGTTCCAGCGCCAGTTGAACAAGATCGGCAAGCCGCTCGACCGCGGCGAATGGGACATGACGCCGCCCACCGTCAACGCCTACTACGACCCGTCGATGAACAACATCAATTTCCCCGCCGGCATTTTGCAGCCGCCGTTCTTCGACGGCAAGATGGACGACGCCGTGAATTTCGGGGCGGTCGGGATGGTGATCGGCCACGAGCTGACCCACGGCTTCGACGACGAAGGCCGCGAGTTCGACGGCCAGGGCAACCTGAAAGACTGGTGGACCCCCGCCGACGCCAAGGAATTCGAGAGCCGCACGGCGTGCCTGGTGAAGGAGTACTCGGCGTTTTCGGTGGCCCCCGGGGCCAACGTGAAGGGCGATCTGACGCTGGGCGAGAATGCGGCCGATAACGGCGGCGCCCGCATAGCCCTGATGGCCCTGCTGAACACCATCGGCAACAGTCCCAAGCCGGCGGTGGATGGCTTCACCCCCGAGCAGCGCTTCTTCCTCTCCTTCGGGCAGATCTGGTGCGAGAACATGCGCCCGGAAGCCGCCAAGCTCCTGGTGCAAACCAACCCGCATTCGCCGCCCGAGTTTCGTGTGAACGGCGTGCTAGTGAACATGCCCGAGTTCCAAAAGGCCTTCTCCTGCCAAAGCGGCCAGCAGATGGTGAGCGCTAACGCGTGCCGGGTATGGTAACCGGGTAGCAGCCTTCCAGATCATGCCGGCATCCTTGGCCGATGCCGCCTGGCCTTTGCCGATCCGCGAGATCTTTCAGTCGGCCGGCATAGGCAAGAGGCGGCGCGGGCAAGTGGAGGCCGCTGGGCGAATTGCGGGAACGAACCCAATTTGGGGGCCAGGAGATTGATTTGGCGAGGGTTCGGGTTCGGGCGGGAGGGCTGCGACGGAGGGTAATTCCATGCCGGACAGGGGTGGCGGGGGCGCTTCGGCCGCGGCGGGAGCGGCATGGCCGGATGGGAGCTGGAGCAGTTGCCTGAGGGCGCGGTAATAGGAGCGCTCGGCGGCGTCGATGCGGCGATGGAGGAGGGTCAAGGGATCCGCGCGGAGGAGGAAGGCGCGGAAGGAAGAGACCAGCTTTTCCTTGGGGCGCCACTCCTGCATGGCATACTCCCAGAGTTGGGCCTCGGCTTTGCGGAGGCGGCGGAGCTGCCACTCGGCGGAAATCATGGCATCGACGAGGAAGCGCTGCTCGGGGGCGGCGGGCTGAAAACGGTCGTAATGTTCGAGGGTGAGGGATTCGAGAGCGTGAGGGTCCTCGCCCGGGATGAGGTGGGATCTGGCGTGAATGCCGGTTTTGAGGGCATTGAAGCGGGAAACGGCCTTGCCGGGTTGGGTACGGGGGCCGGTGGAGCTTTCGGCGTTGCGGCGATTGGCCTCAATTTGGAGGATGGTAGACATAACTTCTGCTTCGAGGGTAGCAGGCGAGGGGGTATTCGGCGGGCGGGGGCAGATGGGAAGTGATTTAGAATCTGATAGATGGGAAAATCAAAAGTATTGTGACTCAACTACACGGCCCCTGGGGGGCCGTCACCGGGACGGATGAAAATGGGCGCCGCTGTGATGGCCCGTGTCAACCGGACCTTCTCACAGGTGTTCAGGTGTGACGGCGTGGCGGGCGCTCCTGCCTGCCGCGTCCCGGCCCGTGTCGACGCCTGGCTACGACGCTTTGTCGGAAACGGGTAATGCCCGAGCTTCGCTCGGGTTGACAGGCGGAAGCGCCTGTCCCACATGGGAGTTTCAAGTCAGAGGCACTGGGCAGGGAAGGCGCACTACCTTATAGAACCTCTTCGGACCAGTTTTCCAATACCTGTTTGAGGCGGGTCATGAACTGGTCCGCCAGGGCGCCGTCGATCAGGCGGTGGTCGAAGCTCAGCGACAGGTGGCAGATGGAGCGGATGGCGATGGCGTCGTCCACCACCACGGGGGTCTTATCGACAGTGCCCACTCCCAGAATCGCCACCTGCGGCTGATTGATGATGGGGGTGCCCAGCAGGCTGCCGAAACCGCCGAAGTTGGTGATGGAGAACGTGCCGCCTTGCACTTCGTCGGGCTTGAGCTGGCGCGAGCGGGCGCGGGCCGCCAGATCGACGATGGCGCGCTGGATGCCGAGCACGTTTTTTTCGTCCGCGCCGCGGATCACCGGCACGATCAGGCCGTTTTCGAGCGCCACCGCGATGCCGATGTGGATCTCATTGTGGTAGATGATATTGCCGCCGTCGAGCGAGGCATTGAGCAGGGGGAACTCGCGCAGCGCCACGGAGGACGCGCGTACCAGGAACGGCAGGTAGGTCAGAGAGAAGCCGTAGCGGGCCTGAAAATCGGCTTTGTGGCGCTCGCGCATGCGCGCAATGCGGGTCATATCCACGCGGTGGATGGTGGTGACGTGGGCCGAGGTGCGGCGCGAAAGCAGCATGTGCTCGGCGATCTTGGCGCGCATCCCGCTGAGGGGCTCGATG
>Ga0187851_10004259_pt1 | contig 11752 bp, 11 predicted proteins | sample June2016WEW_6_10_FD_132997 | JGI IMG/M metagenome (GOLD analysis project Ga0187851, IMG submission 132997) | Peatland microbial communities from SPRUCE experiment site at the Marcell Experimental Forest, Minnesota, USA - June2016WEW_6_10 | ecosystem: Environmental > Terrestrial > Soil >... | reverse complement strand
GCCAGGAAAATTCCAGCGCGATATAGGTGATCGCCGCCGGGCGGACGTATTGTGGGACGCCGTTTTCCTCCCGCTTGGTGTCGAGCAGGCAGTAGCTCTTGACCGTCCGGTCCGATTGGCCGCCCGTGGCGGAGCGGTTGAAATGATGATGGGCCGCATCCGTCCCGACAAGCACCGTCATGATCAGGTCCATCAACACCGATTTCCCCGAACCGGTTACGCCAGCAAGAAGGAGATTACCTTCGACCGACAGTGAATCGTTGTAGCCATACCAGTTGATGGCGTGGACGCAGGTTAGCTTGATGGCGCGGCTCATGGCTCAGTTCCCTCCACCTCGCCGCCGTTCTCTCCTGCCTCTGATGGCGCTGCTTGCGGGGTTTTGTGCAAAGCGGCCGTTCGCGTCCACTCGGCGACGTCGTTGAATTGGATCACGCGCGGCAAAGTTTTGAGCACTTCAATTCGTGATTGCTCGAAAGGCTGGGTCGATTCAAACCGGATTAGGTTGAAGCGCTGGGCCTGCCGCAAAATTTCCAGCATCCGGCCTGCGCTGGGCTGGCTTTTGAGGTCGGGAAGCAGCTTCTCCTTGAGCAGTTGATTGAGTTGTTCCACTGATAAAGTCACCCGTGCTGCGCCGTGATCTCGGACTTGGGTGTCGTATTCATACCACAAGGCGAGCAGCACGATTGTGACGTCCTGTCGCAAGTTAAGGGTCAAGGCCGCACGCTCAGGCACTGCCTGAATGAGGCGGCTTTCATGTTCCATGGAAACCGCAAGGCCGGCTAATGCCGCCATTTCACGCAGCCAATCGAAATTTTGCCGCGACCAGGCGTAGAGGTCGCCGTCGCCTGATTCGAGGCCGAGAATTGATCCATGCGCCAGCAGAGCCTGCAACGCCTCACCCAGACGGGCACGGTCCGCATCGGTCAGGCGCAGCAGCGGCTCCGGAGTTGGCGTGTTGATGTCGGTGTTCATTTCTTAATCACGAAAAAGCGGTCAAAGGTGTAGGCGAGTTTGTGATCTTTCTCGGGAGATCCGGCATCGTCTTGAGCGGAGGGCACTTCAACGCGGTAGCGCGACTCCGAGGATTCGGCATGGAGCAGCAACGCAACCAAGTCGTCCATGTCATCCTCGTTTCGAATGGGTAGATCGTGGCTGGCAAATCGAGCGCCCTTGCCGCCGGGCAGTTGGGCGACGAAGCGGTTGGCCCGGGCTACGGTCAAAGAGTTGCGCATCGCGCCACCAAGCTGGGCCTTGGCACGGTCTCGCATCGCTTCAGTGACTTCATCGTCAACGGGAGCATTTTCTTCCATCGTCAACCGCCGGGGTGGCTCATAAAGCGAATCTCTCCCGGCGAGCAGCTTGGCGTTGGGTAAGAGAAGAGATGGAAAATTCTGCAATTCGTCGAGATCAACCAGCCGCTGGCCAGGAAAGGCGTGGTTAATCTTCTCAAAGAATTCTTTGATCTGGCTGCGGCGTTCTCCAACCACTTCCTGCAAATATCGTGAGCGTGCCAGCGAACGTCGCGTGAACTCTGCTGTCCTGTGATCAATCTCATCTGCCAGCGGCTGAACGAAATCGAGCTTGTCCTCAAGGTCTTGAAGATGGTTCCGCACACGGGCCATCGCAGGAGCCGCTTCTGAATTCTCCCGACGCATGACCTCCGCCTGCATCTTATGCAGCAGATCGGGGTCGCCGAGGATTTGCCGAATTCGCTCTCGGGCGGCATCGAGACGGGCGGGAAGCTGCGCACGGACCAATCCCGCGTAGCATTCGTGACCGACTTGTTCCGCATATTGGTCAAAAATGACGGCATAACTCTCACCCAGCGTGCGGGCTTCCAACTGGCGCCGGATGAACCGTTCGATGCTTTTTCCCATGCCCCGGAGCTCGCGCAATCCGTCCGTTGCGCCCTTCAGGCAATTCTCCAGATGGGTAAAAGGATCTTTGTCAAAGGCATCCACATTGGCAAGGGTTGCACACACGCCCACGAACGGATCGGTAAAAACTGCCGCGTCCGGACGGGCGATGCACCGAAGCGCGTCCAGCAGGATGGCCCCATGGGCATCAAACCGGACACGGCGTTGCCAGTCGGGTAGTTGGACATCCTCAACCCAGCCAACATCCTTGCGCGAGAAATAATCCAGCACCCGGCGGGCGCGATCTTTAGGGGGCAGTGTCACAAAATCACCTGCCTCTTCGGGGCCCATCTCTTCGCTGTCGGGCATAAACTCGGGATGCTGTTCCAAAACATCCACGACGATGGCCAGGGCCTCTTCGCGGCTCATGCCCTCCTGGCGCTGGGTTGATTCCAGTTCCAATGCGTCAAGCACATCGACATACGTCCTCGCATTCCGACCTGCCAGGACGCGGAATAACCCCGGGCGCACCTCCCGGAAAAGTTCAATGGCCAATGAATTCATGCCCAGAGGATTGTAAGGAGCGGTCGGGAAAATGAACAGTCTAACCCAATTTCCGTTTGTTGAGGGGGAAATCCCTGGCGGGTAGGAGATCGCGCCGCCATGCGTCACTGTCGTCTGTTCCAGGTTCCCCGGAGGAACTGCAAGACCCGGCGTTCCTCGTGTCAACCACGGCATGGAGTCCAACCAGTGGGGTAAACGCGATGTCGCTGATCAGGCAGGAGTTGGATATCGCGCCGCTTGAGGACGGTCCCCAAACGTGAATGAACAGCTCATCGCCACCCTCACGCAAGCTCTGGCGCGAAGCCATTTCGAGTCTTGCAAAACCCTCACTAATTTTGGCAAGTTTCTCCGAAGACCATTACAAACGCCACAAACGCGAAAGGAAAAGTCAAGACCATGAAACTCGAAGCAATGGAAAAGGCCGCTGCTAGCGCTCACGAGCAGGCGCGGCGTCTTGAACAGGAAGCCCGACAAGCGGGCGAAGTCGCTCGCGCCGCCAAGGACAAAGCTCGCAAAGCCAAAGCCAGGCTCAAGCTGGCCAAACGCGAAGCCAAGCAGTCTCGGCAAGCTGCCAAAGAAGCCAAATGCGCCTTCGCCGAAGCCCAACTTGCGGCAGAGAAGGCAGATGCCAAAGCTGGCTCGATCGAAAAGAAAGTGCAGAAGTTGCGCAAAAAAAGCCACCAAGCCCAAGCCAGCACGCAGAAGCCCAAGCACGCCCCCGCTCACAAAAAGAAAATGCAGAAGCTTCGCAGAAAAAGCTCCCCAGCTCATGCCAGCACGCGGAAGCCCAAACACGCCCCCCCTCATAAACGCTTTATCGCCAAGCCGCCTTCCGTTGCACCCAAGCCTGGTGCCGCCAAGCCTCGACCAAGGCCTAACTTTCGCGTTAAGCCTGCGGGCATCCTTACGTCCGATCCGATGCAGCCGGCTGTAGTGGGTTCGGAAGCCAACATCCAAGTGCCCCGCGAACTTACGCCTCCGCCAGCCGACGACGAATCGGAGAGCATTCCCATACCGCCGAGCACTGACGAGAGCAGATAGCCGCTCTCCTGAAACGATCTGAACACCAGCAGAATATTAAAATTGCATTCTCCCTCGTAAACGGGCAGATAAAGCCAATGGCTAAAACATCAAAAGCAGCAAAAAAGACAAAAAGAACACCGAACGCGGCATTCATGAAACCGGTCACTCCGGACGATAAGCTCGCCAAGGTTGTCGGGGACAAACCCCTTCCACGGACCGAGTTGACGAAAAAGCTTTGGGCCTACATCCGCAAGAACGGGTTGCAGGATGCAAAAAAGAAGACCCTCATCAATGCGGATGATAATCTGAAGGCTGTTTTCAACGGCAAGAAGCAGGTCAGCATGTTTGAGATGACCAAGCTGGTCTCTGGGCATGTGAAGAAATAAGGGCTGGGGGATGAACATCTGGCTCAGCCGGAAGGCCAAAGCCGCGAAGATAAGTGTGTTGGGGGACACCATCGACCGGCGCGCGCTGGAATGGCAGAACGAACGTGTGCCGGGGAGGATCAGGTTTAAGCGGCTCAAGCTGGATGAGGACACCCGCCAGGAGCGACGATATTTCGAGCCGGACGTGGAGGCGCTGCTGAAGTGACGGCTGGCGTCCGGGTCGCGCAAGTAAATCGCTTCGCTCACGCCGTGGTCAGACGCGCCGTCTAGGGGGATGGCAGCCGCCGGCACGCGACGAAGCTCGTCAGCTTTTCGCGCAGAATTTCTGCATACCAACTGTCAAACATATGACACTTTATATTCAGACGCGGAATCTAAAGTCAACTTCAGGCGTGGTTTGTCCGCAGATTTCGCTGAGGGATGCGGATTCTGCTTCCCTCTGTTGTCATCTGCAAAAATCCGCACCACCTAACTACTGCCGAATTCTGGAATTCCTTCACGACTTTTTGTTGCGGTTCAGCGCTTCTGTGAACCAGTCCGTTGTTGGGGGTTTTGGTTGCTGAGCGCTTGGTTGGGGTCGGCTGGATCCGGGGGAAGTCTTGCCGGTGGCGGCTGCGCCGATGATTGGCACCGCCTTCATCGAGAGGGCAATGCGTTTTCTCGGCAAGTCCACTTCTGTAACAGTAACCATAACTTTCTGCTGCACTTTGACCACTTCCGCCGGATCTTTGACAAAACGGTCGCTGAGCTGGCTGACGTGGACCAGTCCATCCTGGTGAACGCCGATGTCCACGAACGCCCCGAATGCTGTTACGTTGGTGACGATGCCCGGGAGCTTCATGCCCGGTTTTAGGTCTTCCATTTTCTCGATGCCAGACTGGAAGGCGAAAACCTCAAACTGCTGGCGCGGGTCCCTGCCAGGCTTGGCCAGTTCGGCCAGGATGTCACTGAGAGTCGGCAAGCCAACTTCGGTGGTGACATATTTCTGGAGTTGAATTTTCTGTCGCCGTCCCGCATCCCGCATCAGGTCGTTGACGGAACAGATCACATCCTTGGCCATCTGGTCCACGATGGAATAACTTTCGGGATGCACCGCGCTGGCATCCAGGGGATGGACGCCGTCGCGAATGCGCAAGAACCCAGCTGCTTGCTCGAACGCTTTTGGCCCCAAACGCGGGACCTCCCTCAATCCAGCGCGGGACTTGAATGGGCCGTGCTCGTTGCGATAGGCAACGATGTTCTCCGCGAGGACCGGGCCCAGGCCGGAAACATAGGCGAGCAACTGCTTGCTGGCGGTGTTGAGTTCCACGCCCACGCCATTGACGCAACTCATCACAACATCGTCGAGGGTCCGTTTGAGGGAGAGTTGATCCACGTCATGTTGATACTGACCCACGCCGATGGATTTCGGATCAAGCTTCACCAATTCCGCCAGCGGATCCATGAGCCGGCGGCCAATAGATACCGCGCCGCGCACGGTCAGGTCGTGTTTCGGAAATTCTTCGCGCGCCACCTCGGACGCCGAGTAAATGGAAGCGCCGCTCTCGTTGACCATGACCACCGGAATGGAGGAAGGCAGTTTGAGCATCTTGACGAAAGCCTCGGTTTCGCGGCTGGCTGTGCCATTGCCGATGGCGATGGCTTCAATCTGAAACTTGCGGATCATGCCGAGCACCGCCTCAGCGGCTTCACGCACTTCGCCCGAGGAGGAGGCGGTTGGATAAATCACGTCGTTGTGCAACAGCTTGCCTTGCCGGTCCAGGCAGACGAGTTTGCAGCCGGTGCGAAACCCCGGATCTATCGCCAGCACGTTCTTGCGGCCCAGCGGTGAGGACAACAACAGTTCGCGGAGGTTTTCCGAGAACACCCGGATTGCTTCCGTGTCAGCGCGTTTCTTGGATTCAATGCGAATTTCCACTTCAATCGCCTGGCCGAGCAAACGCTTGTAACTGTCCTGCACCGCCAGGCGCACCTGTTCGGCAGCAGGACCTTTGCCGGTGACAAAGAGGGGTTCGATCAATGTCAACGCCTCTTCCTCGGGAGGCTGGATGCGCATCATGAGCAACCCTTCGCTTTCGCCACGACGAATGGCCAGCATCCGATGACTGGGGATTTTGGCGACCGGTTCGCTCCAATTGAAGTAGTCCTTGAACTTCGCGGCGGCCTCCTCTTTTTCGAACGCAACTTTCGACTTCACCACGGCTTTGGTCCAGAACAACTCGCGCAGCTTGGCGCGCGCCTGGGCATCGTCGCTGATGCGCTCGGCGAGAATATCGCGGGCACCCGCCAGAGCGGCCGCCACGTCCGCCACACCTTTTTCCGCGTCGACATAAACTTTGGCCTCGATTTCCGGGTTCGCAGTGGATTGTTCCTTGAAAAGCAGATCCGCCAGTAGTTCCAATCCAGCTTCTTTGGCAATGGTGGCGCGGGTGCGCCGTTTGGGCCGGTAAGGTTGATAAATATCCTCCAGCGCAGTGACCGTCTCAGCTTCGGCGATGGCGGACTTGAGTTCATCCGTGAGCAGATTGCGCTCAGTGAGAGATTTAAGAATCGATTCCCGGCGTTGATCCAGTTCCGCCAGGCTCAGGAGCCGTTCGCGAATACTCATGATGGCCACTTCGTCCAACGATCCGGTCGCCTCCTTGCGATAGCGGGCGATGAAGGGCACGGTGGCGCCTTCGGCGAAGAGTTTGGCGGTGGCGGTGACTTGCCTCGGTTGAACTTTGAGTTCACCCGCAATTTTCAGAATATGTGATTCGTTCATTTCAACGGCGGCCAGCGGTGTATCGCAGCGTGGAAGGAGTTTATAATCAATTTGCGCTGGACGGACAGGATTTAAGCGCCGATCCATGCCAGTCCAGGTCGGCAAGGCAACGAGACTACTATTTGAACGGAGCAGCTGGCGGATTGATTCGCACAAGCGCAAAACGCGTCAGTAGACTCCAGGCGAATTCAATGACAGGCGGTCTGTGACGAAGGGGAGCAAGTTTCTCCTCGTTGGACAGGGATTGGGGACATTCAGTTCCTTTGATCCGCAGTCAAGGCAGGTGCATCATCACATCACTGCTAACTTGCTTCGTCGCTTCCGAAAAGCACTTCACGATCGCCCTGGACCCGGACTGTTCGAAATGGGTCGACACTGGCAGGATGCCTGCAACCTCGGATCGTAAGCGACAGAATTCACCCATATTGTCAACGCGACACCGGACCGAGCAGGCTCGCCTCGCTCCCGCCCAGGAATCCGTCGCCACCGTTCCCTTGAAATCTTCCGTTCCAATTTGAGAGCGGCAGTCCGATCCAGACCTTGACCCGATCCCCGGCCTGCGGATGCGTTACGACCGCCGTAACACGGCACATGCGATTGGAGGCATCAACCACCGCCGACTCGATGGTGGTGTTCGGCAGCGAAAGGCTCTTCAAGGTCTCCGGCAAACACACCGGTGCACTGTCGGGAAAGAGCGGCTTCAGCGATGGCTCGGCGCGCTGCCCAACCACCAGCAAGCCAAGGGTCGACGCGATGGTGAAAAGCTTAACGCAAAGGGAGCGCAGGCGCCCGTTTTGGAAATTCATGCCAGTGGGTTAGTCGAATTCAGACAATTTGACAACTCTTATCCGGCCGATCCCGTCGCGCGCCCTGACAGCCCGCTTAAAAACCATGGACACCATCGCTGACAGGGACCTTGGAATAGGGCGAGGAGCAGGTTCGCGAAGCGGACAAGCTGATCTACTGTTCTGGTCCACGTTTCATGATAACACATGATGCCACGCTCTAATCTAAACAGAAATTGTGCGATTGGGCGGGATACCACTTCACGACTGCAACCATTAGCCCGCACGGAGTACTAAAACAGCGTTGGCACGGTGAATGCATACATCGTAAACCGTCAGTAAATCTCTCCATGTGGAGAGGATATTTGCTGCGGAAGAAATGAATGTCACCAACGAAACGAAATGAAAACAAAAATATTTTATTTAGAACCATCCAGTTTCATTATTAACTGGGACAACATCAGCACGAAGAATATCAGCCGCGTCGTTCTCGTGCTGTTCATGGCTGCTGTAATCGTGCTTCTTTCGGCCGGCTGTTCCCGTCGCACATACTCGGTCCCGCTGTCGGAGGACGAAATCGTTTCCGTCGGATCCAACGTTCATCTGGACGGCCAACCTGTTGGAAAGGTAGAAAAAATCGAGCGCATCGGAGGCAAACGTTGCGCCACATTTGTAGTTTCCGAGCGCAGCGGGAAAGTAGCGTTGCGCGAAGGAGTGGAAAGGGTTCAACGGAATTCAATGGAGCTATCAAGCGCCAGTTGCGCATCTGATGCTCAACCGCTTGCCGCTGGCGCTGAAATTAAAACGAGGGCCACAGTGACGAATATCGCCAAAGGATCGCTTCAAGCTATTCAAGATGGGGTTTACCGGGCCTGTGCGCTGCATCCGTGGTGGGTTGCCGTCGGAGCGGTCGTCGCCGTACTGCTGATCCTTAGTATCACACGAAGGGCTTTATTTCTGATTGTTATCTTTTGCGGCGCGATGGCAACGGTCAGTGCGATAGCCAGCCAGACAGGAATCTCGTACAGCCGGCAAGTCCTCAACGGTGAACAAAAAGCCTGGCAACAATCGCTCTTGGAAGTCGAATGCGATCTGGATGAGTCTGATCGTTATCTTGACGCGGGTCTTCCCAGCGCGCCCGACCACATAGTAAAAGCAATGTTCCTTATCGATCGGGTAGATATCCAGATGGAAGGGGATCTCAATCACATCAGCATGCTCAAAACATCGTTGGGCTACATCCGCACCGAGGAACAACGCAGACTAAATGCGGGCTATGACGCCTTGCGCCATGAACTCCAAACTGCCGAAGGTCGGGCAACCAAGCTTGGCCAACGCTGTGAGCGCAGCGCGGAAAGCATCGTGCCGATCTTCCTTTTAAAAGAGGAGGAATATCGTCACCTGGCGAGAGCTGGATTGACGGATGTGACAGTCGTTTTGGACGATTGTCATCGGGAACTTGCCAAGTCGCAGCAAGCCAAATTGGCCCAGATTAAAACGAGCATCAAGGACGGAACGGACGCCAAACCAGTGCTACCGGCGCAAAGCACCAACCAGCCAGTGCCAAAAACCATTTTCCTGACCAACGAGGTCCGGATAATTGAGAGATTCTTGCAAGCCCCGGCGCCAACGCCACAAGTCACGCACATCTCAGTGCCCGTCGTCAGCAATCCTCTTCTGAAGACCAATTGTGCGCAGGTTGCAAGCCCTCCAAGCAATCCGCCGGTGGTCGACAGGGTTGGTGACATCGGCTCCAGTACAATTGCCACACCCCCAAATCGATCCGGTCCGCCGACGACATCCAATACGACTGCCAACCAGAAATTATCTCAGCATCCAACGCATCTGTCAAAGAAGGCGTTGATCGCAGAAGGCACCGGTCTGGTTTTTGGCATCGGTGTCTTGGCATGGCTCACCTGCTTCAGCTTCGTTCGTGGCAGGCCGCACACGCTCTCGTTGGAATTCGATACTGGCGAGAAGCAGGAAATCGAAATCGCAGCGATTGAGGATGCAATCTGCCTGCAGACTCCTTTAACGCGGGAGCATGCCAGTCTTGTCAACGGCACCCCAAACATACGCGTCGGCTTTCGGGGTCCTATTGTAAGACCAGGCAAGCAAACGGTGCGTGTCAATGACACGACCGTCGCCAAGAGTCAGCGCCTGTTCCCTGGCGATCGTATCGTCGTCGAGGGCGACGACGACAAACCCAAAGGGTTCCTTTTCCTTGGTTGCGACGCGGTTGGTGCCGCGGAGTCAATCGAGGTTTAATCCACCTAAGAAAACTAAATCTAAAACTCAAGTTATGAACCAGGAAATATTGACACAATTAATACAGGCTCTGTGTAACACCAAGATATTCATGCCGCTTATCCTGATCGCACATGGCACTCACGGCACTAAATGGTTGGCAACAATCCGCTTCTTTCTCCATGTAGCTTATGGCGAACTCGCGGAAAACTTGCCAATTGCGTTCATCGGCTTTGACTCGGCTGCGAACACAAAAAATCACGTAGTCACAATACCAGGGTTTCAACCTTATCAAATACCGCCAGGATTGATCCGAATTTTTGAGCCGTTCGGGGTTGATTCGCTTAAGCAAAGCTGTGGAGCGACGAAAGCTACACAGCCTTTGGCTCGACGCTTGGATCAAATTCCGGCAAAGGACAGCAGCAGTGATGGTTGCTGCCAATACCGTAACTTTTCCAGCTCTCTTTGGACTGCTAACTTGCAGCAGATGAGAAAAGGTTGGGAGACGGCCATCAAAGCCACCCGGGATGCCGAAAAGATCGCCACATGCCGGGCTGCAGGCCTTACGATCCTGGAAACGCCTACAGTGGAAGCCCTCCACTTCGTCAATATCGCCGGCACCACCGCACAAAGCGTGGACATCCCGGATTCGCTGCTTGGGAAGATCGTTGCCCATGAGCACGGCGTCAACCTGACGAACTCAGTGTTGATGATCTTGCCGTCGGCGTCCTCGGCCGTCAACCGGATCGCCATGCGTCGGAACGCCGCCGCCTACCTGCTGGAGGCGGCCATGGCCAAAGTGCAACCAAGCAGTGTATCTGTCGGATGCCTGGATAATTCCATGCTCCGTAGTGATGAGCCGATCTATGACCATCTTTACCCGATCGGCTCCATCAATGGTTATCAGGCCACGACGAACCAGGACGAAGTTACATGCCGTCTTGGCGTTCTCGCCCTGTTATTCCTCACGACAAACTTTATGCCGTGGGCCGATCAAGAATTCGCCAACACGCTCCGCAACCAGCAAGATAAACGGTTCGGAGCTCTTATTTGCAGGAACATCGGCTGGACCCGGCACTTCACGTCGCCGGAGATCCGGCGCCAAGTAATGAAAGCCGCCGCCATTAATCATCTGCGGCAAAATATCTAACTGACAGCAGAAACCTCAAATACAAAAAGTTCATGAATACAAATCTTATAACAGATCGTTTCGGGACCTCGGCATTTCGAGCTGAACTGCCGAGCGCACCGCACAATACAACGGCCCAGTTCACGCGTCGTGCAGCAGGGCTGCTTCGTTTCGGTGACCGGTGGCGGTACGCCCCGCGATCCGCAATCATCGCCATTATCGCGACCTCCTGCCTGCTCGCCGGGGTCCTCAGCAACAATGCAATCCTCGTTTTGATCGGTTGCTTGGGACTGCCGTTCGCGCTGTACTATCTATTGCGCCTGTCGCCATTACAACTCGAGCAGCGCGCCGCGCAAGTCGAGTCGGATTGCGATCGGACCGTTACGCAGTTTGAAAACGCATGTCGGGTCGCGGTCGCGAGTTTTGCCTCGACGGCGTTCATGGGAGTTCAACGGGAGTGTCAGTCTGCCGTTGCAAACGGCTTCTCCCTGGCGGCCATCGCCGATTTCAAAAAGGACGTCAAGGAAGCGTTCGTTCTTAGCGAAAGCAACGCCTCCAAAGAACTGGCCGCGCGCCAGCAGAACGTGACGATATGCAGGGAACAGCTTCAAAGGAAGCGTAATGTCTTTGCGGCCGTATGCCAGCAAAGGAAATCGGCCCTCGTAGCTGGCCCGGCCCGCCGGGTTGCGCGTGAAGTTATCGAGAGTCTCGCGAGCTTGAGTGAAGCCCGGCTCAATGAAGTTGCCATGAAAGCTGAGGCGCAGGCATTTCATGAAATAGTGGAGCGAATGGAAGAGGCTCCCCAGGTCACGGATCAGGCTCCCACCCTTCCCGCTGAGGCCGCTTACCAATTGCCGGTTTGGCTCGGAACACCGATGCCTAGCAGCCCGTTAAAAAAGGCAGTTTTTTTGTGATCGGCGCACAGAACCGAATACAGCACCTGCCACGGCGGTTATCAGGAACAGCTCGGTCACATCCCAATACATGCTATCTGTCCG
>Ga0187851_10004258_pt1 | contig 11756 bp, 12 predicted proteins | sample June2016WEW_6_10_FD_132997 | JGI IMG/M metagenome (GOLD analysis project Ga0187851, IMG submission 132997) | Peatland microbial communities from SPRUCE experiment site at the Marcell Experimental Forest, Minnesota, USA - June2016WEW_6_10 | ecosystem: Environmental > Terrestrial > Soil >... | reverse complement strand
ATTACTGTACCGGTGTTGGCGCCGGGTCACAACATGAATATTTGACGGTGCCACGTACTCTGGGGGCTAACCTTTCGTGACCGGCCGCCCCCCCATGGCTCGGCAGTGCGGTCCATGCCGGCCACGGCACGGAATTGTCTCGGGGACCGGGTTTGCGTAGAATCGAGAACCGTCCTGGCTGGAACTCAGTCGCCTGGAGGCTACCATGCCCACCGCCGCGTCTGCCTTGCTCCCGGAAGCTCGACGTCGCTTCTGGATTCGATGGTTCGCCGCTTCGATGTTCTTTCTGCCCGCTATCCTCTGTCCGGACGTGCACGCGCAGACCAGTCCCCCGCCGTCGGACCCGCACGAGATGGTGACCCGTCCACCTCGCACCCTGACCAAACCGGCGGAATCGCGCCCGGGATTTACGCCGTCTACGACTATACGGGCGACACCGATTTTCACAGCCACATTCTGCCCCGACGGATTTCCATATTCGAAGATGGCCGGCCCGCGGTCCAGGTGCACGTGGACAGTCTCGCGGACGCGCCGGATCTTGACCCGAGTCTTTTCGAGCCCACGCAGGAAATGGCGGACACCGGCGGAACGTTCAAGCTGGCATCCCCCAAGCGCTTTCCCATGCGCGTCGATCCAAGCGACGGCGCGACTTCACGTTTTTACCAGCTCGTGATTGTGCACGCCATTCTGGACGCGCAAGACGGTACCGTGATCGATGCCGAACCACTGCAGACCTCCGATCGCAACTTGACCCGCGCCGCCATAGAGTTGGTGAAGAGCAGCGCATTTGAGCCGTCTGGATTTCAGCAGGAAGCCTTCATCCATGTGCAGTTTCACATGCCCGCCGCGAGACCGGGTGGTCCGCCGGTCTCGCACTCTGCGGTGCGCTGGGTGGATTTAGACCGCCGAGCGAGAGTTCGGCTGAACCGGCCGCCGCATGCCGGGAAATAAGCCGCTTGAGCCAGCAGTCGTGCGTCTGTTCTGACGCCAAACGCGTTGCGCATGGGCTAGTATGCTTAGAGAGAGACCGTGACAGCGGGCATCCGGCCTGGAATCTATAACAACCTTGCCTCCAAAGCCTTGCGATCAAGCTCAATCGCAGCGACCGAAGCATCGATTTTGGCCATGAAGAACAATGTCTGGAGAGCGATCATCGAGATCGGGTTCATCATCTTCCTCTTCTACTCTAATCTTTTGATGGGAGAATTCGAGCGCTCAGGAATGGGGCGGGAAAAAGGGTTGGCATGGGCGATCGAGGAGGTTTTTACCGCCACCAATTTTGAGATTGCCATCATCGCCTCGCTCATCGGTTATCTCCTTTTCGAGCATCTTCGAAAGAGGTTCTAGCGCAAGAAACCGCATTGGCCAATGCGGTCAAGCAAATTCGGTACAGATGTACTTGTGCTGCCCATCGCGGATGATCAACACGCGCTGCCGGCATGTTCCTCGGCCACGAATTCGAAGCCGTTATTCGTGGGATCGATCGTGATGAACGAGATGCTGCCGTCGTCATTGTTTGGTGACCCGACCGTGGTTTTCCGTTCGCCGAAATCGAACCTGGTTACGCCGTCCTGTTTGAGCACGGCCAGATCTCCGAGTTCTTTGATGGAATACCGTTTGGCTAAAGTTGCGACGGCTGCGGAAGCTGCAGGCACGACCAGCCGCTCTCGGTTTTTTTTTTACAGCTGCTTCGTGAGTTGCCGCCGCGGCCGCAACGTCACCGACCGATTCCGGCTGGCCCTCGAATACGCCCCAGCAGCATACCCCCGTGATCGGAATTGGTGAATCGTACGGCGCCGACGCCGAACTCCGGTAAAAGTAAAGATTGCTCTTAACGCCCAATGCTGCCCCGTGGCTCACCATCGGAGTGCCGCACTTCCGGTCCACGATTCAGCCGATCCCGTAGTTTGAGTCCTTGCCGAGCGAAATCTGCGGGGCACGACGCAGCAGCAGAGTTTCCGACGAAACCAGTTGCTTGCCATCGGGAAGCTCGCCGAGCGCCAGTTCGAGTTGCATCGCCGGCCGTGGTCCACACCCCAGCGGCGGGACGCGCGGGCACAATCGCCCTATTGGCCACCGACGGCTTGCCATCCCCATCGTCACCATGCGGACTGGCAAAACGCTGGCCTGCTTCGAAGTCGATAGACCCGTGGGCCTTCGTCATTTCTTCAATATGCGCCTGGGTTTTCGACGGGCTTGGCGACCGTCTCTTTGGGCTTCTCGTCGGAGTCAACGGAGAACAACATGTAGTGGTCGAAACTATGCCGCCGATAATATCGGTGTTGACGGAAGTCAAAATAGATCTCCGCACTTTTCGGCAGCCAGATCGAGGTGTTTTTTCTATCGAATCGGATGGGCCCGTACTCTACGACCTGATGCTCGCTGAGGAGCTTAATCTCGGGCATAGGGCGAACCATCTCCGACTCGATGCGCACGATTTGAAATTTGTCCGCGCTAACCCATGCGCGTCCCTTGAGCTTCACGGGATAGACCAGCTTACCGACCTTATAACTGTGCATACGGCTGGGCTTGTCGTCGCGCTGTTTAAAGTACACGACCCAGCTCGCCTGCCCGTGCCAATCCCCAAGGCCTTCGCACTTTATATCGAAGTTATCGCGCATGTGGGGGTGAAATACGAGCGCCAAAGCGGCAAAACCGGTGCTGGCAATCTGGTCGGGATAGCCCTGCAGATCCACCCTGTCGGCGCGGTATTCATCAACCGCCAGGAAGCCCGGTTCGGGTTCAGAAATCGAGGCTACGTAGTTGTACTTCCTCGTCTCCGTGCGAATGGCATTGCCGAATCCATCGACGTTCTGATGAAAGAGGTCTTCGATCGCCGAAAAGCGGGCCACGTCTTCGGCGAGTTCATCGACGTGCTTTCCCGTTTCTTCTGCGATTTTCTCAGACGGGCAGGCGACACCAGGTGCCAGAGCAATTTTAGCTTGATCAATGCCAGGCGGTTGCCAGGATCTCACGGTGAATGCCGGCCCGGCCAGAGCCTGGAGCGGATCGACGCCAGCAAGCCTGGTCTTCCTGTCGTTTTCGATCGACGGCGAGCCGGATGCATGTTCCCTCACCTCGGCAATCAACTGGCGCACCTGCTGAGACACGGGCCGGCTCGGCGATTGCTGCAGGAAAGCTTCGAGCATCTTTATGCCCTGCTCGTCGAGTCTCAAGTCGATCAGCGCCTGGCCGAGAACCAGCCGAGCCGGATTTGCCTCCGCCTTCCCGCGGTCGATTGCAATTTGGGCCTCGTCGCGCGCCCGCTCAAAGCTCCCTTCATGCAAGTACGCATCGGCGAGCAGATTGTGAGGGAGCCAGTCTTCGCGGTCGATCGCGATCACCTGCTGCAGCACCAATCGAGCCGAGACATAGTCCTTCCGCTCCAGATACGACCTCCCCAGAAGAGTCAGGACCTGGGTGTCAAGCGGAGTCAGTCTCGCGGCCGTTCCCAGGTAATTCGCCGCTTTCTCGTAATCCTTCTGCTGAAAAGACAAATATCCCAGCAAGAAATTGATCTGGGCGTTGGTTGGGGCGATTCTGTAAGCCTGATCGAGATGTTTCTGGGCCTCTGTTAGCTTGCGTGACTTGAGTGCCGACACTGCACTTTTCATTTGCTTCCGCGCCCTGGCGGGAAGGGTGCGATCGTCTGCGTCAAGGTTGACCGCCGCAGGGTCACGGTGCAGCACAATGTCGAACTGTTGCAGTTGTGAGCTCCCCGCATTCACCTCCTGGTGCGTGCTGAGGTAGCCGACCGCACTGATCTCGACGTCGTAGTTTCCGAATGGAACGTTGGTAAACGCTCCCGCGGAGTTGTCTTCCGTCGTCTGCCACAACGCGGCTTGGCTTGAAAGGTTCACCATCTTCAGCAAAGCCTGGCGATCGAGAGGAACGGACGTTTTTTCCGCATGCACCTTGAGAACCACTACGCTGGTCCCTGGATCGGTACGGTAAACAACTGTGGGGCGTTCATATAAAGGGCCGGGGATTTGATCGGTGCTCGGTGTCTGACCCATCGCCGGGGCAGCCAGCAGACAGAACACCGCGGGTAGGACCCTCGCGAGCCGGATTGCGCCTCTTGTCGGATCTTTGCCGTAGAGTGCCATAGCTGGCCGCAACCAAGTCTGCGCGCACCTGGCTATCCGGTCAATCACAATTGCCGCGCCCGGTCGCACCTCGATGTCGTTCTTCGCCACGGCCAACTTCAGGCCTCAAGGCGTCAAGCCACCGGGAAAAGAATTAGGAGGTCCTCGCCTCCAATCGGAGACGTCCCGACTTCGTGGGAGGTTTGCAGCAACTGGTCGGGGTCGTATCTTCGCCCACTCCCTGCCCAGAAGCGATCACTATGCCACTGATGGCAAAGGCTTTAAAGGTCTCGTTGGCAGGCGACGGCCACGATAAACCGATAAACCGACGCATTTGTCGCCCAACTCGGTGCTGCTAATTTGCCACCAAACTCGGAAAACACCCACCGAACGTGCGCGCCATCGCGGTAGACGGCGAGGCAGGAGCGGGCAAGGCAACGTAGCGTGGAAGTCTTTCGTTGCAGCGGGAGGCTGGGGCGTGACGGTAAGTGGTGTTCCCGCGGCGCTTGTCTGCGGGGCCCAACCCAACTGGAAGTTATTTTGACGAAGGGGCACCCTACTATGTGCACCAGATGACGTCGCTGAGCGACATATGGAAAGTCTCCGACCCGAGCAAGGCGAGCGGCAGCCAATTTTTGTATCAATCGCAGGCCATGGTAGCGTTCGCCAACACACCCAATAATAACCTGCACGTCTACGGTGAAGCGGAAACCGGTCGATTCTATTTACCATCGGCAACCTGCAATACCTCTACTACATCGACTAAGACAAGTCGGCCTAACCGGGAGGGAGAGGAGACTGCAAATCATTTCTTCTCCACCCATTTTGAGATATTTTCCGTCTTTCGCCGGTTTAATCCGCTTCACCGGTCCGCTCGTTTAACCGCTCCAACTACTCCGACTTGTCAAGTGATTTGTAGTTATAAACCGTATTTCTACAGTTAGCATTTTTTCAGTTTCGAACATATTTCTCGCTACACCGCGAACGCACCGTTTCCGTTGGGAGAATCCTTAGCTGGTTCGCCGATCTCTGTCCGACCGTCCCTCCGTGCCGCGTAACGACTCAGCCCTTTCAATTCATCGGCACGGTGTTACCACGAAACGTCTATCCAGTCACGGCCGATTCTGACGAGTTATCTAGCTCCCCTTTCCGGAACGCGGGAACCTACTTAATCAAACCGGTCACTGCCCAGCAGGATTACGGTTGAAATCAAGCCTGATTGCGAGAGTTGATTTTCCCGTCCTTTGCGCCAGCCGTATAACGCGAATGCATGACATTGTATTTACTGCGTGTGTTTGGCAGCCATCCAATGTCCTCGATCTGACGGTTCAATGTTCTGGCGGCAGAAATTAAAGAACGGCTCACCATGCGCGAGGACTTTATTCATTGGCTGTGCCGTATTCCTGTTCGCAGGGTTCGCCATCTCCCATGCGCCCACCAGTGGAACCTCTTTGGATGATATTCCTACTCCAAAGCCGACTGGCTCGGCGACTGCGGAAGGTTAACCAAAACCGGACATTTCACTTGCTACGAGAAGCGGGAATTTTGACTTGCCAAGAGCGCTGATCCATGGGTGTGCGACATAAAAGTGCAAATCAAGCGGCTCGTCGAGCCCCCCAATAGTCCTCGAAGCGACCGCTGAGCCGACAGCAACGGAGAGCGATGATGGCGTTGGCGCCGCGGACGGTCCAGAACATGCCGGATTGCTTGAGGCGGCTGCCAATCACAGTCTTGCAACCTGCCTCAATCACGCCCGAACCAACGAAGAGATGCTGGCGACGGAACTCGGGGTAACGCATGCGCTCGGCATTGCGTTGGAAGTAGGCGGCGGCTTTGCGAATGGTTTCGGTGAGTTCGGGCGAAGAGGTCTCGAGGGAACCGAGATAGTGGACCAGTTTTTCGATTTTCCCGTCGTCGAGTTTGGGCTGATGGCGCAAGATCCACTGTCTCTGGTGGGCATCCTCGCCCGGGTAAAGGAGACGAGCCAGGTCCCAGAGATGCTGACGAGCGTGGAATAGATCCACGATCTGAATGGCCCCGGGAAAGTGCAGATCGGCGAGGTTCCAGATCCATTCGGCGCCATCGCCGAGGATCACTTTCTTGTGGGCGCGGCTCCAGCCGCGACGGCAGGCTTCGGCATACAGACGTTGGCCAAACTCCTCGGCAGTCTCGATAGCCCCGGTGTAGGTGGTCGAGTCCGGGTCGCGAATGGCAAAGCCTTCCTGGTCGTAGCCGGTTTGGGTAAAGACGCATCCCTTACGGACTGCGGTCCATAAGGGATGTAATGCGCTCTGTATTCTTATGTGGTCCCGAATAGCATGGTCGCAACAGATCCGCAATCCTGGATAGAAGATTAGCCGATGTTGTAGAGGATCGATGTGCGCATAATCATGACGTTTCTCCGACTCATTCTCGAATCGACAGGCATCGAGGAAAGGCCTCACGTTGTTGTGGCCGGTTGCCAGAAAAAGAGCAGCCAGTGGCTGCCATTTGATGAACAGCCGATTCAGCGGTGCTTGTTGCGCTGGTCGCGTTTAATGCGCTTCCAGGGAGACCTCCCTACTATTTCCCTCACGAGCCGCCTGATGAAAGATCACCATTGTTGTTATTGTCAGGAAGTCTTTCAGCCCTCTCCGTATCATCCGCACCAACTTGCTTGCAGCCAGGCAGCATGCCAGCGCCAACGCCGCCGTGATTATCACCGGCAGAAGGTCGCCTCTGACCCGGTTTATCGGCAAGTTTGCCTGGAAAGTCCTCGGAAGTGGCGCGAGGCACACGCGGAGTACTGGAAGCAGTATCGCCAGGACCACCCACAGCAGGTGGAACAAAATCGTCTACGACAACGCTGGCGGGACGAAAAACGCCGGCTGGTGAATCTTGCAAACAACACCTTAGCTACCTGCAAGGCATTGAATACTCAGTCATTTTGTCCCCTTGGGCTGGCCTCCACAGCTTCTTGCAAACAACATCCCTCTGGTGTCGCCTCTGCTGCGGACCTATAAAGCCACCATGCTTTCAAAGTTCTTCGCATCGCACACACGCATTGAGGCACTTCGTGAAGGTCCTGATGGATCCCTCTTGGAAAGTTTTGCTCGATCTTTATCGGAGGCAGGCTATGCCATGAGCACCAGTCGCGCCCATCTCCGAGCGGCGGAACACTTTATCCATTGGATCCACCGGAACGGCAAATCGCTGAGCGAGTCAAACGAGCAAGTTCTTGCACAATTTGACAGTCACTTGAGGCGATGCCGATGCCAGCATTACGGCCATGCGAAACAGAAAGCTGTGATCCACGGTACGTGCCTATTCATGAGTCATCTGCGCGATCTCGGGGTCACCGCCGCCGCTGCCCCAAAGAACCCGGAGGATCCGGATCTGTTGTTGGCATTCAGGCAGTGGATGCGGCAGCAACGGGGTACCGGGGATGCGACCCTTTCTAACTACAGCTTTAACCTTCGCGAGTTGCTCGAGCGCTTTGGAAAACCAATGCAGTTCGATGCCAGCATGTTACGAGGACTCATTTTAGAGAAGAGTCATTCCTGCGGCTGGGCGGCGGCCAAGGCGTCCACTACTGCACTTCGCATGTTCCTGCGCTTCCTGGTCGCCAATGGCAGGTGCGCGGTGGGATTAGAGGCAGCCATTCCGACCCTGGCTCACTGGCGGTTGGCCACTCTGCCTCGCTACCTGCAACCCGAAGAGGTCGAACGCCTAATTGCATCGTGCGATCGATCATCACCCGTGGGCCGCCGGAACCGAGCGATTTTGCTGCTGCTGGCCCGACTGGGTCTTCGGGCGGGCGATATCACGCATCTGCGCCTGGGTGACATTGACTGGAAGAGCGCATCCATTCAGGTTTGTGGTAAGGGACGTCGCCAGACCCAACTGCCGTTGACTCAAGAGATCGGTCAGGCGATCGTCGATTATCTGCAAAATGGCCGGCCGCAGTGCAACGCCGACACGGTTTTTGTGAGCTGCGATGCACCCTTTTGTTCCATAGGTTCTGCTGCGGTCTCAATGATCGTGGTCCGCACACTGCGACGAGCCGGCGTTGTGCGTCCAAGCCGCGGGGCTGCTCATCTGCTGCGGCATTCGGTCGCGACCTCAATGTTGCGGCAAGGCGCAACGCTCGAAGACATCGCAGGCATTCTGCGCCACAGCTCGATTGAGACAACACAGATCTACGCCAAGGTCGATATCGCCGCATTGCAGCAGATTGCGCAACCCTGGCCGGAGGTGGAGCCATGCTGACTCAAGCCGTCGATTCTTATCTGGCTGTACGTCGGGCAGCCGGTTTCATGTTGACGGTCCAAAGCCTTCTGTTGAAAAGCTTCGCCGCGTTCTCCGAGGCGCGAGGACATCATCACATCTCGGCGGACATTGCTATCGAGTGGGCGGGATTGGCACCATCGGCTTCGCAACGTGCCCATCGGCTCGGGATTATCATCCGATTGGCGCGCTATCTCCGCGTCGAGGACCAACACCACGATGTGCCACCATCCGTTTTCGGAGCGGAACGGTGGTTACGCTCAATCCCCTACATTCTGAGTGCCGAGCAGATTCGACAACTCATCACAGCAGCCCGGCAGCCGGAAAAGACAACCCTGCAGCCAGCAACCTATAGCACGCTGTTCTCTCTGCTGGCCTGCACCGGGCTGCGGGTGTCGGAGGCGACTCGGCTGCGTTTCGAGGACATCACGCCCGATGGTCTATTGATCCGTAGTACTAAATTCCGCAAGAGCCGTCTCGTCCCACTGCACGAGACAGCACGAACTGCGCTGGAACGGTACCTCCAGCAGCGACGTCCCTATGCTCCCTTTGCTGATCAGGTACATCTATTCGTGTCGTTGCGAAGAAAACCGCTCCGACCAACCGATGTGGACAAGGTATTCCGCGCGGCGGTGAAGCGAGTCGGATTGCCACCTGGCCGCGGCCGGGTTCGTCCCACGCCCCACTCCTTGCGCCATACTTTTGCCGTCAGAGCCCTAGAGACCTGCCCTGATGGGCGAGATGCCATCACCAAACACATGTTGGCGCTGTCGACTTACTTAGGTCACAGCAAGGTTGCCCACACCTATTGGTATCTGGAAGCGGTACCGGAGCTGATGCGAGACATTGCTGAGTGCACCGAACGCTTTGTCATAGGAGGGCAATCATGATCGCCTTGGCACCACATATCACCGCCTTCTTCGAGCAGCGCCTGCCCATCGAACTTCATGCTAGCGAGTGCACACGGGACTCCTATGCGTATGCGTTCCAGCTGCTTTTGGCCTTCGCCAGCAAGCGCCTCAACATGGCGCCATCCCAGTTGGCATTGGAGCAAATCGACGCACCGCTGGTGCTCGAGTTCCTGAACGACTTGGAAACTACACGCAGCAATGGGCCCAGTTCTCGAAATGCCCGATTGGCCGCAGTCAAATCCTTCATGCATTTTGTAGAATATCGTGCCCCGTCGGCCATCGAGCAGATACGGCGCGTCCTCGCGATTCCCGCCAAGAAAGCGGAATCACGTCTGGTCAGACATCTAACGCGTGAAGAAGTTCAGGCCATTTTGGACGCACCGGACCCGACCGAACGAGATGGCATACGCGATCGTGCCATGCTGCACCTCTGCTACGCCGGAGGCTTACGCGCCTCGGAATTGATTGCTGTCCGTATGGATGACGTGCAGTTCCAGCCGCAGGCCAATGTCCTGGTCCATGGCAAAGGTCGCAAGGAACGGTGCCTGCCCTTGTGGAAGACTACGACGGCGGCTCTTCGAGCGTGGTTGGCGGTGAGGGGAACTGCGCCAGTACCCGAACTGTTTGTCAGTAGCCGCGGTGAATCCTTGACTCGCTCTGGCTTCAAATACGTTCTGCGTAAACATGTTCGAGCAGCGAGTCAGCATTGCCCTTCACTGGCAATCAAGCGCGTATCCCCGCACGTGTTGCGACACACCTGCGCCTTGACCCTTTTACAGGCGACCAAAGACCTGCGAAAGGTCTCACTCTGGCTGGGCCATGCTCGCATGCAAACAACGGAGATCTACACGCGGGCGGATCCGTCGGTGAAACTGGAAGTCTTGGAATCGGTGGTGCCTCCGAAGCTGCGATCGGGGCGTTTCAAAGCCAGCGACAAGCTGATCGAATCCCTGCAGTCGCTGTCAGTTATGCGGAGCAAAAACGCGCCAAAATGACCGGTCGGTAAAGTTCAAATGAAGGGAGTCTGCATAACAGTATGCAGCGCATTACATCCCAGTTTGACTTCCCGGGTATGAGCGGGCTGGCCGTCGATCTTGCCCGGTCGCTGTTCGGTCTCGGCGCGCACCATGGGCACGCCGGTGCCATCGAGCTCGACATAGAGCACGGGAAGGGGGGGACCGATGGGGAGGGGGAGATCCAGTTGCTGGGCCTGCTTCGTTTCCTCCTGCTGGCGGGCAGCGATGTCGGCGCCGATCGCCTCCGCCGTGCGTTCGACGGCTTTGGTGGTGACCTCTAAGCCGGCCAACCATTTCATCTGTTCGCGTCCGTGGTCGAAGGCAGCATCGTGACCGACGACGGCTAACATCCGACGTACCCCGGGAGACAGTTCGGTGTTTTCCACATCCAGTTGGACATCGGCGGGAAACTGGCCGTGTTGGCAGTGCGCACAGAGGAAGTAGGGACGCAGGAGATCGGCGGAGCCGACCGCGGTGAGGATGGTTTTGGCGCGTAAGCCACGATAGACGGCGGTGTGGCCACAAGGACAGGGGCGGGTTCGCTGTTCCGGTTCCGGCGGATCGTAGCGCAACAGTTCCGTTAAGGCCGCGGCCCCAGCTTGGTGCAGGGCCGAACGAATCGCCATCTCCACGGCTTCTAAGTCCAGCTTGCCGTGTTGCCGACGTTCGCGAAACAGGAGCGCCAGCAGATGTTCGACTTCGCGGGCTACTTCCTGCTGGATCGCTTCCGTCGTTTTTTTTCCTGGGGCGTGGACTCCGTTTCGGAACTCGGCCGCAAGCGGCAGAGCGTGCTGTTGACCTCGACAAAGTCACGGCTCAACTGCTGCCATTTTCGGTACTCCTCAATCTCCAGCTCTGCTTTGCGTCGTGCCGCCAGACTGGCAAAGGACTCGGTGACGGTTTTGCCATGAGTCTTGTAGGTCAGGCGGAAGTTGGGGCCATGGCCGGCGTCTCCGGGCCGGTGGCAGTGGCAGGTGGGATTGCCACAGCGGCCGCTGGTGGTGGTGATCGAACCGGGTCGAAAATCGCGCAGTTGAGCGATCTTGCGGAGCAAACTGGCCTTCTGATTCTCGAGGTCGGGCAACGACACAGGCATAATGTCCCTCCTGTACCGAGCGTATCACATACGCTAGGTACAGGGGCACAAAAAAGAACAACCTCACTTCTTAAACTTCTATGTCGCGCACCCCTGATCCATTTTGTGCTTGACTTCGTGCCAGAACTTGTTGTATTTTCCCTTCCACTTCTGACGATGATGTCGCCACAGGGGTCATTGTCAGCCCCTCCCTCGACAACTTGCTTGTTTCTGAACGTGCCTCGCTACTGTGGGTGGGATGGTGTGCGATGTTGCATGTTTGGCCTCGAGGGGACTTCTTAGTTAGCCTGGATCTGTTCTCGTCAGACTCGGCATATCTTCGTCGATTGGGCGTTATATCCAGGACCGAGGTCGAGAAAGGAAGACCCGCAAATGCCAATCT
>Ga0187851_10004253_pt1 | contig 11761 bp, 6 predicted proteins | sample June2016WEW_6_10_FD_132997 | JGI IMG/M metagenome (GOLD analysis project Ga0187851, IMG submission 132997) | Peatland microbial communities from SPRUCE experiment site at the Marcell Experimental Forest, Minnesota, USA - June2016WEW_6_10 | ecosystem: Environmental > Terrestrial > Soil > Wetlands... | reverse complement strand
GCATCATCGGCCGCCCATACAGCACCGCGTCCATCACGCGGTCGTCGTTGGCCGGAGCGCCGCTGGCCAGATACTGCTTCTTGAAGATGCCGCGCAGCGACTGTCCGTTCAGCGGATCGTTGGTGCGGTCGTTGTGGCACCGCGCGCAGTGCGCCTGGTAGACGTCGTACCCGCGCGTCTGCTGCGCATTCAGCTCCGAGAGCGGTGTCGGCGGAGGCAGCTTGGTGCATCCCACCGCCGAGGCAATAATCATCGCCACGCCAACCCCGAACATCGCCGCCGCAATCCGTCTCATTTTCATCATTCTCGCATCTGCCTCTGCATTCGTCTCTACTCGATCGCTGCCTCCTCTGCACCGATCGCTGTTGCCTCGTACCATTGTCTTGATTGTCGTCTTACCTTGTACTACTCCGCCGCTGCAATCGCCCGGAGGCCACGGCACGGCGCCTATCTCAGGGCTTGCTGATAGGCCGAACGCACTCCCAGGCCTATATCACCCATACCTCGTAAGTGCGCTATTGTCTTACGGACAACGGGCAATGCGGAATCGACCTGCTCTTGTGTGACTGTATCCTTAGCTGGATCGAAGCCCTCCGGAATGAATGAACCCAGCTGAAGATAGTCGTCGAGAGCCTGTTGCTGCATTGTCTCGTATAGGTCCTGCTCCTTATAGGCCTTCGCGTACTTTTCAGCCGTCGAGTAATCCATGTAACTCAGCACACCGGTGGATGCCGCTGTTCGCCAGGCCGCATCTTGCAGTGGCCCTTCAGAAAAGCTGAGCGTAGCCCCTGTAAGGTCTCCGGGTTTGCCCTGCTGGCGAGCTTCGAGGTAGTTGAGGATCACTACCATTCCTTTCAACTCGCTCTCGATTCCCCGTCCCGCGGCGTCGACCTTGCGACGGTTCTCCTCCAACTCGCGGCGAATCGTCGCTTCCGCCTCGATGCGCTGATGCCGGTGAGCCAGAGCTTCCACACTGGCCTCGAGTCCCAGTGCGATCAGCAAGCCAATCGTGATGGTGAGAAGGTGAAGGAAGAAGTCGCGCATTCCGTAGATCGCGTGTCCAGGTGGATGAACGTCCAGCATCGATATGCTCCTTGGTCTCGTCTATGGTGGTCCTTACTACAGGTAGTTCTATCGCTAAACCACAATCCGTTCAAGGATTTCCTGCACGGTTCGGAACTAAGTCTCTGCGGCTGCCTGTTTCGTCTGTCTACTCCGCCGCGGCAATCGCCGCCACGATCTTGTCCATCGCATCGCGGTCCGCCGTGTCTCCGGGCAGATGATGGTCCACCAGAATCGAGAAGATCACCGTCTGCCCGCTGGCACAGTCCAGATAGCCGCTCAGCGCGCGCCCTTCGCTGTGCGTGCCGGTCTTCGCAAAAACATGCCCCTTCAGCGGAGCCGTGGTGAAGCGGTCCGACAATGTCCCGTCTACGCCGCCAACCGGCAGGCTCGCCTTCCAGGCCGCGAACCACGGCTGCGGCTGGCCTGTTTTAGGGTCGTGTGCCGCAAACGACAGCAGCTTCGCCACCGCTCGCGGCGTCACCAAATCGTAGTTGCTGAGACCGGAGCCGTCGTAAAAGATAAAGTCATTCTTATCGATCCCGGCATTGAGAAGGAACTGGCGAACCACACGAACGCCCTCGGCGGTCGAACCATCAACGCCACCATCTCCACCTGTGTAAGCCTCACCGTAGGTCTTTCCCAGATGATGCAGCAGCAGTTCCGCGTGAAGATTTTGGCTGATCTTATTTGTCAGAACCACATCGTCCAGAACTTGTGGCGAAGTATGTTGCAACATCACAGGACATGCATCGGAGCATGAAACCAAGCCGGTCAGGATAGAACTCAGTCCCGCTGACATCGGGACCGCTGGCAACTTCGGAAGGTCCTGTCGAGACTCCTCCATAAAGCCTGGCCCCTGATATACAAACCGATGCTTTGAAACCGCTTTTCCATCCACTCGTACTCCACGTTTCTCCAACAATTCCTTCAGCGCAATTGCCGCGAACTCCGCCGGATCGGCAATTGCAATCTCCTCTGAGTCTGGTAGTGCATCTACGGCAATTGACCCGTAAATGCGAAGCGCCTTCGATCCCACCTCGCGGGCCATTTGCACATGGCTTCCGGACTTGGCTGGGCCGGTGAAGAGCGCACCCGCATCGACCTGAAAATAGGCCGGGATTCCCGCTTGCCACTCCAAGGTAGGACGTTCAGCCGCAGTTCTCCCTGGTCGTACCGTGACTCGGATCTGGTTGTCTCCGATACTCAATCCACTGACCGGAGCACCATACCCCCAGACCATGTCGTCAATCGACCAACCTTGAGGATAAGGCTCCCAAGGAAAGACCGTGTCGTCTCCAATAACATCTCCCTTGAGTCGCTTTACACCAGCAGCGGCAATCTCGTCTGCAACTTCAATCAAATAGTGCAAGGGAGGAATTTCAGCCTCTGGAGCATTTTTTGTCTCCCCCGGTGTGTGGTATGGAAAATCATTGCTGCTCAGATTGCCATCACCAGTCCCAATAATCACGATGTCACCATATATCGTCATATCTTTACTTCCTACACTTCCATATTCGATACGCGTTGTGAATCTCTGGTGAGGCCCCAACAACGCCATCGCCGCCGCCGTCGTAAACAGCTTGGCGTTGCTGTCGGGCTGGAAGAGCTGGGCCTCGTTCAGCGCGTAGATCGGCTTGCCATCGAGCGTGGTGACAATGACGCCCCAGTGCGCGCGCGCGACCGCGGGCTGCGACACCAGCGCCGCAATCTGCTGATCGAGTGCTAACGGCTTTTGGTCAAGTGCTGGCGGCTTCGTCGCATCCGCAGCTGTCTGGGCCATCGCGGACACGCAAGCGATCGCCATTGCCACTACGCTCGCTGCTGCACGAATCGTTCGCTGCAATCGAATCCTCCGCCTCATCCTGCGCGCAGTCTAGCACCTTGCGCGCGCGGGCTGATAGACTTGGTTGGTTGCGCCGCAGACCGGCGCGCCCGCTTCTGCTCGCACGGCGCAAGCCTCGACGGGGAGACCGGCGCGAGGTCTGGAGCAAGTTCCGCCCGAGAGCAGCACCAGCTCGAGCACAAAGGAAACAGACACAGTGGACCAACAGACCAAGGCAGCCCTCAAGAAAGACAAGTTCGTCACCACCACCACCCACGGCCTGGAGTGGGCCAGCGAGCACCGCCAGTCGGTGATCGTCAACGGCTCGATTCTGCTGGCGGCGATTCTCATCGTCATCGTCAGCGCGGTGGTCTACAACAGCCGCTCGGAGGCCGCATCCGTCGCCTTCGGCGCAGCCATGCAGGCCTACCAGACGCCGCTGGCGCAGTCCGGCCAGGCCGTGCCGCCCGGCGTGACGACCTACTCCTCCGCTGCGGAGCGGGCCAAGGCCGCCGGCGCTCTCTTCCTCGCCGTCGCCGACAAGTACGGCATGACTCCCGACGGCCAGAACGCGCGCTACTTCGCCGGCCTCACCTACATTGAGGCGGGCGAGAACCAGCAGGCCGAAGTGACGTTGAAGAAGGTCGCCGGCGGATGGGACAACAATCTCGCCGCCCTGGCCAAGTTCGCCCTCGCCCAGCTCTACCGCAACACTGGGCGCGACGCCGAGGCCATCGACCTCTACAACAAGCTCAGCGCCAAGCCAACCGCTACGGTTCCCTATGGCCTTGCGCAGCTTCAGCTTGCCGACCTCGATCAGTCGGAGGGCAAGGTGGACGCCGCCAAAAAGATCTACGCCAGCCTGAAGGACAAGGACCCCAAGGGCGCAGTCGGCATGACCGCTGCCGAGAAGCTGAATCCCACTTCGGGCCCTGCACTCCCGCAGCAATAACGCATTCGGCAGCTGGCAGCGGCTACAGGATGGCTTGAAGGAAGCGACTCCGCGGCTTACTTTCTGGTGGCGGCGAGGCGCTTTTGGTGGTCGAGGAAGCGGCGGAGGCGGTCGAGGGAGCGGGCCTTGCCGAATACGATGAGGGATTCGAGCAGGGGTGGGGAGGCGGTCTTGCCGGTGAGGATGGCGCGCAGGAGCATGAAGTTGTCCTTGACGGACCAGTCCTTTTCGGCGCCGAGTTTTTTGAGCGCGGGGTCGAGGTCTTCCTCGGTGAAAGGGGTGGCTTCGAGGAGGGCGAGCTGCTCGGCGGCGAATGCGAGGGTCTCCTCCAGCGTGTGCTTCTTGGGGAGGAAGACCTCGGGCGGGGGCATGACATCGTCCTTGAAGAAGAAGTCGGTCATCTCGCCGAACTGGGCGAAGGTCTCGATGCGCGTCTGCACCAGCGGCAAAATGCGGCGCAGATAGTCGTCGGATAAGATGGTCGATCGCAGGGCGGCAAAGGACCCCTCCGGCGTGAGCGCGCGGATGTACTCGCCATTGAGCCACTTGAGCTTGGTGAGGTCGAAGACAGGGCCGCCGAGGGAGATGCGCTGGAAGTCGAACTTGTCGAGCATCTCTGGGAGGGAGAAGATGTCGCCCTGCTTGATGTTGATGCCCTTGGAGACGATCTCCTCTTCGCTGGGCTGGGCCATGCCGCCGCCCATCAGGCCGAGGAAGTTCAGCAGCGCCTGGGGCAGGAAGCCGGATTCGCGGTAGTAGATCAGCGAGACGGGATTCTTGCGCTTGGAGATCTTGCTCTTGTCGATGTTCCTCAGTAGCGGCATGTGCCAGAAGCGCGGCAGCTCCCAGCCGAAGGCCTTGTAGAGGAGTACATGCTTGGGGGTCGACGAGATCCACTCCTCGGCGCGGATGACGTCGCTGATCTGCATCAGGTGGTCGTCGACGACGTTGGCCAGGTGGTAGGTGGGGAAGCCGTCGGACTTGAGCAGCACCTGGTCGTCCACGTTGTTATGCGAGAAGGTGATGGGGCCGCGCAGTTGGTCCGTGAAGATGGTCTCGCCCTCGATGGGTACCTTGAGGCGGACTACAGCCGGGCGGCCTTCGGCCTCGAAGGCGGCGATCTGCGCGGGGGTCAGTTCGCGGTGCGCTCCGTTGTAGCGCGGCGGCAGCTTGGCGGCAATCTGCGAGCGGCGCATGGCGTCCAGCTCTTCGGCGGTCTCGAAGCTGCGGTAGGCGTGGCCGGATGCAAGCAGGAGATCGACGTGGGCGCGGTAGATCCCGGTGCGCTCCGATTGCCGGTAGGGGCCGAAGGGGCCGCCGACGTCGGGGCCCTCGTCCCACTCCAGGCCGAGCCAGTGCAGCGAGTCGAAGATCATCTGCTCGGAGTCGGCGACGAAGCGGGCGCGGTCGGTGTCCTCGATGCGCAGAACGAACTTGCCGCCGCGCTGGCGGGCGTAGAGGAAGTTGAGCAGGCCGATGTAGGCCGTGCCGACGTGCGGGTCGCCGGTGGGCGAGGGTGCGATGCGGACGCGGATGGGCGCGGAGCCGGTATGAACGGGGATGGTCATGATTGAGTCAACATTTCATGGTAGCAGGCGGAGGGCGAGCGGCGGCAGGGCTGCGGCTGGGCTGCGGACGTGGCCCACATCTCAGAATCGAGATGCCCACCCCCGCGAACAAATGCGCTCGCCGGGGACCCCGGATGAGGGGCGCCGGGCACAGGTGGAGCTGCTGTGACGAACGCCCTCCAGCCCCAGCCCATGCTGCACAAGACACGACCTCGGCTCAAGGTCTCTGGCGGAATGCCGATGGGAAGAGGTAGCAGGAGTGCGTGGCATTGTCGCCGTGGAGTGCGCCCTCTCCGCGGATGGAAGGGCGCTGGACCGAGGAAATCCATGAAGCTGGAAGTAAAGTTAGGTTCGACCTACGGGATACTCATTCTGGCGATGCTGGCTACCTCGACCGTGGCCTATCTCCGCATGTCTCAGGTGAACCACATTATCGGCAAGTTCATCTCAGAGCAGATACCGGTTGTATACAGCAACCGCGGTGCGCGTGTGTCGCTGGGCAAGAACGCGCTTCTGCTGGACGAGTGGCTGCTCTACGGCGCGGAGCCTGGCGCCACTGCTAAATACCGCGCAGCGTACCTCATCCAATGGGCCGACACGGAACGACACATGGCGGAACTGCACGATATGGACAGCCGGTTCGAGCTGGGCGAGAACAATGGCCGCATCCGGGACTTCGAGGCGCAGGCAACGCAGTTGCACGCACTACAGGACCGCATCGAGGCCCTGATCGAATCGCAGAAGCCCCAGAACGTGGCGGCTGCGCGTGAGCTGGTGCGCGGTGAGATGACCAAACAAGAGGGCGTTCTTTACCAGAACATGTTCGATATGGTGGGTTACTCGAACGCCGTGGCGAACGCCGAATCGCAACAGGTGAATCGCGCCTCTCATCTGATGGTCTGGACGCTGTGGATCACCACCCTGGTGAGCACAGTGCTGGGCGGTCTGTTGGCGATGATGATTGCGCGGCGGATCAGCCGCAGTCTGCGCTCGGTTGTGGGGCGCGCCGCCGCCATCGCCGAGGGCGATCTGACGGGGCCGCCGCTGGGCATCCAGAGCGGTGACGAGGTGGGAGTGCTGGCCGACGCCACGCAACAGATGCAGCGCAGCCTGCGAGAGACCATTGGGGCGGTTGCGCGCACGGCCGCCAGCGTGACCGACAATGCAGTCTCCATCGGTGAATCCGGTATGGAGATGCAACGCAGGATGGACGAACAGAACCAACAGACCGAGCTGACGGTGACGGCGATGCATGAGATGAGCGCCTCGACGACCGAGGTCTCGCGCCACGCCGACAACGCCGCCAAGAGCGCGCGGGCTGCGGCGGAGACCGCGCGGATGGGCGGCGGCATCGTGCGCGAGATGCTTGCCAGCATGAACTCGATCGCCGAGGCAGTGCGTTCAGCTTCGTCGACCATCCACCTGCTGGGCGAGGATTCGGGACGGATCAGCCGCATCGTTCACGTGATCGACGAGATTGCGCGCAAGACAAACCTGCTGGCGCTGAACGCAGCCATCGAGGCCGCGCGCGCCGGCGAACATGGCCGCGGCTTTGCCGTGGTCGCCGCGGAGGTGCGTTCCCTGGCCGAGAGCACTGCCCAGGCCACGGGCGAAATCTCCCAGATGATCCGTGGCATCCAGGAGCGCACCGGCCAGGCGGTCGCCTGCATGAGCGAGGGCACGGAAACCGTTGCCGCCGGCATGGTCACCACGGGCAGCGCCGGAGAGGCGCTGGAGAAGATCATCGGCATGGTCGAACAAGTGGACCGCATGATCGCCCAGATTGCCATCGCGTCGGAGCAGCAGAGCCAGTCGGCGAAGGAGTCGAGTTCGTCGCTGAGTTCCATCTATCAATTGGGCAGCGAGAACCTGAGCGCGATGAGCCTCTCGGTGGCCGGCGCCGAGGCCTTGCGCAACTCCGCGCTGGACCTGGAGCAGCAGATTGAACACTTCCGGATCGGCAAGGGCCACAGGGCAGACGACGACCCCGGCGCCAGTCCCGAACTGCCTGGCCTGTTCCTGAAGATGATCGCTTCGTCCTAGACTGCTCGCAGAGCGGTCGGGCGGCTGCGGTGCGAATGCGGTCGGGCGATGGCAGAGATGCGGTCGTCCTGCGGACGAGGCCCATATCCCACAAACAATGGATGATGCACCCGGCGCGACAGGCTGAGGCCTGTCCATATGACCATCAATTGGTTCATATGGCCAGACAATTGCCTTTTACACTTGACAAAGGACTTGGCGCCCACTAGCATCCTCTGCGGTTGTTAAAAACCCATTAATTTGGAATCGAGGACCTATATGTCCGCAGCTGCGCGCCGCGTCTCCCTGTTGTCCGGCATCCTCCGGGGAATCTTTGTTTTAGCCTTGATTGTCTTCACTTGCAACGTTGGCGCGTTTGCCCAGCTCTCCGCCAGGGCTACCATCACCGGAACCGTGACGGATTCCTCCGGCGCGGTGGTGCCGGGCGCGGTCGTGACCATCACCAACGATGCGACCAATGTCTCCTTGAAGACCCAATCAAACGGCAGAGGCATCTTTGTGGCGCCTGAACTGAACGTGGCGACCTACTCCATCACCATTGCCAAGAAAGGTTTCAAGAACTACACCGTCACCGGCATCGAGCTGCACCCCACGGAGACGGTCCAGGTGAACGGAGCGCTCACGATTGGCGCTGCCAGTGAGACCATCACGGTGGCGGCAACCTCCACCGACGTCGAGCTGTCCTCTCCCCAGCTTTCGTCCTATATCTCCACCGAGCAGGTGAGCTCGCTGCCCATGAATGGCCGCAACTTCGAGGGTGTGGCGGCGTTGGCGCCGGGCGTGGTGAACACCAGCCAAGGCTCGACGCTGGGCACCGGCGGCCGCAACACCAGCAGCGTGCTGGTGATCAACGGCATGTCGGTGTCCCGCACCTTCTATGCGCTGGACGGCGTATGGAACGAGAACACCGGCAACATGACCGCGAATTCGATCACCCCCAACCCCGACTCGCTGGCAGAAGTTCGCGTACTGCAGAACGACTTCTCCGCGCAGTATTCGCTCATGGGCTCCTCGGTCATTCTGGAGCAAACCAAGAGCGGCACGTCGAACTTGCACGGCACCCTGTGGGAGTATCTGCGCAACGACGATTTGAATTCAAAGAACTACTTCACCGTCACTGCCCCGCTCATCCCGCCATACAAGCAGAATATCTTCGGCTTCAACGTGGGCGGCCCTGTATTTATTCCGCATTACTACAACACCAATCGTCAGAAGACCTTCTTCTTCTGGGACGAGTCGTATGTGATTCTGCATGTGCCCAGCCAGGGCACCAGCTGGATACCTACCCCCAATCAGATCGCCGGCTGCTTTGCCTCCCCGACCAAGGACCCGTTGACCGGCACGCTTTTCCCGGTGTCTACAGGCGGCACATGCCCAGTCGGCGATTATGTGGTCCCAAGCAGTCGAATCAACACCAGCTCATCGGCGTACCTGAAAGCGTTGTATCCGGCGCCCAACTACTCATCCACCGCCAACACCAACAACTACGTCAACCTCCAGCCGCTGACGACCTATCAGCGGGACGATGAGATCAAGATCGATCACTTCTTCACCCCCAAGTACCACCTGTTGGCGGAGTACCTGCAGGAATACCAGAATTACTCGCAGAATACGGAGAGTCCAGGAACGACTCCGGTAGACTACGAGACGGACTTTACCCACAACAAGATTGCGCAGGTCGCGCTGACGCAGACTCTGTCGCCCAACATGGTCAACAGCACCAGCGTGGCCATGAATATCTACCTTCTGAACCTGGTACTGGAAGGGACCTCGGACATCAGCCAGTTACCGGGTTTCGCTGAGACCCTCTTCTATCCCACCGCACTGTATGCCTCCCGCACTCCTGTGGTGGGTTTTACCGGCGGAGCGGCGTCGCAGGGCATCCAGGCCGCGCGGCCCATCCCCCACGCCTCCGATCTTGACGATACTGTCAGCGACAACTGGAGCTGGCTCAAGGGAAAGAACTACTTTACGGCGGGCGTCACCTTCGTCTTCAACACCAAGCGCCAGGTTTCGGGCCAGCAGACCAACGGAAATTTCACCTTCACCGACACCAACAGCGCCGCCACCGCGGCACAAAAGACCGCGGCGAACGCATGCGGTGCCGCTCCTGCATATAATACAGCCGCCCAATGCAATGAGGACTACGGGATCGCGGACATGGAGCTTGGCTATCTGTCCAGCTTCAACGAGGTCAGCAACGCGCCTCATGGCGATATGCATGCCTTCTCCTGGTCGCCATACGTCGAAGACCAGTTCAAGTTCAATAAGAACCTGACCTTTACCGCGGGCCTGCGGATCTACCACATGCCCCTGCCCTACGGCGTACCCGGCTCCGAGACCAACTTTGTGCCCTCAGCCTATGTTGCCTCTCTGGCGCCGACCGTGAACGAGAGCAGCGGCGTCACCAACATCCCGCCCAATGTCCCCGGCTACGCCAACGGCCTGTTGTACAACAACGGCTTGGCGACCGGCTTGCCGGTCAACTTCTCCAACAAGCACACCTGGTACTTCGCGCCCGACGTGGGCTTCGCCTTGGATGTCTTCGGCGATGGCAGGACCAGCCTGCGCGGTGGCTTTGGTATTAGCTACACGCGTATCTTCACCAATCAGGACTGCGCTTTCAACTGCATTGCGAATCCTCCGGTCTTTACCAGCCAGAACCTGACCAACCTGAACTTCTTATCCACGCCGACGAACTGGAACATCGTCACGGCGGCGGCAGGACCTGGCGTCGGGGCGAAGGCAGTATCGGTCGAATCGGTTACCATGGCGGACGCGAACATCCAGGCCTCGCCGGTTACCAGCTACTCGCTCGGGTTGCAGCATGAATTTCCAGCAAATATTACCGCCGCAATCGTTGGAGCGGGAAGCCGTATCCAGCATCAGGAGGCCAATCCCAACATTAACGTTCCGCCGTATTACACCAGCGCGGCTGGCGTGCACTATGATTTCAATCCGCTGATCAACAGCAATCCTGCAAACTCCGGTGCTGCCGGCGACAATCAGTATTTTTATGCGCCGTATCAGGGTTATGGCAGCATGACGGACTATACAACGGAACTCTGGCAGGAGTGGAACGGGTTGGAGGCCCAGATCAAGCATCCGGTGACGAAGTCGCTGAACGTCTCGGTGGCTTATACCTGGTCGCACAGCACAAGCAACAGCACCATCGACGTGCATAACTTCAATCGCTACCACGGCAACACATCGGGCTTGAACTTCCCCGACTCGCTGTCGATTACGCTGCTCTATCAACTGCCGTTCTTCCAGAACAGCGGCAATCAACTGGAAAAACTGACGATGGGCGGATGGAGCATCAACGACATCACAACCTTCCGCAGCGGAGGTTCAATGGATCCGGGCCTGAGCGAAGCCTTCCAGGGCAATGCGTCCCGGCCGGACGTGGTTCCGGGTGTCTCGACCAACGGACCGAAGACTTGGAAGAACGGCTCAACCCAGCAGTGGTTCAACACGTCAGCCTTCTCCTGCCCAGGGAGTACGACAGGAGTCACATGTGGCACTATGAGCGCAGCTAACGGTAACTTCGGCTTATATGGCAACGCCATGACTGGCATCATCCGCGGGCCGGGCCAGGAGATCTACAACATGGCCCTCTTCAAGGAGTTCCACATCACCGAGGCGAACTACTTTGAGTTCCGCGCGGAGGCGTTCAACACCTTCAACCATACCAATCCCAACAACCCGAATACGACCCTGGGCAACGCGAACTACGGAAAGGTAACCGGTGCATACGATCCACGCATCATGGAAGTCGCGCTGCGGTATCGCTTCTAGGAGCGAGTTCCGCTTCCGGGCTGAGTAACTTCGACAGACACAATCCAGCGGGGCATCTCTCAAATGAGGGTTGCCCCGTTGGCCGTTAGAGCATTTCTCGAATTGGTGTAGAGGGAAACCACAGCATATGAGTGGCTTTTTCCATCAACCGGGGCCCCCGGCGACGGGCTCTCGTCGCTGGGGTGGAAGTAAAAGCCACCTCGCACACTTCCTCCAGCTCCACGTGAATTCGAGAAATGCTCTACAGCTCCATGGCGAACTGGTGGGTCGTCGCGTGGGTCGCGGGTGTGGGTTCGGTGGCCAGGGCCAGGATGAGGCGCTCCAGGACGAGGAGCTTGTTGGCGGGCGAGCTGCGCAGTTCGAGGTCGGCCTTGGCGACCAGGCGCAGGGCGCGGGTGAGCTCGCGGCGGGATTTATAGCGGCGGGCCTGCCGGATGAGGTCTTCGGCGGCGACCGGCGGCATGCGGAAGCCCTGCCACAGGGCCGCCCACAGGTCGCGCGAGTCGCGCACGT
>Ga0187851_10004252_pt1 | contig 11766 bp, 8 predicted proteins | sample June2016WEW_6_10_FD_132997 | JGI IMG/M metagenome (GOLD analysis project Ga0187851, IMG submission 132997) | Peatland microbial communities from SPRUCE experiment site at the Marcell Experimental Forest, Minnesota, USA - June2016WEW_6_10 | ecosystem: Environmental > Terrestrial > Soil > Wetlands... | reverse complement strand
TCGGGGCCGGCTGGCTGGTACTCAAGACAGAAGGCGATCTGCAGCAATGGGCGCGCCGGCTCGGCCGCCGGTGTCTGGTCGGCGTGCTGGCGGCGATCCTGATCGTCAGCGTCTGGACGCCGCTGATGAACGCCGACATCGCCAGCCGCTGGTTCTCATGGCCCGACGCTGTCTTCCTGTCTCCCGTGCCCATCGTCACCGCCCTGGTCGCCTACGGCGAGTGGCGCGCACTCGCCGGCGAGACCGATGCCTGGCCGTTCATCGGCGCGATCGGCCTGTTCGCGCTTTCCTATCTCGGCGTCGCGATCAGCCTGTGGCCGATGATCGCGCCGCCGCACATCACCCTCTGGCAGGCCGCGTCGTCGCCCAGCACCCAGGCCTTTCTGCTGATTGGCACGCTGTTTCTGCTGCCGATCATTCTCATGTACACCGGCTGGTCGTATTGGGTGTTCCGCGGCAAGGTGCGCGGCGACCTCGGGTACCACTGAGGGGAGGCCGCGCCGGCTCTTGCGCTGCGCCGGCCGAGCGGCTAACCCGGCCCCAGCGTTTCGCCAAGGCCGCCATGACCTCGAAAGCTTCTCCGCGCCTGACTTACGCCGACGCCGGGGTCGACGTCGACGCAGGCAACGCCATGGTCGAGCGCATCAAGCCGCTGGTCCGGGCGACGCGCCGCCCTGGCGCCGAAGCTGAGATTGGCGGCTTCGGCGGCCTATTCGACCTCAAGGCGGCGGGCTTTCGCGATCCCGTTCTCGTCGCCGCCAACGACGGCGTCGGCACCAAGGTCAAGATCGCGATCGAAAGCGGCATCCTCGACACGATCGGGATCGACCTCGTCGCCATGTGCGTCAACGACATCGTCGTCCAGGGGGCGGAGCCGCTGTTTTTCCTCGACTATTTCGCCACCGCGAAGCTCGATCCGGCGATCGGCGCGGCGATCGTCGCCGGCATCGCGCGCGCTTGCGTCGAGTCGGGCTGCGCGCTGATCGGCGGCGAGACGGCGGAAATGCCCGGCCTCTACGCTCACGGCGATTTCGACCTCGCCGGCTTCGCCGTCGGCGCGGCCGAGCGCGGAACGCTGCTGCCGCGCGCCGGGCTGAAGGCCGGCGACGTCGCGATCGGCCTGCCGTCGTCGGGCGTCCATTCCAACGGCTTTTCGCTGGTTCGCCGCATCGTCGCGCTGAGCGGCCTCGCCTGGGGCGAGCCGGCGCCGTTCGCGCCCGAGCGCTCGCTCGCCGCCGCGCTGCTCGAACCGACTCGGCTCTATGTCAAGCCGCTGCTGGCGACGCTGAAGGCGGCCGACGCCGTGCTGGCGCTTGCCCATGTCACCGGCGGCGGCTTTCCCGACAACCTGCCGCGCGTGCTGCCCGAAGCCTTGGCGGTCGAACTCGACCTGTCCGCTTTCGCGCCGCCTCCCGTCTTCGCCTGGCTCGCTGCGACCGGCGGCGTCGGCGAAGCGGAGATGTTGCGCACGTTCAACTGCGGCTTCGGCATGGTCGCGTTCGCCGCGGCGGAGGCCGCCGACGCGGCGCTCGCGGCGCTCGCCGCCAACGGTCTCGCGCCCAGGCCGATCGGGAAACTGATCCCGCGCGAGGGCGCACCGGTCGTCATGCGCGGACGGTTGGCGCTGTGAGCGGCAGGCTCAGGGTCGCCGCCCTCATTTCCGGGCGCGGCTCCAACATGGCGGCGCTGGTCGAGGCGGCCCGATCGCCGGATTTCCCGGCTGAGATCGCGCTCGTCCTCTCAAACAAGTCCGAGGCGCCCGGGCTTGATCTCGCCCGCGCGGCGGGGGTCGCCGCCGAGGCGATCGAGTCGAAGCGTCATGCCGACCGCGAAGCGTTCGAGGCGGCGTTGCAGGCGACGCTCGAAGCTCACGCAATCGAATTCGTCTGTCTCGCCGGCTTCATGCGCGTCCTCGGAGCGAAATTCGTCGAGCGCTGGCGCGGACGCATGCTCAACATCCATCCGTCGCTGCTGCCGGACTTGCGCGGCCTGCATACGCACGCGCGCGCACTCGCCGCCGGCCTGAAGGAGCACGGCTGCACCGTCCATTTCGTCGAGCCCGAGCTCGACGCCGGTCCGATCGTCGCCCAGGCGCGGGTCCCCGTGCTGGCCGACGACGACGCCGAGAGCCTGGCGGCGCGGGTTCTGGTCGAGGAGCACAAGCTCTACCCGCGCGCGCTCGCCGAAGTCGCGGCGAAGCTGTCGCGCCGGGCCAAGACCGTCTCCCGCGCGCGAACCTCGGCCGCTCGGCGCTCCGCAGTTGGCGACGAAGCGGTTTTGTCACAGAATTACCCGAAGGATAGGGCGGGCGCCGCGGGCGCTTCCGGTGGGGCCGGGCGGCCCGCCGGGACGGGCGTCAGGAGGGCGAAGAGGATGAAGTCCGCAACCGCCGCCGCCGAAGACGCGCCGCCGACTCTGCTCGAATCGCCCGAGCGGTTCATCAACCGCGAGCTGTCGTGGTTGGAATTCAACCGCCGGGTGCTGGAGGAATCGGATAATCGCGGTCATCCGCTGCTCGAGCGGCTGCGCTTCCTGTCGATTTCGGCCAACAATCTCGACGAATTCTTCATGGTCCGCGTCGCCGGCTTGGTTGGGCAGGTGCTCGCCGGGATGACGGAAATCTCCGACGACGGCCTCACGCCCGTCGAGCAGCTCGAGCGCATCGGCGCGCGGGTCGCCGAGCTCGTCGCCGCGCAGCAGGAGCGCTGGCGCGCGCTGCGTGCAGAGCTCGAACAGGCGGGGATCGTCATCTGCGACGTCGCAGCGCTCTCGGCTCGCGACCGCCAATGGCTGGAGGACTATTTCCTCCTCTACGTCTTCCCGGTGCTGACGCCGCTGGCGGTCGACCCGGCGCACCCGTTCCCGTTCATTCCCAACCTCGGCTTCACCCTTGCGCTCGAGCTCAAGAGCCACGCCGACCACCGGACGATGAACGCGCTGGTGCGCTTTCCCAGCCGCATCGACCGCTTCATCAAGTTGCCGGACGCGGGCGGCGCCGGGCCGCTGCGCTTCGTCCTGCTCGAACAGATCATCCTCGCCTTCATCGGCCAGCTTTTCCCTGGCTACAAGGTCACCGGCCACGGCAGCTTCCGCGTCATTCGCGACAGCGACATCGAAGTGGAGGAAGAGGCTGAAGACCTGGTGCGCCTGTTCGAGAGCGCGCTGAAACGGCGGCGGCGCGGTTCGGTCATCCGCCTCGAGATCGACGCGAGCATGCCGGAGCGGCTGCGCGCATTCGTCACCGGCGACGTCGACGTCGTCGCCTCCGGCGTCGTCCTGATCGACGGCCTGCTCGCGCTCGAAGAACTCAGCCAGATCATCGGCGTCGACCGGCCGGAGCTGAAGTTTCCTCCGATCAATCCGCGCTTCCCCGAGCGCGTGCGCGACAATGGCGGCGACTGCTTCGCCGCGATCCGCCAGAAGGACCTCGTCGTCCACCATCCTTACGAAACCTTCGACGTGGTGGTGCAGTTTCTCGTTCAGGCGGCGCGCGATCCCAACGTCGTAGCGATCAAGCAGACGCTCTATCGCACTTCGGCCGACAGTCCGATCGTCCGCGCGCTGATCGAAGCGGCCGAGGCCGGCAAGTCGGTCACGGCGCTGATCGAGCTGAAGGCGCGCTTCGACGAGGAAGCCAACATCCGCTGGGCGCGCGACCTCGAGCGCGCCGGCGCGCAAGTCGTGTTCGGCTTCATCGAGCTGAAGACCCACGCCAAGCTATCCATGGTGGTCAGGCGCGAAGCGGGCTCGCTCGTCACCTATTGCCATCTCGGCACCGGCAACTATCATCCGGTCACCGCGCGCATCTACACCGACATATCGCTGTTCACCGCCGACGCGGCGGTCGGCCGCGACGTCGCCCGGGTGTTCAACTTCATCACCGGCTACGCCGAGCCGGACGGGCTCGAGCTGTTGGCGATCTCGCCGTTCACGCTCAGGAAGAAGCTGCTGCGCCACATCGCCGAGGAGATCGAGTTCGCCAAGGCCGGCAAGCCGGCGGCGATCTGGGGCAAGTGCAACGCGCTGGTCGATTCCGAAATCATCGACGCACTCTACGCGGCGAGCCGCGCCGGGGTGGAGATCGACTTCGTCGTGCGCGGCATCTGCTGCCTGCGGCCGGGCGTGCCCGGCCTGTCCGACAACATCCGCGTCAAGTCGATCGTCGGCCGCTTCCTCGAGCACGCGCGCATCTACGCTTTCGGCGGCGGCCACGGCCTGCCGAGCCGCGAGGCGCACGTCTATATTTCCTCGGCCGACCTGATGCAGCGCAACCTCGATCGCCGCGTCGAAGCGCTGGCGCCGCTGCTCAATCCCACCGTTCACGAGCACGTCCTCAACCAGATCATGGAAGCCAACCTGCTCGACAACGAGCAGAGCTTCCGCGTGCTGCCGGACGGTTCGAGCGTCAGGATCGCGCCCGCCGAGGGCGAGGAGCCGTTCAACTGTCACAAATATTTTCTCACCCATCCGAGCCTTTCCGGGCGCGGCCGGTCACTTGCCGAGTCCCGCCCGGGGGCGCTCGCCTATCGCAAGCTGCGCGATTGAAGCGCACAAGCGCCCACGCTGGCCTCGCGCGGCCGGCGGCGGGCCGAGCCGCAGGAAGGATTGAATGTCGGGGCTGGAAGCAAGAGGGCGGTTGCCGGGCGAACCCGTGGCGATCGTCGACATCGGGTCGAACTCGGTCCGCCTTGTCGCCTATGAAGCGCTCAGCCGCGCGCTGACCCCGATCTTCAACGAGAAGGTGCTGTGCGGGCTCGGCCGCGGCGTCGCCACGACCGGCTTCCTGACCGAAGACGCGACGGCCAAGGCGCTGGCGGCGCTGCAGCGCTTCCGCGTCCTGTGCCGGACGATGGGCATCGCCAACCTTCGCGCGGTGGCGACCGCAGCGGTGCGCGACGCGGCCAACGGCCCGCAATTCCTCGAGCTGGCGGAGCGGGCGATCGGCTGCGAGATCGATTTGCTCGCCGGCCCGCGCGAGGCGCAGCTCTCCGCCATCGGCGTGGCGTCCTCGATCTGGGCCGCCGACGGCGTGGTCGGCGACCTCGGCGGCGGCTCGCTCGAACTTGCCGACGTCGCCGGCGGCAAGGTCGGGCGCGGCGTCACCCTGCCGCTCGGCGGTCTGACGCTGCTCGAGCTTTCCGATCGCTCGCCGAAGAAGGCGTCCAAGATCGCGCGCGACGCGCTGCAAAAGGTCAAAGCGCTCGACAATCTCGCCGGCCGGACCTTCTACGCCGTCGGCGGCACCTGGCGCGCGCTGGCGCGCCTGCACATGAGCCAACGCCAATATCCGATGCGGGTGATGCACAATTACGTCATCCCGACCCGCGACGCGCTGGAATTCGTCAAGCTGGTCGAGCGCATCGAAACCGAGGCGCTGACCTCGATCGAGACGGTGTCGGCCGCCCGCCGGCCGCTGCTCGCCTACGGCGCAGCGGTGCTCGAAGAGATCATCCGCCGCTCGCCCCCGAGGGAGATCGTCATCTCGGCGCTCGGGGTGCGCGAAGGCCTGCTGTTCGAGGGCCTTTCGCCCGAGGAGCAGGCGCAGGATCCGCTCATCACCGCCGCGCGCCAGTTCAACCTGTTGCGCTCGCGCAGCCCCGGTCACGCCGAAGAGCTTTTCCACTGGACGAGCCAGTTTCTCGGCGCCTCCCACCTCGAGGAGACGCCGGAGGAGACGCGGCTGCGCCACGCCGCTTGCCTGCTCTCCGACATCGCCTGGCGCGCCCATCCCGACTATCGCGGCGAACAGTCGTACGACCTCGTCGCCAACGCCGCCTTCGTCGGCCTCGACCACCCGTCGCGCGCCTATCTCGCCCTCGCCGCCTCCTATCGCCACGTGTCGGGCGATCAGGAGGTCAGCCCGCACGCGCGCTCGCTGGTGTCGCCGCGCCAGCTCGATCGGGCCCGTCTGCTCGGCTCGGCGATGCGCGTCGCCTACATCGTCTCGGCGGCGATGCCCGGCGTGCTGCCGCGCGCCCCAATGGCGGTGCAGCGGGGCCACGTCGTGCTGACGCTGCCGAGCGACCTCGCCGCGCTCAACAGCGACCGGCTGCAGACCCGGCTGCGTCAATTCGCCCGCCTGCTCGGCGGCGATCCCGAGGTCCGCGCGGCGAGTTGAATGGTCAGTGTAACGCTGCGGAAAGCTTTTGTTTACACACTGCCCCCTCTAATCCGCCAAGTCCGCGACATGAGGTCGCGGCGACGACGGGGCACATTATGAGACTCGACTTATCGCCGCTGCACGGCGTTGTCGCGCCGTTGCGCGAGCGGCGCGAGCACGCCGGCGACCGCGCCATCGGCCGGCTGGTGTCGCTCAATGGCGCCGAAGGGGTGATCGCCTGCGAGCTGTCGCCGAGCGAGATCGGCGATCATTGGTCGGTCGGCCACCTCATCTCCATCGTCCATCAGCAGGCGCGGCTGGTGGGCGTCGTCTGCGAGCTGTCGACGATCGACCGACGCTGGAACGACAACGACGCCAACGTCGCCTACGTGAAGGTGGAGCTGAGCGGCGAGATCATCGATGACGACGACGGCGCGCCACGGTTCTTCCGCGGCATCCGCTCCTATCCCGCGCTCGGCGCCGTCGCCCATCGCATCCGCGCCGACGACCTCAAGGCGATTTACGCCTTTCGCGGCGTCGACGGGGTCGTGATCGGCACGCTGACCCAGAACGCCAACCTGACGGCCGCGGTCAGCGTCGACGAACTCGTCACCCGCCATTTCGCGGTGATCGGCTCGACCGGCGTCGGCAAGACGACCGCGGTGTCGATGCTGATCAAGAAGTGCCTTTCGCAGCGGCCGAAGTTGCGCACGCTGATCATCGACCCCCACAACGAATATGCGCGCCACTTCCCCAAGGAATCGGTGGTGCTCACCTCGGACAACCTCGAGCTGCCGTACTGGATGTTCCGGTTCGAGGAGATCGCCGACATCATCTACAGCGGCCGCAAGGCGAATTCCGACGAGCTCGACGCGCTTTACGACGCGATCAAGACCGCCAAGACGCAGTTCATCGCCAGTTCCGCCTCGATGATCGCCGCCAGTCCGCTGCGTCGCGCCAACCCGACCGACAGCGGCTGGATCAGCGCCGACACGCCGGTGCCCTATCGCGTCGCCGACATGGTCCACATCATCGACGAATGGCTCGGCAAGCTCGACCAGCGCTATCCGCGCTCCGACCTCAGGGCGCTGAAGTACCGACTGGAGACGCTGAGCCGCGACCCGCGGTTCAAGTTCATGTTCGGCCGCGTCGTCGTCGAAGACAACATGGCCAAGGTGATCGCCAAAATCTTCCGGCTGCCCAAGGCGGGCCAACCGGTCACGATCGTTCAGCTCGCTGGCCTGCCCAACGAGGTCGTTAATTCGCTGGTGTCGGTGCTCGCGCGCATGGCCTTCGAGATCGCGTTGTGGAGCGACGGCGCCTACGAAATCATGGTCGTCTGCGAAGAGGCGCACCGCTACATCCCGACCGATCAGTCGCAGGCCTTCGGCCCGACCCGCACGGCGATCGGCCGCATCGCCAAGGAAGGACGCAAATACGGCGTCTCGCTCGGCATCGTCACCCAGCGTCCGTCCGAACTCGACGCGACCGTTCTGTCGCAATGCTCGACGATGTTCGCCATGCGGCTCGCCAACGAGCAGGACAAGGCGATCATCCGTTCGGCGGTGGGCGTCTCCTCGGCGAGCACGATCGCCTTCCTCTCCTCGATCGCCGACCGCGAGGCGATCGCCTTCGGCGAGGCGATCGCGACGCCGATGCGGATGAAATTCTCCGATTACCGCGACGAATCGGCGCGCGTTCCCTTCACCGGCGACCCGGAGCCGAACATGGCGCATCTCGACCTGCGCAAGATCGTCTGCCGGCTTCGCGGAGAATATTCTCCCGAGACGAACTGACCGCCGCCGCCGGCCGGCGCGCCGATTTGCCGCGGCAAGACCGATAAATCGCCCTTTCCGCTCAGGCGGATCATAATGCGCCACGGCGTTTGTTCGGCCGGAGGGCGAAGGCGATGTTCGATCATGTCGAATTCCGCGTCAGGGACGTGGAAGCGAGCCGGAAATTCTATCTGGCGGCGCTGGCGCCGCTCGGCGTCGGCGTGGCGATGGAGCACGGCGGCGGGGTCGGCCTGGGCCGCGGCGGCAAGCCGCAGCTGTGGCTGAGCCAGGGCGAGCCGCCCGTCTCGCCCCTCCATATCGCCTTCGCCGCGAGGAACCGCGCCGAAGTCGACGCATTCCACGCCGCCGCGCTCGCCGCCGGGGGAAGGGACAACGGCGCGCCGGGCTTGCGCCCCCACTACCATCCGAACTATTACGGGGCGTTTGCAATCGACCCCGACGGACACAATATAGAGGCTGTCTGCCACAGTGCGGCGCCGTGACAAGCGAAGGCGGTCGTTCGCACAGCATTCTTGACCCCCACCGACGGTCCTTGAAACCGTCTAGGCGAGGAGAAGTCCAATGGCGGCAGTCCAGGAGACCGTCGACCGCGTCCGTTCGATCGAAGCCGAGGCCTATAAGTATGGCTTCGTCTCCGACATCGAGTCCGACAAGGCCCCCAAAGGCCTCAACGAAGACGTCGTCCGCTTCATCTCGGCCAAAAAGGGCGAGCCGCAATGGCTGCTCGACTGGCGCCTCGACGCCTATCGGCGCTGGCTGACGATGATTCCGCCGCGCTGGGCGCGGGTCGAATTCCCCGAGATCGATTTTCAGGACCTTTACTATTACTCGGCGCCAAAGTCGTCTGCGGGGCCGAAGTCGCTCGACGAGGTCGATCCCGAGCTGCTGCGCACCTACGCCAAACTCGGCATTCCGTTGGTCGAACAGGAAATCCTCGCCGGCGTCGAGCGGACGCAGGTCGCCGTCGACGCGGTCTTCGACTCGGTCTCGGTCGCCACCACCTTCAAGGCCGAGCTCGCCAAGGCGGGGGTGATCTTCTGCTCGTTCTCCGAGGCGGTGCGCGAGCACGGCGAGCTGGTGCGCCAGTATCTCGGCTCGGTCGTGCCGTCGACCGACAATTTTTACGCGACGCTGAATTCGGCGGTGTTCTCCGACGGCTCGTTCGTCTACGTGCCGCCGGGCGTGCGCTGCCCGATGGAGCTGTCGACCTATTTCCGCATCAACGAGAAGAATACCGGCCAGTTCGAGCGCACGCTGATCATCGCCGACAAGGGCGCCTACGTCAGCTATCTCGAAGGCTGTACGGCGCCCAAGCGCGACGAGAACCAGCTTCACGCCGCGGTGGTCGAGCTCATCGCCCTCGACGATTCCGAGATCAAGTATTCGACGGTGCAGAACTGGTACCCCGGCGATTCCGAGGGCAAGGGCGGCATCTACAATTTCGTCACCAAGCGCGGCGACTGCCGTGGCCCGCGTTCGAAGATCTCGTGGACCCAGGTCGAGACCGGCTCGGCGATCACCTGGAAGTACCCGTCGTGCATCCTGCGCGGCGATTCTTCGCGCGGCGAGTTCTATTCGATCGCCATCTCCAACGGCCGCCAGCAGGTTGATAGCGGCACCAAGATGATCCACCTCGGCAAGAACACGACCAGCCGGATCATCTCCAAGGGCATCTCCGCTGGAAGGTCGCAGAACACTTATCGCGGCCAGGTCTCGGCGCATCGCCGCGCGACCGGCGCGCGCAATTTCACCAATTGCGACTCGCTGCTGATCGGAAACGCGTGCGGCGCCCATACCGTGCCCTACCTCGAAGCGAAGAATTCGTCGGCGGTGTTCGAGCACGAGGCGACGACTTCGAAGATTTCCGACGACCAGCTCTTCTATTGCCTGCAGCGCGGCCTGTCGGCCGAAGAGGCGACGGCGCTGATCGTCAACGGCTTCGTGCGCGACGTGCTGCAGCAATTGCCGATGGAGTTCGCGGTCGAGGCGCAGAAGCTGATCGCGATCTCGCTCGAAGGGAGCGTGGGGTGAAGCCGGTCATCAACACGGCCGACGCGCCTTTTCGCGAGACAGTGGGCGCGGAGGGCGCCTTCGCGGCGAAGTTCGCGCCGATCGGCCCGGCGATCGGGTCGGTCGGGCTGGGCTGCATGGTCATGGCCGTACAGCCGGGCAAGAAGGCGTTCCCGTTTCACGTCCACCACAACAGTCACGAACTGTTTATCATTCTCGAGGGTTCGGGCGTCTATCGCTTTGGCTTCGAGACCTATCCGATCAAGGCTGGCGACATTCTCGCCTCGCCGGCCGGCAAAGGCGTCGAGATGGCCCATCAGATCGTCAACACCGGGACAGTCGAGTTAAAGTACCTCGGCGTCTCCGACCGGCCGACGACCGACGTCATGGAATATCCGGATTCTGGCAAGTTTCAGGTCGTCTCGCGGTTCGATTGGGCCAATCCGGCCGCCGGCGGCGTCCGCTACGTCGGCCGGACGGAGAGTGCGGTCGACTATTTCGACGGCGAGAAGTGAGCAATCGACCTTATGTTGGAAATCAAGAACCTCAGCGCCTCGATCAAGGGCAAGTCGATCCTCGACGGCCTGAACCTCACGGTGAAAACCGGCGAGGTGGCGGCGATCATGGGGCCGAACGGTTCCGGCAAGTCGACGCTGTCCTACGTCATCGCCGGCAAGCCGGACTATGAGGTGACCTCGGGGGAAGTGCTGCTCAATGGCGAGAGCATCCTCGCTCTCGCGCCCGACGTGCGCGCCGCCAAGGGAATCTTCCTCGCCTTTCAGTACCCGATCGAGATCCCCGGCGTGGCGACGATGACCTTCCTCAAGGCGACGCTCAACGCGCAGCGGCGCGCGCGCGGCCAAGCCGATCTGACAACGCCCGAATTCATGCGCGTGGTGCGCGGCGCGGCGCAAGGCTTGAAAGTCGATCCGGAAATGCTCAAGCGCCCGCTCAATGTCGGCTTCTCCGGCGGCGAGAAGAAGCGCATGGAAATTCTGCAGATGACGCTGCTCGCGCCGCGCCTCGGCGTGCTCGACGAGACCGATTCCGGCCTCGACATCGACGCGCTGCGCATCGTCGCCGACGGCGTCAACGCGCTGCGCGGCCCCGATCGGTCGTTCCTGGTCATCACCCACTATCAGCGCCTGCTCGAGCATATTACGCCCGACGTCGTCCACGTCATGGCGCGCGGCCGCATCGTCAAGAGCGGCGGCCCCGAGCTCGCGCTCGAGCTCGAACGCAACGGCTATCGCGACTACGCCACCGAGGCTGCGTGAACGAGCCCATGACCGCCGCGCCCGTCATCGCCCGCACCGCCGCCGAGCTCGGCCTCGCTGAGCAGTTCCGCGCCTCGCCCGGCGCGGCGGCTTCGCCGGCGCGCGCCGCGGCGTTCCGCCGCTTCGAGGCGGCGGGCCTGCCGACCCGGCGGGTCGAGTCCTGGCACTACACCGATCTGCGCGTCGCGCTGGCGAAAGCCGCGCCGCTCGCCGCGCCGCCCGACGAAGCGGCGATCGCCGCGGCGAAGGATCGGCTCGCCAAGCTGCCGCGCCTCGCCCCGGTGCGGCTCGTGCTCGTCAACGGCGTCTTCGTCGCCGCGCTTTCCGATCGGCCGCCGGTCGGCGTGGCGCTCGCGCAGCCGCCCGCTTCGCCGGCGATTTCCAGCGACGACCCGATGTTGGCGCTTGCGCTTGCGCTGGCGCCGGCCGGCGTCGCGGCGACCGTCGCGCCGGGCGCGAAGCCGCCGCCGATCGAGATCATCCATTGCTTCGTCGGCGAGGGCCCGCGCGCGGTCTATTCGCGCCTCGCCATCGAAATCGGCGCCGACGCGAGCGCCGCCTTCGTCGAACGCTTCGTCGGCGC
>Ga0187851_10004250_pt1 | contig 11769 bp, 12 predicted proteins | sample June2016WEW_6_10_FD_132997 | JGI IMG/M metagenome (GOLD analysis project Ga0187851, IMG submission 132997) | Peatland microbial communities from SPRUCE experiment site at the Marcell Experimental Forest, Minnesota, USA - June2016WEW_6_10 | ecosystem: Environmental > Terrestrial > Soil >... | reverse complement strand
CGCCGTCACCCCGAGCGACCGTAGGGAGTCGAGGGATTTACAGTTGCTTCTAGCCCGCCTTCTCGCTATTTCCACTAGCTCCGCTAACTCCGCCAACTCCGCTGGCCCCGCTAACTCCGCCAACTCCGCTGGCCCCGCTACTCCTCATCCTGGTGCGGCATCCTCACAATGCGCATCAGCATGCCGCCGTCGAGCCAGTGCAGTTCGCACTGTTCGCACGTCGACATTACGGCGTGACCGCCGCCGTAGTAATAGTGCGTTTCCATCTTCTGGTGGCACCGGGGGCACATCACCTTCCGCTCCAGCTCCGCCTCATCCACTGGCCCGGGGATCTCCCGCTCCGTGTGCAGTGCGCGCATCTTCTCCACGAGCGCCTCGAACCAGCTCATGGGAACGAGCAGCCCGCGATCTGTCTTGCACGCATCCACTTCGACGGCCGCGAGGACCCCGTGCCACAGTCCCCCCGCACATGTCGGGCAGGTCATCTCCGGCGCTTCGCCAAGAAACTGCACACCCGTGTCGTCGGACCCCACAGCCACCACGAGTTTGCAGTAGTCGCACCGCAGGCTTGTGTTGCCTGCTGACAGCTTCAACGGCGCACCACACGATGGACAGTTCATTGCTGTTTCCCGCAATCCGGGCAAAACTTCGCGCCCACCGGAACCGGCTTGCCGCACTCCGAGCAAAACTTCGCGCCGGCGGCCGCTACGCCTCGCGCCTGCCCGGAAGCGACCTGTCCCATCATCGACTGCGCCATCGCCGCACCCGCGCCTAGTCCCACTCCCACACCCGCGGTGCCTCCAGGATTCTGCGCCGCCTCCTCAAGCGACTCCGCCGCCTCAAACTGCGTCAGCCGCCCGATGTCGCCGGCCATGCTCATTCCGATCCGCTGGTCCATCACCTTCTGCAGTTCTTCTGGCAGCGAGACGCTCTCCACTACGAACTGGCTCATTTCAAGCCCCAGGTTCGCGAATCCGGGCTTCATCGCGTCGGCGATCTTCGCAGCCAGCGCCGACTGGTTTTGCGCCATATCCAGGAAGGAGACATTGCTCTCGGCAAAAGCGCCCGCCATCCGCTCCACGATCATCGCGCGCAACTGGTCTTCGAGATCAGCCACAAAATACACGTCACGCGTGCCGCTCACCTGAGTGAAAAACACCCGCGGGTCGGCGATACGGTAGGCATAGGTCCCATACGCTCGCAGCCGCACCGCGCCAAACTCCTTGTCGCGAATCGTCACCGGCGTTCCCGTGCCCCACTTCTGATTCATTTGCAGGCGCGTCGAGAAGAAGTACACATCCGATTTGAACGGCGACTCGAAGTCCTTGCTCCAGTTCATCAGGTCGGTCAAGATCGGCAGGTTTCGCGTGTTCAGCGTGTGCAGCCCCGGCCCGAACACATCGGCGATCCGCCCTTCGTTGATGAACGCCGCCATCTGCGTCTCGCGCACCGTCAGCTGCCCGCCGTTCTCAATCTCCATGTCCTGCATCGGGTAACGGTAGGCCAGCACTCCATCTTCCGGCTCGTTCCACTGGATAACGCGAATAAATTGCTTGCTGATGAAATCTCCGAGACTCACGTTCTCCTCCTGGCTTGCGATGCTAGTGGCACGTCTTTAGAGTTCGCAACAAAAACACTCCTGTCATCCTGAGCGACGTCCGCCGCCCGTCGGACGGAGTCGAAGGACCTGCATTTGGATCCGAGGCCTACGACACAAACCTCCGGCACACCACGCTACCATCGCCCACTGCGCCGTAGCACTTCCTCTTTGGTGACCAGGATGACCTACGCGCTACTTTACAACCCACCTGTAGAGAAAGAAAGAAAAAGCTCAGAGTGAAGGGCAGCCGCCGCCTTGGCGTTGCCGAAAGCTGATAGCTGACGGCTGAGCTATCAGCTTTCGGCTCTAGGCTACAGGCCGTCTTTAAAAAAATCTCTCAACCCCGCCCGGTCCGCATGCGCCGCCATCGTTGCTTGGATCGTCAGAGCCAGCTCAAGCGCCGCTCGCCCCTGCCGCGCTGTCACCCGCGGTTCGCGCCGCGTCCTCACCGATTCGAGAAACGAAGCAATCTCCAGACGCAGCGGCTCGCCCGGCGTTACCTCCGGCTTAACAAAGCTCAATCCCGGGGCAGGCCCATCATGTGTCTCGGCGTGAGGCTCTGCCAGTCCCTTCGCAATCTCCCGCAGCTTTTCGGGATCGTTCTTCGCCGCCAGCACCTTCATGACCAGCGCCGACGGAATCTGCCCGGACGCGACCAGCTTCTGCATCAGAGCCGCATCCAGCTTTCCCGTCGCCAGAAACTCCGCCGCCGCTTGCTCCAGCTGTATAGAAGAACCCGTTGCACCATCGTTGCCGCGCTTCTGTTCCTGCGGCAACGGTGTGAGACCATGCTGATCGCCAACCCCGCTAGCTCCGCTACCGTCTATTCGAATCACCAACACATCCCGTCGCGCATAGTCGATCGACACGTACTGCCGCGGCTCAAAAAAGCGCAGCTTGCGCACCCGCTCCGTCGATACGCGCGATGCTGTAAAGTTGGCCACGCAACCCGACTCGAACTCCACGCGCACATTGGCAATATCGACCTTGGGAGAAACCACAGGCAGGCCCACCGCGCGCACTTCGCGTACCGCCGACCTGGCGAACGTCAGCACAATGTCCAGGTCGTGGATCATCAGATCTAGCACCACGTCCACGTCCAGCGCCCGCGGCGTAAACACACTCAGCCGATGCGCCTCAAAAAACATCGGGCGCTTTACCTTCGGTTCCACCGCCAGCACCGCAGGGTTGAAGCGCTCCAGATGACCAGGCTGCACGATTCGTCCAGTGCGCTCGACGCGCGCAATCAGATCATCGGCTTCATTTAGACTTGCCGCCAGCGGCTTCTCGACAAGAAGGTCGAGCCCGGCATCGAGCAGCGCCGCCGCCACCTCGTGGTGCTTGACCGTGGGCACCGCCACGCACGCTGCATCCAGCTTGAGATCTGCCCGCAGAAGATCTTCGATGCGCGGGTACACCGGAATTCCGTATTGCTTCGCCGCTTCGTCGGCGCATGCCGCATCGGGATCGACTGCCGCAACCAGCGCCGCGCCCTCGCCTGCCGTTTCCAATTCGCGCACCACCCGCAGATGATTGCGCCCAAACGCTCCGGCGCCGGCCACGGCCACGCGCAATTGCCTTCCGCTAGCTATCTCGCCGCCTCTTTCCAGTGATCTCTGATCGCGCAGATCGGCATGAATCGGGGCGCCCCACCGAAGCTTTGCTTGGATGGGATCGCACAAATTTCTACCCAACCTCATCCAGCGCGGTGGCCGGGGTGCCCACCCTCGGCGCGTCTTGGTTTTTGCGCCTAGAGGCGGATCGCCTAAAGTCAAAAAGCGGGGAGCTAAAAGCTGACAGCTACTTCCCCTGCACCGCCTGCAGACAGCGCGAGTAGAGTTCCAGAAGTTGGTTCACTTGCTCCTCAGGCTTCGCCCCGCTCGTCCCGCTGAACCCCGTCGACGGAGCTGCGGTCTTCCCCACTCCGGCCGTTCCTGCCACAAACTTCAACAGATCGAGCGCGATGTCTTCATTGCGGCGCGCTCCGAGCCCCGCAATTCCCTGTGTCTCCATAGGCCAATTCTCCGAAGTCCGATGCTACCAGATCAACCGCTGCTCATCTAACCACCGGTTGCTGACTTGCTGCCCCGCCGACTCCGCTAATCTGTACTCCACATGCCTCTCGCTTATATCTCCCTCGGCGCCAATCTCCACAGCCCCGCCGGCCCTCCCGACGCCACTCTGGCCGCGGCTGTCACGCGCCTCGCCCCAGTCGGCAGCATCAGTGCGCAGTCGTCCCTTTATTCCACTGAGCCCGTCGGTTTCGCCGATCAGCCGCGCTTCCTCAACGCCATGGTCGCGCTTGAATCCTCGCTTTCGCCGCTCGAGCTCCTCGGTGCCATTCTCACCACCGAACAAGCCTTCGGCCGCGACCGCGTGAACGCTATCCCAGACGGCCCCCGCACGCTCGATCTCGATATCGTTTTTTATGGCGATTTTGTCCTGAGCGAAGCTGCCCTCGAGATCCCCCACCCGCGTTTCGCCGAGCGGGCCTTTGTCCTCGTTCCATTGAACGAAATCGCGCCGGGCTCGTGCGATCCCCGCTCTGGCCGTACCGTCGCCGAACTCCTTGGGGCCCTCGTTCAAACTTCAGGATCTTTCGATTCGTCGGTCGTGGCCTTCGACAGCCCTCAGTGGCCGGCCCGGGAGCCTTGACTGCCTCGACCTCACAAGTGCGCCCATCTGCGCGAACTGCGCTATCGCGCCAATACGCCGCCCGGGTGCTCCCGGTCCCGTTTTTGGGACCGGGGATAGCACAGTCGATGGGTTTACAAAAGGGTCTGCATAAGCTCTGAAATCCCACTTTCGCACGAACCCGGGAGCAGCAAGATGGCGTCCGTCTAGTCCTTCTCCGAATGCAGCGCCCACGCTGCCGCCAGATCCTGCACAATATGGCCCAGCGACTTGTAGACGGTCACCTCCTGCGCCGAGCGGCGTCCTTCAATTTTGCCCGCCAACACCTGGCCAATCTCTCCAACGATGTGGCTGTCATCCACCAGGCCGGCCTCTTTGGCTCGCAGAAACTCGGCGCCCTGGTTCAAAACGCCCTCGCGGCTGTCTACGAAGAAACGCGACCTTGCGACAAGTTCGTTGTCCACCTCCGCCGGCCCCGCATAGCTTGAGCCGACCACATTCACGTGCGTACCCCATCGAATCCACTCACCCTTCAGAATCGGGGAGCTTGCGGAGGTTAAAGTGCACACAATGTCCGCCGCGGCAACTGCTTCTCTCACGTTGTCCGCCGGACTCACCGGTACGCCAAGCTCCGCTTGCATCCGGTCCGCGAATTTTTTCGCGCGCTCCGGCGACCGCCCCCAAACGGTGATGGACTCGATCTTTCGCACCTTCGAGATTGCCCGTGCATGCGTCTGCGCCTGCTCGCCATAGCCAAGCAGCGCCAGTCGATGTGCGTCTTTCCTCGCCAGCGCATCCGTCGCCGCTGCGCTCGCTGCAGCCGTACGAATGGCCGTGATTTCGCCGGCATGCGCGGCGCAAACCGGCGCGCCGCTCTCCGCATCGAACAGGATGACCAGCCCCTGGTGCGATTGGATCCCACGTTGAAAGGTTTCGCGGAATACGCTGATGAGCTTTGCACCAAACGGACCGTGCGCTCCCATCGCGCCCGGCATCACGCCAAACCTTCGTCCCTCCGACAGCGGAATGATCGACCGCAGCAGTTGCTTGGTCTCGCCCGACGAAAACGCGATCATCGCTTGCCGCACAATCGGGATGCACTTTTCATACGTCAGCCGCCTGGCAACTTCTTCGCGATCGATAAATCGCATCTGGCGCCTCCTCACCGGCTGGATCGCGTCGAACTTTCTCGTCCGCGTCCATCCTCCCAAGAGTTTATCGATCGGTCCCTGCAGCACAGGCGTCATGTCAGAATTGTCTTAAGGCTTTCTGGCAACGCGCCGTCGCCTTTTTCAGCCCATGCAATGGATGGCATTCTTCAAACCGGGTGCGATCGTCGGCGCATTGTCGCTGCTGGCGCTTCTGCCGCCGGCTGTTCTCTCTCAGGCATCCATTCCGATTTCAGTTGAAGACGCATCCGGCACCGCGGTCGCTGGCGCAACCGTCTCCGACGCAGCTAATCATCTGCTCGGCCGTACCGACGCATCCGGAGCGCTCTCCGTCGCCTGCTCCGTTTCCTGCCGCATCACCGTTTCCGCTCCCGGATTCGCTCCGCAGACCCTGACGCTCAGCGCTCCTGTCACCGTTCATCTTCAGCCATCCGCAGGCGCAGAGCAGATCACCGTGACCGCCTATCGCGCCCCCTTGGGCGATCTCGAAAGCCCCGCCGGCACGCGTGTCCTCTCGCAGCTGGCGCTCGCCACCACCGCCGCAATTACGCTCGACGATCAACTCCGCCAGCTTCCCGGCGTCGAGCTTTTCCGCCGCTCGCCTTCGCTGGTCGCCAACCCCACCTCGCAGGGAATCAGCCTGCGCGGGCTCGGCTCCACTTCGGCTTCTCGCACCCTCGTCACTGAAGACGACGTCCCGCTCAACGACCCGCTTGGCGGCTGGATTCACTGGCAGGAGCAGCCCGCCCTCTCCATTCGCGATATCGAAGTGGTCCGTGGCGGCGCCAGCGATCTCTACGGTTCGAGCGCTATCGGCGGTGTCATCAACATCGTTCCAGCACGCCCCTCATCCAAAGAGTTAGAGGTACAGAGCGCTTACGGTGCGGAGGGCACATACGATTCCAGCGCGCTGGCCCAGTCGAAATTCGGCCCGTGGGGTGCGCTCGCGGCAGCCGGCATGCTCGGTACCGACGGCTACATTCAGGAGTCGCCTCTTCAGCGCGGGCCCATCGACCAACCCAGCAATGTCCATAGCCAGAATGCGCTTCTCGACATCGAACGAAAGCGCGGCCCGCTCCGCTTCTTCGTTCGCACCAGCGCTTACAACGATCTGCGCCACAACGGCACGCCCAACCAGTTCAACGCCACGCGGCTGCTTCGCTACGCCACTGGCGGCGACCGGTCCAACACAAGCGCCGATACATTCTCACTCCGTCTCTACGGTTCCGACGAGCGCTACCGCCAGACCTTCTCCAGCATTTCCAACACACCTAACGCCGCCGACCCCACGTGCAGCTATCGCTGCGGCGAGATTCCCACGCGCTACTCCTACGTTCCCACCAACGAACTCGGCGCTGCCGCTCTCTGGAGCCAGCCTCTTCGCGCCGGTCTGCTCTTCATCGCTGGAGCAGATTCGCACGACGTCCGCGTCTGGGATCGCGAGCAGACTTACGGCTCCTCTGCCGCTCTCACCAACCTTCACGACCATCAGCGCGATTCCGGCGCCTACGCCGAGCTCATGGCCACGCTCCGCGCATGGACCTTCATCGCCTCCGCGCGCCTTGACTGGTACGAAAACTTCGACGGCAGCAAAGTCACATGGACCGGCTCGACCTGGGCAGCCCCTTCGCCGCAGCCAGTCCAAAACCAGGAGAATTTCGATCCGCGCCTTGGCCTCTCGCGCAAGCTCGGCGAACACTGGGCAGTTTCTGCCTCCGGCTTTCGCACCTTCCGCGAACCCACGCCCAATGAGCTCTATCGATCTACGCAGGTCGGCAATCAGCTCACCCTCGCCAACAACAATCTGCTCAGCGAGCGCGCCACCGGGTGGGAAACCGGTCTTGCTTCTCAGCGACCATGGGGAGCCATCCGCGCCAGCTATTTCCTTACGCAGGTCAACCGCCCCATCACTGCCTATACCATCAATCCCAATTCCTCGCCTATCCTACTTATGCGCGAGAATCTCGGCCAGATCGAAAGCCGCGGCGTGTCTCTGGACTACGAACTCTCCCCGCTCCACTGGCTCACCTTCGACGGCGGCTACCAGTATGCCCACGCCGTTGTCTCGCGCGGCGCGCTCGACCACGGCAAGTGGATTCCCGAGGTCGCGCGCAATCTGGCTACGCTCAATCTTCGCGCGTCACACCCGCGCTTCGGCACGCTCAGCCTCCAGAGCCGCGTCAGCGGACACATGTTCGACGACGACGCCAACACCTATCGCCTCGGCGGCTACTTCCGCCTCGATGCGTACGCCGCGCACACCTTTCACTCGCCCCTCCACGGTTCGGAACTTGACCTCTTCGCCGCCGGCGAAAACCTCACCGGCCAACGCGTCGAAATCTCCAAAACGCCCACGACCACGCTCGGCCAGCCACGCGCCGCGCATGTTGGCTTCACTCTCCGCCTCGGCCCTGCCGTTCGCTGAGATCGGCTTCCCTTTGCTCCGGTTCTCGATTCCGCAAAATACATTGTCATCCTGAGCGAAGCGAAGGATCTGCGGTTGCTTTTCGAATGCAGTATCATCGCGAGCAGAACGCCTCCATCTTCCGGTCGAGTTACCACCGTGCCCCTAGCTCGTTCCGCAACCTTCCCAGGCCGCCTGTGTTTGCACTGCCATACGCGGCGAAGGATGAAGAAGCAAGCCGCAGCAAAAGAGGAGGGAGTCATGAAACTCTCGAACATCGCAATTGCAGCGGCTGTACTCTTCGGTGGAGCGATTATCTCGCAGGCGCAGATGCCCAACCGCTACGACCACGTCGCACAGCGTCAAGTCAACCAACAGCGCCGCATCGCCGCCGGCGTCCGTCAAGGCCAGCTCACCCGCGGCCAGGCGTTCGGTCTCGAGCGTCGCGAGGCCGCAATTCATCGCGAGGTTCGTACCATGCGCGCCTTCGATCACGGCCGCCTCACGCACCCCGATCGCCGCGTGCTCTATCGCCAGCAGAACCGCATGTCGCGCCGCATCTATCGCGACCGCCGCTTCTAGGGTTGCCGCCTTGTATTTCCAGCTGTCGCCGAAAAGATGCCCGTGGTTCGCGCTTGCGGCCACGGGCATCGTGTTTCCGCGCTCGCAATCGCACTATTAGAATCGTGAAGTGGCCCTCGGCTTCAACCTGATCAACTCGACCGCCGCCGGCGGGCGCCGTGGGCGTGTTTATCTTCCTCACCAAATAGTCGAGACACCGGTCTTCATGCCCGTCGGCACGCAGGGCACCGTCAAAGCCGTTCCTCAAGAGACGCTTGAGTCTCTCGGCGCAGAGATCATCCTCGGCAACACCTACCACCTCTACCTCCGTCCCGGCCACGAAGCCATCCGCCGCATGGGCGGCCTGCATCGCTTCATCAGTTGGCCGCGCGCCCTGCTCACCGACTCCGGAGGCTTCCAGGTCTTTTCGCTTAGCGGGTTGCGCAAAGTCACAGATGATGGCGTGCAATTCCGTTCGCACCTCGATGGGAGCTCGCACTTCTTCACGCCCGAGCACTCAATCGACGTCCAGATCGCACTCGGCGCAGACATCTGCATGGCCTTTGACGAGTGCACCGAGTACCCGGCAGATCGGCAGCGTGCAGAAGAGAGTCTGCGCCTCACCATGGCCTGGGCGACCCGCTCCCTCGCGCACTTCCGCGCCCACCGCGGCGAAGTTCCCTGGCTTGAGCCATCTGATCCAAAGGGCTGCTGCATGCAATGCTTTGCCATCGTCCAGGGCGGCATGTACGCAGATCTTCGCCGCCAGTGCGCCGAGCGCCTCGTCGAGATGGACTTCGACGGCTACGCCATCGGCGGGTTGAGCGTAGGCGAGCCGCGCGAACTCACTCTCGAGATGATTGCTGAGGTTCTCCCGCTCCTGCCCAAAGACAAGCCGCGTTATGTCATGGGTGTCGGCTATCCTGACGAGATCGAGCAGTATGCGCGCATGGGGGTGGACATGATGGATTGCGTGCTCCCCACCCGCGCGGCGCGCCACGCGCTGCTCTTCACCAGCGAGGGCCGCCTCAACATCAAGAACAAGCAATTTGCCGAAGACCGGAACCCACCCGACCCCGCGTGCTCATGCCCAGTCTGTCGCCGCTACTCGCGCGCCTACCTGCGCCATCTCACTCAGGCCGGCGAACCGCTCGCCGCCACGCTCAATTCCATCCACAATCTCGCGTTTTATCTCGGGATCATGCAGCGCGTGCGCGCGTCGCTCCATGCAGAGTCAGCCGGCGCAGAGACGCAGCTCAAAGCTGATGGCTGAGAGCCGTCAGCTTCCAGCTACCAGATCCAGGCCACTCATCCCGCGATCGGATAGCTCAGATTGAATGGAAAAATCAGTTCCGCCTCGGTCGCCACGGGGTTGCCATTCACCGTCGCTGGATGAAAGCGCCATGTCTTCACCGTGTCCAGCACCAGCTTGTCCAGCGCATTCCCGATGCCCTTCACCAGCGTCGCTTCCAGCACCTCGCCCGCAGGGCTCACCTTCACGTCTACCACCACTTCCAGGTTCTCGCTCGGCAAGAGCGACCTGTCCGCTACCGGCGGCCGCGGCGAAAACACCGGAAATGCCGGATCGGCGTTCTGCCGGTCGGCCCCATTTCCAGCGGCCGTGCTATGCGGCGCGCTCACCGGCGCGCCCTGTGCGGGCGCAGGGTTCTGGTTCATTGCCAAATCCGATGTCGTCTGCTTCACTTCCTGCGGGTGCTTTTTCCGCCCCGGCGGCTTGGGTGTCCACTCCGCCTTCGCTCCACCCGCGAACATCAGCATTGCTGGATAGAGCTTCGTCGGTGGCTGCTCAACCACCAGCGGCTTCCGCTGCCGGTGTTCCACGATCAGCACAATCGTCGTGATTGCCAAGTGCAGCGCCGCCGATAGCGCAACAAAGCGCACAATCCTTCTGCGAAACTTCGCCGCGATGGGCATGGGGCCTCCGAGCCGAGCTGGTCTCTCAAGTGTGCCATAATCTTCGACTCCGAGTTGCCAATCTTCGATACCGGCGTGGCTCGTCGGTCTCTCTCTGATCTCTGATCCCCGTCTTTTTGTTCCCTTGTTCCCTCGTTCCCTGTCCTTCAGATCACTGCTTCTCCCAGCAACTGCTTCAGTGCCCGCACGTACTCGGTCAGCGCTGCGCGTCCTGCATCCGTCATTCGGTAAAGCGTCTGCGGCTTGCGCTTCACAAATTTCTTCTCGACAGACACGTAGCCTGCCTCTTCGAGCTTCATGAGTTGCGCGCCCAGGTTGCCGTCCGTGGCGCCGGTCTTTTCACGCAGCCACGTGAACTCCGCCTCGTCCACTCCGGTCAGCAGAGTCAGCAGCGCCAGGCGCAACTTGCCGTGCACCACTGGATTCAGATCGGGCAGCTCAGGCATGGGCCGTCCCGCGCTCGCTGCGCCGTCGCGACTCCAGAATCATCGCGTAAATCCCAAAGACGATCTGGCACAGAAAAATCGCCGCCAGAAACGCATCGGCGGCCGCATCCACCGAGCCGAAGCTCGCGATCACCGCTGCTGTCCACCACACCATCGCGCACGCAAACTCCGCCTTCCACTTCAGCATCATGCTGCACGCCGCGTTCGCCATGCCCAGCATTGCCGAGGCCGCGGCAAAAAAGATGCGCGCATCAGCCAAGTGCCCGCCGAACCCCAGCGCGTCGAACAGGATGAACATCGAGATGCCCATCGCCGCCCACGTCGCGCCGATCGCGCGCCCCAACGTTGTGTTCGGCGGATTGCCCTGCCGCCAGAACCCCAGCATCGTCAGCAGCGCCGCCGCAACTACCGTTACTGGCCACGCGTAGGCAAAATGTTCCCACGCCGCCCAGAAAAAGGCCACGTAATACGCCACGCCCCACAGTAGAAAGGTCCATCCCCAGCTCTCGCACCTGCGCCGCCCCTCGGTAATCATGGCCTCGATCAGGTTCAGCCGTTCCGTCAATTCCAGATCATTCGCACTCGTTCCCATCGCCCACCTCCCGTCGATTCCGATTCGGGTGCCCCATCCTCGCCGGGTATTTGTTTTTCCGGCTAGGGTGGGACGCGACCCCTCGCTCAGCACTGTCCGTCAATTTCTGATCTCTGACCCTGACCCCTGCTTCACGCGTACTCCCACCTTCTCGCGACTCTCCGCGCAATCACAAACAGCGCCACTCCCACCGCAACCAACACGCTCACCTGCGGCCATAAATCGGTCAGCGGCAGATCTCTCCAGAACACCTTCGTAAATCCGTCAATCGCCCACGCATTGATCGTCAGCAGCCCCGCCTTCTGCATCGCCTCCGGCATAAAGTACCTCGGGAACATGCTGCCGCCCACCGACGACATAATCAGAATCACCAGAGTCGACAGTGCGCCCAATTGCGCGCGCGTGTGGCACAGGCTCGCCAGCAGCAT
>Ga0187851_10004249_pt1 | contig 11770 bp, 12 predicted proteins | sample June2016WEW_6_10_FD_132997 | JGI IMG/M metagenome (GOLD analysis project Ga0187851, IMG submission 132997) | Peatland microbial communities from SPRUCE experiment site at the Marcell Experimental Forest, Minnesota, USA - June2016WEW_6_10 | ecosystem: Environmental > Terrestrial > Soil >... | reverse complement strand
ATTTACATATGCAACGCCGCGCTCGGGTTTGAGGCGTTTGGTTCCTAAGAAGGGCGGATTGCCGATGATGACATCGGCAATAGGCCACGGAGTGCGTGTGCCATCGTTCTGGATGAGCGCATCACATGCCACGTAGTTTTTGTCGAGATTATCGAGCGGGAGCGCGGGCTCAGTGATGCTTAACTCATCAATCGCCAGTTTGTGCGCGAGCATCATGGTGACCTTGGCGATATCCACAGCGAAGGGATTGATGTCCATGCCGAAGAAGTTGCGCACGCTGACGAATCCGAATGGCCGCTGAGCAGGATTGATGCTTTTGTACTCGTCCCCCATTTTCTGGTAGATCTGCGCTTCCAGCCGCTTCAGTTCGCGATAGGCGATATATAGGAAGTTACCGCTGCCACAGGCGGGGTCGAGGACCGTAAAGCGTTCTATGCGATTGAGAAGTGCCTGGAGGCTTTTCAGTGTCCGCCGCATCAATCTGCTGCCGCCACGGCTCGACGATTGTTGGGCCCACAATCTTCATAATGTCCACGGGGCTGGTGAAATGCGCGCCGTATGCATGACGTTCTTCCTTATCCGAAGAATGCTCAAACAACGTGCCGAATATTTCCGGGCGGACCTTCGACCAGTTAGATTTAGCAGCCTCGCGAAGCAAATCCAGCTCTTTTAGGGTGAGCTCGATACGAGACGGCTCCGCGAACAAACCGCCGTTAAAGTAGGACACGCCTTTGAAGCGGCCACCATGCACGCCGCCCGGCGTATTCATTGCGGTGAACAGGCCGCCGATGAGATCGTAGGTATCCGTGCTGGCCTTGCACTCCGCTAGCAGACGAGTAACGAAATACTTCTCAAGTAGGCCGATGTCCTCGGAGAAGAGGGCCATTAGCGTCTGAAGGATGAATTTCTGGGCGAGCGGGCGCGGAACACCGCGCTTGACCAGCGAATTAAAGCACGCGGCGAGCTGATCCGCTGCCTGCCTTGTCACTGTCTCCTGGTGGTTACTGAATACCGGCCTTTCCGATCCAGGAAATAGAAATGCGAGAGGGCCGTAATGTTGTGGAAGCTCGGTCAGCTTAATCGTATCGACCGGGCTATCCATCTGCGTTTCAAAATCGAAGACCCAGAATTCATCGAAATTACAAAGGACGGCGTATCGAGGTCTCCCAGGAACAATGCGAGCCCAATAGTCGAACGCCTGACGATAGAATTTGGATAGGTCGGCACCTCTCTTCTTCATCTCGATGACGACGATGGGCTTCCAGACGAGGTCGGCGAACGAAGTCCCGCCGCTGTCTTTCTTGACGCGCAATTCGCACGTCGCGCCAGCTTCTCTCAGGCCCGGCCAGCCAAATCCCTGAAACAGGCGGTCCAGAAAAATCTGCGCCTCGCCCTTCTCGTCTCCCGAGATATGGGCCTCCACCCAATTAACGAACTCTCTGATTCGACCTGAGCGATCCTTGTTAACGGTGAGAGTTCCGGGGTATCTTGCGTCAACGCTTCCTCCTGCTGAGAGAGAACACCATCGATTTTCGCAGTGATAAGCCATGGCGGGGAGTGAGACGAGCAGACCTTTCATATCGTCGGCAAGGGCGTACCCGAAAATAGCTTGCGGCCGAGCGCTTCTACAAGGTTTATCGAAGAGACCACTTCGTCACGTGTGACGGTGATTTTTCGGCCCAGAACCGCGTGGGGATCGTTGGTCTTCCGAAGGTAGTCCTCGTCAACGACGCCCATTCGATGGGAGAGCAGGTGTCGTTTCTGGAACACGCGGCAAATCTCCTCCCACTGCGGGAGAGTTAAGCCGTCGGCAAGATCGAATCCGAATTTCTCCTGTACGTTACGACGAGCACCGGCAAGGTTTTGAAACCGTATGTCCACACCCTTTTGCTGACAGATTGCGCGGCCGAATCCATCAAAGGCCGATACGACGTTTTCCAGCGCGTCGCCAACAAGGTGATCCGCGAGGTCCTTCTCGGCTGTCTCGGCGAGCGCCAGCTCCTTTTTCGCAAGTTCCAGATTCTTACTCAGAATCTGGAGGGAGTTGTGCGATCTGCAGTCTGGGCACCACCCAAATACCCCGTAGATCGCATACCGGAGCGTGCAATTGTCACAGACGACATGAGTTTCAAGTTCCTTCTCCCGGTAGTAGCGTATCGGACGCGGCCCATCGCGCGTCACTTTTAGGCTTAGGCCGATTCCGAATCCGCCTCTGGGTTTGTGGTCGAATTCCAGACTCTTCATGTCCTTGAAGAGGGCATCGGTCACTTGCCGGATGACGAGCGATTTTGCGTACTCAATTTGCTCTTTCGTGTGGAAGGTGCTGGGCTCGCCGGTATGGCCGCAGTAGGGGCAGTGGCAAGGGGCCGGGCCATTCACGCCCGTCCCAGGCGTTATTTTGAAGTAGCCTTCGCAGGTCTCTACCGGGCATTCGCGTCCCAGATAGCCGTCTTCGTCCGGGCTCAGCGAGATGTTGAATTGATTGCCCAGCCTCTGGAGGTTGTTCATGTTGAATCGGCTCATCAGTCAATTCACGCAGCATCGCCTGACAATGTCAAACGATCACTCGAAGGCAGTGGCAAGCGAGCTAGTTAGTATCAATAGCGAACGCAACCTGACGCCGGATCAGTACCGCGACCTTGCCGACATACCTCCCGAACTGGAATGGCTCGCCAATATCACCAACGCGAAAACGAGACGCGCCTACAAGGTTGATGTCGCGGAACTCATCTCGTTCACCAATCTGAAAGATCACAGCGCGACACGCACCGTGACGCGCGCGCATGTGATTGCCTGGCGCAAGAACATGGAATCCCGCAGGCTCGCGCCGACGAGCATCCGCCGCAAGCTGTCGGCGCTTTCGTCGCTGTTCGACGACCTCTTGTGATCGCAATGCCATGCTCGGCAACCCGGTGGACGGCGTCAAGCGACCGGCCTCCAACAATAATGAGGGCAGCACGCCGCGCTCGGCGATGCGCAGATCCGCAGGCTGCTTGAGGCCCCGCCGCGAGGAGCTTTGCCTCGTCCGCCTGCGCGACCTGCAGAGCCGGCAGCGCGTCATGCATTTTCGTATCAAGTGAAAGCGCGACAAGATCCGGTTTGTTCCCGTTCGCCCGATGGTGCTGAAGTTAATCGGTGAGTACCTCGAAGCGGGGAAGCACGGCGGGGGTGAGTCATGAAAGCCTGGACTCTGTCCTCTTCCGGCCGGTGTCGAACAACCGCACGGGGACGCTTGACCGCCCCTTGATCCGGGTCCATCTACCAGAACATCATCATGAAATATGCGAAGGCGACCGGCATCAGCGGCGAGGCCATCGGGGTTTGTGTGTATTCGATGCGGGCGACGGCGGCGACAAACGCACTCTCAAATGAGGCGGACATCGCCAAGGTGCAGGAATGGCTCGGCCATGCGAACGTCTCCAACTACCCGCCTCTACGACCGGCGCAAGACGCGGCCGGAGGACAGCCCGACGTTTCATGTGAAGTGTTGACTGCCACTGGCCTGCCCGCGTCGGGTGCCACAAAGTTTCCTTGACAGCACGGATGGCAAGGTCTTAGCCAAAACGGCGCTGCAGACGGCAGCGGGAATGTACGTCCTCTCAATCAGATTCCCCGACACGTATCCGAACGAAATGCCGCGAGTGTATGTCGATGCGCCCGCAATAAATGGGAGTGCCCCTCATCGCTATAACGCGGGAAACCTCTGCTACTTGCATCCTTCAATGTGGAATCCAGGAATTCACGACCTGAAATTCGTTGTCGGGCGTGCGGCGAAATGGCTCGCCAAATACGAAGTCTGGCGGGTTAAGGGGACTTGGCCTGGCGCTCAAATCAAGCACTGACGGGGACACCCTTGAAAATCGACTTCAAGACATTGACGATGATGGAACTTCGCAGCTCACCGGGCGAAGTACTCGACCGTGTATCGCGCGACGGTGAGGTGTTCGTCATTGAGCGGAACGGTCAACCTAAAGCCTGCATGGTGCCGGTATCGTTCCTCCTGCCTGACGTGTCGCCGGACCGCATCACGCTGGAGCTGGATCGGCTCAATGAAAGGGGCGAGAACTACAAGCTCACGATCAATGAACAAAAAGAGCTGGAGATCAGTTCCCTCGAAGTGTCCGGGGGCGACAGTCTGCTCATCAGCATTGTGCTTCCGCACGGCTATCCCGACGCGGCTCCGCGCATCTACGCGTCCGGGCTTGCCCCTGACACGCCACACACGTGGCAAGACGGTTCACTATCCATTTTTGGTACGACGGCTCTCTGGAACTCGAAGAGCCACGATGTCATTCACGTGCTCCGCGTGACGCGGGTGTGGCTCAAGAATTACGCAAAATGGCGCAGGACAGGTTCATGGCCAGATGGAGGGCAGGACGATGGGAAAAGACAGGACATTTGAAAGAATCGAAGCTCTCTTCGACATCAAGCTCTTCGCCGATGTGCAGGTGCTGATCGCGGGATGCGGCTCTGGGGGCGCGAACGTCGCCCTGCAGCTCGTCATGTCGGGCGTGCCCAACCTCACCTTGATCGACCGGGACACACTCGAAGTGGAGAATGTCATCCGGCACATCTGCGGCCGGCGTTACATGGGCCAGAAGAAAGTCGATGCCGTTGAAGATGTGCTGCGCGACAGGAACCCCAACGTCAATATCTCCAAGATCGACGCCGACATCATGAAGTATGCGGAGTTGGAGGCGGAGATTCGCAAGGCGGATGTAGTGGTGCTAGCTACCGACAATGAGCCCACGCGCTACAGGGTCAACGAGCTCTGCGTCCAGAACCAGACGCCCTTCGTGGTCGGGCGCGTGTTTACACGCGGGATCGGTGGGGAAGTATTCGCGTTTCGCCCGGATGAAGGCGGGTGTCTGGCGTGCCTGGAGGCTACCCTGCAGCGGACGACCTTCAGGGAGGGCATCAAGGAAATCGACCTCGTCTCGGAGGAAGAACGCGAGAAGGTGTACGGGATGGAGATCGAGGAAATTAAGGACTCCCCGGGCCTGGCAGTGGACATCGGGTTCATCTCGTCTTTCCACACGCGCTTTGTGCTCGAAGCGATTGGCCGCGGCCTGCAGGAGCGCCCGAAGTTCCTCATCCCCATCGAGGAGAACTACTTGGTGTGGGGCAATCGCCCGGTCCACCCCTTCAACAGGCACTTCCACCTGCAAAGAATAACCCTCGCTCCGCTTGATTCGTGCTCTGTTTGCTCCAGGAGGGCTGTCGCCAATGTTTAGAGGAAAGCACCCCGCGCATAAGATCACAATCACCAAAGGCGCTCTTGAAGCGATCTTTGACGAATGTGACCTCTACGACTCGCATGAAACCGGCGGGCGGTTGATCGGAACTTACCACAAGACCGGCGAACACTACGACATTCACCTGCATGGTGTAATCGGACCTGGGCCGCAGGCGAAGCGGTCCGCAGTAAGTTTGTTCCAGGATGGGCACTATCAGGAAGAGGTCTTCAGAAAGGTCGAGGAAGTGCATCCCCACGTGGAGCATCTGGGAAACTGGCATACGCACCACTGCAACGGCTTGGCGACACTCAGCGGCCGCGATCACGAGACCTATCACCGCACCGTCAACCACGAAAAGCACAACACGGATTTCTTCTACGCGCTGCTCGTGGTGAAAAAGAACCACGGCGGTAGTCAGCGCTACCAGATCAAGCATTTTGTTTTTCACCGCAACAGCCAGCGTGTGGATGAGATTCCGCCAAGCCACGTACATGTGTTTGATGGACCCGAATGGTGGGCAGGAAACGCGGGACCCGCCACATCAAAGGAACATGCCCCGGCTCACCACTCGACGCCGGCACCGGCCCCCAATGCGCAGCGGCTCAAGGACCAGGAGTTCTTCGCCGATTTCTACCCAAATTTGAAGGGGCTGGTTTCTAAGAGCCTCGGTGCTCTTTACTGGAAAGGACCGGTGGCGCTCATCGACGGCTCGCGCGTGGAGCTGCTGGTGATGGAGAATCCGGCGGACAGCACACCGTCCTACTCCATCACCGTGACTTCACCCGATGCGGCGCTCCATGGAGTATTGGATTTATACAAGGACCGCCAGTTTGAGTCTGCGCGCCATGCGGTGATGCAGTTGCGGGACAACCTGAACCACCTACTCTTCACGCAAAGGAAGGCCTAACCTTTATGAACATCCTCACGGTTGGCGTTGGCCAGGGCGCGTTGTCGATTGTCCGGCACGCGAATGAGGCAATCATCGTAGACTCCAGAATTCCACCGCGCGATGACGCAACGGTTGCCATCGTCAAAGAGATCCTCGTAGTCTCGCTGAAAAGCCATTTTGTAAAGGGACTCATCCTGACGGGCTTCGACGATGACCACACCGACGTCGTTGGGGCATCCATCATCCTGCGGAAATATCGGCCCGATTGGGTCATGTATCCGAAATATTACAAGGACAGCGGCGAAGCTAAGCGGGTGTTTGCCCTGATCGACGAAGAAGAGAAATTGCGCGCAGGTACAGCAGCTCCCCTGCAGCGCTATTCGGTTCGTCTCGACCAGATTGCAAAGCGCGTTCTTCCTGGGCTGTCAGACAATTTCGACTTTGAGCTGTTCTCGCCGCACATCGAGGATATGGATTGCTCGAATAACTGCAGCATCGTCGCCAAAGTGACGGGGCGCGGTCCGCGTGGATTTTCGTACTTGGTGACCGGCGACACGGAGAATCCGCGCTGGGACACGATTGTGAGGCTGTTTGGCGACAAGCTGAAATCGCATGTGCTGGCGGCTCCGCATCATGGATCCAAGAATGCCACGCATCCCGCTGCGCTCATGCACATTGCTCCGCACACGGTTCTCATCAGCGCCGGGGTAGACAGCCAATACGGCCACCCCCATGCGAATGCGCTCAGAGTTTACAGTCGCGTCGCAAAAGTGTTCTCGACCAACATGGAGGGCGGTGTGTCGTTACTCACGCAGCCGGGAACCACTGAGATTGAAACAGCGTTGATTCCCTGCGCCACGCCTGAAGTGGCGGGTTCGGATCAGAGATCATGGTAGTGAAGAAGGCCGCAAAGCCCGAGAAGGGCGAACCCGACTTGAAGGGGAAGAACCCGCTTTATCTCGGGTCTTTTATTGCGGTCAATTCGGCGGTGTTCCTCGCGGTGATTGTAAACAAGGGGCTGCCGCAGTCTCTTCAGCGCCTAACGCAAACCTGGTCCCAGGTCAGCGCCAAAAACGGCATTATCGCCGTCTGCATACCGATCGCTGTCATCGTTCTGAGCGGCGTCATCAGTGACATGATGAAGGCCCGGCTCGTCTTCTGGCGCTGGTGCGACCCCCTTCCCGGCTGCAGGGCCTTTAGCGCGCTTATGGGATCAGATCCGAGGATTAATGCGAAGGTCCTGGCAGCTAAGCACGGAAAGTTTCCCCGAACGCCATCCGCCCAGAATGCACTCTGGTACAAGATCTACCGGGAGCACAAATTGAAGCGGATGATTTGGTCTGCCCAGCAGGTTTTCCTGCTCACGCGTGACCTAACCGTGATAGCGGCTTGCATCGCGGTCTTATTCTCCGTCGGTGGGGCGCTGGCGCGGGTGGATTGGAAGACGTGGCTTGGATATACAGTTTTTCTCATCCTTCAGTACATCGTCGTTGCAAGGGCCGCGAGTAATTACGGAAATTCATTCGTGCTCGATGTTCTTTGCGAGGAATGCGCGACGTGCGGGACGGTGTAGAGCGGCAAGTCTTCGGCGTTTCTCATCGCCGCCACGTCACGCAGGATTCTCTGCGCTTCGGTGTATTTGAATTCCGCCAGCATCCACTGAGCCGTCTCCGTGCAAACCCACTGCACCCGCTCCATAAACCCGCCGAGCGTGATGAGACCGTCGCCGTTGTAGAGAGCGTTGCTTGTCGTCAGGACGGCCTCATGATGAGAAATACGATTACGCAGCAACTGAATGGACTTATGGACATCACTACGTTTTTTCCACGTGTATTCGGGAGGCGGCATTTAGTTTTCGATCTACACAAAGGCTGCGAATTTTCTACTTTGCAGGAGATCCAACGAAAACCCGAATGTCAGTTCTGCGATCACCTTCCCAGGGTTTCTGCCGACGCCAAGCCTTCGCTTTGCTTCATCGAGAACACGGAAGCTGCGATAGCGGACTGATTGAGAACCGGACTAGCCGTTTGATGTTCTTGAGCTGTGGCCGCCGTGAGGAACTTCCTGGACAACTTTCTACAATTTGTGCCTAGCGCAAATCTTGCCGCCCCCCAGACCGGCAGACTTGGTGCGGATCATAAGAACATTACGATGAGAAGCCAATAATGGTCCCGTCCGAACTGAGGTGTCAACGCTAATTAGCGCCATAAATCTTATCCGCGCGGCAGTATCTAGATTTGATAATTCAAAATCAGCTTTCAGAACAATAATCAGAGGAGCCTGTGATCGAATCGAAAGCCACTGCGACGAGCGTCCTCGCATTTTGGTTTCCGATGAATTTACTGCAAGTGAAGCTGAGATCAATTTTTTATATTGACTGAGGCGCACTTTTCTGCCATGATTCTGCAATTCGTGCAGGACGCGAAAGACCAAAACCAAGTTGGCGTCCAATTCAGATTTCCGCCGCGTCCCATTATCGGCATTTGTTTGCGATCTTTTACGGTTATACTCGAAGTTCCCAAAAAGCGCTTTCCGGGAACTTCGAAAGCGCCCTTTGATGATGTGACGGATGATCGCTAGGTGATGCCGTGAAGTCGATCGGCCACGAAGGGTAGTAAATGAATCGCCTACTAAGCGCAACATCCGTAGTTATCTTGGTCGTTTCGATGAGCGCGAATGTCGCTCTGATGAGAGTAAATCGTCGGCTTTCTGCTGAGCTGACGAGTAAATCATCAGTTCCGAGAGGCATGGTGCTCCCCGCCTTGGTCGGCAACGAAATCTCAGGCAAACCGGCTACGATCGAGGTGCGGAATACTAGCGTGCCGACAGTATTGTTTATTTTTTCTCCGGTGTGTTCTTATTGTGCCCAGAATTGGCACAACTGGTCCGCGATGATCGCGTCACAGAAACAGGGCAGTTGGCGGCCCGTTTTCATAAATGTCGGGATCCCATCGACACCCCTTTTCCAACGCGCGCATGAGCTCGATCAATTTACCACTTTGGAAAAAGTCACAGCAGGAACGGCACTAGCCTATCGGATGACAGTGACACCGGAAACAATGGTGCTGAATACGCAAGGGAAAGTCGTCCAGGATTGGGCCGGGGTTTTGCCATCAGAAGTTGTTAGCGCCTTTCCTCAAACTCTCTCGAGCGTTCACTGAAAATCCGACTGAAGGAGGAAATATGATCGCAAATGTAAAGCAAGGATCGTCTCGCATTGCCCTAATCGCACTTCTGATCGCAGGCACTGCAGTTTCCGCAGCCGCGTGGTCGAGCGTGCTAACCATGCCAAGCCATAGAGTGACCGCTGGTTGCAGCGGTCGAAGCTGTGCGCCTGGCTCTACGGAATGCAGTTCGCAATCCGATTGCACCTGTCAGGGGACAGCTTGCCTGAACGTTGCAGGGAACTAACCTAAGACACTCGATTTCCCCTAAGCTTGTTCTGGTTGTCCGCACCGGCTGGTGTCCGTAGCGACCTGGCCACGATTTTTAAGTACGGGACTGAATTGATTTCCTCCCTAGCGCGAAGGCTGCTTAGACACCCAGCATTCTCCGTTGGGGTGACAGTGCTGCTCGCCTGGGGCATCGGCGCGGGCACTGCAATTCTGAGTCTCGTGGATGCAGTCTCTATTCGCTCGCTGAAGGTGTGGCACGCCGAGGAGTTAGTGCGCGTTGTCCAGCACAATCCAGCATTTCGAACAGAAACGGCCTTTCCGCACGTGTTTTTCGAGGCCCTGCAGACGCGAAATGCGAAATTCTCGTCGATCACGGGAGAGCTAGACGCTCAAGCCGTACTAAGTGAACCCGCCCCGGCTCAGGAGATTCGCGTCTCGTTCGTCACATCGCAATTCTTCTCATTACTCGGCGTGCCGGCGCTCTATGGAAGAGTGTTCATGCCAGCGGAATATCAAGACGCTTCGAGAGCTGAACCTGCTGTTCTGAGCTACTCCTTCTGGAACAGCCGATTCCACAGTGATCCGCAAGTTCTTGGCCAATTGATATTTTTCAACGACCACCCGTTTGTGATTGTGGGTGTAATGCCGAAATCGTTTCATGGGTTCTCTGCGGACACCACCTCCGATGTCAGCGTGCCCTCTCGCACATATGGCCTAGTGATGACAAGGAAGGGAGAGGGAGATCCACCCCAGTTCTCGATAATGGCACGCCTAGCCCCCGAGGTAACGCGATCGGCGGCGGAATCGGCTACCCTTGCGATTTGGCAGCAAACCATCGGGCAATATTGGTCCGGGCGGATTCCGGAGTTTGGGCAATCGGCGCGTGATAATCTTGCCGATGATCTTCGCCTCGGCATTCAGTTGGAAAATGAGCAACGCGGCGATTCGCTACTGCGCGAGCGATACGGATCTGGGTGGATACTCATGGGCGGAGCGGCTATGGTCCTTGAAGCTTTGCTCTGCATCAACCTGGCCACCATCGTTCTGTCGCGCAACGCCGCGAACACTAACGACATCGCGATGCGAATGGCTCTTGGGGCCTCGCGTGGGCGAGTGTTGAGGATGTTGCTCAGCGAGAGTGCGCTTCTGACAGCCATTGGGACTGCTGGAGGCATCGTTGTCGGCTATCTACTCATCCCCCTGCTGGTATATGCGTTGCCGCCCGTGCGAAACGTAGGCACAGCTCTTCTCACCAACGCGATCGATGTCGGGCGCGACTCGAGGCCGCTGGTGATCGGCCTGGTACTGGGGACAGTAACATTTATCGGCTTCGGCTGGGTCCCCGCACTGATCGCATCGCGGAAGCCTTTGAAAGAAGGTCTGCCATCGGGACATCTTTCGCACAGACTCGCCACGCAACGCCAACTATTGGTTTTGCAGGTGATGTTGTGCACTTTGCTGCTTGTGTGCGCCAGTCTTTTGGCACGATCCTTCACGCGTCTCCGCGGCGTCAATCCGGGGTTCATTCCCGAGCGCTTGGTCAGTTTCTCTTTCAATCCGAATCTGAGGGGCTATACGGACGATCAGGCCAATCTTCTCCGCGAGCGCCTGATGTCGCAGGTTTCGGCTCTGCCGGGGGTTGAATCAGTTGCGGCTGCGCGATTTCCCCTGATGAGGGGCACAGGGATCAAAGTTTCCTTTGCGCCGCAAGGAGTCACAATACCTGCGAGTGCACCACTGAATGCTACCCTGGAATCAGTCTCCGACGGCTTTTTCGCAACCATGGGAATGAACCTGATAGAAGGTCGCAATTTGCCTCAGAATCAAGAGCGTGGGCTGGGTAGGCCAACCCACGTAGTTGTGAACCAAGCCTTAGCTCGACTATTCTTCCCGGGAGCCAATCCCATAGGTCGACACTTCGGACCCTCGGGCGCACAGAGCACATATGAGGTAGTTGGGGTGGTTAGCGATGCGAAGTTCCGTTCGCTGCGCGAGGTACCTCCCCCGACTGTCTACGCAGACGCCGCCAGCCTTGGTCGTTTCAACTGCGTGTTGTACGTGCGAAGCAGGTTGTCGGCGGAAACGCTTATCGAGCCGGTGCTAAAGATATTTGCCGCCAACGACCCGACCCTGCCAGTCACCGATGCCGTCACGATGGAAGAGGAGCTCGATGCCGCGGCGGCTGGCGAAAGACTCAATGCCCGAATCGCATCAGCGTTCGCCTTGTCCGCGGTGATCCTCGCTGGTCT
>Ga0187851_10004248_pt1 | contig 11773 bp, 7 predicted proteins | sample June2016WEW_6_10_FD_132997 | JGI IMG/M metagenome (GOLD analysis project Ga0187851, IMG submission 132997) | Peatland microbial communities from SPRUCE experiment site at the Marcell Experimental Forest, Minnesota, USA - June2016WEW_6_10 | ecosystem: Environmental > Terrestrial > Soil > Wetlands... | reverse complement strand
TATTATTTTCAATACTTTGGCACGCACAAATCCAACTTCGGCGAAGTTAGATTTTCACAGGCTAATCCATTGGAAATTAACATGTTAGTCTTCGATCCACTGCTGAACATCGGAATTCGGGATTAATGGAAGACCCATAACAACTCACGCCAAGACGCCAAGGGCCGCCAAGCGAACGACAGAGTTCTCATTTGCCCTTCTTTGCGTCTTTGCAGCTCGGTGTGAGGATGTTCATTTTTTCAGAGCCGCTTGCGCCGCGGCCTATTTACTTCTCTTAACGAAGGTAAGTTCGGATAATACTAAGGCAAAACCCAAGCTTTATGCTGAGGACGAAAAACAGTCCTTGACTTTTAGATTGCATGGTGGTTAATTGCACACTTTCTTGGTCGTCCAAGCTGACAACTTTGTGGGAGACTATTCCCATGGTCAACCTTAATAACCCGAGGAGCATGAGGGTAAATGGTGAGTGCCCGCAGTCTTGGGCTCGGCTTGCTAATGTGTACCCTTTAAGCAGCGCAAACTCAGACTGCTTCTAATCAGGTCATTGTGGCGGCATCGTTCACCGAAAGCGTGGGGCGGCAGCAAAGAAGTCTTTCCATTGCGTCGGATCAAAGGCCGGAGGCTCTTTTTCGGAATCGCGAACTGAAGGAGGCTTAACATGGCAGGCAAGAAGATCGCTTGGATTGGGTGTATCTTGGTTGTGCTGGCGCTAGCCCTTCCGGGCCACGCGCAGCTCAACCGCGGCATTTTGGAGGGGACGGTGTCCGACCCTCAAGGCGCCGCCGTTCCGGGAGTGAAGGTCACGGTCACGGCAGTTGACACCAACGTCGTGCTGCCTACAACCACGAACAGTACTGGCTATTACCGCGTCGTCGACCTTGTTCCGGGCAAGTACCAGGTCCACTTCGAGGCCATGGGATTTTCCCCTCTTGATTTGACCGAGATTGCGGTTCCGCCTGGGCAGACCATTCGAGCCGACGCCGCGTTGAAAATCGGTGCAGCGCTCCAGACCATCGAGGTCTCGGCCGCATCGCAAATGGTCCAGACGTCAGCCACGGACTTTTCCACCACCGTGGCCACGAATGTTATAGATCAAATCCCCTTGCAGGGGCGAGACCTCCAACAACTCGTCTTCCTGGTGCCAGGGGTAGCGGCTAACGGGCCGCCGGGAAGCAGTTTTGGGTTCAACAGCCAATACGGGACCTTCCCCGACCCCACGCACCTGCAAGGGACCGACGTCTCGGTAAATGGCGGGATCGGCGGCACCAACGCCTGGTATTTGGACGGCAATCTGAACCTTTCCGGCCAGGCTGAGAGCGTAGTGGTCAATCCCTCCCCCGATACGGTGGAGGAGTTTAACACCGTCACCAACGGCTTCTCGGCCGAATACGGGCGCAGTGGCGGAGCGGTTTTTAGCGTGGTGCTGAAATCCGGCACGAATAAACTGCACGGCGACGTGTATGAATACGTTCGCAACAGCTATTTCAACGCCCGCAACCCCTTCACGTCGATAGGCTCCAACGGGCAGATCATCCCCCAGGATCAACTGCGCTACAACGACTTTGGCGGAACGATTGGCGGTCCGGTGGTGATTCCTCACCTTTACAACGGCCGCAACAAGACCTTCTTCTTCTTCTCCTGGGACGAGAGTATCTTGCACCTCAACGGCAGTGAGGTCTTATCGGTCCCGACCCCCGAAATGCTTGCGGGAAACTTCAGTGAAGACCCCAACACGGCCGCCTATGGGATTTGGGACCCCTCGACCACCGTGGGGCCGGCCGCGAACGGCACGTTCCAACGCACCGCTTTCGGTACCCCGGCGGCGGGTTTCCCCAATGGGTGTCTGAACACGGTGGTGGAGGCGAACCCGGGAGTTACGACCTGCAACTTTGCCACCCAAGTGCCTCCGAGTTCAATAAGCAGTGTGGCAGCGTTTTTCATGAAAACGTTCCCCAGCCCCAATTATCTGAATCCTTTGAGCAATGCTCCCTTGGCGGCGGGGGGGGCTTACCGCATCGCCAGCAACTACCTGGGGGCCATCGGCAGCAGCCAGGACGGCGCGAACATTTCGTTGAAAATTGACCACCAGCGGAGTGATAAGAGCCGGTTCTTTGGCGAATGGCTCTACAATCCCGGCTACTACAACAATTATCGTCTGCCGTATACCGGAGCCACATTCCCGACCTCTGCTTATGGGTCGGTCGACGGGTTTGGCTCGAATCTGCCGTACAATTTTGACAATGAAGTTATCGCTTTTGGCAACACTTACACTTTCAGCCCCACGCTCATTAACGAGTTTCGGGCCAGCTACAGCCGCCAGTATTACACCACGCACCCAGAAACGGCGGGGTATCCGAGTAGTGTGACCGACCTTCCGGCCGTGCAACAAGCCTTGGCGGGGACGGGGATACCTTTGGCTGCCTACACGGCGGAACCCAGTTGGGCCGTCTCCTCGCCCGGCGGGGGCGCGGAGGACTTTGGAGCGATTAATTGGACGAGTAATTTTACCGCCAACGAGTCCTATACCATCCTGGACAACGTGACCAAGGTCATCGGCAAGCACACCTTGCGTACGGGCTTCATCTACCGCCTGTCGCACGTGGCCATGTTCCAGAGCGCGCCGACCAACTTGAATTTCTCCGGAATAGGAACCGAGGATCCCAATACCAACCTGGGCGGGGGGTCGGGCTTGGCGCAGTTCGAGTTGGGAGACATCATGAGTAATGGGGGCCTCAAATCGGGCGCCAGCTCCTACGCCACCTCCGCCTGGGACCCTTACGCTCGCTATCGCTACTGGGGATTTTACCTTCAGGATGACTTCCGCGTGACCTCCAACTTCACCCTGAATCTCGGCCTCCGGTATGACATCTTCGGGTCGTATCAAATCCGCCAGTATGGCGGCAGCGTTCCCGATGCCAAATTCTGCTACACCTGCCCCAATGCGTATACCGGGATGCCCGGTATCGATATTTTCACGGGCAGTCCCGGTTGGCCCACGAACAGCGACTACGTCTCTCCCAACTGGGGAGATTTTGCGCCCCGGATTAACTTCTCCTGGTCGCCATTTGCGGACCGCAAAACCGTGATCCGCGGAGGGTTTGACTCGTTTTTCAGCAATGCATACCAGTTGATGAACTCCGCACAAAACATCGAAAACCAAGATGGCTATGCCGAGGACTTCATCTGGGACGACAGCAACAATCCCACCCAATGCGGCGTCGATCAAGGCGAGTGCGTGGCGTGGAACCTCAATAGTCCGGGCGCCAAGGGACCTTTGACCACGCCCGTCTTTACCTCTTCCTACCCCTCCGAGTCGAAGCAACAGATCTACGGGGAAGTTCCTTTGGGCACGCTGAAACCCGCGCATGACCCCTGGGTGCAGTCCTGGACGCTGGAGGTCCAACGCGAGTTGCCCGGTAACATGCTGCTGACCGTCGGCTACGTCGGGCAACACGGGACGCACCTGCCCGGGTTTTACGTTCGCAGCGAAGACTATGTGAGTACTGCGAATAAGCTCAAATACGAAAACTCCATCAACGCCTCGGTACCCATCACCAGCGTCTATTCGGGCCAGGCGGCCACCGCCCTCCAGCAGATTTGGGGGTCAGCGGACTTGCCGCTCTCCCTTCTATTGCGGCCCTATCCTGCCTATAGTGGGATTACGCCGGTGGCAAGCTTTGATGGAAATAACATTTACCATGCTTTGGACGTCCGGCTCCAGAAGCACTATTCCAATGGTCTGAATTTCACGGCGGCTTACACCTGGTCGAAGAACATCGTCAACCCTCTCGTCGGTCAAATCGTCGGATCGGTGATCGACCCCATTCACTTTGCCAAGAGCGGCTATGTGGGGGGCCTAACGGGATCCTTATCGGCCGTCGGTGGCGGCGGCTATCAGAACTTTGATAACATCGATGCCGACAGGGCGCTGGCCGTCAACGACATGCCACAGATGCTGAATATCACCGGCGCCTACGAGCTGCCCATCGGGGCCGGGAAAGCTTTCTTGAACCAGAAAGGGCCCGTCAATGTCCTGTTGGGCGGTTGGCGTTTGATTGGCACTTTTAACGCTGAGAGCGGTGTGCCCCTCAGCATTTCCGGTCCCTGCGATGGGATCACGTGCCGGCCCAACCTGGTCGGCAACCCGCGCGCGGTACCGGGTGGCCAAAATGAAAACAATTGGATCAACGCCGCGGCTTTCACCCCGCCGTTTGGCACCAACCAAAACTTCTGGGCTAATCCTGACCCCACGGCGAGCAACTGGTGGCAATTTGGGGATGCCGGTAACCGGCTATCGGGGATACGTTCGCCAGGGTTCTGGGGCCTCGATGCTTCCCTGGGAAAGCAGTTTCACGTTACCGAAAGCAAGTACTTTGACTTCCGCTGGGAAGTGTTCAACGCCCTGAACCATCAGAACCTCGGATTCCCCAACACGGGTTACTGTCTGCCGCCGGGCGCCGACGGGGAAGTAAACCTGGTCCAACAAGCCGGCTGCTCGTTTGGGCGAATCACCAACGTCCAAACCGATCCGCGGGCAATGGAATTCGCTTTGAAGTTCGTTTTCTAGGCGGTCCACTTTCAGGGCGGGGATGAAAGTCCCCGCCCTCCTTCTCTCCATCAAGATGGTTGAGGTGCAACGAAGCAAGAAGGCCCGACTTTCTTCTGGGCTGCGCAAGCAGGAGCGGCGCCAGATTCAGCCCTGCACTCAATTTTTCAACGCGTTCCACCACGCAAGTTTCAAGAATCCGGGAGCGGCACCGGAAGACGCCCACCGGCAGCGTGAGGGACCGGTCTTGAGTTCATGACCCGGGTGCCCTCACCCGGCGTGACGGTTCACGCCAATAGCCACGTGCCGACGACGAACTTCTACAGGCGGTGTGAAAGTGAATCGACGTGACTTCTTAGGTGGTTGTGCAACCGTAGCCCTCTTGGAGCAGCGATGGAGCAAGGAGGCGTTCAGCCTCGGTAACGCTCCACGGACCTTGGGTGGGGGGCTCGATGAGACTCTGGTGGGCAAGCCTTCCAACCTAGCCCTGTTTGGAGAAATACAGTCGTGGCTCAGCCCGGAGGCCACCCCCGCCCTGGTGAAACATATCCCTCCGAGCGAAGCGGGCCCTCTGCGGCTAGCCGACGTACCGTGGAAGGACTCAGAGTTTGACCTGGGCGTGGAATGGGCGGAATTTCGCACCGTAAATACGCTGGCCGTCCGCTTCGCGGCCGAAGACAAGGCGCCTCGACGGGGAAATCTGTTAATTGACTATTGGGAGGGCATCACTTCCCGGCAAGGTCAATGGAGGACCCTGGAGGAGAACACGATTCTGGGGATTCCTCTGGAAATAAGCGGCCGAACCTGGACCTACGTCTTCCCGCAACGGCGAACTTGCCGGCTGAGGGTGCGTTTTCAAGACGCCCAGCAGGTGGAAATTGAAAGCTTGGAGATTCTGGGGCCCTCGAAATGGAAGGTAGGGGAAGTCGCAATCGAGTGGGGTTACCTCGAGACCGACAAAGCCTATGACGGCTCCCTGAGCATCTACAACGGGGCAATTCTGGAAGTCCGACCCTTCGGCGGCGCCCAGGTGCAGGGCCACTTGGCCTGGACTTCCGCCGCGGGCAACGGAAAAACCGCAGGGGTTGTTGCCAAGGTGTTATACACGTCCGGATTGGATGTGGACCGCACCATCGCGACGGTGCGCACTCAAGCTTGCGATTTCTCGTTTTTACCGGGTGAGGCCCTGGAGCATGAACCGATCGATATCCCGGATTTCGGCGTGTACATTCGCAATTCATCCCTTAGCCTGGACCGTGAGGCCTATCGGCAGAAATACGCGAAGGGGTCCCGAATTATCGAGGCGGTCGCAAAGCATTCGGAGCAAACCCTCGAAAACGCTTACCGGGCAATTCGCGTGGGGCGCACGACGCTCTCCTTCGTCGGCATGGACTCGAATAATCATAAATTCGGCATTGCCCCGGACGGCCATTGGGTGATTGGGAACAACGAGCCCAGTGGCGGCCAGCAGATGACCCCACGGTTCGCGGTCTATTTTGCCAGCACCGAGGAATCGACTTGGTTTCAAGAACCCGCGAACCCGGAAGATCTCTTCGGGAAAGAGGAGGAGAAGCGGCAGGAACTGGAAGAAGGCTGGATGCCCATCCTGACCAGCCATTGGAGTAGAAACGACGTTCACTTTGAGCGTCTCGACTTTGCAACCCTCTGGCCGGCACCCGACCCGCTGGATGAATCCCAATTAATGGGCAACGAACCCGCCGTGCTGATCTCCCGGTTGGCGATTCGGAATGATTCTCCTCTCCCCAAGACGGTCCGTTACTGCATAAAGCCCTGGAAGCCAGTAACGGGTGAGGTGCATTATGGCCCGCTACCGGCAGGGGTTAAGAATGCCTGGGAGGCTACGCTGGAGGGGAACTGCCTCGTGGTGCGGGAGGGTGATAGCGAATATGCCCTTTGCACTGTGGACACTCACGGGCGTGGTTCCCTGGGGCTGGGCTCCAGCATCGGCGCTTTGCAGTTTGCTCTCAAGCTGGAACCCGGTGAGGAATATACCCTTCATACGGTCATGCCGGGTTGGCTCCTCGCCAAGGCCGAACAAGACAAATTGACCGGTATTCCCTGCGATCATCTTCATGAATCGGTCGTGCAGTATTGGAAAGGCCGATTGCAGGAAGGCATGCAAGTTCAAATTCCGGATGAGCGCTTACAGAACATCTATAACGCCACGCTTCAGCACTTTCTACTCGCGATGACCAAAGACGGTAAAAGACAGGAGCACTACCCCAACGTCGCGATGCTCTATTACGGAAGCATAGGAAGCGAGAGCAGTCCCATCATCCAAAGCCTGGACATGCGGGGTTTGCATCAGCGCTCAGAGAGTTGCCTGAATGCCTGGCTATCCTCGCAAGGAGACTCGATGCCGGCGGGAGATTACTCTTCCAAGGAAGGGGGGTTCTACCATTTCTGGCCGAATTACACCAGCGACCAGGGAGGTGTTCTGTGGGCGTTGGCGGAGCATTACCTCTACACGCGGGACAAGGGTTGGCTCCGAAAGGTTGCTCCCCAAATTATCGCCGGGTGTGATTTCCTCATTCGGGAGCGAAAGCGCACCATGAAGGAGCTCTCCGGCGGCCGCAAGCCCCTCTATGCCGGGCTGGCTCCCGCCGGCTGTGTTGCGGATATGCGCGACTGGGAATACAGCTTCACCCTCAATGCTTATTTCTATCTTGCTCTCAAGAAATCGGCCCGGGTACTGCGGGATGAGAATCAGGAACAGGCTCAACGAATCGCCGCGGAAGCCGAGGACTATCTGCAAACGATTCGCAAGATTTTGAAAGAATGCATCGCGATTTCTCCCGTGACCCGCCTTCGGGACGGCACCTCCGTCCCCTCGGTGCCATCCTATGTGGGTCTACGCGGGTTCAGCACGGATGCAAAGGATTCGGTCGACCCTGATCTTCGGCATGGCTACGCTTATGATTCGAATATCGGACCGAGTCACATGGTGAAGGGCGAGGTTCTAGCCCCCACGGATCCCGAGGTCACCTGGATGCTGAATTATCTCGAGGACCGTTTTTTCATGTACACCCCTCTGCCGTCCCGGGTACGTTTGGATGAGCTGAGCACCGACTGGTTCAATTTGGGGGGCTTCGAGAAGCAGCAGCCTTACTATGTTCATTACCAGGATGCTTACCTGCAACGTGACCAGATCCCTAATTTCCTTCGGGGTTTCTTTAACACCCTGGCCGCAATCTCAGATCCAATGACGCTGACCTTCCAGGAGGAACTTGACGACGACGGAGGCCAGCCAAACAAGACTCACGAGGAAGCCTGGTTCTTCCATCAACTCCGGCACATGTTGGTCCTAGAGGACGGGAATGACCTTTATCTGGCCAAGGGGACACCCCGCGCTTGGCTGGAACCGGGGAAGAAGATCGCGGTGGCTCAGGCCGCGACCTATTTTGGCCCCCTGAGTTTCCACGTGGAGTCCTTTACGGACCAGGGCCGCATCCAGGCGAGGCTCAATCCTCCGACAAGGCAGCGGCCGGAGAATCTCTATCTGCGACTGAGACACCCCAGCTACGCTCCGATGATCCGTGTCAGCATCAATGGCCGCCCCTCGAAAGACTTCGACGCTGCTAAGGAGTGGATCAAGCTGGCCGCCCCGGCCGGAGAGTTGCAGATTGTCGCTTACTATTCATGAGGGCGCTGGCCCGGATCTCTTGGCGCGGACGAAAAAATGCAGCCCCAGGCCCGCCACTGACGGCCACCCAACAAGGAGGAACGATGACTCTTACGAATTACCAACGGAGCAGCGAAGGGTATCGGCTAATTTTTTCTCTGCTTGTTTGGGTGTTGTGGGTGGGTGCTTGCCAATGCGTTTTGGGCGCTGACGCTCCACCCATCGAATTAGTCGTTGACACCTCGCAGTCCCAAGGAAGTATCGATCTCACCCGTTACGCTCTCGGTCAGGGAGGCTTTTCCTACGAACCGATGATCGATGGGGTGATCCCGCAAATTACCCAACTGCACCCCCAAACCATTCGCCTCTTCGTCATGGAGTTCTTCAACATCTACCCGCGCCGCAATGAGTATTACTACGTTAGTTTTGACAAAGCGGTGAAAGCGATTCGGGCTACGGGGGCGAAGCCCATCCTGTGCATCTGTCTCAAACCCAAGGTGCTCTTTCCCAAGGTGGATCAGAAGGTTGTTTTCCCCTCTTCCTGGGAAGAGTGGGAATCCCTGATCGAGCATCTCGTCACGCACTGCGCGGCTAGCCACCTCGATATCGGCTATTGGGAAGTGGGAAATGAAGTCAATATTGGGGAGCCGGGCGGCGGGCCGTATCTGTTCCAACCTCAGGACTACCTCATTTATTATACCCACACGGTCAATGCCATTCGGCGGGCCGACCCCCTCGCCAAGGTAGGTGGGCCTACCCTCGCCACCTGGGACCACGGGCCCCTGTTGGGAGAAGATAACCCCATCCTCGAGGCGCTGATTGACCATTGTGGAAAAGGGAACGCCCCGCTGGATTTCATCTCTTGGCACCTCTATGACAGCCATCCTGAACTTTTTCGCAAAGAGATCAGAGAAGTGCGGGCGATGCTGGCGAAGTACGACTCGCTCAAGAACGTCGAGACAATTCTCGATGAGTGGAACATGTCGCTCGGTAACCCGGTAATGGATCCGTACTTTCAACCCGCCTTTGTGCTGGAAACCACCTACGGCTTTTTCGAGGAGGGCCTGAGCCGATCGGGTTACTACCATATCCGGGACTGGTTTTTTGATCCCAAGCTGTTCACCTTCCTCTCCCAAAAGGGAATCGACTCCAACGACCACTTCTTTAACGTGCTACCCACTTACCTGGGGCTCTTCGACACGGAAGGTCGAATGCGCCCAGCCTACTATGCGCTGAAAATGCTCAGCCTTATGAAAGGTGAGAAGCTGGCGATTGGAGGGACAGGAACCGAAGTGAAAGGGTTTGCCGCTCGCAGCCAAGCATGGGTGCACGTGGTTTTCTGGAACTACCCGCAGGGTGAGGGACAGACGTATGAAGCCACTGTCAGCTTCCCCCACGAAAAGACCGGAAGCTTTCAGCTCATTCGGCTTGATCCTGAAAGTCCCATCAACAATCTGAAGATCATCAGGAGCGAAAGCGTCAAGCGCTTGGACCAGGCGCCGCTGCACGTAACCTTGCACCCTTATGAGATTTACTGGGTTGAGGTTGGCGAGTAGGGAGTCAGAGAACTGCAGACCGGGCTGCGTTAATTATGGGGTTGATTGTGCCGTTTCTTTTGACTCCATTCTTCGACCGCAGTAACATGGAATTTACCAGCGCGACATGTGGCGCTTACTTGCTTGGGGTATTCCTCTGGCGAGGCGATGCCGCGAATAATCGATGGCTGAGAAAGGAACTTATTGCGGTCGCGTCTGGGAGCAAAAGGAACTCCCGGCGGCCGATCGTCTATACCTTGCTGTCCTGTCTGCCCATGGCCCTGACCCGAGGGGCTGCTTTCGTCTATGCGGAAATCTGACCTCTTCAATTTGCTTGGACCGATATATGCCCAGGGCGCTCTTTCGCGTTCGGACCTCGCCGAGATGACGAACATAGCGCCTAGTCATGTGGGCGTCTTGACCCGCAACGCCCTGAACTATGGGTATCTCATCGAGGATGGATATGCACCCTCGAATGGCGGTCGACGCAGGGTTTTCCTGAAACCTAATCCGAATTTTGCCAAGCTGGTCGGGGTTGACATCGGCCGGGCCCACATCCGAATCGTGGTCACCGACTTTGTAGGCAAGGTTTTGAATTACAAGTGGCTTCCGACGGAGACCCATAAGGGCAAGGATCACGTGCTCCGCGTCGTTCGCGACGAATTGAAAGCCCAGCTTGCCATGTTCTCGGGTGCTGCGGCGATTGGTATTACGCACTCGGGCGTCATTGATCCCCAGGCTGGGAAGGTGATCTTCTGGCCCATGATTCAGGGTTGGGAGAACACTCCTCTGCGGCAAATTATCGAGGACGACCATGGGTTGCCCACCTATGTCGTGGGCGACAGCGTCCGTGCTGCGGCGATCACGGAAAAGCGCTTCGGACATGGGAAGGGGTTACACAACTTCGTGCTGGTCGCGGTGGGATGGGGAATCGGAGCGGCCATGTGCGTCGACGGCCATATGCACGTCGGCCGCGATGGGTTGGCAGGTGAACTCGGACACACCACCGTCGCTGAAGACGGCGATATCTGCAGTTGCGGTAACAAGGGCTGCTTAGAACTCTATTCTTCTGCCGCGGCCATCGTGCGCCGAGTCCGGTCCGAACTCGATCGAGGGGTCTTTTCCAGCCTGACCCAAGATGAGGGAGGGGCTCTGGAAAAGCTTTCTATGGAGGTCATTGTCGCCGCCGCCAAATCTCATGACCGGTTGTCGGAAAGAATCCTCTCGGAAGCCGGCAAGCACCTGGGGATCGCCTTGGCCAGCATGGTCAACTTGCTGAATCCTGAAAAAGTCATCTTGACAGGGAGGGTTCCCCAGGTGGCGGGTGAGGTTCTCCTCGGTCCGCTCCTATACAACCTGCGGCAGCGGGGGTTGCCACGGGCGGTGAAAGACCTGCCGGTGGTTGTCTCCGAATTTGGCGAAGAAGCGGCTGCCGTGGGGATGGCGCTCGTCTCCGGAGAGGGCGTGTTCAAGTCCTGCTGCCGGGATATGCAAGGCAATGACTCTCCGCCCGGGGGCAGTCCGAAACTTGGGAACAGCGCATCGCCCAACCCCGGCCAAAGCGCGGCGTAGGGACCCATCGGTCGAGCCGCAAGAAATTCCCTCGCAAGGTCACCAAGATCATTGGGCTCTAAATCCTCTGAGACCTGTGGGGGTGTGGGCATGAATAGGCGAAACTTCCTATATGGCTATGCAACCACCGTGAGTTCGGAGAGAAGAGTTAGATTCACGGGGAAGCTGGTAATCTTGGCTCACCCAGGAGCTTGCCCACGAATCTGGGAGTGGGTCAATCAGCCCGGCCAGGGTTTCCTTTGCAAACTTGACGACTTCGGGATTGATATAATCCTACGCGGGTGCCTGCCATGACCCGAATGGGTTCCTTGGTGTCTGTTTGGTGTCTATTTGTATAGGGCACGCGGAAGACGTGTTGAGAATATAGAGAACTAATAGAATGGTACTAGGTCTTTGACCGCATAAACAGATTCCTTTTATAGCCGAACTTTGCGCGTGCCCTCTTACGGGTGAACTGCCAGTTGATCTTGACCCGAT